>Ga0302319_10021746_pt1 | contig 11543 bp, 6 predicted proteins | sample Bog_T0_2_FD_203319 | JGI IMG/M metagenome (GOLD analysis project Ga0302319, IMG submission 203319) | Peat permafrost microbial communities from Stordalen Mire near Abisko, Sweden - Bog_T0_2 | ecosystem: Environmental > Terrestrial > Soil > Wetlands > Peat | place: Sweden: Abisko, Stordalen Mire...
TCGGAATTTACGGCGAAGCGGCTTCAACCCGACGCCGCGCAGGTGGCGTTTGTCACAGATCTGGCAACAAACTGGGCGCGGCTGCGGCATCTCGGAAATGCGGAGAAAAAGGTCGCCGTCATATTATCGAACTATCCGAATCGGAATGGCCGCATTGGCAATGGCGTCGGGCTCGATACGCCGGCCAGCGTGGTCAAGCTGCTCGCGGCGTTGCTCGCGCAGGGCTACCGCGTCGAGCCGCTTCCCGAATCGGGCGAGCAGCTCATGGCCTGGTTGCAAGACGGCGTCACGAACGATCCCGAGCAGTCGGTTGGCCGTTGCGCCGATGCGGCCGTGGATCGCGCGCGGCTGCTCGACTTCATCGCCCAACTTCCCGAGCGCCGGCGGGAGGAACTGCGGCGGCATTGGCCGTTGGAGTTGGACGAAAACCTCGCCGTGCCCGGCAAATGGCTCGGCAATATCTTCGTTGGCATCCAGCCGGCGCGCGGTTTTTCCTTGCAAACGCAGGCGGTCTATCACAGCCCGGATCTGCCTCCGCCGCCGCAATATTTCGCGTTCTACCTTTGGATTCGCGAGCAGTTTGGCGCGCACGCTGTGGTGCACTTTGGCAAACACGGCAACCTCGAATGGCTGCCTGGCCGCAGCATCGCCCTCGGGCCGGACGACTACCCGCAGCTCTGCCTCGGACCGACACCGAACATTTATCCGTTCATCGTCAACAACCCGGGTGAAGGCGCGCAAGCCAAGCGCCGCACCGGGGCGGTGATCGTCGATCATCTCACGCCGCCGCTGGCTCCAGCCGGCTTGTATGACGATCTCGAAAAAATGGAGCGTCTGCTGGAGGAGCACGCGCACGCCTCGACGCTTTACCCGGCGCGCGCCGCGGAACTGGAAGCGGAGATTCGAAAGCTGCTCGTGACCGTGTCCTGGCGCGACGAGTTGCCGGCGCAGACGATCGAGGCGCTCGGCGGCTATCTTTGCGAAATCAAGGAGAGCCAGATTCGCTCGGGGTTGCACATTCTCGGCGAGACGCCGCGCGGCGAGCGCGAGATCGAATTCCTGGTGAGCTTGCTGCGCGCGTCGGCGCCGGAGTTCGGCGAATTGGGTGATCACGCCGCGCAGATGGACTGGGTTCGAAGCGCTTGCAATGAAGCGGAGGTCGCGAACGAAAGCCAGGAACTCGTCCGCTTGCGCAAACTCGTGCGGCAGCAACTGCGCCCGCGGCTCGCGCTCTGCCGGAATGAAATCGACAACATTCTGGCCGCGCTCGAAGGGCGCTTCGTCTCGCCAGGCCCCGCGGGCGCGCCGACGCGCGGCCGGCTCGATGTGCTTCCCACGGGCCGCAATTTCTTTACCATCGATCCCCGCACGATTCCCACGCAGACGGCGTGGCGTTGCGGACAGCGCCTCGGCGATCTTCTGCTGGAGCGGCATAGGCAGGAACATGGCGAGTTTCCGCGCCACATTGCGTTGGTCATCTGGGGCACCTCGAACATGCGGACCGGCGGTGATGACATTGCGCAGGCGATGTGGCTCTGGGGCTGCGAACCCGTTTGGGAAGACGCCTCGGGACGTGTGGTCGATTTTCGCATTCTTCCCCTCGGTCTGCTTGGCCGCCCGCGGGTCGATGTGCTGCTCCGTGTCTCCGGGCTTTTTCGCGATGCTTTTGGCGACACGATGCGGCTGCTGGCGACAATTCCGAAACGTCTCGCCGAGATCGATGAACCGCCGGAGATGAACGCGGTGCGCGCCGCGTTTCTCCGTGAAAGCGCGCGGCTGGTCCGTGAGGGAGTAAATCGACAAGAGGCTTCGCGGCTGGCGAGTCTCCGCGTTTTCAGCTCGGGGCCGGGTTGCTACGGGACGGGTCTGCTGCCGCTGATTGATGCGGGAAACTGGGAGTCGCCGCGCGACCTGGCCGAGGTTTTTTGCAAGTGGGGCAGCCACGCTTACGGCAGCGACGGCGCGGCCGCGGACCAGCCGGAGTTGTTGCGCGCGCGCCTCGCGGAAGTCGAGGTGGTTCATCAAAACCAGGATAATCGCGAGCACGACATCCTCGATTCGGACGACTACTTCCAATTCCAGGGCGGATTGCGCGCGGCCGTCGAAACGCTTCGAGGCCGCGCCCCTGCGACCTATCACTGCGATTCCAGCCAGCCCGATCAGCCCAAGGTGCGCACGCTCCGCGAAGAGCTCGTGCGCGTGATCCGCAGCCGCGTCCTCAATCCGCGGTGGATCGAAGCAATGCGCCGCCACGGCTACAAGGGCGCTTTCGAAATGGCCGCCACCGTCGATTACCTTTTCGGCTACAGCGCCACGACGCGCCTCGTCGAGGATCACCATTTTGAGGAAGTCGCTCGCTCACTTTTGCTCGACCCGGAGCAGCGCGCATTTTTTCAGCGCCACAATCCCGCCGCCCTGCAGGAGGCTGCGGAGCGTCTGCTCGAAGCGGGCGCGCGCGGTCTCTGGCGCTCCCCGCAGTCGGCGACGATCTCCGAACTCGAAGAACTGCTCCTGGATACGCAAGGGCGGCTTGAATAGACTCACCCGCCATTTGACATGATTCATTTTCCCTTCGTCTCCGTCGTCGGAATGGAAGACGCGAAAAAGTCGCTTCTTTATCATGCCATCGATCCTCGCATCGGCGGCACGCTGCTGCTCGGCCATCGCGGCTGCGCGAAGAGTACGCTGGTGCGCGGTTTTGCCGAAATCCTCAGCGGTCTCGATGGGGAAGCGCCTTTCGTGGAACTGCCGCTTGGCGCGACCGAAGACCGGCTGCTTGGTTCGGTCAACGCGGAAAGCCTCGTGGAGGAAGGGCGCTGGAAGAGCCGGCGCGGCTTGATCGAGGAGGCGCACGGCGGCGTTCTCTACGTGGATGAAATCAATTTGCTGCCGGATCATCTCGCCGATTTCCTGCTCGATTCCGCGGCCACGGGACATCATCGCGTCGAGCGCGACGGCCTCAGCCGCGGGGTCGAGAGCCGCTACATTCTCATCGGCACGATGAATCCAGAAGAAGGCGATCTGCGCCCGCAATTGGCCGACCGGTTCGCGCATGGCATCCGCATCGCCGACGACTTTGCGCCCGAGCAGCGGATGGAAATTGTGGCGCGGCGGATGCAATTCGATGACGAACCGGAGGACTTTGTGGCGCATGCGGCAGCGGCGACGGCTCAAATGATAACGCGCATTGCGGAAGCCCGCGGTCGCGTGCGGCAGGTTGCGATCTCCCGAGAGGTGCGCGCCAAGGTCGCGGCGGAAGCCCGCGAATTAAAGCTCGAAGGCTTGCGCGCCGAGCTCGCCGTGCTTCGGACCGCGCGTTGCGCCGCCGCGTGGAATGCGCGCGCCGCCGTGAGCCAGGAGGAGATCCGCGAAGCGTGGTATCTTTGCCTTGGGCACCGCCAGGACACTCCTGCCGCCGCCGCGCCGCCTCCCTCTCGCTCAGGGGCGCCGCCGCCAGACAGCCAAAGCAGCGCGGACGAAGCGACGCCCCGCGCACCGTTCGATGCGCGCAGCGCGCCTCGTCCGATCGTCCCGATGGACCACGCGGAGCCGTCGTTGCAGCGATGGTTTTCCCAGAATCACGCGAGATCCGACCGGCGCCATCCATCGCGCGCGGACGGTGTCCGCGCCAGTCCCGCCCCTAGGATCGCCTGGATCAGTTCACTTCTCGCGTCCCTCCCCGTACTGAAACGCTGCCCTGCGTGGCAACTTCGCTATTTCCTCCCTCCGCGCCCGAGCGCGTGGCTCTTTCTCGATGCGAGCCGCTCAGCGGGCGTTGGGCAATTTCTCAGCCGCGCCTGCGCTGCGGTCGGCGCCCTTGGGCGATCCAGAAAGTTGGCGCGTGCCCATCTGCTGATCTTGCAAGATGGCCGTCTCCGGTGGCTGGCTCGCCGCAGAAGTCCCGCGGGTCTTCAAAAGGCACTGCGGTCAATTACGGAGGCCAGCGGGAAGAGTCTGATCATCGAAGGTTTGGAGAAAGTCCATCGCGCCCGAAGCAAGAACGGCGCAGATGGCCCGCTGATCATTTGCTCAGACGGTCTCGCCACGCCTGCCTCAGGCGAGCGGCCTGGCCTTACTTTCACCACCCTCCGCCGCGCGCTCCAGCGGCTCGCGCTCTCCGGCGCGCCCATTGCGTGGCTCCATCCCCCCGCCCGGCGCGCTCTTGCGAATTGGCTTCCGCGCCTTTGCCACTCCCTTCCGATTGCGCGATTTCAGATGCAAACGAAAGCCCGCTGACGCCTATCGTCATTCCCTCCGGGGATCAAGGTTCCGGCTCGATCGTGATGCTGGCCATGACTCGCGCCAGATCCGGCACGATGTCTTCATTCATGCAGAGCGCCTGCACCTGCCAGAGCTTTTGACCTTGCTCCACCACGACTAATGCGGCGTAAAAAGGGCGGCCATTGCGAGCTGTTCCATGGAATTCGGAATGGCGGGCCTCCAAACCGGAAACCTTGGTGGGCGCCACGGTGAACTTGTGATCCTGGTCGCCAATAAATGCTGCTATCTTGGCCGTCACGCCCTTGGAGGCCTCTTCGATGTCAACGGGTACGCCTGGTTTATAGATGATCGTTGTGACCGAGATCTGAAAACCCTCTTTCGGGCTGCCGGCTTTGAACGTCTTAACAGAGACCAAGGTGTCTCGCACTTTTTCCGGCGCCCGGGAAAAAACGTCCGGCCCTTCTACAAATGGAAATGGCGTCACCATCGCGACATCTCCGGCGTGCCTCGTTTCCCACGTTGCAGTGGGCGCTTTCTCCGCATTTGCCGTCGCGGGCTGCATAGGCGGTTGGGCGGGTGGCTCGGCAGGTTGTTGGGCGGTCAATTGATAGGTTGAAAGCGTCATGATCCCCAGGAAGCAGAGGAGCGTAACGCCGCGATTCGAATGGGCGCAAAAGATTGAATGGATCACGAGTTTGGGAGAGTAAGCGATTCAGGATAGAGGGATTTTGCTGTTCTTCGAGCAGAATGCTGGCTGACCGGGCACGCTCATGATTTAAATAGGTCCCATGCGTCGCATAGGTCCCATCCAGGATCCCCCAAACCGGAGAACCCACCCGCGCATCATTTCCTTCGCTGGCAGGCGCCCATGATCTCACCCCGCGCCGGTGACGAACCTGGGTGACTCGCGCGCCGGCATTCGAAAACAATATGCGGAAATCTTTCCGCGAATTGTCTTGGCAGGAGCAGCGGATCGGTGTCTCGTAAGAGGCTATGGGACATTCCAAAGGCAAAGATAACGTGAAAAGCCGCAAAGCACGCCGCAAAAAGAATGATCGGCTGCAGGCTGCAGCGGCGAAGGTTCAGAAGGTTTCGTAGGAGATCCTCCTGGCCGGACCGGGCGGATGACGCTCACTGGGAGTGTGGAATTGCCCGCTCTCCGTTTCCGTCCAGCCTTTGGAAATATTCAAGATGCTTCCCTTCGGGAAGGAGGGGATCATTCGTGGATGCGCTGGCGCCCGGCAGGCCGCTAACCCGCAACCCCGAGCGCGAAATTTCCTGTCCCCGAGCGCGGCGTGTCGGGCGGCTCCCAATCGGCAAGGTCGGCAGGCGTGGGAAGTGTGCAACTGACGGAGGTTCCGCGCGAAGGAACGCTGTTGATCGTCACCCTGGCTCCGATCAATTGGGCGCGGTAGCGCATGGTGCGTAGTCCCATTCCCATGGAGTTCGTTGCTTCGCTCGAGTAGCCGCATCCATCATCCGCGACCGTGATGGCAAGGGTGTCCCCATAGTAGGCGATGCGAACCGCGATGTGCAGGGCCTTTGCGTGTCTGACCGCATTGCTCAGCGCTTCCTGGGCGATGCGGTACAAGTGCATCGCCGTCGCGGGATCGCTGATGCTGATATGGTCGTTCGCTTCGAAGGTGATGGAAGCCTGGCGCAATTGGTTGGTCGTGGTCACCAGGTCACTGAGCGCCGTGGAGAAGCCGTCTCCGCCGAGAGGCGCCGGAAAGATCCCGCGGGCGAGGTTGCGCGCGTCCAGGATGGTTTCTTTCAAGAGTTTTTGGATTACTTTGGCGGTCTTTGCCTGCGACATGCCCTCGGCCTCGAGGCTCGATCTCAGACACTCCGTCGCGCAATCAATCGCCGCCAGATTCTGGCAAATGCCGTCGTGCAAGTCCTGGCCAATCCGCATTTGTTCCCTTTCGCTGGTTCGCACGATTTCCCGCTCCAGTTGGCGGGTGCGATCCATCGTTTCGACCCGCATCCGAATCGCCTCCCGGTAACGCCGCAAGGATGCGCCGCACGTGACCACAAAGGCGCGGGAAGCCAGACGATTGACGATGCTCCAGAGGTAAAACTGCGTTGACTCTTGAGGACCGTAATGCAGGTTGGCCAGGAAATGGATGACCACGCCGCAGATCGCGAAGGTCATGCCGCTCTTCCATCCGCTATGCCATGAGAGCGCGAAAACGGGGATCGCGTAAAAGATGAACGTGCTGAACTCCCGCGGCGTGTAGTAATCGAGCGCACTCACTGCGGCGATCCAAAGGATTGCCTCCGCCCATACCTGGGCTTTCGGTTGGTTCAGAAATGCTGCGTCGAGTTGCACTTATCGCAACCTACGCGCATTCTCGCCTGACTTGCAAACCATCCGATGGATGCCGGCCTTTGCGAATTGAGCGCAGTGCGGCTGGATGCTTTGCTCCCTCGTTCCGAAGCTCCGGCTTCGGGATGCGCTTGGGAGCGAATCTCTGGTTCGCAGGCGGGGTGTCTGTGGGTCCGCTGCCACCTCCGATGGAGCCGGCCTTTGCGAAAACACCGCAGTTCGGCTAGAAAGGTGGCACGAATGAAACGCGTCCTTTTTATCCAGAATGGCGAGCAGGATCATCCTGGCCTTTTTGCCAAAGTGCTCCGCGACCACGGCGTCGCACTCGATGTCGTGAACGCGGGGTGTGGCGAATCAACCCCTGGGGATTTGGATCGGTGGGCGGGAATTGCCGTCGGCGGCGGAGGCATAAGCGCTTACGAAAAGGAGCGCTACCCATTTCTTCGGGATGAGGAGGCCCTCATTCTCTCCGCGCGGGCCGCCGGCAAACCGATGCTGGGCATGTGCCTCGGCGCGCAGCTCATGGCCGGCGCGTTGGGAGGAAAGGTGTTCCCGAACCGGGCGAAGGAGATTGGCTTCTACGATGTCCGTTTCACGCCGGCCGCGGAGGACGATTGGTTATGGAAGGGATGCGCCACGTTTCGCCCCACGCAATGGCATGGAGATACCTTCTCCCTGCCTCCCGGCGCCGTCCTCCTCGCTTCTTCCGACCTGACGGAAAACCAGCTTTTTCGTCTGGATGACACGTCGTACGGCCTGCAGTTCCATCTTGAAATGGACGAAGCGGTGCTCACCGAAATGGTCGAGACCGATGATGGCTGGCTTCCGCAAAATGGAGTCGATCCCCAGCAGTTCCTGCGCGAAGCGCGCCTCGCCATTCCGAAAGTTGAACCCGTGGCGCGTTCGGTCTTTGGCCGATGGGCGGAGCGGCTTCCCTGAAACCTCCGGGATCTGGCTGCGGTCCTTGAGGCGTCGCGCTTTTGGAGATGTTTTGCGGATGCCTTCGGTGATCGCTGCGAGGCGGCGGGTTGACCTTTCCAGTATCCGCTTTCGGGTCTCGGCAAGCCCCTCTTTCATACAGCCAGCCAATCCTACCGGCGCGAAATTGTAAGTGAACGCGCGCCGCTCGCTCCAGTTGTCGGGCTTCGCGGAGGTTCGCAGACGCAGCGGCCAACGAATCAACCCGCCGATGAGGTTGACCTCGATCCCATGGCGCAGATTTTTTCACCCAGTTCGAATACGATCGCGAGATGTTCGATTGTGGCGCTCGTCGTGCTGGTCGTTGGGGTGGGGTGGACGACGGACGCCGTTTTCTGGTCGCCTTACACGACCTACGTCCGCATCCCGCAGGTTCAGCCCGTGCCGTTCAGCCATCAGCACCACGTGGACGGGCTTGGCATTGATTGCCGGTATTGCCACGCGTCGGTCGAAACTTCGCACGACGCCGGCCTCCCTCCCACGGAGACCTGCATGACGTGCCATTCGCAGCTTTGGACGCAGGCGCCGCTTCTGGAGCCGATCCGTCGCAGTCTGGCGACGAATACGCCGGTGAAATGGACGCGCGTGAACGATCTCCCGGATTTCGTTTACTTCGATCACAGTATTCACGTGCACAAAGGCGTCGGCTGCGCGACGTGCCACGGCCAGGTGGATCAAATGCCGCTCACCTGGCGCGAGAACACGCTTTACATGAAATGGTGCCTCGATTGCCATCGCGCGCCGGAGAATCAAATCCGCCCACGCGCGGAGGTCTTCAACATGAAGTGGCGCAAGCCGGATGGTGAAGCCGCGCTCGGGCGCGAACTCGTCGCAAAATATCGCGTGGAAACCGATCGCCTCACGAACTGCAGCGTTTGCCATCACTGATGAACGCGAATGCCCCTCTCGATCTTGAAAGAATCCGCGCGCAGCTCGGCGGCGCGCGCGGTCGCGAATACTGGCGCTGCCTCGAGGAAATCGCGGAGACGCCGGCATTCGAGGGGTTTTTGCGCCGCGAATTTCCGACGGGCGCTTCCGAGTGGCGCGATGAATTCAGCCGCCGGCATTTTTTGCAAATCATGGCCGCCTCCTTTGCGCTCGCGGGCTTGAACGCATGCACCAAGCAACCGCTGGAAAAGATCGTCCCCTACGTCAGGCAGCCTCCGGAACTTACTCCTGGCAAGCCGCTTTATTTTGCCACCGCCCTCACGCTGGGCGGCTTCGCGAATGGGGTGATCGCAACCAGCCGTGAGGGCCGCCCGACGAGAATCGAGGGCAATCCCGATCATCCCGCGAACCTCGGCGCGGCCAGTGTTTTCATGCAGGCCAGCGTGCTGGATCTTTACGACCCCGATCGCGCGCAAGCGGTGCTTCGGGCTGGCGAGCCGAGCGATTGGGCGACGTTCGTTTCCGCGATGAATGCCGCGATGGGCGACCAGCAAACAAAACGCGGCGCGGGCGTTCGCATTCTCACCGGGTCGGTGACGTCGCCGACGTTGCGGGCGCAACTCGCGGCATTGCTCGAAAAGTTTCCGGCTGCGAGGTGGCAGCAGTGGGAGCCCCTCATGCGCGACAACGTTCGCGAAGGCGCGCGGCTCGCGTTCGGTCAGATCGTCGAGACCCACTACGCGTTTGAACGCGCGGACGTAGTGCTCGCGCTCGATTCGGATTTTCTCTTCACGCATCCCGCGAGTTTGCGCTACGCGCGGAAGTTTGCCGGCCGGCGCCGGGTCGCGCTGCCAGCCGGCGCCGGCATGAACCGGCTTTATGCGATCGAGCCGACGCCGACGATCACCGGCGCGATGGCGGATCATCGGCTGCCGGTTTCGTCTGTCGAAGTGGAAGATCTCGCGCGGGCTCTGGCGCAGCGGCTCGAAATCTCCGCTGAAGCGGTCGCGACACCGCACGACGATTGGATCGCCGCGGTGGCGCGCGATCTGCGGGCGCGCCCCGCGGCAAGTATTGTGATCGCCGGCGAATCGCAGCCGCCGGCCGTTCATGCGCTTGCGCACTTCATAAACGCAAAGCTTGGCAATTTCGGCGGGACGATCACGTTTACGGACCCCATCGAGCCCACTCCGGTCAACCAACTCGCTTCGCTGCGCGATCTCGTCGCCGACATGCAATCCGGCGCGGTCGATCTGCTCGTGATGGTCGAAGGCAACCCGGTCTTCGACGCGCCCGCCGATCTCAATTTCGCGGAGGCCCTGGCGAGAGTGAAAACGTGCGTGCGCCTCGGTTTCGAGGAGAACGAAACGTCGCGCTTCTGCCATTGGCACATTGCCGCCGCGCACGCGCTCGAAAGTTGGAGCGACGCGCGCTCTTTCGACGGAAGTGTCTCGCTCGTCCAGCCGCTGATTGAGCCGCTGTTCGAAGGCAAAACCATGCACGAATTCATCGATGCGCTCGCGCAGCAGCCTGGAAGGGCTTCTTACGAAATCGTTCGTGAATACTGGCGCTCACAGGGATGGACCGATTTTGAGAAAACGTGGCGGTCAGCGCTGGACAAAGGCGTTGTCGCGAATTCCGCGGCGCCGCCTCGCGCGGTCACACTCGCCGCGAGCGCGCCGCCGAGAGCCGCGGTCGGCGCCCCGCCGGGAGCAATCGGAAAAACCGAAATCGTCTTCCGTGCCGATCCCACAATTTGGGATGGCCGATTCGTCAACAATGCGTGGCTGCAGGAGCTCGCGAAGCCCATCACAAAACTCACGTGGGACAACGCCGCGCTCGTCAGTCCCGCGCTGGCGCAACGCGAGAAACTGCAAAATGGGGATGTCGTCGAACTGAAATTCCGCGGCCGCGCTTTGCGCGCGCCGGTGTGGATCGCGCCGGGGCAGGCGGACCATTCGGTGACGCTTCACGTGGGCTATGGCCGCGCGCGCGCAGGCCGCGTCGGCGCGGGCGCGGGGGTCAACGCTTTCGCGCTGCGGATCTCCGATGCGCTTTGGTCCGGCGGCGGACTCGAACTCGCGCGCACCGGCGAAACGCGCGAGCTCGTGAGCACCCAGAAGCATCACAGCATGGAGGGGCGGGACATTGTGCGCGTGGGAACATTCGCTGAATTCAAGGCGGATCCGCATTTTACCGAGAAACATGAAGAGCCGCGGCCGGAGCCCGCGGACACGCTGTATCACCCCGGCGAGTTCAAATACGATGGCTACAAATGGGGCATGTCGATCGATCTCAACGTCTGCATCGGCTGCAACGCCTGCACGATCGCCTGCCAGGCGGAGAATAATATCCCGGTCGTCGGCAAGCATCAGGTGTCGGTCGGGCGCGATATGCAATGGATTCGCGTGGATGGCTATTTTCACGGCGGCCTCGATAACCCGGAAATGAATCATCAGCCGGTTCCCTGCATGCATTGCGAGAACGCTCCGTGCGAACTTGTGTGCCCCGTGGGCGCCACGGTTCACGACAACGAGGGGCTCAACGTGCAGGTTTATAACCGCTGCATCGGCACCCGCTATTGCTCGAACAATTGCCCCTACAAAGTTCGGCGCTTCAATTTTCTCGAATTCAACGCGGGCATGACCCCGGTGCAGAAGATGGTGAAAAATCCGGACGTGACGGTGCGCTCGCGCGGGGTGATGGAGAAATGCACTTATTGCACGCAGCGGATCAATGCGGCGCGCATCGCCGCCGAAATCGCCGACCGCAAAATTCGCGACGGCGAAATCGTCACCGCCTGCCAGGCTGCGTGTCCGGTGGATGCGATTGTCTTTGGCGATCTTAACGATCCGGCGAGCCGCGTGGCAAAGCTCAAGGACCAGCCGCTTGATTACTGGATGCTCGGCGAGTTGAACACCCGCCCGCGCACGAGCTATCTCGCGAAATTACGCAATCCAAACCCGGAGATGAAGTCATGAGCGAGCGCCGCGAGCCGCCTGATCAAGTTGCGCCGCTCGGCTATCCCGCCCGGCTCCTGGCGCCGAATGAGACTTACGAATCCGTCAGCGAAAAGATCGCATCGATCCCGCTCGCCAGGCATCCGCCGCGGATTTGGTATGTCGGC
>Ga0302319_10021748_pt1 | contig 11542 bp, 7 predicted proteins | sample Bog_T0_2_FD_203319 | JGI IMG/M metagenome (GOLD analysis project Ga0302319, IMG submission 203319) | Peat permafrost microbial communities from Stordalen Mire near Abisko, Sweden - Bog_T0_2 | ecosystem: Environmental > Terrestrial > Soil > Wetlands > Peat | place: Sweden: Abisko, Stordalen Mire...
CTTCCTGATCACTGAGACCAACGCCCAGACCATCGGTTGGGATTCAGCCGGCCAGTTCCCGCCTTACGACGGCCAGCTTCGCGAGGATGTCTACACCCACCTCTCCAACGGCGCCAACATGGTCGAGTACTGGCACTGGCACTCCATCCACGGCGGGCAAGAGACCTACTGGAAGGGCGTCCTCTCCCACGACCTGGAGCCCAACCGCGCCTACGCCGAGGTCAGCCGCACCGCCCACGAACTGGGCAAGATCGGAACGCACCTCGCCGGGCTCAAGATCCACAACCAAGTCGCCATCCTCTGGAGCCGCGACTCCGGTAGCGCCATCTCCTTCATGCGTTACGGCGGCCCGGTTCCCCCCTTCAGTTGGGCCCACGCGCCGGAGGGCTACGACTCGCTGGTCCAGCAGTTGCACAGGTCTCTCTACGACCTCAACGTGGGCGCAGACTTCGTCTTCCCCACCACACAGGACTTTTCCGCTTACAAGCTGCTCATTGTCCCCGCGCTTTATATCTCCGACGACGCGCTGCTCCAGCGCATCTCGGATTATGTAAAGGCCGGCGGCCACGTCGTGATGACCTTCAAGAGCGGCTTCGCCAACGAGAACTCCGCCGTCCGCTGGGTCCGCGCGCCGGGGCCGTTGCGCGAAGCAGCCGGTTTCAGCTACCAGGAGTTCTCCAGCCTCGAACATCCGCTGGCCCTCAAGGGCGACCCCTTCCACGCCGGCGCGGACAACAAGGTCCAGTACTGGGCCGAGTTCCTGATGCCCGAACACGCCAAGCCGCTGGCCTTCTACGACCACCCCTTCTTCGGCCAGTGGCCCGCCATCACAGAGAATCAGTTCGGCGCAGGCTCGCTGCTCTACGAGGGAACCTACGTTTCCGACAAGCTGCAGACCGCCATCCTGCGCGGCACTCTCGACAAGCTCGGGCTCACCGGAGCCGACCAGCAGCTCCCTGCCGCCGTCCACGTCCGGCACGGCGTCAATCGCCTGGGCAAGCAGTTGCACTACTATTTCAACTATTCCGGTGCTGAAGTGAAACTCGCCTATGCTTACGGTCCCGGAACCAGCCTCCTCGACCAGAAGCCCGTAGCCAAAGCCGCACAACTCACCCTCGCCCCCTGGGACTTGGCTATCATTGAGGAGCAGTAACAACCGCAGGAGTCTTCTCCTCGGTTGAGTCATCGAAATCGAGGAGAAGACCCCGTGAGTGCACAGACCCCAGCGCACAAGCCCGCCAAGGCAACCGTGATTCGTACTCGCCTCTCCGGCTACGATCTGCTGCTCAACCCCCGCCTCAACAAGGGCACTGCCTTTACTGAAGATGAGCGCGACGTCTTCGGCCTGCACGGCCTGCTGCCTCCCCACGTCGGCACGCTTGAAGACCAGCGCGAGCGCCGCAAGCTGGCCCTCGACCATCGCGATACCATGTTCGGCAAGTACAACCTGCTGCGCGACCTCCAGGACAACTGCGAGACCCTCTTCTACTCCATGATTGCCTACCACACCGAAGAGCTGCTGCCCATCGTCTACACCCCCACCGTCGGCGAGGGCTGCCAGCGCTTCAGCGAGATCTGGCGTCACCCGCGCGGCCTCTTTATCAGCTATCCCAACCGGAATCGCATCGACCAGATCCTCGCCGACCCGCGCTACGACGACGTGCGCTGCATCGTCGTCTCCGACGGCGAGCGCATCCTCGGCCTCGGCGACCAGGGCGCCGGCGGCATGGGCATCCCCATCGGCAAGATGGCCCTCTACACCGCCCTCGCCGGCATCCCGCCTGAGCACTGCCTGCCCATCCTGCTCGACGTGGGCACCGACAACGAGAAGCTGCTCCACGACCCCATCTACATCGGCTGGCAGCACAACCGTGTTCGCGGCCACGAGTACGACGCCTTCGTTGAATCCTTCGTGCGCGCTGTGATGCGCCGCTGGCCCAACATCCTGCTCCAGTGGGAAGACTTCGCCGGCGACAACGCCTCGCTCCTGCTGGACCGCTACCGCGACCGCCTCTGCACCTTCAACGACGACATCCAGGGCACTGCCGCCGTCACCACCGCCACGCTGCTCGCTGCCGTCAACGCCACCGGCGCGCGGCTCAAAGACCAGACCATCGCTCTGTTCGGCTCAGGCGCGGCCGGCGTGGGCATCGCCAACCTCCTCATCGCCGCCATGCAGGAAGAAGGCCTCACGGAGCAGCAAGCCCGCAAACGCATCTACGCCTTCAACCGCTACGGCCTCGTTGTCGAAGGTGGCCGCGGCATCCGTCCCAGCCAGGCCGCGCTCGCCCGCACCCGCGCCGATCTTGAAGGCTGGCAGCTCTCTGGCGCAGAAGACGTTTCGCTCTACGACGTGGTGCGCAACGCCCGGCCCACCATCCTCGCAGGCGTCTCCGCACAGGCCGGCGCATTCACTGAAGAGATCGTCCGCGAGATGGCCAGTCACACCGCCCGGCCCATCATCTTCCCGCTCTCTAACCCCACCTCGCGCGCTGAGGCCGCGCCCGCCGACCTGCTCAAGTGGACCGATGGCCGCGCCATCGTCGGCACCGGCAGCCCCTTCCCGCCCGTCGAGATCAACGGCCAGCTCGTCCGCATCGCCCAGGTCAACAACTCCTACATCTTCCCCGGACTCGCACTCGGCATCCTCGTCTCCCGCGCCACGCGCGTCACAGACAACATGATCATGGCCGCCACCAAAGCCCTCGCATTGCAGTCTCCCGCGCGTCAAGACTCCACGCGCCCGCTGCTGCCTCCCGTCGCCGACATGCGCAAGGTAAGCCTCCTCGTCTCGGAAGCCGTAGCCCGCCAGGCCATCGCGGACGGTGTCTCCCCCATCGCGGCCGACTCGCTCAAAGCCGAGCTCCTCGCCTACATCTGGGAGCCCGTCTACCTCCCCTACGAGCGCATCGATTAACCTGATGCCTGGAATCCACTATCTCCCAATGTCGTCATCCTGAGCGACCGTAGGGAGTCGAAGGACCTGCATTGGCTCTTCGTGCTCAAGCGAGCACGGCTTCACGCCTTGCGGCAAAGCGCTTTCGGGCGGTAGGCCGGGGATTCATCCCCGGCATAAGGCCGATCAAATAAACCCGGGCTTCAGCCCCTGAGGCATGCTCTTAACGCGCCCGAATCACGCACTCAACTCCACGAACCCAGCCTCAATCAGCCCGCTCCGGCAACAACTGGAAGCCCACAAACGCAAAGTGGCTTCCATCCGGCGCCCACGAATTCACATTCATCGTTCCCGATCCGCCGAAGATGTTCACGAGCACCCGCACCTTGCCATCCGCCGGCGTAAGGATTCGCAGCGCCACATCCTTGTTCGACGGATGCCCGGTCACGCCCTTTTCGTAGCTGATGAACACTACGGACTTGCCGTCCGGAGACGGATGCGGCGACCAGCTCGGCAGCTCGTCATGCGTCATCTGCTCCGGGTTCGTTCCGTCCGCAAGCATCCGCCATATCTGCATGGCGCCGCTGCGGTCGGAGTTGAAGTAGATATACTTCCCATCCGCCGAATAATCCGGATCGTCGCTCACGCCCGTGCCGCTGGTCAGCGCAGTCTCCGGTCCACCATCAACAGAAATTGCATGGATATTCAGCGCGCTCTTGTCAGGCCCAGTTTTCTCAGGCCGCGTAAACAAGATCGTCTTCCCGTCCGGCGACCAGCTATGAAACCACGACCACGGATTCGCCGTCACCTGCCGCGGCGCTCCACCGCCTGAAGGAACAATGTAGACGCGCACCTCGCGGCTTCCCGCAATGGCGCAACTTGCCGCCAGCCACTTTCCATCCGGCGAAAGCCCATGGCTGCCGCCGCAACCCTCCAGAGCGCCCGTCTCAATGCGAGTCGCCGCGCCGCCCTCCGCGGGAATTCTCCACAGGCGCCCGTCACGAGCAAAGATCAGTTCCTTCCCGTCGCGCGTCCAGTTCGGCGCTTCAAAGTAGCCGGGTTCGGTCAGCACCATCATTGCCCGTCGATAGTTGTCCTCAATGCCGATGGTCTGGAGAGTGCTGTAGAGTGCGAGCTTGGCCTGTGCATCCACCGGCTTCAGTTCCTTCAGCTCGACATTTGCAAACGTAGCCTTCTCCACCACGGCCACATTGTGCGAGCAAACGCCGATGCCCGCATAGAACGGCCCGTCCAAGTGCAGCTTCACAGAAGCTCCAACCTGGTGCAGCGGCTCGCCCGTCATGCTCAGGAACATCGTGAATACATCGCCGCGCTTCTCAATGCGCAGCCGCCGCGGCGACTGGATGTTTAGCTCAATGTCCTGCGTCGTCACGCCCCGCGCGCGCCGGTACTGTAGCGCAGTCATGCCCGATCCGTGCTGCGTCGCATCCACATACACGCCGTCCGCATCCAGCGTCTGCCGGAACATCAGCACCGCTTTGCGATGCGGACTCGGATCGCCGGCCGTGACAGGGAAGTCGATATCGGCGGTCAGCAAAAAATCGCCCGACACCTTCTTCCACGCAAAATGAAATCCATCCACTGTTGACCAGAGATTCGCCCCCGCCGCCGTCACGGTGTAAACGCCGCTCTTCGAGTCGAAGGCTGCCGTGCCCGCCGGCGTCACGCTGCCCACATCCGTCTGCCCTTCAAACATCCCGAGCGCCTTTGACTGCGCGGTCAACGACCTTGACTGCAACCCAACCGCAACGCAGCAAAAAGCAGCAACAACCAACCAACGGCTGGATTTCAAGAACATGAGGATGCCTCCATCCAATTCGTTATGCGTCCATTCTGCTTACTCGGTAAACCGCAACACCGTCGCGTTCTTCTGCGCCTTGATCACCAGCTCCGCCGCCAGCAGCGCCTGCTCCTGGTCCTGCGCAATATGTGTCCGGTTCACAACGTCTGCCACAAACTGCGGGCCAAACGGCAGCGCCACCTTGCTGCAATCGATGTACCGCGCCTGCTTCTGGTCCACGAGGAACAAATGGTTTCCGCCCGGCCTTCCGGCAACATCGATGTACTTGCGCAACTCGATGGACCCCTCGGTGCCCAGCAAGAATAGCCGCCCATCGCCCCACGTGCCCAGCCCGTTCGGCGTGAACCAGTCCACGCGCACATAGCCTGCACCGCCGTTGCCGTGCAACATCATGTCGCCGAAGTCTTGAAACTTCGGACGATTCTTGTGATTTACATTCGCAATCTGCGAGGCCGTCACCTCCGCGGTCGTCGAGCCGGTGTAATAGACAAACTGCTCGGCCTGGTGCGAGCCGATGTCGCACAGAATCCCGCCAAACTGCTCCGCATCCCAGAACCACTCAGGCCGGCTGGGCGCGTTGATCTGGTGCGGCGCAATGTTGATGGTCTGCACCACCTTGCCGATGGCGCCCGCCTTCACCAGGTAGCCGGCCTGGATCGCGGCGGGAACCTCCAGCCGCTCGGAGTATAGGATGGCGAACATCCTGCCCGTCTCCGCCGACACTTTGCGCACCTCGGCCAGTTGCTCCAGAGTGGTGACGGCCGGTTTGTCGCTCAGATAGTCCTTGCCGTGTTGCATCACGCGAATGCCCAACGGCGCGCGCAGATTCGGAATCCCCGCGCCCGCCACCAACTGAATCGACGTGTCTTCGAGGATCTCCTCCTCGCTGCGTGCCAGCTTCGCAGTCGGATGCAGCATCTGGAACGCAGCCACCGCCTTCGGCAGGTTCGAATAAAACGCAACCAGCTCGCCGCCCCCGCGAATCACCGCCTCGGTAATTCCCAGGATGTGGTTGTGGTCCAGGCCGATGACCGCGAACCGGATGCGGTGCTTCGGCATTGCCTCAACGTCAAAGCCCGGCGCGGCCACCTCATGCGCCGTCTGCCCGCCGGCCTGCAACCCCAGCGCAGCCTCGGGCAATGCAGAGATCATCCCCGCCGCTCCCATGGTCTTGAGAAACAAACGCCTGTCCAGTGAATCCTTGCGCATCGGCTCCGCTCCTTCATCCCCATCTGGCGCGCACGCTTCCTACTGCGGAAGCGCCGCCGGGGTTTCGTTGGTCTTGAAGTTCACCACGTGGTAGATCGCCTTGTCCGTGCCTACGTTCCTCAACCCGTGCAGCTGGTTTGCTGCGTTGAAGATAACCGACCCAGGCCCAACCCGCTTCCACTCCCCATTTGAGAGCGTCTCTACCGTGCCCTGGTTGATCAGAATCAGTTCCTCGCTCGGATGCCGGTGTGGGGGGTGAGAAGATTGGCCCGGATCGAGCGTCGTCATGTGCACCTCCAACTCCTCCACCGTCGCGGTGCGCGCCTGGAAGAACTGCTTCACAGAACCCACCGCGGTTGTCTTTGCAGGAACATCCTTCCACTCAAACGCGGCCGAGCCCATCACGGGCGCGCGATCTGCAACGGCAAACGCGCCCGCCGTCAGGGCAGCAGCCGTGAAAGCCACAAACACATCTCTGCGAGTCACCACGTTTCCTCCCATGTCCTTAGTTCATCCACTACGGGACCAGTCATGTTCAATCCTTGCGACTCAAGATAATCGCGGTCGTTCAGGTGCAGTTGAGCCATTGCAGGCAGGCCAAAACCAAGCAACCCCAAGGCAGCGAAAGCAGGCATCTTCCTAAACATTGAACACTCCGCTAAATCACTTTACTCCACACTATACTCTGCATATTGGGCACCCGTCGCCGGCCCGGTTCGATCACCCTGGCGCGTTCCCAGCCCGCGACACAGCCAGCCCTGACGGTTCGTTGATACTATGGAGAACGATCGAGAAAAGCGATTTTCAAAAGAGGTATCCATGAAGCAATTTCTCCCCCGCGCAGTTGCCTCGTTTTCGGGCTTCGCGGTCCTGACACTTTTTTGCCTGGCCATCTCCGGCTTTGCCCAGCGCCGCCAGGCGCCGCCGCCTAGGCCCACCGGCCCGTGGATGAATACCGCGCTTTCTGCCGACGAGCGCGCCGACCTGGTCATCAAAGAGATGACGCTCGACGAAAAGATTGCGGTGCTGCACGGTGTGGGCATGCCCACCGACGACCCGCTTACCGCTGAGAACATGCCCTCCAACCGCGGCGTTGGCTATGAGGTGGGCGTTCCCCGCCTGGGTATCCCCGGCATCGATATGAGCGACGCTGCCTACGGCGTCCGCTCCAGCGGCGCCAATGGCCGCTACTCCACCGCTCTGCCCGCCAACGTGGGCGCTGCCGCCAGTTGGGATGTGGACGCCGCCTACGAGTACGGCAAGCTCATCGGCGCCGAACTCCGCGCGCAGGGCTACAACATGTCTCTGGGCGGCGGCGTCAACCTGACGCGCGAGCCACGCAACGGACGGACATTTGAGTATTTAGGCGAAGACCCCGTCCTTGCCGGCACCCTCGTCGCCAGGCTCATCCAGGGCACCCAGTCGCAGCACGTCATCGGCGACATCAAGCACTACGCCCTCAACGACCAGGAGAGCGGACGCAACGCGGTCAACATCACCATCTCCAAGCGCGCGGCGCGCGAGAGCGACCTGCTGGCCTTCGAAATCGGCGTAACCCAGGGCCAGCCCGCTGCTGTCATGTGCAGCTACAACCGCGTCCTCGGCGACTTTGCCTGCGAAAACAAGTGGCTGCTCACCGATGTGCTGAAGAAGGGCTTCAACTTCCCCGGCTTCGTGCTCTCGGACTGGGGCGGAACGCACTCGACCGAGAAGGCCTCCGCCGCTGGATTGGACAACGAGGAACCCGGCCGCTTCTTCTTCGAGGCGCGGTACAAGGCCGCTGTCGAAGCGGGCAAGATCTCCACCGCCGAACTCGACGAGCACGTGCACCGCATTCTCCGCTCCATGTTCTCCGCCGGCGTCATCGACTATCCCCGCCAGCGCGGCGTGGTCGATCCATTCGCCGGCCTTGAAGTGGCGCGCAAGATCGAAGAGGGCTCCATCGTACTGCTCAAGAACAAGGCCGCTACTCTTCCGCTCGTGCCCCTTCGCCTCCACACCATCGCAGTTATCGGCGCGCATTCGGATGTAGGCATGATCTCCGGCGGCGGCTCCGCGCAGGTTGACCCGCCCGGAGGCAACGCCACCGCCAAGCCCGGCCAGGGCGCAACCCGCTGGATGCAGGAAGTCTGGTTCCCCACCTCGCCCCTCAAGGCCATCCAGGCCCGGGCGCCAAGAGCTGCCGTCAAATACAACTCAGGTGAAGATGCCGCCGCCGCCGCCGCCCTGGCCAAGGCCGCCGACGTCGCCATTGTCTTCGCGTACCAGTGGGAGAGCGAAGGCATGGACCTGCCCACGCTTACCCTTGCGCACAATCAGGACGATCTGATCGCCAAGGTGGCCGCGGCCAATCCGCACACCGTCGTGGTCATTGAGTCCGGCAGCCCGGTCACCATGCCCTGGATCGCGGCTCCCGCCGCAATCCTTGAAGCGTGGTACGCAGGCAGCGATGGCGCAAACGCTCTGGCCAACGTGCTCTTCGGCTCTGTCAACCCCAGCGGCAAGCTCCCCAACACCTTCCCCAAGGCCGATGCCGACCTGCCCCATCCCACCATCGTCAAGCCGCCGCCAGAGTCCAGCCACTTCGACGGAGCCGTCACGCCCGAGCGTTGGGCCATGGGCATGCCTGCCTTCCAGGTCACCTACGACGAAGGCGTCAAGGTTGGTTACAAGTGGTACGACGCGGAGAAGAAGCCGGTCCTGTTCCCCTTCGGCTTCGGCCTCTCTTACACCACCTACAAATACTCCAGCCTGACCGTCACTCCCGGCGACAAAGTGAAGGTCACCTTCACGCTGGCCAACGCCGGCCTGCGCGCCGGAGCGGAGGTGGCGGAGGTCTACGCCGCGCTCCCCGCCAGCGCCGAGGAGCCCCCCAAGCGTCTCATCGGCTTCACCAAGGTCCAGCTCAAGGCCGGCGAAAAGAAGCCCATCACCCTGGAGATCGACCCCAAGTACCTGTCGATCTTCGACGAAGCCAAGGACGCCTGGACGCTCCTCCCCGGCGACTACACCATCCTCGTCGGCGGTTCCTCGCAGGACCTCCCGCTCAAGGCAGTGCTGACCATCAAGTAGTCAGGCACAAACGCAAAAGGCGGGGGCTGCATCCGCAGCCCCCGCCTTTTTGCTGCTAGCTACCGCCCCAGCTTCAACACCCACAACGGCTGAGCCCGCAACTCCTCCGGAAGTTCGGGAAGCTGCACGGCCACCCCGTCCTGCGCCGCCCTGAACTTCAACTGCGTCCCCGGTCCGAGCAGCGTCACCGACTTCACGACGGTCACTTCCTTCAACACAAAACTGCCTTCCTTCCAGCGCGGCAGAATCGCGAACACATCGTCCTCCTTGGCGGTGAAGAAGGCCTCGATCGCCGCCTTGCCCGCCTCCTGTTTCGATGTCAGCTTGGTCACATCGTAGGCCGTCTCGAACTCGGCGTTGTAGGCGATCTTGGGCTGCTCTCCGGCGCTCCACTGCCGCGTAGCCTTCCATGGCTTGGTTCCGTAGATCGCGTCCCCGTTCACCTTCAGCCAGCTGCCGATCTGCTCCAGACGCTCCTGCATGATCACCGGAATCGTCCCATCCGCGCTCGGCCCAATATCCAGCAGCAGGTTGCCGCCGCGGCTCACGATATCCACCAGCATCGTCACCAGCTCGCGCCCGGTGTGGTAGTCCTCCAGCTTCTCCGCGCGGTTGTAGCCGTAGCTGTAGCCCATGCCGCGGCTCTCTTCCCACGGATGCTCCATGCCGCTCATCCCCGGCGTGTACTCGGTGGTCCAGTAGCCGCCGTGCTTGTGGCGCGTGTCCGAGCCCCAGCGGTCGTTGATCACCACCTCGTCCTTCACCGGCGAGTCGTTCAGCAGCCACGCCAGCAGCTCCGGCGCGCGCCAGTCCGCCGACTTCATCTCCCACTCCCCATCGCTGAAGATGATCGAAGGCTTGTAACGTGTGACCACATCTTTGAACTGCGGCATCATGTGCTCGCTCACGTAGCGCGGCTTGTCTTTGATCCACAGCGGGTTGTACCACTCGTAAAGCGAGTAGTAGATTCCCATCTTCAGCCCCTTCTTGCGCACCGCGTCGCTCAGGTCGCCCAGCAGGTCGCGCTTGGGGCCGATCTCCACCGAGTTCCACGGCCGTCCCCAGGTTTCTGAGGCCTCTTTGCTGGGCCACATCGCAAACCCCTCGTGATGCTTCGAGGTCTGCACCACATACTTCGCCCCCGAGCGCACAAACAGGTCCGCCCACTGGTCCGGGTCAAACAGCTCCGCCTTGAAGTGCGGGGCAAAGTTCTGGTACACATACGCAGAACCGAACTCCTTTTGATGAAAAGCCCAGGTGCCGGTCTCCACCGCATTGGCCCTGGGGTTGTCCCGGCCCTCGGTCATCTGGTGCCAGTACCACTCGGAGTAAGCCAGCTTGCCCGGAATCACCGGCGCATACGCCGGCACCGAGTACACCCCCCAGTGAATGAAGATGCCGAATTTGGCGTCGGTAAACCAGCCCGGCGTGGGCCGCTTGTCAATCGAATCCCATGTAGGCTGATACGCCTGTGCGTACATGCGTCCGGGCACAAGAACCATCAGACAAGTAAGTACGGCGAATTCTAGCCAGCTTGTACAGCGAGCGCGAGATACGGAAGGCTTCATTGGTTCTCTCCAGCGGTCCTTTGAACGCGAGTTGAATCTCGGATGGAAGAGTAACATGGCGGCCATCGAGTCGGCCCTATCGGTCATGCCCCGCACTCGTACAAATTGTAGTAGTATGAATTCCTACTGAGGTCTACCCCATGCCTACCGTCGAGAAACTTAGCATCGCACTCCCCATTGAAATGGCGACACTTGTCCGCCGCGCCGTGGACGCCGGCGAATACTCCTCCAACAGCGAGGTGATCCGCGACGCCCTCCGCGACTGGACCCACAAGCGCAACCTCCGAGAGCAAAGCCTCTCCCATCTGCGCAAAGCATGGCAGGCGGCGGTCGCCGACGATTCCGAGGGGCTCGACCCGGACGCAGTCTTCGACCGGCTGGAAAGCAAGTACGACCGGCTCGCCCAGGAAACCAGTAGATAATGCGCCTGATTTCTAAGCCCGCTGTATTGGTTGCGCTCATCGCCTCAGGCTTGACTATTGCCTCAGCGCAGACTGCGCCGGAATTTCAATTTCGATTTACTGAAAAGCCCGGGCCTTATCGAGTTGGATTCAAGGTGATTGAGCAATATGATCGCTCTCGTGTTTTCCAAATCGCGAGCGACGAACTGGGCAAGCCAACGAATACTGCAGGCCCTCGGCCACTGCAGACTCTTGTATGGTATCCGGCAGAGAAATCCAGCGCCAAAATAATGACATTCGGCGATTATGCTGCATTGATCAAGACGGAAACCAGCTTCAGCAGGCCGGTTGACCCCGGCCAGCCTCAGACGTTTATCGAACAATATATGCATGGAGTCACGGCACTCAAGACTTGGGCCTTTCAAGATGCGCCCACGCAGGAAGGTCGCTTTCCGCTTGTGATTTATGCGCCGAGTATCAACACTCCTGCAACTGAGAACATCGAACTATGCGAATACTTGGCGAGCCATGGCTTTGTTGTTATATCGAGCCCAAGCATGGGCGCTATGTCTCG
>Ga0302319_10021749_pt1 | contig 11541 bp, 9 predicted proteins | sample Bog_T0_2_FD_203319 | JGI IMG/M metagenome (GOLD analysis project Ga0302319, IMG submission 203319) | Peat permafrost microbial communities from Stordalen Mire near Abisko, Sweden - Bog_T0_2 | ecosystem: Environmental > Terrestrial > Soil > Wetlands > Peat | place: Sweden: Abisko, Stordalen Mire...
CTCAGGCGGCCAAAGACACCGCGGACTTAATCGAAGAATCCATCACCAGATCGCATGAGGGCAAGAGCCAGCTGAATCGCGTCGGGGCCGCGCTGCAATCCATTACCGAAAGTGCCGGACTCGTGAAAACCCTGGTGGGAGAAGTGAAGCTGGGCAGCGAGCAACAGGAGCAGGGTATCCAGCAGGTGGCCAGAGCCATCACGCAAATGGAAACCGTGACCCAGGCAACGGCGGCGAGCGCCGAGGAGAGTGCGGCTTCGAGCGAGGAGTTGAGCGCACAATCGGAATCGCTCCGCGCGATCGTCGGAGAACTGACGAGAATGGTGGGCGGGACGGCATCGGGAATCCAACCGAAGGGACTGAACCGGGGAAACCGGAGTCCCGGCCAGTACCGGGAAAATGTTCGGGTGGAGCAGCTGGTTTGAGCCGGCTAACAACAGCCGAGCCACTTCCGATAACACATATTATGTCAAATTACCCATACGGCCCTTTAAGCCCGCGCCACAAACCTTAACGCCACCGAATTCATGCAATACCGCATCCCTCCCGGCGGCGGACCATCGTCGAACACGTGCCCCAAATGCCCCTCGCACAGACGGCACCCGACCGCCGTCCGGCTGATCCCAAACGTCGCATCGGGCGACTCCGCCACATTTTCCCTGGCCATCGGCTCCGAGAAGCTTGGCCACCCGGTTCCGGAATCGAACTTCGTGCGCGAATCGAACAGCGCCGTCCCGCAGCACACGCACCGGTAGATGCCGTCCCCGTGAAAATCCCAGTAGGCGCCGGTGAAAGCCAGCTCGGTATCGGCCCGCCGGGTCATCTGAAACTCGTCCACCGCCAGCCGCTGTCGCCACTCATTGTCCGACCGGTGAATCCTCAGTGTCCTGACAACCCCCGTCGGCCGACCGGCATCGTCGAACAGTCCGATCATGACCATGACCGGAAGGGAAGCGACCCTTTCCAGTTCCCTGCTCTGCCGATCGAACGCCCAGTAGACACCCCCGCCCACGACTACGGCGCCCAGAAACACGCGCCGATGGTATCGGGGTCCGGCCTCGGGGACGTTCAGATTCATCGCTGTCCGACTCATCGCTGTCCGACTCACCCCGGCTCACCCCGACGCCCGCGCCGGCTCGCGGACCTGCCGGATCAGCATGTCCTCCAGCGTGAAATCCGCCTTCCGGTTATCGTGGCGAAGGTACCATTTGTACGTCTCCTTCAGGCCCTCCGCAAATGGTGTCAGGCTCATATTGAAGACCCGTTTCACCCTGCCGATCACCATCGTGATGGGCGGCAGGTCGTAGTATTCCCCGAAATACAAAGGCTCGCCGAACGCATTCCCGCCCGCGCGGGCGATCAGCGTACGATGAATTCTGATGAGTTCGGCTTCCCTTCCGGCTGCCTTTGCGAAAGCATGTACCACTTCCACCTGCGTCAGGGGCTTTTCGTCAGCCACATTGAACGCCCGTCCCGGCGCCGTGTGTTTGTCCAGGGCGTGGAAGCAGGCGTCCACCAGATCGTTCACAAGCACAAACTGCATGAGCCGGTTGCCGTCGCCCGGAATGATGATCGGCCGGCCCGCCTTCAGCCGGTCCCAGAAAAACGCCTCGCGATAAAACGGGTTCTCCGGTCCGTACACGAACGGCGGCCTCATCGTCACCACGGGGAACCTGGATTCGTGATACATGCGGAACAGCGCCCGTTCGCTCGACGCCTTGTTCCGCACGTACGGATTGGCGTGCGCTTCCGATGCCAGCGGGTCGTCCTCGGCGTGGTTCAGTCCGTCGCCATATGCCGCCACGCTCGACATGAACACATACCGCGTCAGATCGCCCGGAATGGCTCGCGCACAGGCTTCCACCTGGTGCGCGGTAGTGCCGCGCTCCCAGTCGTACGCGATGTCGTAAACGGCGTCGAACCGGTATCCGCCAAGCGCGGCGCGCACGCTGACCGCGTCATTGCGATCGGCGACCGCGTTGTGGACCCGCTTACCGAACGGATGCTCGGCGCGCCGGTGCAGAATCGTGATGTCATGGTCGGCCGCCAGCAGCCGCTTCACGAGCGCCTTGCCGATGAACAGCGTCCCGCCGATGACCAGAACCCGCATCGTGTTTATCGTCTCCAGTTATGGACGCACGGATTTCTCCCGCGTTACCAGTTCCCTGCGGATTATGATAAACCCCGGCGCCGGTACGGTGAGATCACGCCGGCTGCACCGCAGCCTCAGTCGTAATACTCAAGACCGAGGTGCGTGATGAGCCCTTCGCCCTTCATCCATCGCAGCGTGTTCTTGAGCTTCATCAGCTGGATGAAGATGTCGTGCTCCGGATACAGGCCGGGCGCCGTCATCGGACCCTTGAAAAAGAACGAAAGCCACTCCTGAACCCCGCGCATCCCCGCGCGCTGCGCCAAATCCATGAACAGCACCAGGTCGAGCACCAGCGGCGCGGCCAGAATCGAATCGCGGCAAAGGAAATCGACCTTGATCTGCATCGGATAGCCCAGCCAGCCGAAAATGTCGATATTGTCCCAGCCTTCCTTGTTATCGCCGCGCGGCGGATAGTAGTTGATGCGGACCTTGTGGTAAATGTCCTTGTACAGGTCGGGATACAAGTCCGGCTGCAGTATCTGTTCCAGCGCCGACAGCTTGGTCTCTTCCTTCGACCGGAAGGAACCGGGATCGTCCAGAACTTCGCCGTCGCGATTGCCCAGAATGTTCGTCGAAAACCAGCCGGAAACGCCCAGCATGCGCGACTTGAAACCCGGCGCCAGCAGCGTCTTCATGAACGTCTGGCCCGTCTTGTAATCCTTGCCTGCGATCGGAACGCTGCGGTCCCGCGCCATCTGCATCAGCGCCGGCGCGTCCACCGTCAGATGCGGTGCGCCGTTGGTGTACGACACCCCCGACTTGATCGCCGCATACGCGTAGATCTGGCTGGGCGAGATTTCGGGATCGTTCTCGGTCAGACCTTTTTCGAATGTCTCGACGTTCTGGTGAACGGCGGCCGCTTTGTGAAACACCTCCGTCGAACCGCACCAGATCATGGCGAGACGGCTGGCGCCGGTGCGAGCCTTGAATTGACGGATATCGTCCATCAGCATCTCGGCGTGCTCCATCTTCGACGCCTTCGGCTTCTGGTTCGGCCCGTTGATGCGCTTCACGTACTCGGTGTCGAATACGGCCGGCATGGGCTTCAGCGCCGAGAGCGGCTCTTTCAACTGGTCGAGCAGCGGCCGGTCGAGAACGGCCGCGTTCACCGCCGCGTCGTAGCAGTTCTCTTCGAAAATATCCCACCCGCCGAAAACCAGATCTTCCAGCGTCGCCAGCGGGACGAAGTCCTTGATCCTCGGCGTATTGTTATCGGTACGCTTCCCCAGCCGTATGGTGGCAAGCTGAGTGGTCGATCCGATCGGTTTCGCCAGGTTCTGTTTGATTGCTTCCACGCCGGCGATAAAGGTTGTCGCCACCGCGCCCATACCGGGAATCAGAATGCCGAGTTTTCCCTCGGCGGGCTCGATTTTCGGCGTCGGTCGGATAGGCGTGTCTTGCGTATTGGACAAAAAGTAGCTCCTTGGTGCGCGCCCAAACGGGTCTTCGGCAAGCGCGTCACAGCATGTAGAAGGGGTTCGGGACTGACCGCAATTCGTTATAATACCAGTCCATGCCCTTCCGCGCGTCCGCTGCAGGCGCAAATCCCGGCCAGGTTCCCATGTCCGCCATCATTGCCGACGACGAGCCGCTCGCCCGCGATGAGCTGCGCTTCCTGCTGGACGAAATCGGCGACGTGGAAGTCGTCGGCACGGCATCGAACGGCCTCGAAGCGCTGGAACTGATCGATAAGCTGGATCCCGCGCTCGCCTTTCTGGATATCCAGATGCCGGGGCTCGACGGTCTGGGCGTGGTCAGGCGTCTCCGCGAGAATCAGATCGACCCGCCCCATATCATTTTCTCGACCGCTTTCGACCAGTTTGCCGTGGAAGCGTTCCGGCTGGAAGCGATGGACTACCTGCTCAAGCCGGTGGACCGCGAACGTCTGGCCGCGACGCTGGCCCGCGCCCGCCGCGCCGTGGCCGACCGGATCACGGAGGCCGTCGCCGCGGCTCCCGCCCCCGGCAAACCGGCGTTCACCAGGCTCGTGGTGCGCAGCGGCAATCGCAATCTCGTGATCGGTCCGGAAGAACTGGTTTACGCGACGATCGCCAACGGCGTGATCACGCTGGTTGCGGCGCAGGCCGAAGGGCAATCGAACTACCGCACGATCGAAGAACTTCAGGCCGCGCTCGACCCCGACATGTTCTGGCGCGCGCACCGGTCGTATCTGGTCAACGTGAACCGCATCCGGGAAGTGGTGCCGTGGTTCAAGTCGACGTATCAGCTGCGCATGGACGACAAGAAGGCCAGCGAGATTCCGGTCAGCCGTCTGCAAAGCCGACGGTTGCGCGAGATGCTGAACCTGTAAAAAGTGGAAGGCAATCCTGCTTGCGGGCAGGCTTTCCAGCTTGACCGGCGCTCTCCAGAAACCTCCCGTAAGTTGCTGATTCCTGGTTTGCGGTTTTTTGCCTTACCGCGGGTTTTTGCGCGGCCTCGGCGCGTCGCGGGCTGGGCGAAGCGATGCCGCGTCGCTTCCGCAGTCCGCTTGAGGGGACGGGGTGCGGGGTAACGGTCCCGCGCACACACGGGTCCTCTGGCGCAGATATGGGGTCTCTGCGCTTGGGCCCCGTGCTCCGCAGACTGTCTGCCGACCGTCGGTGCGGGCTGTGTCGATGTCGTCTGCGCGGCTAAGCTTCAGCTAAGCTAAGCGTTCGGCAGAAGCCGGAACCCGAGCGCCGCAGCCTTGCGCTCCAGCGATTGCTTTTCCCGCTGTAGTCGCCGGTCCTGATTGTGGGGCTCTTCCATCCCCGACTACACGCCGGTTTATCCCGACGATTGCACTTGCTGACGCGCGCGGCTCGTGGGGGTAATCCCTGCGCTTCCCGCATCTATCGCTTCTGCGTTGCACACCCCTGTTTCTGAGACAGCCGGGCGCGCCCCTCGACACCCGGAAATGAAGGCGAGTCCGGCCGTGCGAGAACTGCGAGAACATAATACAAGAATGGTCGGAAGGCGGAGTTCACGCGAAGCGAAACCGGAAGGGGTTTTCGGCCAGCGACGGCTGCAGGCAAAATGTTTTGGGCCAGAGGATCAAGTGCACGTGAAAGAGGCCCCTTTTTGTTCATCGCCCCGGGAGTCCGCGGCAAGGCACAAGCTTTCCGGGGATCGAAAGTAATGGCCCTTCATCCTGTGGTCGAAAAGGTCGTCAAGGCGTATCTGGCCGCCGTCGATACCGAAGCTCCCGGCCTGATTGAGGGCCTGTACCTGACCGGCTCTGCGGCTCTTGATGAATTTCGGCCGAACACCAGCGACATCGACTTCGTGGCGATCACGGCAGCGCGGCCTGAAGCGGCAATGCTGGCCGGCCTGGCAAGAGCACACTCGCGGCTGCGCCGCTCTTGCCGGCGGCCCTCCTTCGACGGTCTTTATGCGACATGGGACGATCTTGCCAGCCACCCCGCGCATGCCGAAGGACTACCCTATAGCCACGAAGGCTGTTTCCACGCTTCCGGCAGCCGCGGGGATCCGGTGACCTGGCAAACAGTAGCCCGCCGGGGAATCCCTTGCCGCGGACCCAGGACCGAGGCTCTCGGGATCTGGACGGACGCGGAGTTCCTGGCCACCTGGACGTTGAACAACCTCGACGTTTATTGGCGCAAGCTGCTGGTTCGAGCGGTGAGTTTTCCCGATCCATGGAGTTTGACGGCGCTCACTACGTATGGCGCCGTTTGGATCGTGCCAGGCATCAGCCGGCTGCACTATACTCTGGCTACAGGTGAGATCTGCTCCAAAGAAGCGGCCAGCCGCTATGCCATCCGGACCTTTCCGGAACAGTGGCATCGGGTATTGAATGAAAGTCTGCGCATTCGACAAGCGGACCGGGCCCGCCATGACCTGGCCAGCGCTGTTACCGAGATCGCTGCCGACTTGCGAATCTGTGCCGGGGGTCGTGGTGGATCTTTGTATCGCACACCTTTCGCCCGACGACGCGATGTCCTTGCATTCGGCGACATGGTCGTCGCCGACGCCTGGCGACGGTACGGTAAGCGATCTGTCTGACGCCGCCACAACCGCGACGAATCTGGGTTACGGCCTCGCCATCGGACCCATCCGGGTTATGACCGCAGACCGTGAACGCCTGTTCGCGTCCGCGCCGCGATCTTCCGCTCCATCTGCGCCAGTAAGTCGTCCCGGCGGTCGATGCCGATCCCGATCTCCAGCCAGTAGACCTGCAGCGGCACGGCTACCGCTTCGAATTCACGGCACAGATTCACCGAGTCCTTCGCCGTCGTCAGCAACACCTCGGCGCCGGCCTCGCGCGAATACTTGGCCAGCCGGCGCAGTTCGTTCGGAGTGTAGCGGTGATGGTCGCCATAGCAATGCTGTTCGATCGGTTTGACCCCCACATCCGCCAGCGAACGCCAGAACGAATCCGGATTCCCCAGTCCGCAAAACGCCACCGACTTCTTTCCCGCCATGGCCCGCACGTCCAGCGTTTCACCCCGCAGATTCGTCCAGGCGCGATTCTCCAGCCACGCGAAATAAACCGGCGCATCGCGATTGTAGCGGCGCAGAGCGGAAACAATCGCCGTCAGATTGGCCGCCGCCCGGGACCTCGTGATCAGAAAAGCGTCCGCGCGCGCAAGGCCTTCCAGGGGTTCGCGCAGCCGGCCCAGCGGCAGAAGATGTCCGCCGCCAAACGGCTTCATGGCGTCGATCAGCACCAGATCGAAATCGCGATGCAGTTGCAGATGCTGGAAGCCATCGTCGAGAATCATCACGCCCACACTCGCTTCCCGGAGCAATCGCTCTCCCGTCTCCGCGCGGTCGGCGCCGATACCGATGGGTACGTGCGCGGATTGGATGTAGAGCTGCGCTTCGTCCCCGGTACGTTCGATGGGCGGACGTTCGTGGCCCGTCGGCAGCAGCACGATGTCGCGCGTGTAGCGGCCGTGGCCCCGCGTCAGCAGGCCCGGCTTGAGCGGCGTGAAGTCGTACAGAAGTTCGAGCGTGACCGGCGTCTTACCCGTCCCTCCGGCGGTGATGTTGCCGACGCTGATCACGGGAACGGCCAGCTTCCGGCTGCGCCCCGCCTTTCTCCGCCTGTCGTAAGCGCTGGCGACACGCCAGATCTGCGCAAAGAACCACAGAAACGGCCACGCCGGCTGCGGCGCGCGCTCATTGGGGTAACAGCTGGCGTAAAGAGACATCACGGCGTCCGCGGCCCGGCGCGCGGCGCCGCACTTCATCCCCGCCGCAGCGCGCGCGCGCCGGCCCAGTTCCGGATCGCCCGCGGCCCGTTCGACCGCGCCGGCCAGCCCGACGCCGGCGGCAATGCGCATCACTGCGTTGTGCGCTTCAAAGTGTTGTTCGATCTCGCGGAAGTTTTCGAGATGCGGTCCGGCGATCACCGGCTTTCCCGCCATTGCCGGTTCGAGAATGTTGTGGCCACCCATAGCGGACAGCGTGCCGCCCATGAACACCGCATCGGCGTGCGCGAAGGTTCCGGCCAGTTCTCCGATGGAATCGAGCAACAGCACGTCCGCCGCAGCGTCATCGAAGGCCGTGCGCCTTGTCCAGCGCAGGCCGGAAGCGTCCAGTTTCCTTGCCACCGCTTCGAAGCGATCGGGCTTGCGGGGCGCAAGGATCAGACGCCATCCCGTCAACGCGCGCTGGGCCGCGATCACATCGTCTTCCTCGTCTAGACGGCCGTCGGTGGAAGTGCTGGCCGCAATCCACAGACGCCTTCCCTGCCCGGCCGTGACAAACCTGCCCACAGGCGAATCCTCGGGTAGCGGAGTCGGCGTGAAGTCGTACTTCAGATTCCCGCCGACTTCGAGGATGGGCGACGGCGCCCCCGCCATCGCAAACCGTTCGCGCATTTCCTCCGACTGCACCAGAATCCGGTCGCAAAGCGACAGCACGGGAGCGAATACGGGCGCGAACCGGCGATAGCGCGGCAGCGCACGATCCGAAATACGCCCGTTGACCATGACCAGTCCGCAGCCGATCCGCTTCGCCTCGCGAAACAGATTCGGCCAGATTTCCGTCTCCAGAATCACCACGACGGACGGACGAATCCGGCGCAGAACGCGGCGCACCACCCAGACGTAATCGATCGGCGCGTAGAAGACTCCCTGTACGAGCGGGGCGAGGCGCTTGCCGGCCATTTCCCTGCCCGCCAGCGTCGTTGTGCTCACAAAGACGGGCGTCCGCGGCGAGCGCCGCGCCAGTTCTTCGATCAGCGGAACCGCGGCCAAAACCTCGCCGACGGAAACTGCGTGCAACCAGATCGCCTCGGGAGCAGTCTTCTGCCATAATGCGGACAGCTCTCCAAAACGTTCACGCAGGGTGGAGAAATAACGGCGGTCGCCCAGCGCGCGCGCCAGGAGATACAAGAGGACGGCGGGCGAGCCAAGCAGTCCGGCAACCCGGTAAAGGAGGAAGATCGCTTTGCGTTTCAAAGGATTGAAATGGCCGCTGCTCCCCTTATTGAGCATAGCGTCGAGTATAGCGATGTGCGCGCCGATAGCGCTTTTTCTTCAGGTGACAACCGCCCGGGCCGCCGATAAGCCGACGTTCCAGGCCAAACCGGCCGATCAGTACGCCAACAAGCAGACCATCGAAGGCGTGACCGTGGCCGCTGAGACGTTCACCACCGACGATCAGGCCAAAACGGCCTTCGGCGGCAAGCTGAACCCCTGGCGCTATAACATCCTGCCCGTGCTCGTCGTCATCCGCAACGACAGCCCCAATGCGGTCCAGCTGGAAAAGATCCATTTCGAGTACGAACTGCCCGACCATTCCAGAGTGGATGCGATCCCCGCCGGCGACGTCAAGTACGCTCAGGGCGCAAGACAGCCGAAGGCCGGGATCGGACCGCTCGGGGGCGTCAGGACGGGCGTCTCGAAAAGTCCGCTGAATGTCCCCGAGATCGAAATCCGCGCGTTTGCCGCGAAGATGCTCCCGCCGGGCGAAACGGCCAGCGGTTTTGTCTACTTCGAGACGGATCTGTCGAGCGCGGGAGCGTCGCTCTACGTCACCGGCATGAAGAATGCCGCGACCGGCAAAGAACTGTATTACTTCGAGATTCCGCTCTCCGCCGAATAAGATTCCGCCCGCGCCGTCAGCGTGACGGAGTCGGACATTTCTCCGGCCACCAGCGTCGCATTCACGGTGCCCTGGCGGCAATCGTACTCATACCAGCCCTTGCGCACCCCGGCCCGGTCCAGATAGATTGTGTGAACCGGACCGGCGCCATCGTCGATCACCAGCATGACGCGGTCCTGTTCGCTCAGTACTTCGCTGTCCCACAGGATCGAAACGCGCGCCATCCGGTCGGACGTCCCGAGCAGGGCAACCCGGGGATGAGGCAGCCAGTCGTTTCGTGTGAAGAACGCCACGGCCGCCAGCAGTGCCAGCACCACGACGACATCGAGCAGACGCAGTATCCATCGCCGCTTCTTCCGTACTTTCCGGGCCGGCTCCGGCGCGCCGAACAGCATCCCGCCCTGAGGCATGGGGACCGTCACCACGGGAGACTCCAACTCCGCGGGCACCCCGGCTTGGGCCTCCGGGTGCGGGGTTTCCCGAATGGTATCCTCCGGCTGATCCACTGCGGCGGGAACGGGCGCGGCGATCTGCGCAACCGGAGGCTGCCCGGGCGGCTTCGGCTCGGGCACAGCTGGCTCGGACGCCTTCGGCTCGGCGGGCGCAGCAGCAGCGACGGCGGCCGCAGCTTCGGGCCGCGTGGGCTCCGGCCGGGCCACCTGAAACGCTCCCAGATCCTGCCAGGCAAGTTCCCGCGGCGCGCCCAGCAGAAAACGGTCCCCCGATTCCCGGAATCCGAACGCAGCGGTTGTGGTTTTTCCCAGGCAGGGCCAGATCAGCAGCGCCACCTGCCATGGCTCCGGGCAGAGAGCGTCAAATAAAGCGCGCCCGTTTTCGGTCATCGCCTGCGGCCCGTTTGGTTTCGAAAAGTACCATCCGACCAGGTTGCAATCATGATCGGCGTTGTCTTCGGCGTCGTCTTCCGCGCCTTTTTCCGATTCCGGCTCCGATTGGCGCGCCGGTAAATCCAGCGCGGCCGCCATTTCTTCCGGCGTGAGAGCGAACGCCGGACCCAGCGCGTGCGAACACGGAATCGCCACGGTTTTCAGAATCTCCAGACTGCGGTTCACGCGTCTGCCCAGCAGCAGCCCGCCAACACCCAGCCCTATGCGCGGCACGGCCAGCAGACCGTCGGCGGCCTCCATTTCGAGCCCGGTCAGGACTCCGGGAGCGCAATAAATGTCCACCGGCAGTGTCTTGTCGGGCCAGTGGGTGGTGGGATTCATACGTTAACCAGGCGGTATTTGTGGCAAAAAGCCATCCGGAGAGAAAAGTCCAGACTATAATGAAACCGTGTCAAAGGCAAAAAATGTCGAAGAACGGCTGGAGCGGATTGAGCAGCAATTGCGTCTCTTTCAGCGGGTAAGCCGTTTCATGGTCCGCGAGATGAGTCTGCATGAGGTCCTTCAGGGCATCGTATCACTGGTAGTCGAGTTCACCCAGTGCGATTCCTGCCTTGTCTACCTCTGCGACGGCGACGAACTGGTTCTGTGCGCTTCGAATACGCATCATGAAGCTGAGATCGGCAGAGTTCGCCTGAAACTGAATGAAGGCCTCACTGGCTGGGTGGCTCGGGAGCGGCGGCTGTTGGCAATATCCCGCGAGGCGTATAAAGATCCACGATTCAAGTACTTCGGAGAACTTCCTGAAGATACTTTCGAGGCGTTTCTGTCGGCACCGGTCATCGCCCGTAATCGGGTGGTGGGCGTGATCAACGTACAGCACCGGTCGGGCCACCAGCATACGGGAGGCGAGATGGAGGTGCTGACGACACTCGGCGAACAGGTGGGGTGCGCTCTGGCGCTGGCTCGTATGTCGCCCGAAGCGATGGAGTCGGTGCGCCACGCCGAACTCGTGCTGGCCGCGGGACCGGTCCGGCCGCAATCGCCCGCGCGTACAGGTTTGTGACACATGCGAATTCCAAACACACAAGGACGCGCGGCAATAGCGACGGGGGCGGCAATAGCGGCGTTCATCCTGTTCGCTCTCCCCGCCCTCGCCGAGGAGCACTGGGAGATCCAGTATCGCTACCGCCAGGCCGACAGCACTCTCACCATCAACGACCTCACATTCCCGGACGAAACCCATGGCATTGCATGTGGTTACACGACAGACCGTAAAGAAAAGGATCATCCGCTGGTCCTGCTAACCAGCGATGGCGGAGTCAACTGGACGGAAGCGGTTGTCAAGGAAACCTGCCTATCACTTTTCTTTCTCGGCGACTCGACAGGCTGGATGGTGACCGATACCGGGCTCTGGACCACCGAGGAAGCGGGCCGGTCGTGGGTGAAGTCGAAAACGGCGCCGGCGAATCTGCTGCGCGTCTGGTTCCTCGA
>Ga0302319_10021750_pt1 | contig 11541 bp, 17 predicted proteins | sample Bog_T0_2_FD_203319 | JGI IMG/M metagenome (GOLD analysis project Ga0302319, IMG submission 203319) | Peat permafrost microbial communities from Stordalen Mire near Abisko, Sweden - Bog_T0_2 | ecosystem: Environmental > Terrestrial > Soil > Wetlands > Peat | place: Sweden: Abisko, Stordalen Mire...
CACATGTGAGGCATCGACATTGGCGACCCCGGGCAGTCCGCTCATGAACTGGCCATAGGTCACGGCGGTGTTCGCGCCTGACTGACCGAGCGGCACACTATCTCCGGGGCCCGGGACGGTCCCGGCCGGAAGCTGCGACACGAGGTAGGATGCAGCGTTCGCGGACAGTGTGCCATTGGCCAGAACGAGATTAGCCCCGACGGCGATTGTTTCAGGTGCGCCAGTGCCGGCGCTGCAGCGTCCCATCAGCGTATCGGTCGGGATCGCGAGCTGCGGCTGCAGGCCAGCCAGGACTTGCGCCCGCGTGACCTTCCGCGCGATCCCTGACTGGCTGACGGGAAGCTCGTCGGTGTCCGAGGCTGCCGTCGCGGGTGCAAGCTGATCGATTGTCGGCATGCTTGAACAAACTCCAAACGAGAGGTCCCGCGCAGCGGCGGCTGGCGGGTCCAATCAGGCTTTCGAATGCGGGGGGCGGTGGCCCTGCCGACCGGCAGGGCCCGGGCCGAGCTCAGGACCCGGTGAGAACCGGGTTTCCGTTCTGATCGGTCAGCATGGCGCCGCTGCCGGTCAGGATAGCGGTCGAAGGCGGCAACGGACTCGACAGTTCCAATACCGGAAGCAGAATACTGCGCTGTATGCTACGGCCGTTCACGGTGCTGATTAGGATCGTTATGGTATAGACGGTGCCGGCCAGGCCCTCCGAAAGCCAAAGCACGGCCGAGGCTCCATCGGCTGTAACCTGGTTCACGACCAGGTCGCCGGGATTGCTGGGTGCCGTTGTCACATCGAGCGTCGCGATCGAATCGCCGTCGTTCCCGACCAGCGCCGGCGTGATATCGAACTGATAGTCGAGAACGTCCTGCGGATCCTTGGTCGGCCAGTTCAATGGCGGAGGCGCGGTTGCCGTCGATCCGCGCGGTACGGGAATGAATGCATCCAGCACGACCGTTCGGGCGGTGCTAGGCTTCCAGACATGAGAGGCAGGCGTTGGCATAAGTTGCTTCCCGGAACAGTTGGTTGCGGCTTACTGGTTTCGTTCTACTGGCCGGCCGATGTGGCAGTACTGGCCGCGGCCAGTGATTGCAGCTCCGCGCTCAGTGCCGACATGCGCGCCTGCAAGTCGGCGAGGCTCGGGGCGACAGCGATTGGCGCCGCGGGGGCAGGCGGGCTGAAGGTCGTGCCGTCGTAGGTCCAGCCTTCAGCGATGCCGGCGACCGCGGAGACGTCCAGCCAGGTCAATTCGGGATGAAACAACAGCGCGATGTTGCCGCTGGTGGCCAGCAGCTCGGCCACGACTCCGTCCTCTATCCGTGCGTACGTCTTCATCTCTACCACCTCACGATGACATAACCCGCCGACCCGGCTGCGCCGTTGTATGGCGTTGCGCTGTTTGCGCCGGTTCCCGCGCCGGCGGCGCCACCGCCGGGGAACAAGCCGGCGACGCCTGTGGTGCCGCTGTTCTGTGTCCCGCCCATCGGTGCCGCCCCACCCATGCCGCCCTGGTTCAGGGTCGCGGCCTGGCCGGCGGAACCGGCAATGCTGACATCGCCGCCAACGCCATAGCCCCCAGGTGTTGCGCCGGAGGGCGGATTGGCCTTGCTGGCGAGATAGTTCAGGCTGCCTCCGGTCGCGCTGACGAAGGTCCCAAAGCTCGACGTACCGCCGGCGGTCGCCGCGGCGCCTGATGTGGTTCCCGCGATGCCGCCTGCGCCGATCGTGACGGGGACAACCTGGCCTGGCGACAGGCCGGTGATTCGGCCGCGCGCATAGCCGCCGCCGGAGCCGCCGCCGCTGGGGGAACTTGACGTGGAGGCGTAGCTGCCGGCGCCGCCGCCCCAAAGCTCGACTTCAACCTGGGTGACACCGGGCGGGACCGTGAAGGTGCCCGACGTCAGGAAGGTCTGAACGCCACTGCCGAAGCCGGGCCGCAGTGCGGGGAGTTTCCAGGCGAGCAGCGGCGCCTGCGGGTGCAACGCGATGCTGGTGGCGGTGATCGTGGTCTGCGCGTAGCCGACGGTGACAACGTACAGCCCGACCCACCCGCTATCCACCGGTGGGGTCGCTTGCAATCCGGTGGCCGCTGGGGCGCCCGGTTTCATTTGCAACTGGACACGCTGGGACCGCAACGTGTTCTGCGCGGCGCCGGAATTGGCGGGACCGCTGTATGGCTGCGCCGGATTGGCGGCATTGTAGTAGGGCAGCACGACCGGGTTGGTGTCGGACTCCAGCAGTGCGGCCTCGATGAGGTAGTTGATCGACTGGCCGGACGTGGTGGGTGGGCTCGGTGTAAACGGGGTGGGCGCCAGGTTGACGCCCATCTTGACCAAGGGGCTGACGTCGTCCGCGGGCAGGGAGCCGAAGGGCAGGGGATCGACGACGGAAAACTGAGCGATGCTGCCCGGCCCGATGTTGATCGTCATGGAGGCGGGCGTTGTGGGCGTGCAGGCGAGACCGTCTGCAACGGTGCCGGTGCCGAGAGTCGCCTGCGCAAGATAGCCAAGCGCAACCATGGCGTTCCGGTTGGTCGACAGCAGGTCGGTGTCGAGCGGGATGCTTCCGGGATAGACCAGGTTTCTGTCCATTGCGTCCTCTTTGCGGTGCCGGGGGCACGCTCAATTGGTGATTTGCAGCCAGCCGATCGTGGCGATGGGGAGCACGCCCGCCGTGGCGGCGGCGATATCCGCGTCGGTCACCTGACCTTGCAGCATCGCGAGATTGCCGTATTCGAGTGCGCCGGCGTTGTAACCGCCGCAGCCACTGCCCCAGCCGGCCACAAAGGCGATGCCGGAGCCGATCGGCCGATAGGCCGTTACGAACACCTGGAAGGGAAGAATGAGGCTCCCCCAGCCGCCCGCCGCGCCGTAGGCCAGCCCGGACCAGCCGCCGGCGGTCGTGCCATAGGCTCCGGTGTCGGTCGCGCGAGCAGGCTCGAACACGACGGGAGAGCGGCCGGTGAGATCCTCCAATACGGACACGATTGCGGCTCGGGTGCCGCGCTCGCGGAGCAGTTCGGCCAGAATTCGCTGCCGAAACGGCCCATCGGCCTGGCCGGGCGTGCGGACAAGCCGCCTGCCAAAGTAATCGCGGGCGATTACGTCAAGCCAGACGTCGCTGGCGGTGGCGATGCGTGTTTGCGTGATGACGTATTGCAAGCTTTGGTAGAGCCACGCCCAACCGCAGCCAAGGCCGGCGAGCACGCCATCGAGCAGCGGGGTGTCGTCGGCAAACCATCCTCTGGGCAACACGGCCTTTAACCGCGCCACCATGTCAGTCTGATCACCGGTCATGTCAGTCAACCGCGACCGTTCCGGCTTTTACCACACCGGAGGCCGGCGGAACCAGGTCGGCGGTGGCGCCATTGATCTGGAGCTGGCTGACGTTTGTCACCGCCGGCGACGCGGCATAGGCAAGCTGGGCGATTCGCGTGAGGGCAAGCGGCGCCCCGATCGGCAGTGCATCGATATAGCCGGCGATCGCGTTCGCAACCGCGGCCGAGACCGCTTGCTGTGAGGCAATGGACGATAGCCCCAGCGTCAGGCCGATATTCGCCTGCACAACGCTGGGGGGCTGCACGGTGAAGATCGAGCCCACCGGTCGTACGGCTTCGATCGCGGTGCTGACGGTGCTGAGCAGCGACGACGGAGGCGATCCGGAACCGTCGTCCACGGTCACGACAAAGCTGCCCATCTGCGAGATGCCGGCGGGGTTGATATTCTCCTGGATGGCATACACCAGGCCTTGCTGGACGCTGGCGACCGCGTAGCCGACAGCATCAGGCGTGGCCCGTGACCGGCTGGCGATGAAGTTGCGAAACCGCGAGCGAAGCGCGTCGTCGGACTCCGCATTCAGCCCATTCTGGGATGGCGCGGGGTTCGTCACCGTGTCGATGCCGGGCAGCGCCGATGCGAGCATGGTGATTGCTCCGGCCTGAACGTTGCCAGCCGTGCCGGCGACCTCGGCGGCGATCGGAACGCTCAGCGAGGCGACCCCCGCCGCAACGGTATAGGCGTTCTGAGCCGGCGACCACGCAGGATTGGTCGGGTCGACGGTCACTGCGAAGGTCTGCGAGCCGTCAGCCGTGCGCACCAGGGCACCCGCGGGGATCAGTGCCTGCGCTGTCGCTGTGTAGCGCGAAAAGGCGACGATCCCCGCAGCCGCGCTGGCCGGCAGACGTTGCAGCGAAAAATCACCCATCCAACTGTCGAGATCGGGGCCGCTGCTGGTTGCCGCCCTGGTCATTTGCAAGACCTGCAGGATCAGCCACTGCAGCCAAAGGGCAACGGATGCGTTCGCTTCCAGAATCGCACGCAACGCCGAGCCGACAGTGAGATCGACGAGTTGGGACGCCGCCGACTGCACCGCGGCAGCCATGGTCTGCACCAGCGTCGTGAAGGTCTGAAGCGAAAGCTGCATGAGTCACCCGCCGATGGAGAAGGACAGGAGCTGCGTCTCGCCCGTGGGCGCATCGACGTAGCGGATATGGACGTAGACGGTCCCGACTGCGCTGTTCGGTGGCACCTGCACGTCGATGACAGGCTCCGGCGTTCGGGCTACGGCGGATTCCTTGAAGATCTGACTGCGAATGACGGCCCTGATCTGCGAGGCATTGGCGGGCTGGCCAACGAAGCGGCCCAGGCCGGCGCCATAATCAAGTTGCCAGATGTAATCGCCAGGGTTGGTCAGCAGTCGCCGCAGGACGCGCTGCTGGACAAGGGTTGTGCCCGAGGCAAGCGCGAGATCGCCGGTCGGACCGGCGAGGAGGTCGGAGCCCCATTGCTGCGACAGATCGCTCATCTGGCCTAATCCTGCTGGTTCGGCGCTGAGGTTGTTCCGCCACGAGAATCGATGTGCGTGTGCCCGTCATAGTGACTGCGAAGGCGGGACAAGGGACCCTTGGAGTCGTAGACGTCGCCGCCGACGTGCAGATCACCCTGGATCTGCACGGTGCCGTCGTTGCACAGCTTGAGGAAGCTCCCGGTCTGGTGCACGAGCCAAAGTTCGCCGGCTGGTGTCGCCGGCGGCGTCTGGGTGTTCGAGAACGTCCCGCCGATGATGACGCCGTGCTGGGCGTCGCCCTCCTGCGACAGGACCACGACCTGGCTCCCCGGTGAGGGTGGGCAAAACATTCCCCACCCGGCGCCCGTCCACGCCGTCAGCAGCGGCAACCAGCCGCTCAGCACGCCTTCGGGCTGCAGCGTGACCCGGGCTGTTGCGGTCCCTGGATCGACCGATGTGACCAGGCCGAACCGGGGCTGTGCGTGGCCCTGGTCCAGGATGCCCGCATGAAGTTTGAGAGCGTTGACGACGCGGTCCATCGGTTCACGCTCCGCTTCCGTTACCAAGACCTGACAAGCCGGCGGCACCGCCGGCAGACGACACGTTCTTTGCCCGGACACGCTGGACAAACCCGCATCCGACGCCGATCCGTCGCTCGATGGTGTCAACGAAATAGCTTTGGTCGAATGCCGTGCCGGTTCCGTTCAGCGCGATCATGCTGCGGGGCGTCAGCGTAAGCTCGCCGGGCATCGTCAATTCGATGACCCGCTCATGCTGAGCCAGCTCCGCCAGTTTGCGCTGGGCAAGATTGAGTGCCTGGTCCGGCGTGAGATTGGGCTGCACGAAGACGTAGCTTTGCGCCGTGCCGGAGCCGGCGAGCGATGCTGTTTCCGCGAACGCCGTCTGCTGACGGACGTTCCAGCTTTTCACCGTCACCGTGATGCCCCGCGCCAGTGTCAGGCAGCGCTCCATCCGCAGATCCACCAGGTCGGTCGGCGCCACGGACAGGACGACGTCGGGCGTCACGAAGGCGGGCTGGAAGTTCAGCGAGGTCCCGCTGACGAAGACATCGAACCCCTCCAGCCTGGCAAGATTGCAGAGCAGGTCCCATTCGGTTGTCATGAAGCTGAACTGGTCGAGCGTGATCTGATCGTGCTCGTCCTGGTAGTAGCGCCCGACCGGCGTTGTGGTGGTACGGACATTGGCGGCAAGGCCATGGCGTTGGGCGAGGATCGTGGCGATCTCGCTGGCCGTGCGGTTGGCAAAAGCTTCTTGCGTCCGGGCCTCGATCAGCGCCGCGCTCAGGTCGCGGCCCTCCAGGTGCACCAGCCCGGTCGCGGGGTCCAGCGAGACTTTGTCCACCGTTCCACGAATGAGACTGGTGAAACTGGCGCCGCCGTCGAGGCTGAACTGGATATCGACCTCGATGTCCTCCGCCGACGCCCAGAAGGCGCCGCCGAACACCGGATCGCCGGCCAGTGCCGCGGTTGCCCTGAAGCGGTCCGCCGCGTAGTGGTTGTTGGAGGTCACCTCGGCATCGGTGACGGAGCCCAGGACGGCCCCGTTCACCAATGCGAGCAGGCGCGGCGCGCGGGACCGCGACGTGAACTCACTGAGTGGCAATGCCGCCGCCTGCATTGGTGTTCACATCGGGAATGCGCAGCGTTGTAACGCCGGACAGCATCGGGTCCTGCAGCCTATTCAGCTGGGCGATGCGGATCCATTGGGTTGCATCGCCGAGCTCCGTGGCGGCAATCCTGAACAGGTTGCCGCCCGCTACCGTGATTGTCTTCATGGCGTCAGGTGCTCGCGTTCGCCAGATTGGCGGAGGCTCGGCCGAGATACGCCTGCGCGGCTGCAAGGCAGGCAAGCTGCTGCGCCGTTGCGGTGGCTGCCGCCAGGGTCGCAATGCCGGCCTCGGCTGATCCGACGCCGAAGGTGAGATTGGCCATCGTGGTCTCCTGGGACTGCACCGCTCCACCGAGACTGGTTTGAGCGGCAGTCAGGCTCGATTGCGCGGCGGTGTAGGCACCGGTCTGCTGCACCGTCGCCTGCGGTACCGCGAGCGCGGCTTGGGCGCCGGACAGATCGACACCGGCGATCACCGCCATGGTTGCCGCGGTGGCGACATCCGCTACGGCGAGGACCGCCAGCGATGCGACGGCATCGATCAGCGCTGCGGTTTCATCGCGCACGACCGTGCAAACAAGCCGGAACGGAATCCACCAGCCATTCTGATAGTCGGCGACAAACTGGCTGACCACGACGGTGTAGAAGGCCACGTCCCAGGTCAGCGGGATCGGCAGGCCACTCGCGCGCAATTCGTCGATGGCGCATGCCCGCGGCATGGCGTCCGCGCCCGAGAAGATGCCGCAGAACGCGATCTCGGCGTCGTCCCGGCCAAGCGAATCCACGACGCGCGCACCGCCGACCAGGCGGTGGACGGCAAGCTGTTGTCGGCCGCCGAAGCTGACCCCGGCGGGTACTTCGAAGTCTTGAAAAATAACCGGGCCGAGGACGAGCGTGGTATCGGACATTGTGACCTCTCGCGCGGCGTTGGTCGGCCGCAGCCTGTTGGCACCGCGACCGCGCGCTCAGAATCCAGTCGCGGGACCGGCCCAGCCAGGGGTCAAGCGCGGATCGACAGCGGCGATACCGGACGGTGGCCGAACCAGCTGCCGTTCAAGATGGCGCGTGACCCAACGTCCGAGCACCGCGCCGTCGATATACAGATCGGCCTGGGTTGGCTGTGGGGCGGCGGTTTCGGGAAGCGTCGGCGGCCCGACCAATTCACCCCGGTTATCCGGCACATCGGATGGCGGCTTCGTCGCCGGCGTCGGCGCGGCTGGTGCGGATTGCCGTGGGATTGGCATGATTTCGATCGATGGTACCGGCGGAAACGAACCGACCGGGGCGCTGGGTTGATCCTTGGCGGGCAAGGTTAGAGCGGCCAACCGCACCGCCTCTGGCCGCTGCGGAGGCGCCACGGGTTGTTTTGCTGCAGCGGCGCGACCCGGCGGCGGCGGCGGCGGTTGGGTTGCTGTAGCGGCTGGTGCCGGTGGTGCCGCTCGCTGCGCCGCTGTGGCGACCGGTCCCGCTGGGGGCGAAGCGCGGGTGCCTTCAGTTCGCTCGGGCAGGATACGGCGGGCTAGCAGGGCAAGCGCCTCGGGCTGAACGGCGCGCGCCGGAACGGGAGGGGCCGCTGCCGAGGTCTGTGACGGGGACGGCATGGTCGTCGCAGCGGAAGGCGGTGCCATGACCGCTTGCGTGGTCTTGCCTGGCGGCCGGCCCTCCGAACGAGCGGCAGCGGGCAGTGGCGGAGCGGTCATCCCGGCGACGGCAGGCGCAGGCCGCACGGCGACTGTGGCGGTCGCAGGCGCAGGCGACACCGCGAACGGCCGCACGACCTCCGTGGGCGGTTCCAGCTTCGGCGCGGCAAGAAACGATTGAACCGGAGGAGCCGGTTCGAGGCTTTCCGGCTTGCCGGCCGCCACGGGCCCCGGAGTCGGAAGCGGGCGCGCAGCATGCATGGCCGGGATGTCGCCGAACCTGGTCCAGTCAACAACGCCGGCCAGAGCATTCATGCCCGCCATCGCCCCGGCGGCGCTCTGGACGGCGCCATCCAGCAGCGTCAGCTCCTTGCGGATGGCCGCGATGCCGGACGAGACGCCGTCATTCAGTGCGAGGGTGATGCCGATGGTGTAGGCGTCGATCATATCATCCGCCTCTCAATGCCTCGACGACGCTCGCGGCGACGATGTCCACCGCCTCGTCCGCGACGGCTTGGGCGGCCCGGGTGAGGATCGGATCAGGCGGCATAGCCCGAGATCCCAACTCGATGTCCGGGACGCGCGGGTTCGTGCTGCCGATCACGGCTCGATCTTCGCCGACCGTGCCGCTGATCGATGATGAAAGCTCCAGGGGCAGGTCTTGCCGGACCGACTCCTCGATGACGGCGGCGGCGCGGGCCAATCCGGCCGTCCGCGCATCACGAAGATCCAGATCGGCAAGGCGTTGCGACAGCTCACGCAGGCCGGACATCGAGATCACGGATCATCCTTCCAGCCGAGCCGATCCCAGTCGAACACGCGGCCATCGAGCGTTCCCATCACCACGACGAACGCGAGCCGTTCGTCCGGCGGAAGACTGAAGGCGATGTCGAACGGCACCCCGTTCCTGACCAGATACAGACAGTCGGTCAGGTCGGGGTGCCGCGCGAGTTTCCCGCGTTGACAACAAGGTCCGCGCCGGCGGCCTCGCCCAGGTGCTGGAAGGCCTCGGCGACCGCGGCGATTCCGCTGTCGCCAAGCCGGCTGACCATCGCCTCGATCTGCGGTTCGTTCGTCGGCGGCGGGATCGGCACGTCGTCGATCGCCGTCACCGAGCTTGCCAGCATCGCCATCCCGAGCCAGGGCTGGTTCTGCGACAAGGCCGGCCCCGCCGCCTTGAACAGGCGCAGCTTGTCGAGCGCGGTCAGGCGCCGCAGCGTCAGGCGGCGCCCATCGCTTGCAGTCAGCGTCAGGCCGTCAGCCGCGGTTGTCAGCGTGATGTCGGACAGCGTGATCATACCCGGCGCCGCCTGGTCGCGAAGTATTCAAGCTTCTGCTTGACGCTGGCGTCGCCCTTCCAAAGCCCGGCGCTTGCCAGTTTGAACGTCACGTTGTCGTACTGGTAGGTGGACGTCGAGCCATCCGTCTCGCTGACGTATTGGTACATCGTGCCAGGAGTCGCTGGTCCGCCGGTGAAGAACTGCTGCTCCATGCCGGCGATGAAGTCGTCGGCGGCGGAGTTGCCGCGCTCGATCTCGAAGCTGCCCTCCCAGCCGCGGGGCAGCTCGGTGCCGACCTGCGTGCCATCCAGCCGGCTGACGCGGATCGAGTGCGTGAGCTGCCGGCTTTCAAACCCGGTGACGTGGTTCAGATCGACACGGCCCGAAGGTCCCATGACGACCAACTGCGTGTCGCGGCCGACGGAAAACGTCGTGAGTGACATGCCGTTTGCTCCTTAGGAAGACTGGCCGCTGGGAAGCGTCTGACGGGATACCTGCACGGTCTGGCCGCCTTCGATGTTGACGATGAACTTCTCGTTGATCGACTGGTATTGGATCTGGGCGTCGGATTGGACGTAGCCCAGCCCGGTGCGGCTCGACGGATTGTTGGAGGTATCGCAGACCACGTTGAACGGCAGGGTCCCGTCCGTGCTGCCGAGCAGCCCTTGCGACAGCATGTTCTGCAGGAACGCCATCTGCGTCGCCCGGATCTGCAGGAACAGATCGGCGTTGATGACCTGCCCGACATAGGCTCCCATGCCGGCGGCCAGTGTCGCGGCGATGTAGTTCGTCAGCCGCGTGTAGTTGTCGCCATTCGTCGCCGCGTCGGACGAAGAATTATGTCCACCGCGCACACCCCAGAACGACCCGCCGGGCTGCGGGTTCGCGATCACGTCGATGCCGACGCCCAGCAGGACCGCCAGATCGGCGCTGGAATAGGAATTGTTCTGCCCTGAGCCGGGCGTTCCCGACTTCTGGCTGCCGATGATCCCATACAGCGGCTTGTTGAGGCTGGACTGCTCGGGTGACAGGTTCGCCAGCCGCCCGGCTGCAAAGCCCTGCGGCGAAACCAGCCGCACCGTTGCGTTGACCTGGTCCGACCACCATAGCCAGTCGCCGAACATCAGCTTCGCGGCGTAGCTGTCGAGGCCGGCCTGCTGCTTCACCGCGACGGCGTTTTGAATCGTGTCGCCGGCCGGGCCGGTCAGGATCATGTAGATCCCCTCCTGCAACCCGAAGCCCGCCTGGATCGTCCAGAAATCCGGATCATCGGCGTCGGCCAGCAGCGCGATGCCGCATCCTTGGCCGCGCAGCGCATACAGGCCGGTCCGTGGCAGCACATCGTTGCCCACCAGCAGCGCGACCGAAACCCCGCTGGCGCCGTCGGTGCCGGCATTGCCGCCACCAAGCGAAAACGAGCAGGCGGCGGGCGTTGCAGTTGCCCCGCCGGCGCTGGCCGCGACCAGTTGCGAAGGACCGCGTTGCGGCCCCTGGCCCTGATTGACCGCGGCCGCCAGTGCCGTCCAGAAGGTCGCGCCGGTGCCGCCGATATTGTCGTAGACCTCCGGCTGCAGCCCAGGCAGCGAGATCGTCAGCCGCCAGGTGTTTGCTTTCGAACCGGCGGCGAGGGACAGGGTCACCTGGTTGCCGAGCGAGCCCGTGTAGAGCGCGGTGAAGGTGACGGTCGTGCTGGGAAACACGGTCTGCGCCGCCGTGTCCGTGCCATCGCTGACACGCACGCAGCGAAAATCCTGCGCCCCCTGCTGCACCGCGGTCGCGACCTGAGTCCCCATATCATATTGGCGCGCGACGACCGGTCCGAAGCTTTGCGCATAGTCGGCCATGGTGGCGACGATGACGGGCTGGCCGATGGGTCCCCAACCCGCGGTTCCCACCACGCCCACGACGTTGGTCGGGACACCGTTCAGCACCAGGCTCTGCGGCGGAACGATCTGGACGTAAAGATCCGGGACCACGAGCGCCGTGGTGTTGATGCTGCCCTGCTGGACGATCGGCATGGTGCTCAGGCCCCCTGCTTGGCGGCCGACACAACGCGCACGACGGCGTGGGCGTGCTCGCCTTTCAGGATCTCGGCGACGCGGGCGGGATCGGTGACAAGATCGCCGCGCGCGAAGCCGGCGAACGGCTTCACGACAACCAGATGAATATCCATGTTTGGCTCCGATGGTCAGGCGATGAAGCTGGCGGCGTTGACC
>Ga0302319_10021751_pt1 | contig 11541 bp, 8 predicted proteins | sample Bog_T0_2_FD_203319 | JGI IMG/M metagenome (GOLD analysis project Ga0302319, IMG submission 203319) | Peat permafrost microbial communities from Stordalen Mire near Abisko, Sweden - Bog_T0_2 | ecosystem: Environmental > Terrestrial > Soil > Wetlands > Peat | place: Sweden: Abisko, Stordalen Mire...
GTCGGCGAAAAAGCGCCCCGCTCCCGCCTCCACGCCGGCGACGTCGCCCAGCAGCGCGGCGTCGATCGTCGCGTCGAGCGTCGAGGGCGCGGCGTCGGCGACGATCGCTTCGACGTCGTCGATCTCAATGCGCGATTGGCCGCGCGCGTAGAGCGTCAGCTTGGCGATTTCGCTGCGCGTGGCGCCGCGATCGGATCCCAGCAGGCCGACGAGGTAGTCGCGCGCTTCCGGCGCGATGGTCATGCCCGCCGCGCGCGCCTCGGCTTCGATCAGCGGCCCGAGCGTGCGCTTGTCGTCGGGATAGCATTCGATCGACGCGGCGCCCTCGGCCTTCTCGAACGCGCTGCGCAAGGCGGTTCCGCGCTTCAGCGAGCCCGCTTCGACGACGATCGTGCAATCGACCGGCGGCCTTGCGAACAGGGGCGTCAGCGCTGGCAGCAAGTCGCGCGCCTGCGCTTCGATCCACACCGCGCGCGCGCCGCCGAACATCGCCACCGCATAAGCTTCATCGGCGAGCGCGCCGGGATCGCGCGCCACAGCGTCGCCGTCGAGTCGGGTCAGCCGCAGCGGATCCGCGTCGCCCTGCAGCGCCGCGCCGACCAGCGCCTTGGCGCGCTCGCGGACAAGTCCTTCGTCGGAGCCGTGGACGAGAAAGAAGCGCATGTCGCGCGGCGGCCGCTTGACGAAGGCGTCGGCCGTCATGTTGCTGATCGTCGTCACCGCTTCGCCCTTGCGCGCGCCTCGCTTCGCCGACGGTCTATCATATTTTCGCGACGCCCTCGCCCCGCCCTCGCCGTTCGAGACGCCCGCTTCGCGGGCGCCTCACGGTGAGGGCTCTGTGCGACGCCTCGCAGGATCTCCCCTTTCTCCTCATCCTGAGGAGCTTCCGCCAGCGGGCGTCTCGAAGGACGGGGAGACCTGCCCGCCGTCATTTTTCCCCGCGCCGCTTTTCCCCGGCGGCGAAATCGTCTAGCAAGCGTCGCATTCCCAACAAGGCGACAGCGCGCGATGGCGACCTTCAAGCTTTTCCTTCTCCCCGGCGACGGCATCGGCCCCGAAGTCATGGCCGAAGTCGAAAAGGTCGCGAGCGCCTGCGCGCGGCTCGGCCTGGCGCGTTTCGAGACCGAAAAGGGTCTGGTCGGCGGCTGCGCCTACGACGCGCACGGCGCGGCGATCTCGGAAGCCGACATGGCGCGCGCGCAGGCCGCCGACGCGGTGCTGCTCGCCGCGGTCGGCGGGCCAAAATGGGCGAACGTCCCCTATGAAGCCCGGCCGGAGGCGGGCCTGCTGCGCCTGCGCAAGGACCTCGGGCTCTACGCCAATCTGCGCCCGGCGATCTGCTATCCGGCGCTCGCCGACGCCTCGTCGCTGAAGCGCGAGGTCGTCGAGGGGCTCGACATCATGATCGTGCGCGAGCTGACCGGCGGCGTCTATTTCGGCGAGCCGAAGCAGATCCTCGATCTCGGCAATGGCCAGAAGCGCGCGATCGACACCCAGGTTTACGACACGTTCGAGATCGAGCGCATCGCCCGCGTCGCCTTCGATCTGGCGCGCAAGCGGCGCAACAAGGTGACCTCCTCCGAGAAGCACAACGTGATGAAGTCGGGCGTGCTGTGGAAGGAAGTCGTCGTCGCTCTGCACAAGCGCGAATTCGCCGACGTCGAGCTCGAGCATCAGCTCGCCGACGCGCTCGGCATGCAGCTTGTGCGCTGGCCCAAGCAGTTCGACGTCATCGTCACCGACAACCTGTTCGGCGACATGCTGTCGGACGTCGCCGCGATGCTGACCGGGTCGCTCGGCATGCTGCCGTCCGCCTCGCTCGGCGACGTCGACCCGCAGACCGGCAAGCGCAAGGCGCTCTATGAGCCGGTGCACGGCTCGGCGCCCGACATCGCCGGCAAGGGTCTCGCCAATCCGATCGCGATGATCGGCTCGCTCGGCATGGCGCTGCGCTATTCCTTCGGCCTCGGCGAAGTCGCCGACCGGCTCGACGCCGCGATCGCCAGCGCGTTGGCGAACGGTCTTCGCACCGCCGACATCCGCTCCGAAGGCAGCCGCGTCGTGTCGACGAGCGAGATGGGCGACGCGATCGTCGCCGCGTTCGAGCGCGCCGAGGTCTGAACCCTCAGCCGAGCGGCGTGCGGCAGGCGACCCGTCGCGGCGGCGACGCCTTCAACACTTCGGCGAAGCCGGCCTCGCGCCCCGCCTTGGTCAGGTTAAGCCGCTCGATCAGGCAGGCGAGCGACCGTTCGTCGACCGTCGCGCCCGAAGCGGCGCAGACGACGCCGCGCAGGCCGCCTTCCCGCGCCGCCAGCCGGAACGCGGCGCAGCCGCGCCCGCCGCCGCCCGCCAACGTCAGCTTCGCCCACTCGATCGGGCCCGAGGCGCTGTCGAGATCTTGCGTCGCGCCGAGCCGCTCGACCGCCGCGCCGCCTGCCGCCGCGGTCTCCGCTGCGGCGACGAACAGGCTGACCGCCGCGCGCCGCCCGCCGTCGCGCCACAACTCGACGCGCAGCGCCGGCTCCTCGCCATAGAACCGGCCGACGCTCAGCGCGTCGCTGCGCCCGCGGCCAGCGCGATCGATCCGCGTTTCATGGCTGACGGCGTCTGCCGCGACGTCGTCGAGCGTGAGCGCCGGCTGAGCGGATGGATCGACGACATCGCCCGGTCGCGCCGCAGCGACCACGCTTGCGCCGCCGTCTTTGGTGGGTGACATGGACGCCGGCGCGAAGGCGGCCACGCCGACCAGCGCCAGCGCCGCGCCGGCTCCGAACGCCAGCCGACCGCGCCAGCCGCCGCCGCGCCGCGGGGGTCTGACGTCCTGCGTCCAATAGGGATCGAACGGCCCGAGGCCGCGCGCCGTTTCGCCGCTCATCTCGAACTCGCGCCCGGTTCGGGCTCACCCGTTGGCTAGCTTAGCGTCGCGCGGGTCGGCAAACGGTTACGGCGCTCGGCAATCCTCGCGGCAGCGTCAACGGGTTGTTAACGCGCGCGCGCCGAAGGCGATCGCGCCAAATTGCATCTCGAGCCGCGCAGTGTCGTTGACAGCGCCGCAGCGAAGCGCCCACTCTGATCGATCCCATTCCGGAGTGCGCCGATCATGACCGTAAATCCCGCTATCGCTCAGCTCGTTCCCGACGCGCAGCGCTGGCGGCGCCATCTCCACGCCCATCCCGAGCTTCTCTACGACCTCGATCAGACTTCGGCGTTCGTCTCCGAGCGACTGCGCGAATTCGGGTGCGACGAGGTTCGCACCGGCATCGGTCGCAGCGGCGTCGTCGGCGTCATCAAGGGCCGCAAGGGCGCAACCGGACGCACGATCGGCCTGCGCGCCGACATGGACGCCTTGCCGATCGTCGAGACCACCAACCTGCCCTATCGTTCCACCGTTCCCGGCCGCATGCACGCCTGCGGCCACGACGGCCATACTGCGATCCTGCTCGGCACGGCGCGCTATCTCGCCGCCACCCGCGATTTCGCCGGCACGGCGGTCGTCATCTTCCAGCCGGCCGAAGAAGGCGGCGGCGGCGCCCAGGCGATGATCGACGACGGGCTGATGGACACATTCGCCATCGACGAAGTCTACGCCCTGCACAACGCGCCCAAACTCCCGCTCGGCGACATCTCGATCCGCACGGGCGCGGCGATGGCGTCAGCCGACTTCTTCGTCGTCAAGCTCGAAGGCAAGGGCGGGCACGCCGCCTTTCCTCACAATTGCATCGACGTCGTCGTCGCCGGCGCACAGATCGTCACCGCGCTGCAGACGATCGTCTCGCGCAGCGTCGACCCGCTCGAATCCGGCGTCGTCTCGGTGGCGCGGTTCACCGCCGGCAACACCGACAACATCCTGCCGCAGTCGGCCGAGCTCGAGGGGACGGTGCGCACGCTGTCGCCGGCGGTCCGCGACCTCGTCGAGCGGCGCTTTCGCGAGATCGTCGCCGGGATCGCCGCCGCCTCCGGCGTCAAGTTCACGATCGACTATCGGCGCAACTATCCGGTGACGGTCAATCCAGCCAAGCAGGCCGAATTCGCCGCCGGCGTCGCCCGCGACGCGGTCGGAGCGGACAAGGTGAAGACCGACGAGCCGCCGGTGATGGGCGCCGAGGATTTCTCGTACATGCTCGAGGCGCGGCCGGGGGCCTTCGTCTGGCTCGGCAACGGCGACACCGCCGGCCTGCATCATCCCGAATACGATTTCAACGACGCCGCGCTGCCCTACGGCATCGCCTATTTCACGCGCATCGTCGAAACCGCGCTCGCGCCCTAGCCGCCGCTGATCGCGGTCAGGATGTAGACGTCGGCGCCGGGCGGAACCGCGTCGTCGAGCTTGGCGCGCGCGCCGTCGACGAACACATTGACGTGGCGGCGCACCGCCGGCGTCGAATCGCACAGCCGGTCGCGCATGCCGGGCCAGCGCGCATCGAGCGCGTCGATCAGATCGCCCACGCTGCCGCCCGGCAATTCGACGACGCGCGGCGCGCCGGGGAACAGCGCCGTCAGCGGGGCGGGCAGGCGCACCAGCGCCGGCCGGCTATCGTCGCAGCGAACCGTCACGCATCGATCACCAGCGTTTCAACCGACGAGATGGTCGGCAGGTTGTCGGCGATCCGGGTCCAGCTCTCGCCCTCGTCGGCGCTGGCGTAGACGGCGCCGTTGCCGGCGCCGAAATAGACGCCGGCCGGATCGAGCGCGTCGGTCGCCATCGCCTGGCGCAGCACGCCGAAATAGGCGTCGCCCTGCGGCAGACCGGCGCTCCGCCCGCGCCAATGCGCCCCGGCGTCGGTCGTCTTCCACACCGTCGGCCTGCCGTCGGGTGCGAAGCGGCCCTGCTCGGCGCCGTTGAGCGGAAACAGGAACAGCGCGTCGGCGTCGCGCGGATGGGCGGCGGCGGGGAAGCCGAAACTCGACGGCAGGCCGGCCTCGACGCTGGTCCAGCTCTCGCCGCCGTCGTCGCTGCGATACATGCCGCAGTGGTTCTGCTGATAGAGCCGGTCGCCACGCCCGGGCGCCTTGACCAGGCAATGCACGCACTGGCCGAACTCCGGATAGCGCTGGCCTTCGGGCAGGAAGTCGGCGCGCGTCCCCTTGTTGCGCGGCGTCCAGGTCGCGCCGCCGTCGCCGCTGTAGAAGACGCCCGCCGCCGAGATCGCAACCCAGATCCGCTCCGCGTCGACGGGATCGAGCACGATCGAATGGAGAATCAAACCCGCCCCTCCGGGCTTCCACTCCGGACGCGTCGGGTGGCCGCGCAGGCCCTGCACCGGTTCGAAGCTCGCGCCGCCGTCGCCGCTGACGAACAGCCCCGCCGGTTCGACGCCGGCGTAGAGCCGACCGTGGGAGAGCGCGACGCTCCAGGCCGCCTTGATCGGCGTCTCGCCTTCCGAATAGGCGAGGCCGCGGCTCGAATGCGTCCAGCGCGACCCACCGTCCTGCGATTTCCAGATCGCCGGGCCGAACCATTCGTTGCCGCCGGCGCCGTAGATCGCGCCGTCGCGCGGGTCGCCGACGACATGGTGGATCGGCCAGTTCTCGCAGAACGGTCCCGAGAGGCGCCACACGCGCCGTCGCTCGTCGCTGGCGAGAATGAAGACGCCCTTCTTCGAGCCGACGAGCAGCTTGACCGTGCGCGCCATCGCGACGCCTCCGACGTTCTCCCGCCGGGAGGATTGGCGCATACGCCCCCGCCGTCAAGCGCCTAAGCTTCGAGCGCCTCGCGTAAAATCTCGAGCGCCAGCCAGTCGTCCTCGGCGCGTTCGAGCTCGGCGCGCTTGTCGGCGTAGGCGCGCGTCGCGCGATCGAAGCCGGCCGGATCGCGGCCGTGCAGATCGACGTCGGCGAGCTTGGCCTCCAGCCCGGCGATCTCGTCGCGCAGCGCGGCGATCTGGCCGGGCAGCCGCTCCAGCGCGCGCTTCTGGCTGAACGACAGCTTGCGTTTCGCCCCCGCGCGCTCGGTCGCTTCCCGCGCCGGCGCCTTCTCCGCCTTCGGCGCTTCGGCGACGCGCGCGCCGGACAGTCCGTAGCCGCGCTGCGCGACCAGATCCGAATAACCGCCCGCGTATTCGCGCCAGCCGCCGTCGCCCTCGGCCGCGATCACCGAGGTCGCGACGCGATCGAGGAAATCGCGGTCGTGGCTGACGAGCAGGATCGTGCCGGAATAATCGCCGAGCAACTCTTGCAACAGATCGAGCGTTTCGAGGTCGAGGTCGTTAGTCGGCTCGTCGAGCACCATCAGGTTCGACGGCTGCGACAGCGCGCGCGCCAGCGTCAGTCGGCCGCGCTCGCCGCCCGACAGCTTGCCGATCGGCGTTCGCGCCTGTTCGGGCGAAAACAGGAAGTCCTTCATGTAGCCGACGACGTGCTTGCGCTCGCCGTTGACCTGCACGAAGTCCGAACCGCCGCCGGTCAGCGCGTCCGACAGCGTCGTCGTCGGTTCGAGCGAGGCGCGCTTCTGGTCGAGCTTGGCCATCGCGACATTGGTTCCCAGCCGCACCACGCCGGAATCGGGCGCCAGCGCGCCGGACATCAGCTCGATCAGCGTCGTCTTGCCGGCGCCGTTGGCGCCGACCACGCCGACCCGGTCGCCGCGCATCACCCGAGTCGAGAAATCCCTGACCACCGGACGCCCGCCGTAGCTCTTGGAAATCCTCTCGGCCTCGATCACCAGCGCGCCGGACGATCGCGCGTCCTGCGCGGCCATGGTCGCGACGCCTTCCGCGCGACGCTCCTCGCGCCGCTCGCGCCGCATCGTCGCCAGCTCGCCGACCCGGCGCATGTTGCGCTTGCGCCGCGCGGTGACGCCGTAACGCATCCAATGCTCTTCCTCGACGATGCGGCGGTCGAGCTTGTGGCGCGCGAGCTCCTCTTCTTCCAGCAACGTGTCGCGCCACGCCTCGAAGGCGGCGAAACCCTGGTCGAGGCGGCGCGTGCGGCCGCGATCGAGCCAGACCGTCGCGCGCGTCAGGTCGGCGAGCAGGCGGCGGTCATGGCTGACGACCGCCAAGGCGGCGCGCGATTCGGCGAGCGTCTTCTCCAGCCACTCGATCGCGATCAGATCGAGATGATTGGTCGGCTCGTCGAGCAGCAGGATGTCGGGATCGGCGGCCAGCACACGCACGATCGCCGCGCGGCGCGCTTCGCCGCCGGAGAGCCTCGCCGGATCCGCCCTGGGGTCGACGCCGAGATCCTCCATCAGCGCGCGCGCGCGATAGGGGTCGTCGGTCTCGCCGAGGCCCGCCAGAACGAAATCGAGCGTCGTGGCGTGGCCGGAGAGATCGGGCTCCTGCGGCAGGTAGCGCAATCGCGCGCTGGGCTGGACGAAGCGCGTTCCGCCGTCCGGGGCCGCTTCGCCCGCCGCGATGCGCAGCAACGTCGACTTGCCCGAACCGTTGCGGCCGACCAGGGCGATGCGCTCGCCCGGCGCGATCGACAACTCGGCCCCGTCGAGCAGCGGCGCGCCGCCGAGCGTCAGGCGGATGTCTCGCAATTGCAATTGGGGCGGCATAGAAGCATGCTCGGCGCGGCGGGGCAGGCGCAACGCATAGTGCGCCGCGCCGGAAAGGGAAAGCTCCATGACCGAATCGACGCCAGCGATTGTCTTCGCCGAGCTCGCCGCTCGGCGCGCCTCGCTGCTCGCCCGCTCGGTTGCCGATCTCTTCGCCGCCAATCCGGCCCGCTACGACCGCTTCCACGCCATCTTGGGCGATCTGCTTTACGATTTCTCCAAGCAGCGGATCGACGCCGAGACGCTGCGCCTGCTGCTGTCGCTCGCCGAGGCGGCCGACGTCGCCGCCAAGCGCGACGCGATGTTCCGTGGCGAGCTGGTCAATTCGACCGAACGGCGCGCGGCGCTGCACAGCGCGTTGCGTGACTTTTCCGGCGCTCCGATCCTGGTCGACGGCGTCGACGTCGCGCCGGCGATCAAGGCCGAGCGCGACAAGATGCTCGCCTTCGCCGCCGACGTGCGCGAGGGACGGGTGCGCGGCGCGCATGGCCAGCCGATGATCAATGTGATCAACATCGGCATCGGCGGCTCCGACCTCGGTCCGGCGATGGCGGCGCGCGCCCTCGCGCCCTACGCCCAGCCGGGCCTGCACAGCTATTTCGTCTCCAACGTCGACGGCGCCGACATCGCCGACACGCTGCGCGGGCTCGAGCCAGCGCGGACCCTGTTCATCGTCTCCTCCAAGACCTTCACCACCCAGGAGACGATGACCAATGCGAGAACCGCGCGCGCCTGGATCGTCGCCGCGCTCGGCGAAGGCGCGGTCGCCGATCATTTCGCCGCGGTGTCGACGCGGCTCGACAAGGTGGCCGAATTCGGCGTCGAGGCAAATCGGGTGTTCGGCTTCTGGGACTGGGTCGGCGGCCGCTATTCGATCTGGTCGAGCATCGGCCTGCCGCTGGCGATCGCCATCGGGCCGGAACATTATCTCGAATTCCTCAGCGGCGGCGGTGAGGTCGACGCGCATTTCCGCGAGGCGCCGCCTGAGCGCAACATCCCACTGCTGATGGGGCTGATGAGCGTGTGGAACCGCGACGCGCTGGGCTACGCCTCGCAAGCGGTGATCCCCTACGACCAGCGGCTCGCGCGCTTCCCCGCCTACCTCCAGCAATTGCAGATGGAGAGCAACGGCAAGAGCGTGCGCCGCGACGGAACGCCGGCCGAGCGCCCGACCGGACCGGTCGTCTGGGGCGAGCCGGGCACCAACGGCCAGCACGCCTTCTTCCAGCTCCTCCACCAGGGCACGGAGATCGTCCCGCTCGACTTCCTCGTCGCCGCCAATCCGACCAACGCCGACGCGCATCACCACGACCTGCTGCTCGCCAATTGCTTCGCCCAGGGCGAAGCGCTGATGCGCGGCCGCACCCGCGCCGAGGCCGAGGCGATCACCGCCCGGCAGGGCGCGAGCCCGGCCGAAGCGGCGCGGCTCGCGCCGCACAAGACCTTCTCCGGCAGCCGGCCGTCGTCCACGCTGCTGTATTCGCGACTCGACCCGCGCATGCTCGGGCGGCTGATCGCGCTCTACGAACACAAGGTGTTCGTCGAGGCGGCGATCTGGGACATCAACCCGTTCGACCAGTGGGGCGTCGAACTCGGCAAGGAGCTCGCCTCCCGCCTCGCGCCGATCGTCGCCGACGCCCAAGCCGATTTGAGCGCCCTCGATCCGTCCACCGCCGGGCTGATCGCGCATATGCGGGCGCTGAGAGGCTAACCGCTCGCTTTCGGCCGCCGGCGGCGCGCTCACACCAAGGGCGCGCCGATCGCGACGACATCCGGGTTTCGCCACGACGGCGCGTTCGCACCGCCGCATGCGCGTTGCTTGACTTTTCGGCCAGTCATGAAACGGATAGTCTCGTCTAGTCGTCCGACTGGGGCGACCTTGCGAGACTTATCCGATGACAGTCGATTGTCGCCATCAATTCGCGACCTTGGATGGACTTCGCGGTCTGGCGGCGATTGCGGTTGCAATTCTTCACATGCCGAGAGTCTTTGCCGGTTTTACTGTTCCAAACGCTCATCTCGCGGTTGATTTCTTCCTTCAGCTCAGCGGATTCGTCATCGCCTATGCCTACTCCGCCCGCATCCTCAACGGCATGCCGTTCAGGCAGTTTCTCTGGCTGCGAGTAAATCGACTGTATCCGGCTTTCGCGGTCGGCATCGCCCTGGGGTTTCCTGTCGCCTTGGCGGCTCTGCGATACCCGCACTCCGGGCTCAGCGTCGAATGGACGCCCGCCTCCCTCGCCTGCTCGACCCTTCAGAACGCCTTCATGCTTCCGGCCTTCGGCTGCGGACAGCCGGAGACCATCTTTCCGCTGAACCCGCCGATGTGGTCGGTCTTCCACGAAATCCTGGTCAACGTCGCGTTCTTCGCGCTGGTTCCGTTCCTCGCATGCGGGCGGCGCGTCCTGCCGCTCATCGTCGTTCTGTTCGCCGTCGCCGCGTCCTACGCGTTCATGAGGGACACTTTCGGCTTCGGATACGGCTGGAACGACTTCCTGCCGGGCTTCGTCAGAGTGTCGGCGTCGTTTCTTGTCGGCTTCGCGATTTTCAAGTTCAAGCTCGTCGAGGGGCGCCGCTCCAACGTCGCCTGCGCGATCGCGTTTGCTCTTCTCGCCGTCGCCTTGTTTCTCCAGCTCGACAACGTCGCGTACGAACTCTTCGCGATTGTCGGCCTCTTCCCGATCGCGCTTTTCGCCGGACAGGCCTATCCGTCGAATGGCGCCGTCTTCTGGCTTTGCGCCCAGCTCGGCAGGACGAGCTACGTCCTCTACGCCATTCACAAGCCGCTTTATCAGCTCGCCTACGGCGCCATCTTGAAATTCTCGCCGAAGCTCGTCGACGACCTCGGAATCTCGCTCGGCTGCGCCATGCTCGCCGCCATCGTCCTGATCGCGTGGCTGCTGTCGATCGGCTTCGAACCGCCCGCCAGAGCGGCGATGAACAGACTGCGCTGGCGCGCCGGCCTCAGGCGATCCGCCGCGTCGCCGCCTTGAGCCATTTGCGCGTCGGCGCGTCGACCAGCGGCGACAACTTGGCGCGCGTCTCGGCGTGATAGGCGTCGAGCCAGGCGATCTCGTCGCGGGTCAGCAGCTTCTTTTCGACCAGCCTGAGATCGATCGGCGCGAACGCAATCGTCTCGAAGCCGAGCGTCGGCCGGTCGGCGCCGGCGATCTTCGCCTCGCGCACGACGACGAGGTTCTCGATGCGGATGCCGAACCGCCCCGCCGCGTAATAACCCGGCTCGTTGGAAATGATCATACCGGTCTCAAGCACGGTCGAATCGGTCTTCGACAGCCGCTGCGGACCTTCGTGGACCGAGAGATAGACGCCGACGCCGTGGCCCGTTCCGTGGTCGAAATCGAGCCCGGCGCGCCACAGGGCTTCGCGCGCCAACGTGTCGAGTTGGCCGCCGGTCGTCCCGCGCGGAAAGATCGCCCGCGCGATGGCGATGTGGCCCTTGAGCACGCGGGTGAAGCGGTCGCGCAATTCGGCGCTCGGCCGGCCGACGCTGATCGTGCGCGTGATGTCGGTGGTGCCGTCCTCGTACTGGCCGCCGCTGTCGATGAGGAACAGTCCGCGGTCGATCCCGAGATTCGACGCCTCGCTGACCCGGTAATGGGCGATCGCGGCGTGCGGGCCGGCGGCGGCGATGGTGGGGAAGGACACGTCCCTCAGCGCGCCGGTTTCGCGGCGAAACGTCTCGAGCGCCGCGGCCGCGTCGATTTCGGTGAGGCGGCCTTTCGGCGCCTCGGCGTCGAACCAGGCGAGAAAGCGCGACAGCGCCGCGCCGTCGCGAATATGGGCGGCGCGCGTTCCGGCGAGTTCGACCGCGTTCTTGACCGCCTTCATCCGGGTGATCGGATCGGCCTTGCCGATCGCCTTGCCGCCCGCCGCTTCGAGCGTCTGGACGAGCCGCGACGGCGCGGTCGCCGCGTCGAAGACGACGCGCGCGCCCGCCGCGCCGAGCGCGGCTACGAAGGAAACCAGCGCATCCGGCGGCGCGACGTCGACCAAACGGTCGAGCCGCGCGCGCACCGCGT
>Ga0302319_10021752_pt1 | contig 11541 bp, 4 predicted proteins | sample Bog_T0_2_FD_203319 | JGI IMG/M metagenome (GOLD analysis project Ga0302319, IMG submission 203319) | Peat permafrost microbial communities from Stordalen Mire near Abisko, Sweden - Bog_T0_2 | ecosystem: Environmental > Terrestrial > Soil > Wetlands > Peat | place: Sweden: Abisko, Stordalen Mire...
GCACCCGAAATCAAAGGCTACTCGCAGGAATACCTTGATGCCTCCAGCCCGCGTTCCAGGCAGATCAGGGAGCAGCTTGAAAAGACAGGTTACAGCGGCCCGGAGGCGGCGCAAATCGCGGCGCATTCCACCCGCGACCGAAAGCAGGCGCTCACGGCGGAGGAGGTTCTTTCCGCGCACAAAGAGATGGCGGCCAGCTTCGGGAACCAGCCCCAGCAAGTCATAGCCGCTGCCCGCGCACGCGCCGAGCAACAGCGGCAGCAACCGGAACAGACGCCTCATGCGAAGGAGGCTGTTACCTATGCCCGCGAAAGCATCTTCGAGCGGGAGGCAGTCGCCGACGAACGGGCGATCCTCCGGGATGCACTCCGCCGGGGTATGGGCGAGGCAACATACCGAGATATCAGGACCGAGTTCGATAGACGGCGGGAGGCCGGCGATTTCCGCTTCGTTCAAGGCACGAAGCACAGTTCCGGTCGCAGCTTCACCACGCCCGAAACCCTCGCCGCCGAGCGCGCCAATATCCGCCATGTTTTGGAGGGCCGGAATGCGGTCGAGCCAATGATGAGCGCGGAACGAGCGCGAGATAAGGCCAACACGCGGCCCTTTCTGAATGACTCCCAGCGCCGAGTCATCGAAGAAGTTCTCAACTCCTCAGACCGCATCCACGGCTTGCAGGGTTTGGCCGGCACTGGCAAGACCACGACTCTCCAAACCATCCGTGAAGGAGCAGAGGCGACAGGGTATCGAGTCGAAGGATTCGCCCCAACCTCCAAGGCGGCGGGGCAACTCCGCGAGGCTGGAATCGACGCCACGACCCTACAGAGCTTCCTTGCTCGTGGCCAGAACCATCCGAGCACCGACCCATCCAACCGCCATCTCTACATGCTGGACGAGTCCAGTCTTGCCAGCACAAAACAGATGCGTACGTTTCTCGACAAGCTCAATAGCGATGACCGGGTAATCGTCATCGGAGATATCCGGCAACACCAGGGCGTAGACGCCGGGCGGCCATTCCAGCAGATGCAGGAGGCCGGAATGCAGACCTCGCAACTCGACAGGATCATGCGCCAGAAAGACCCTGAATTGCTCAAAGCGGTCCAGCACCTTGCCAACGGGGAGACGGTGAGGGGTATCGCGCTCCTAGCGGAACAGGGCCGCGTCACGGAGATCCGAAACGGACACGACCGCATCGCTGCCATCGCCAGGGACTATGCTGCACAACCTGAGAACACGATCATCGTCTCCCCGGACAATCGGAGCCGACAACAGATCAATGAAGCCGTGCGCGGCGAGTTGTGGCGGAACGGGACTCTGAAGGAGAACGGCCAGGTATTCCGAACGCTGTCGCACCGCTCTGATATGACCGGCGCGGACCGAAAATGGGCGGCCCGGTACAGCGCGGGCGACGTGCTACAGTACGTCACCGGCAGCAAGGCTGAAGGGATCGAGCGCAACAGCTTCGCTACCGTCCGCGCTGTCGATTCCCGCTCCAATACCCTCACCGTGGAATTGGAGAGCGGGTCTCACGTCACCTATGACCCGCGACGATTGCAGGGTGTCAACGTCTTCCGTGAGGTCGAGCGTGAGTTCGCCACAGGCGACCGTCTTCAGTTCACAGTGCCAAATAAACATCTGGGGGTTGCAAATCGTGACCTCGGAACAGTTGCTCGCCTTGACAATGGCGCGATGACCGTTCGATTGGACGGCAAAGACGAGCGGATCATCACGTTCAACACAGCGGAATTCCGCCAGTTTGACCACGGGTACGCCGTGACATCGCATAGCTCGCAAGGTCTCACTGCGGGGCGCGTTCTCGCCAACATTGATACTGACTCCTCGCGTGACCTCATCAACAGCCGACTCGCATACGTCACCATCTCCCGCGCTTCGGAGGATGCCCGCATTTACACCAACAATGCGGAGACACTAGGAGAGCGATTGGCGTCGGACATCACGAAAACAGCCGCCCACGATCTCGCTCTCCATACCTCCGGTGCCCCCAGCCTGTCTGGGCCAGAAGTCGGGCTGCCTTCCACCGCCCCGAGCCAAATCCGCCTCCCAGCACCGTCTGATATCGAACTTGAGGGAATGGGCATCAGTCTGTAGGTTGGGCATTTTGTTCCGCTAAGTGGGGCTCATCGCGGCTCTTACCGATACATAGAAGCTACGATAAAGCAACCTTGACGCAACGTTCTCGGTCCCATAGTCTGCTGACTCTTAGCAGGCTTCCAATGTCAGTTCAAGAATTCGTTCGCAACTGGAGTTGTCAATATCTCTGAGGACGAAGCAATCTCTGGCTCAGGTGCCTCCGATATTTTAGTCAGACGGATCACCAATGCATCATTGCTAATGAAGTTCGACTCAACTGTCTTCTCGAAATAGAGTGAAAAGACACCTGATGGTCTCTCCAGGGATATTGATTCACCCGGTTTGCAGATCTCGAAAGGATTCGATACGAGATCTACCTGAGCAACTTTGTCTTCTTCGAACGCAGTCAGAGCGGATATCTGCTTCTCTACCCTTTGAATCTTGCCGTCCAATTTCTGCCTCGCCGCATCAGCCAGCTTGGGTTCAGCCTGATCCTCCGTGATCTTCGCTTGAAGTCCCGTCAATTTGGCAGTCAGAATCGCCTTGCAAGTCGCGAAAACAGGAAGTAGCTGTTCTATGAAGTTAAGATCGACAGCGCACCGCGTAAGCCCTTTGAATGAGACGAGAGCTGCATCCGTATTGAGCGGCCCCAATACCAACTTCGATTTTGATTTTTCATCACACGCGTATATTTCGAGCCTCACCGGTTGGAAAATTGGTGGGGCCGCCGGGTTACCGATTCGTCCGAACTCGGCAACGAAGTCGTGCTGAATCTTTAGCGCATAAAGAATGCGAAGTCTGTATTCCCTTCGGAAGCCATTGTTGTTCGCCCAATCTCTGATGCGTCCGTACGTTTCCGAAAGAATGCGCTTTGGGTCCCACGTAATCCGGTACGTCTCGCCGCTCTTAACGAATAGCTCCGTGCGCGGCTTTTCTTTATCTGAATCCAAGATGGGGTTTTGGATTGCTTCGAGAAGCCCTGGGATCAGCAATATCGATTTGGTTGCGGGAAAGGAACGACCATCCGAGCTCGGTGAAAAAGCCAAGTCACATTCAGGATTGATCACCATGTAGAGATGCTTGTCTTTGATGAAGATATCTCCCAGAGCAAGAAGCGGATGGTCTTGATCGGCACTCCCCTGCGGATGCGTTTCAATTTCACCGCCAACAGTGCGAAAGAGAGCGCTCTTGTACATTTCCGCCAGGTCAGCTGACGGATGAATCTGGCGCGGCGGTAGGTCAAGACTCGGAAGAACGTCAACTTCCCTTTGTTTCGCAATGACATCTTCGTTCTCGAAAACTCGACGATGAAAATCTGAACTGAAAAGCCAAAGGAGATAATCTCCAAAGGGCTGACCATCCTCCTTGAGGCTCAATCTTTGTATGTAGATATAGTCTTCGAGGCTCAAGCTGCGCATGCTCGCGGTGAAGAGCTCATGGCTTGACTTGATGGATCGATCAACCGAAGCAATGAGTGCTTCAATCACATGAGCCACCGGAAGGCTCTTTGAAACGGCGATCAACTTCCGCTCAAGTGAATCCCGTTGCTTCAACAGAGACTTGGGAATGTGCTGAAACATTCCGCCAAGCAGCTTGGAATCGTCTCTGAAGCGTCGGATCTGTTCGTCTTGAAGCTGTTCCGACGACATCAGTATGATGACTGGTTTCGCTTCATTGTCAGCGTACTGTGCATAGATTCCTTTCGCCTTTGCAACGGCATTCTGCATCGACTCGACGGCCTGCGATATCGGCCCGAGCCTGTAATCGAGCAGGAAGATCTTACAGTCCGTCTTCCCCGGAGCTTGATCCGAGCCGTATGTCTCGACTTCGAGTTCCAGATCGCGAAGATTCTGTCGAATCTCGTCGGCATCTTTCAAAGTAGAGTAGAACGTTGGCTCAAAGAGCAACGGCAGATGATCCGACAAGCACTGAGCGCTGGTTCGCCCCTCAAACAGCTTTTGCAAAGCCACGTCGGTCAAATCATCGACTTTATCAAGAGTTATGCCCAACTGCCTGACCGCGGCTCCCAATTCCTCATTCTGCTCGACCTCGGCAAAGAAATTGTCGAGGGCTTGAGGCCCAAGTTGTGTGCGCGAAATCGGGTCGAACGCATCGTCGATCATTACGATGCGTTGGATACCTCGCTGAGCGAGAAACCCTGCTGCACTCAAGACACCTTGCTCGATCGCGGGCATAGGTTCGTTCATTGGCGTATTTGTGTGACGTCCAGCACAAACGTATTGAGCGTTCGGTGTGGACCTTTCTTTGGAGATAACGACAAGGAACAACCGTGATACTTCGCAAGTTCCTGGGCGATATAGAGACCAAGGCCTTTGCCTTCGCTAGGGGGCTTTGACGTCACAAATGGACGGAAGACCTCTTCAGCTCTCGCAGCCTCGATACCGGGGCCGTTGTCACTCACCTCAACCACATTTCTGTCGGTGTCGAGATGCACAGCAATCTCCGGCCGAAATTCTGGATTGACCACACGTTCTGCCTTAAGCCAATAGACTGAGTTCGCGAGCAAGTTCTCAATAATTTGGACGATCATGCCCTTTACCGCTTTGACCCTGATAGTTGTCTGCCGCCCCTTGCCGCTCACGCCCACGGAGTACCTAATGCCATGTCGGCCAAATTGTGCCTCATGCCCCTCAACAATCTCTCTCACCCAGGCAACCAAGTCGAAGGTCTCTTTCACTTGGCGCCCGGAGATGCTTAGTGGGTCTAAAATGCGGAGTCGCTTTTGGAGTGTTTTCAATTGAGCGTGTAAAGAATCCAGTGAAGATTCAAAATCGCCAGTGGATCCAGCCTTTCGAGAGTCTGACAACGACCTCAACGCATGTTCCGTCGCTCGATTCAGCTCGTGGCCGACAACCTCGACCATCAATCCAATGCCTGCAAGTTGAACCATCTGATCCTTACCCTTTTCATACGAAGCGACAAGCGCCCTGGCGTCGTCAAGAAGGTCGCTCAGATCTTCTAGAGCCTCTTCCATCTCGAAGACGAGCTGTGGACTATCCTCGACTTCTGGATGCTGGCTCTTAAGAGTTCGCCATGTTTTCTTCAGATTTAGTTTCGTCGAAACGACTTTGCGCTCAATGGCTTCAAAGCTGACGGGCTCCGCCGGCGATTGCTCATCCTCGACCTGATCCAAAAACTTCTTGAACTCATTCAGGATCGCGACACGCAACAGCCCAACGAGGGCGGTTTTTTCATCAGAATCACGAATCCCTTCACGATTGGTCTGGTCGAGAAGTGCCGGGTTCTTCAATGCACTGATCGAGATTTTTCCGACCAGTTGATTGCGATTCATCTTGTATCCGCCTGAAGCGAGAGCTTTGCGGTCCAATCCTAACCAATCATCGTCTGGGCCGCCATACGGGTTTACGCGAAATCCATCTCGGTAGACCATTCCTCCGCCGGCCCAACTGCGCACAAGCTTCTTGATATAGCCCGCCTCTAGACCAGCAGTATCTTCTATGTATTTTCGATTGAACCAGTACAAATCTGCGGTGAACGGTCCAACGTTCTGTAGCTGTTTGAGCGTTGACATTTTCGTTCCCTTGAGAAGTTGAGCTCCTTCGAGGGAAAAGGTCGTGACGCGGTTATATCTACGATAGTTCACCCTGCCATAGAGTCGAGGACCGTTCTCACCGTCAGGCTCAAAGGTTGCATTGATTTCCGCATGAGCAGCCTCCAAAAGAGCCTGATCGAACCTAATCTTAGGAATCGCGACATCATTAAAGCGAACGTTGATCTTGTAAGGCCCGTCTTCGACGAACGGGTCGACAAATCGGCTAAACTGCTCAGCCATAAGATCGTCGACACGCCCGCGCGTCCACGTCGAAGTCAGACGTGATATGACTATCGTCGTGCCGGACCGTTCTGAGTCGGCCTTCCGCTCTCCCTTCGCGGGCTCGACGTCGATTTCTTCGAGCATCTGATCCGATTCGTGCGAAAAGATATTCCAGTCGATCCTGAGGTTATTCCAGAATCGGTCATTAGCTTTCGCTGTTTTGATTGAAACCTCACGTCCCAATCGCATCACGGACAAACGACCTATGCCTTTTTCACCCAAAATGACTCGCGACGAACCTGAGGCAAGGGCGTCTTTCCGTTCCTTATATCGTGACCGAGTCCCGATAGTAAGGAAAATGTCGTCAAGTTCAGCCAGAGACATTCCTTCGCCTTCATCGCTGATTGTTATCCGGTTGCAGTTTTGTAGAAGGAGACCGAAGCTCTCGATATCTTTGCATTCCGCTAGTTGACGCAATGCTACTCGTGATGCTTTCTCCTCAATGAAGAAGTGATCGTCTATGGTCGCCTTGATCGCTCGCAGAAGACTGTCAAATGCTGTCTGCTTTGCGCGTTCGCTTGAGTACTTGGCAACAAGCGTTCCGTCGATCTGATCGAGGTACGCATTGCATACATCATGCGGTAGCAGACTATCAATCCGAATCCGGACCGTCTTGGTCCCTGCATCGAAGGCATTTTTTATCAATTCATAAAATGCGATGGCATCGGAGCTTATCAACTCCGCGCCTAGCTGCAAAATCGTTCGTGCTTGAATTCGGAACGCCATGTTTAATTTTTCGAATCATCGCTCTAGAGCTGGCAGATTAAACATCCTTGGGGCTCTTCTTCGGGTTCAGCATAACCAAGAATCTGAACGAGCTTCTGGTTAGGCAAATTCTTTTGCGTCCTTGCTCGGGAGGTTTCCCAGTTTTCACGAATCTGTTGCATTCGCTCGGGTCTCTCCAGCTCTGCCAACGACTCATTCCCATTCCAATAAAAGGTGTTTCCGTTGATAGAGTTTGGTGACTCATAGACCTTTGCCTCCTCAAACAACTCTGGATAGTGCTCTTTGAGGCGAACCCATTCTATCTTCTGTTGGTAGAAGCAAAAGAAGCAACCCGAACGCGTTCTGCCCCATTCCGTATATTTCGGCAACCCCAGTCCCGACTCCTCAAGAATGCGGTGGACGTCCGCAAGTACCAAACCATCTCTTTGAAACGGATAGATTGGCGTGATGTTCTTCTTGTGGCTGATATAACCTGTGCGGTCCTCGTCCGCACGGAGGCCGATATAGTTCAAGACCTGGTCTTCGCCGATGTATCGCTCAAACGGCTTTAGCTTTAACATGCGAGTGCACCACCGTCGATGATTCGAAGGGATCATATTCCCGTAGATCTTCAGCCAGTTGTCGAACGAGCGTTCTGGCGTAGTCTTTGTGATCGACTTGCCAAGGATCGCCTCAAGGCGATGGAGGTACTCGTAGGTTTCCGGCAGTTCTTTATCGGTGTCGTGAAAGATGTACTCCATCTCTGGAACTTCGTCTCTCATGTATACCGCTAGGGCAGCGCTATCTTTGCCACCCGACAAACTCAAAACGTGACGAACTGCATCGCTCATGCTTTGACCGCCTGAGTCTGGAAGACTTTCCAAAACGCCTGAGCCAAAGCTGCCTCACCCCGTGCTTCAGAGCCACTGATCAGGTCGAGGATTTGAGATTCTAGATCCTCGACCGCGGACTTCTCTTTTTTCTTGAGGAAGATCACCCTCTCCAACTCAGTTCCGTCACCGTTGGTGATCGCTACGCGAAAAGCATCGGAACTCGACGCCTGCGAGTCCTTTGTAAAGGCAAGACTTTCCACTCGCAGGAAACTACTGGCCAATTGACTGAACTCGCGTTCGAAGATTTCTATATCGCGGTCAAGCCATTTCGACGGCGGCTTTGAGCAGACCAGACTAGCAATTCCTTCCAGCCATTCCGAATCACCAAGGTTGTCGTCCGCTAGCTGCAATAGGAACGAACGTAGTCTTGGCTCGGTAGTCGAAATCAGGAGATGTCGGGACCGCTTCTTCACAGCCGCTCTTCCCATTCGTAGACCCTCAACCTGGAGTGCGTTCCCCGCATATCGGTCTACCCTCGCTAACAATCGCGGATAGGCCTCACGCAAATCGTCTAGCGACGCCTTCAGGGCCATCACAAACGATTCGCTCTTCTCCCCGATTGCCTGATCGGGCTTCAGAGACAGTGATGCGGGCAGCGTCTCGAAAAGTAAAGTTGCAGGCTCGCGAGCATCCAGCAATGCCTGCCTTACGTTACGGCTACCCAGGTCGAGTAGTGCCGTCTTCTGGGAGAAGTGTGGCAGGCTGCTAGCGAACTGACAGAGGGGACGAACGACATCGAGGAGCTCTACTCGATCGCGAGTTGACTGCGGAAGTTGCAGGATATGACTGAGTCGTCGGAACAGTTCTGTGCGAACTGAGCTCATCTCGTAGAACTGCAGTTCGAAGGAAGCAGGATCTTTCAAAATCCGCATGAAATCTTCGCCGGCGACAGTCCGGAGGAAAGATCCATTCTCGTAAAAGGCCAAGTCTTGCTCATAGACCTGGGCAAAAACGGCCAGGAGGAGATATGCAAGGCCTTCACGCAACCCATAGGGCTCCTCGCGGATACAGTCTATCAACGAAGACACGCGGAGTCTTCGCCCCTTCGCGGCGACGAGCGCTTCTCGAATGCGTTGGAACGCGGGCAAAACCTTGCACACATCTTCGGACTCATCGGGAATGTGAAGCGTCCATCCGTCGCCCGTACGCACGTGAAGATTGGACTCCACAAGAACAGACAAGTACATCGACATCTCCGGAGGCGTTTTACCTTCGGGAATGCCGAGCCTAGCAACATTGGGATTGCTGAATACTCGTTCAATCAGTCTCATTCGAGCTGCGGCTGCGGCCGTACTCAACTGTCTTCGGTTCACCAGCTCATTCTTGATCTTCGGAGCAAGTGGATACACCTCGTCGCAGATACCAGACAGCTGAGAGAGGAGCTGCTTGCCATTCTGAATCTTCAAGCGCTTACCATTTGCGAACCATTTGAGGTCGGTCGGCCGATCCGATTGTTGAAGGCCGACGAAATCCAACATGGCTTTCCTGAGAACGCTCTCCGCAGCGGCTAGCTGCCTGGTCACTTCCTCGGCAGCGTAGCGGTCATGGTTGAGCTCGGGCGTGTTGTTCATCACCCAGTTCCACTGCCGCACCTGTTGCAGAGTTTTCGAGAGCGCATTCAACGGTCTTGGGATCGCAACAAGGTTTAGTCGTGAACCCTTCATCCCGATTTGTTTGACAATCCGCAATGCCTCCTCTCGATCCTCTTCGGTATCGCACAGTGCGATGATCACCCTGCCATCACTCCCATTGTCGGCAGTCCCTTGAATTGCTGACGCGAGAGCGTTGGAGGCTATATAGCTAACAGAGAAATGGCGGAGATTGCCCGTCTGGATGTAGTGGCGTCGCGCCACGACCGGACGCTGTTCCAAGTATTCGGAGATTAAGCTTGAAACCTTCGAAATCGGCCCGACAGCAATTCGCGCATCTTCATACGCGCGTTCAAGATTGACGCTTGTGTGGGGCCAGAGACAGAAACCAGCAGACTCGCCCCTGTAATACAGAATCCGCTTTTGCCGCTGCAACTTGTCCAAGGATCGCTTCCACTGCGGTCCCCCAGCGCCTCCAAGCCTCCAGGAAAGCTTCAATACCTCCGCAGAAGGCGCAAGCGACTGACTATCGGCCAAGTTCAACAAGCCGACAATCTTGAGCAACTCAATATCTTCAGGATCAGCGGAGGAGAAGCTGTCGATTACGGATTCGATTTGGCTCCAATGGCTCCTGTAGCTTTGCAGGCCCAATCTATGACCGAACGTCGCCCTCGTGTAGTCGAACAGATCATTGAGCCGAAACCATTCGCCAGACTTCAACGACCTACTGGCAAACTCCTGCAATCCGAACGGCTCGTTCGAAAGCAAGAAACTGAAGAGGGATCGCTCATTCTGGCCGAACCGATGGAATATCCGTACAAGAACAGGAATGACAGTCGGGTGAAGCGGATAAAGTCGCCTCGAAATCGCTATCAGCGCCTTGTGATTTGTTGAACCACCAAACCAACCAAGACTGATCGCCGTCCCCATCTCGGCCTCCGCGGTGGAAACCAGTGCGGGAGGCAACTTCGATGCCTTAAGGCTCAGGGCATCCGCAATCAAAACAGAAACCTGATCCAGTGGCTGAGAGAGCACAAGCTCGTCAAATCTCCCCGCCACCTTCTCCCATTCTTTTTGCGCAGCTTGTGAGAGCGTCTCGGAATAGCTGTTGAAGCCTTGGTGAAGCAATCCAACAACATACAGCGGCCGCTTGCCGCTTCGCGCTGATGCTTCCGCCAGAGCTTGAAGAAGAAAGACATCTTGCTGCCTGGGATTGAGGGCGGAAAACTCGAGAGACTTGCCTAGTTCGTCGAGGATAATCAGCAGTCCATGATACTTGCCATTGCGCGCTGCGTAATCAGACGCACCGGTAACAACGGTTACCACATCGGTAGTAGAGATTTCATCATCGTTGAAGCGCCCTTGAAGAACTTCGATTTGTTTCAAGATTTCGGGGATAGGACCTTTGCTTCGCATTCCCGACACCGCTTTATGTAAAGCGGTGAGCAGTGTTTTGCCAAGCGGTTCGCGCGCTCCAGTGACTAGTACCGGCAAGAGCCGTACGTCCCGACTCGATCCGTCAAGCGCTCGTTTCAATCTCGACGGAAGCGAATCAGCTCCGCCTCCCAAGAGATGTGCAAGCAGCAACGCAAAGGAAGACTTCCCGGAGCCGTAGTCTCCAGTAATTCTCCAAGCACGTTGGGCCGATCCGGAATCTAAACCGGATTCGATTCTCAATAGCATTTGCTTTAGCTCTGGAGTTAATACATAACCTTCGAGCGAAGTCGGGTCGCCGAAGTCTCTTTCGAGATTGACGGAGCGAATATATCGACTCTGAATGTCAAATAGACCAGCGATGGTAGCTTCAGGCACAGATTGGCTCTCCCTTATAAATAGACGAAAGCAGCTTGGGGTTCCGGGAACCAACTCGGACTATCTGAGAGAGCGCCGCTGATTCCTTGTAAACGAAGAGCCCTTCGGAATCTTCCTCAATAGTCAGCAGGCGTTCACGAATATCTGACTCCGGTAGCTTGAAGAGCTGTCCGACACTGCCTGTTTTGACCGTGATGTCGCGGACCGATAACGTCTCTTCGGCATTGGCCCCCCCGCGTGCTAGCCAGTAGTCGTTAATGCAGTAGATGAACAGCTCGGGGCTGATCGAGGCCTTCGCTTCGCGGTTAAACGCATAGACAGATTCGAGTCTTCCGCCATCACCAGAACGCTTCTCCCCGATCTTCTGAATCAAGTCAAGCTCGACCAGCGGGCTATCGAGGTTCTCCTCCCTCACATCTCCCTTTACGCTTCGGGTCGGAACATAGGTGTGAAGGAACGTATCGAAGTGCTGTGCTAGCGTCACCTCGGAGAGCTGTTTCTCCATCCTCGATGCTTCTTGCATGAAAGCTGAGAGAACTTCGCTCCTCACGATGTCAGAACGTTGCCATCGGTTCAGTAGGAACTCCCAAGCAAA
>Ga0302319_10021753_pt1 | contig 11540 bp, 8 predicted proteins | sample Bog_T0_2_FD_203319 | JGI IMG/M metagenome (GOLD analysis project Ga0302319, IMG submission 203319) | Peat permafrost microbial communities from Stordalen Mire near Abisko, Sweden - Bog_T0_2 | ecosystem: Environmental > Terrestrial > Soil > Wetlands > Peat | place: Sweden: Abisko, Stordalen Mire...
TGTTGGACTAGGGCAAGAGCACTTCCGGTTGCATGCGCAATCTGCTCCGGTGTTTCGTAGCGCTCCACATACGCTTCGAGAATCGGATCGAGCACCTCGTACGGCGGCAACGAGTCGGTGTCCTTCTGATCGGGCCGCAACTCAGCCGACGGCGGCTTTTCGATCACCGCCGCCGGAATGATCTCTCCCTCACGATTCAACCAGCGGCATACGGCGTAGACCCGCGTCTTCACCAGGTCCCCAATCACCGCAAGTGCCCCCACCATGTCGCCATACAGCGTGCAATACCCCACCGCCATCTCCGACTTGTTACCCGTCGTCAACACCAGTGCCGAGAACTTGTTCGATAGCGCCATCATCAGCACCCCACGAGTGCGAGATTGAATGTTTTCTTCCGTCGTGTCAATTCGTGTCCCCTCAAACAGCGGCGCAAGAGCCTTCGTGTACTCCTCAAAGAGACCGCTGATGCCGATCACCTCGAACCGAATGCCCAGGTTCTCGGCCAACCGCCGGCTATCGTCAATCGACCCCGGAGAGGAGTAAGGGCTCGGCATTCCGATTCCCAGCACGTTCTCCGCGCCGAGGGCATCTGTCGCAACAGCCGCTACCAATGCCGAATCAATGCCGCCACTCAACGCCACAAGCACTTTGCCAAACCCGCACTTGCGCACATAGTCACGCGTCCCGGTCACCAGCGCCCGGTAAGCCGCCTCCGTATCGTCTTCTTGCGGCGCAGCGATTGCCCCGGCAGTGAACGGGTCCACCACCAGAAGGTCTTCCTCAAACGACTTCGCCTGCCCAATCAGCTCGCCTCGCCCATTGATCGCCACCGAAGATCCGTCAAAGATCAGGCTGTCATTCCCCCCCACCTGGTTGCACATCAGCACCGGGATTCCGTCGCGGCGCGCAATCGCCTCCAGCATCTCGCGGCGCGTTGCCCGCTTCCCATGCCAGAACGGCGACGACGACAGATTGATGTGGATGCCCGGATGCTGCCCCATGATCTCTTCCATGGGATCGACTTTGTAAAGTCGATTCTGCCAGAAGTTTTTATCGTTCCACGCATCTTCGCAGATAGTGATTGCCAGGCGAAGCCCATCAAGCTCCACCACCCTCTGATTCTTCGCCGGAGAAAAATAGCGCTGCTCGTCGAAAACATCGTAGAAAGGCAACAGCCGCTTGTGTTGCTCAAGAATAATTTCGCCCTTATCCATCAGAACCGCTGCGTTGACCGCAGGCTTGCCTGTCCCATACTCAGAGGGGAGCGCCACGCCTGCAAGCACAGCCGTCGATAGACCCGCCGTAGCCTCTGCCAAATCCTCAACTGCGCCACGACAGCGGGCCAGAAAGCTTGGCTTCTCAAGAAAGTCCGCCGGTGGGTAGCCGCAAATCACCAGTTCGGAAAAGACCGTCAGCCGCGCACCAAGAGCCGCCGCCCGGCTCGAAGCGTCAACGATCTTAGCTAGGTTGCCTTTGAAATCCCCGACTGTGGGATTGATCTGAGCGAGCGCAATCTTCACAATTCCATTTTAATCCGCGTCGATGAACTGAATCTATCTGGTGAACAAGCCTCGAATCCGGAACGGCCAAGTCGATCACCCACACTGGACACTCGCCCCTACGACCCCGTTCCCGCCAGAACCACGCCGATCGTCCGCCCAATAATCTTCAAATCAAGCCAGATGCTCCAGTTTTCAATGTAAGTGACATCCAGCGAAATATAGCTGTCGAACGAAGGATCCTGCCGTCCCTGCACCTGCCACAGCCCGGTAACGCCCGGCATGACGTCGAGCCTGCGCAGATGGCTCAGCTTATATTCCTTCACCTCGCTGGCCAGCGGGGGCCGTGGACCGACAATGCTCATGTCGCCCCGCAACACATTGAAAAACTGCGGCAGCTCATCAATCGAATACTTACGCAAAAAACGTCCCAGCTTCGTGATCCGCGGATCGTTGCTGATCTTGAAAAGCACGCCCTCGCGTTCGTTCATATGCATCACATCGGCCCGCCGCATCTCCGCGTCCCGCACCATCGTCCGGAACTTGATGCAGCGAAACACTCTGCCCCTCTTGCCAATGCGTTCCGAGCTATAGAAAACCGGTCCGTGTGAATCGAGCTTGATGGCGATGGCCACAGCCAGCAACAGTGGCGACAGCAAAACCACCGTAATCGCCGATATCAACACATCGAGCACACGCTTCAGCAGCAATCCAACCTCAGGGACGTGCCCCGTGTGCAGAGGGATTGTCGGGAACTGCCCAATGTATTCAATAGGACTGTTCCACGCCAGACCATCGTACATGTCGGGCACGACGCGCAAATCGATCCCATGCGTCCGCGCCTTATCCAGCACCTCCTGCACAATGCCGCGCTCACAAACAGTGGTGAAAAAGATCTCGTCCACGAATTGTTTCCGCGCGTGGCTGAAGAGCGTGTCGAGCGTCCCGACAACATCGCCAGACGTGGATGTAAACCGCGAGTTTGCAGCCGGGAAGTCAATAAATCCCTTGAACGTGTAGCCAAGGTGCCGAATACTCTCAAGATGATGCCGCAGCGCGTGTGCCTCAGGGCCGGTCCCGACAATCAATACATTGCGCGTACCCACGCCCCGTTCAAATCGACGATAGATCAGCAGTCGATAGATCAGCCTGCGCACGCTCAACGAAACCGTCACCAGTCCAATGGTGACGAGCACAATACTACGGGGAATATCCTGTCCATGAACGAGGTAGAGAGTCCCAGTCAGAAGCAAACTTGAAGTAAAGCAGGCCTGCAGGCTGAGCCGTTGCTCCCGCAGGATGCTGGTAATGCGGACCGGCGTATACAGATGCAGCCGGCGGCTCGTCATGATCAGTACAGCCGTAAAGCCGGCCAGAAGCGCCAGCAGGATTCCCATTGACCGCCCATAGATGAGTGTCCCGTGCCAGAAACCCTGCGCTAAGCCCAGAACGCCAACATGCTTTTTATATAGCGCCGCCAGCGCCGCCGCCCCAAAGATCGTGACGCCGTCAAGCGCCATCCACAACTTTGCCGTTCCCCGGTAGACCCGAGCAGGCTCCGTGGAATTGCCTCCGGTCCAGTCAGGAGTTGAGCTCGATACACGTTCCCAGAAATCCGATGTGGCCATGTGAATTACGCAGACCTCAGTGCTTCACTGCACCAGAGATTGGGTGGGAGAAACCTCCCAAAAAGAATGCATGGAATAACCAAACCTGCCCGAAAGAGACCTCGTCCATTTCTCTCTTCGGATACTATGTCCGGGTCCCGGGTTGCCTCATCCTGGCAATCTGCACTTCTATTCGTGGTCGGTTATGCAGGGAAATCCACCACGCCGAGGCTCATATTATTTGGGAATCTTTAAGTTCATTTGCCCCACTCCAAAAAGGGAATGAGCAGGGCCGATCCAATGCGATCGCAATCGTGTGATCTCACCTGCGGAATTGGAATCCGCTTTTCAAAAATGCACATGCTCCGCGATGAAAATGCACATGCTCCGCGATGCTATTGCACATGCTCCGCGATAAAACTTCAATCACACCAACGAAGCATCATGAAATTGCGCCGTGAAATCAATGACTTCAAAGCAATTATAGCAAAATATAGACGAGCCTGAGATCCACGCTCTCTTGACCATATCCCCTGTTTGCGTCCATCCCAAGGTATTCAAAAGGGAAGAATAAATCCCTTTCATTCGAAATCCGCAACAATGTTTGTTCAATTCAGGTTAGGCGAAGTGGTCTCTACGCGAATCCAGCCTTTCCAATCGCGCAGGTATTCCCAGCCTCCTAGGCCTGCGGCAAAACGTAGGCATCCAGCGTCAAAAACTGCTGAATGAATGGGTCCTCAGAAGCCATAAATCCCTCCAGCGGCCCAAAGTACTGCGCCCGCCCCTCATGCAAAAAGAGCACCAGGTCGGCCAGCCGTTCGGCAAAGCGCATATCGTGCGTTACCACGATACTTGTGAAGCCAAGCTGGCGCTTAAGCCGTTGAATCAGGTCCCCGAGACGCCGGGCAATAATCGGATCCACCATCGTCGTCGGCTCGTCATAGAGCACAACCTCCGGCTGCGAAGCCAGAGCCCGGGCAATCGCCACAGCACGCTTGCGTCCCGTCGAAAGGCCCGACGGCAAATTGTCCGCCACGTCCTCCGCGCCCACCATCGTGATCAGCCGATCCACAATCTGCACCACCTGGTCCTCGGCCAACCCGCCCCGCTCCCGCAAAGGGAACGCAACGTTTTCGCGCACGTTCATTGAATCGAAAAGCGCGCCATTCTGGAAGACCATCGTGACCTTCTTGCGAATCGACTGCATCTCATGCTCGCTGAGGGTGGTAATCTCCCTCCCCTCCACATGGATCGACCCGGAATCGGGCTTCAGAAAGCCCATCAGCATGCGCAGCGATACCGATTTCCCCACCCCGCTTCGGCCCAGAATGCACAGCGTCTGGCCCCGGTCGACGTAAAAGCTCACATCCTCAAGCACCGCGCGCCCGTTGAACCCGATCGAAACATTCTTGAAGCTGATAATCGGCTCAGCATCGCCGCCCGTCGGCGCTTCGGCCGCAGGTAGATCCTCAACCGGCCGAAGCTCGAGATCGGGCGGAAGAATCCTCGATTCGGAGACAACCTGATCGAGATTCGGTTCTGATTCGGCCATAGCGATAGAAACAGCTTACGCGATTCAACCTCCGCTGCCCTTGCCAAATAATCAACCGGATGCCCGCGCAATTTCCTCCGCCCGTTCAAGATCCGCTGAAGAATTGACGTTGAGAAACCACCAAGCCGCGGGCAATGCGCTCGGATGCTCAACCTGCCCACTCTGCACCAGAACCTCTACAGGCAACACCGACACTGACTCGCCCCGAACCTCCGCAGCCGCCTCAATGGCCGCAAAACATCCGCGTTGACCCGAATGAAGACGCCGCTCGAGCTCGGGAAGCACCGCCCGATCCAGCACCACAGGGAATGTTTGCGCAAAGCCATTCACCGATACCACCGTCACAGCCTGTCCCGTGATCCGTGCGTGTTCCAGCATGGCGACTATCAGAGCACCAGGCAGCAACGGCAAGTCAACCGAAACGAACACCGCCCGCTCCGCCGGTGTCGCCGCCAACCCCGCACAAATGCCCGCCAGGGGCCCCTTCTCGGTCCCGGGCTCCTGATCCTCAACAACCGGCGCGAACACGCTCAAATCCGACCGCGCCCCAGCGATCGCCGCCTCTATCCCCGCCCCCCGGAGCATCGAAACCGCGAGTCCAATCAGAGGCCGCCCGCCAAACAGTGCCAACGCCTTGTCCCGGCCCATCCGGCTCGACTGCCCACCCGCAAGTACAAATCCCGCCTCGGCCGCCCCCCAATCGGTGGACATCACCCGCCCACTTCCTCCAAAAACCGGATCAGCGACTCAATCCCCAACGCAAAATTCTTCAGGTTGAACTTCTCGTTCGGCGCGTGCAGGTTGTCGTCCGGCAGCCCAAAGCCCATCATCACGCTGGGCAGCCCAAGCTGCTTGTCAAAATCACCGACAATCGGAATCGACCCCCCCGACCGAATAAACACCGTCTCCTTACCCCAAACTTCTTTCAGCGCCCGCGTCGCCGCGCGAATATACGGATTGTCGACCGGAATCAGGCACGCGTCTCCCGAATGAATCAGCCTCACATCCACATCCACACCAGCCGGCACAATCTTCTCCACGTAGCTCTTATAGAGCTCAAACGACCGTGCCGGCGTCATCCCTGGAACCAGCCGCATCGACACCTTCGCAGTGGCCTTGGCGGGGATCACCGTCTTCGCCCCAGCACCGATAAATCCTCCGGGAATCCCGTGCACCTCAAGCGTCGGCCGGGCCCATGTACGTTCCAGCACGCTAAAGCCTGCCTCGCCCACCAACTGCTTCGACCCGACCTCGGCGATCCGGTACTCTTCCTCGTCAAACGGAAGACTGCGCCACGCCACCAGCTCTTCCTCGCTCGGCGGAATCACGTCGTCATAAAACCCCGGAATCAAAATATGCCCGTTCTCGTCCTTCAATTTCGTTAGAATCTGCGCCAGCGCAAAAAATGGATTCGGCGCCACTCCGCCATACATCCCCGAGTGCAGATCGGTCTTCGCCCCGCGCACTTCAAGCTCCGTATAAATCATCCCCCGAATACCAACGCACAAAGTCGGCAGCCCAGGAGCAAATAGTTCCGTGTCCGAGATAAGCGCGAAGTCCGCCTTCAGCTCGGCCGGCTTCGAAGCCACATACTTCGCAATTCCCTCCCCGCCCACTTCCTCTTCGCCCTCAAACAGCACGCGAACATTTAACGGCAGCTTCCCGTTCCCCGCCAGCAGCGACTCCAGCGCCTTCACCTGCGCAATCACCTGGCCTTTATCATCCACCGCACCCCGCGCATAAAGATTCCCATTACGTTCTTCCGGCTCAAAGGGCGGCGAAATCCATTCTTCCAGCGGGTCCGGCGGCTGCACATCGTAGTGCCCATAAACCAGCACCGTGGGCTTGCCCTCCGCATGCAGCCAGTCCGCGTACACCAGTGGATGCCCACCCCCTCTATCCTCGCCCGTCTCGATCAGCCGCACATTCTCCATCCCGATCTTCGCCAAATCCGCAGCCAGCACCTCGGCCGCAAAGTGGCAGTCGCCCTTATGCTCCGGCAACGTCGACACCGATGGAATGCGCAACAGAGCCTTCAGCTCATGCAAAAAACGCGGATGGTTCTGCCGGGCGTAATCAACTGCGGACGAAGACATTCAATCGCTCCCCTAAAATGGATTTCGAAGTCAAAGAAAAAGTATAGGCCCTCCGATGCAACCAAGTCCCTCAATGGAAGCGAGGTATCCTTTTGCTCCCAGCGCGAGCCGCACTCGAACCTGCAACCTCACACATCCGCCCTATTCTCTTCCTTCTCCTAATTGCCTCAACCATGCCATCCGCAATTGCGCAGAGCGCCGACGCCAACCCCTACTTCGCCCGCAAAAATACATTCTCCTTCTTCGGCGCATACTCCAACGATTCCAGCCACATCCTGTTGGGTGTTGCTGAAAACCGCAAGCTCGTCGACTTCGGCGCCGGCTACAGCCGCAGGCTTTTCTTGAATCAAATCGTCAACTGGCAATACAGTTTCGAAATCCTGCCCGTTGCCCTCAACAGCGATCCGGTCCAGGTTGACACTTCCACACTCACCTACGTCTTCACCAACGGTATGCCTACATTTACCTTCAAACACGTGTTTGGAACTCCGACCGGCCCCGCCTGCGTTGTCACCCCTTCGACGACCCAAACTTACTCAATCTACCAACTTCCTTCCGATACACTCATCGGCACCGAGACAGTTGTCGAAGTCTATACCTGCACCCGCCGCTGGGTCATCGGCGAAGCTATCTCACCCATTGGCTTTCAGTGGAACTTCATGCCCCGCCACAAGCTCCAGCCCATCGTCAGCGGCCATGGCGGCTATATGTACTCCACCCAGCCCATACCCACGAGCGATGCCGGCTCGTTCAACTTCACCTTCGACGTCGGCGCCGGCTTTGAACTCTTCCAATCAAAACGCCGCTCCATCCGCGCCGAATACCGATATCACCACATCTCAAATCACAGCACAGCTCAGGCAAATCCCGGCATCGACAACGGAGTCTTTCAACTCACCTGGTCCTTCGGCCGTTAATACCGCGGCACCGTTGCATCCACTTCCGCCGACCACGCCTCAATCCCCCCGCGCAGCGACTGCGCATTCTCAAACCCCTGGTTGCGCAACCACACCGTCACATTCAACGACCGCATCCCGTGATGGCAAAGAACCACCAGCCGCTCATCAGGATCGAGTTCCTGATGAGCCCGCCCAGGCACATCGCCCATCGGAATCAACACGCTTCCCTCAATCTTCGCCGTGGCAAACTCCCATGGTTCGCGTACATCAATCAACCGCGTCTTTCCATCCTTCAGCACTGCCGCAGCGTCCGTTGGTGATATCTCAAAATCCAGCATCGCTCCAGTTTACGAGGCTTCGCGTCCTCGTGTCCCATTCACCGGCTTCACATCGAGCCCCCGCACGATACCCTAGAGATGAATGCCCCCCATCCTTAACGCACAATCCGTTACCAAGCAGTTCGGCGCCAAGCCGCTCTTCAAAGACATCTCCCTCACCGTCGAAGACAGCGACCGCATCGGCCTCATCGGCCCCAATGGCGCTGGCAAATCGACCCTCCTTGCCCTCCTTGCCGGCCAGGTTGAGCCCGACTCGGGCGAGCTAGCCGTCCGCAAGCGTGCCCGCGCAGCCTACGTGCCGCAGGATTCGCGCTTCGCCCCCAACCTCACCGTCCGCCAGGTCCTCGAACAGGCCCTTGCCACCGCCCACGTCAACGAGTCCGAGCGCGAAGGCCGCATCCGCGAACTTGCCGGCCGTGCCGGCTTTGCCGATCTCGATGCCGAAGCAGCCTCGCTCTCCGGTGGCTGGCGAAAGCGGCTCGCCATCATCGAAGCCATGGTCATTGAGCCCGACGTCATGCTCCTCGACGAACCCACCAACCACCTCGACCTCGCCGGCATCGAGTGGCTCGAAGAACTCCTCGCCAACGCCCCCTTTGCCGCCGTTACCGTCAGCCACGACCGCTATTTTCTCGAGTCAACTTCCAGCCAGATCGTCGAGCTCAATCGCATCTTTGCCGACGGCCTCTTTCGCGTCAAAGGCACCTTCAGCCGCTTTCTCGAAGAGAAGCAAGCCTATCTCGAATCCCAAAGCCGCCAGCAGGAGAGCCTCCGCAATCGCGTCCGCACTGAAATTGAATGGCTCCGCCGCGGCCCCAAGGCGCGCACCACCAAATCCAAGGCCCGCATCGATACCGCCAACGCCATGATCGGCCAGCTCGCTCAGATGGATTCGCGCACCACCGTCAACTCCGCCGGCATCGACTTCGAAGCCAGCATGCGCAAGACCAAGCGCCTCGTCACCTTCGAAGCCGTCTCCTGCGCCATCCCCGGCAACGAAGACGCCCCTGCTCCACGCACCCTCTTCTCCAATCTCAACTTCGCCCTCACCGCCGGCATGAAGGTCGGCCTCGTCGGTCCCAACGGCAGCGGAAAAACCACCCTCCTCCGCCTCCTCCTCGGCGAAATCGAACCAGCCGCCGGCACCATCAAACGCGCCGAAGCCCTCCGCATGGTCTACTTCAGCCAGATGCGCGAGCTCGATGAGAGCCTCACCCTCCGCCGCGCCCTCGCTCCCGAAGGCGATGGAATAATTCACCAGGGCCGCACCATTCACGTAGCCAGTTGGGCCGCGCGCTTCCTCTTCACCGGCGAACAGCTCAACCAGCCCGTCCGCAATCTCTCCGGCGGCGAACGCGCCCGCGTCCTCATCGCCAAGCTCATGCTCGAGCCCGCCGACGTCCTCCTCCTCGACGAGCCCACCAACGACCTCGACATCCCCACACTCGAAATCCTCGAAGACAATCTCCTCGAATTTCCCGGCGCGCTCATCCTCGTCACCCACGACCGCTATCTGCTCAATCGCGTCTCATCAACGGTTCTCGGCCTCGACGGCCGCGGCCACATCGCACAATTCGCCGATTTCGCCCAGTGGGAAGACTGGCTCGCCGAACAAGACGCAGGCCCAACTTCTTCTCAGAGCCCAGCCCAAAATTCAACTCAGTCCGCCAAGACCGCACGCCGCGCCGACGGCTCCCTCTCCGCCAAACAGTCGCAGGCCAGCTCCCCCAACCCAACTCCCACAGCCGCGTCATCCAAGAAAAAACTCTCCTACCTGGAAGCCCGCGAATTCGCCACCATCGAACACAAAGTCGAAGCCTCCGACGCCCGCCTCCACACCGCCCGCGAACGCATCGAACACCCCGAGATCGCCTCCAACGCCGCCGCTCTCCAGCAAGCCCTCGCCGAACTCGACGCCGCCCAACACGAAAGCGATGCCCTCTACGCCCGCTGGGCCGAGCTCACCGAAAAGGCAGGATAATCTGCCACCACCGAATCAGACTTTCACCGTTCGAGCGATAATGGACTCCATGGACGTCAGGTTGGTAAGACCATGCGAAGCACTTCTTTTCTCTGCTTTGTGTTGTTCCTTTTGTGCGCACCATTCTGCTTTGCAAACACCCCGGCCGGCTTTTCCTGGGTAAACCTTGAAACAGACAAGGCGACCATGGCGGAGGTTCGTCGCGCGCTGCACGACTCCTCAATCACTGCTATTCGAGAAGTGGGCGTCCGAGACGGCTTCGCCCCTGTTAATGACTGCCTCGCGCGAGTCCGAAGCTCCGACCCCAGACTACGATCGGTGGACCATCTACAACGTCTCCCTAAGAACAGGCGCAAGCAAGACTCTCATCAGCGGCTATGGCGTAAAACTGCTGAATTGGATTGGATCGGAAGGTGGCGAACTTGCCATCACTTACTACGACTGCTGGGAATGTGAAGCCGCGACCCTCTTTACGACTCTAAGATTCAAAAATGGAATCGGCTGGCTCGCTCGTTGGCCCAATAAAACGCAAGACGACAACTACCCCCAGCCCGGAGTAGTCGCCAAAGAGGATGAAGATGTTAACTGGCAGGACGAACATGAGATCAGCTTCGTATTCGCCGTAGTGCCGCAGCCAGGGGATAGTTTTGCGGTTGGAAGTTGGGTTCATGACCGGAATATCAAGACCGGAAGGATCGACGACGATGTTGAACGATTCTCGATTGACCCAACAACAAGAAACGATCACGTCGAAAAACTGGAAGGACGTGCGGCCTTGAACTGGGAACGCCAGATTTGCACTCCGTCGAATATCGTGATTCAGCCAAGCACGGGCCAGAATTCAAAGGCGTGCAAATCTGCCTTGCGAGTAACTTCTCCTCAGCGCCCCGTTTCGAAGTGACCTGCGTCCACGAATCAATCCTCAATTGCGCCCAACCCGCCTCCCTGTTCCCTGTTCCCTCTTCCCTTCTCCCTGCCCTTCCTCACCGCTCCCCCCAACTCAACTTGCTCCGCAGCGCTTCAAAGAACCCACTCTCCCTCAGCCTCACCAGCCGCACCGTATGGCTCGACCGCCTGCAATGCACCTCATCCCCCCGCAACATCTGCACCGCCTGCTGCCCGTCCACAGTAAGCAGAGCCTGGTCGGGCACTCCCTCCACGCGCACCATCAACTTCGCATCCCCGCGCACCACAATCGGCCGCAGCGTAAGCAGGTGCGGACAAATCGGCGTCACCACCAGCGCATCCACATCCGGCGTAAGTATCGGACCATTCGCAGCCAGCGTATAAGCCGTCGATCCCGTCGGCGTCGACACGATCACCCCATCCGCCCGAAACCGCGCCACCTTCCGCCCATCCAGCTCCACGGTGAAATCGCCCATCCGCGCAATATCGCCCTTCGACACCACAATCTCGTTCAGGGCCTCATGGCTCGCCAGCAGTTCTCCCTCGCGCTTCAGCTCCGAGTGCAGCATCGACCGCACGTCGATTTCGCAACAGTCCTCGCACCACCCCTGCAATGTCGAATAGAGATCGGCCAGCCGCACCTCGGTCAAAAATCCAAGGTT
>Ga0302319_10021755_pt1 | contig 11540 bp, 8 predicted proteins | sample Bog_T0_2_FD_203319 | JGI IMG/M metagenome (GOLD analysis project Ga0302319, IMG submission 203319) | Peat permafrost microbial communities from Stordalen Mire near Abisko, Sweden - Bog_T0_2 | ecosystem: Environmental > Terrestrial > Soil > Wetlands > Peat | place: Sweden: Abisko, Stordalen Mire...
GATTTTGCGGCGCAACCTGCTGGTGATTTATATGTCGCTCGAGCTCATGCTAAACGCGGCCAACCTTGCGCTGGTTTCTTTTTCAAGGTTCAATGACCAGCTGGATGGCCAGGTGCTGGTGTTTTTCATCATCACCGTGGCGGCGGCGGAAGTGGCTGTCGGCCTCGCACTTATTGTGGCGCTCTATCGCAAACGCCAGTCCGCGCACGTCGAAGATTTGACCAGCTTGAAGCTGTGATGGAACCGTGGATGAACCCCGATCAGATGCCTATCAAGACGACATGCACTCGGATTCTGGCGATGCCGCCAGTCATAGTTTCGTGCCCATCCGTGGTTGAAGAAAAATGAAATACGAATATTTACCCTGGCTGATATTGTTTCTGCCGCTGCTCTCCGTCGCGGTGATCACGCTCTTCACCCTGGGCAGCAAGACTGTCAGCAGCTGGCTTTCCATCGGCGCCATCAGCGCCGGTTTCGTGATGACCTTGGTGTTTATCGGAGCGAACACCTTCCATCCGGCCGTCCCCGAAACCACGGTCAACTGGTTGACCATCGGCAATCTCAATGTGGATTTTGGCCTTAGACTCGACACTTTGAGCCTGATGATGATGCTGATTGTCACCGGCGTGGGCGGCGCGATTCATATTTATTCCTACGGTTACATGCATGAAGACCGCAGCATGGCCCGGTTCTTCGCCTGCCTGAGCCTGTTTACCTTCTCGATGCTCGGCATCGTGCTGGCGAACAATTTCCTGATGATGTTCATCTTCTGGGAACTGGTCGGCGTGTCCAGCTACTTGCTCATCGGGTTCTGGTTTGAAAAACCCAGCGCCGGCGACGCGGCGAAAAAGGCTTTTATCACCAACCGCCTGGGCGATTTTGGCTTCCTGGCCGGCATTATCATGGTCTGGGCGTTGCTCCATACTCTCAATTTTGCCTCAATTGCGGCCAATTCCGCCGCGCTGGGCGCGAGCGCCACCATTGCCGGCCTGCTGATTTTCTGTGGCGCCGCCGGCAAGTCCGCGCAGTTCCCGCTGCATGTCTGGTTGCCTGACGCCATGGAAGGCCCCACGCCCGTGTCCGCCTTGATCCATGCCGCCACGATGGTGGCGGCCGGCGTTTACATGCTTTGCCGCACGTTCGTGTTATTCAATCCGGCCGCGCTCCACGTGATCGCTTACCTTGGCGGTTTCACCGCGCTGCTCGCGGCGCTCATTGCCGTCCAGCAAAACGACATCAAGCGCATCCTCGCCTATTCGACGCTCTCGCAGCTCGGCTACATGGTCATGGCCGTGGGTTTGAGCGGGCCGACCCCGGCCATGTTTCATCTGACGACGCACGCATTTTTCAAAGCGCTGTTGTTTCTTGGCGCCGGCTCCGTCATTCACGGACTGCATGAAGAGCAGGACATTTGGAAAATGGGCGGCCTGAAAAAGAAAATGCCCGTCACGTTCTGGACGTTCATCATCGGCACGCTCGCGTTGAGCGGTGTGCCGCCGCTTAGCGGTTTTTACTCGAAAGACTCGATTCTGGCACAGACCTTGGTGCAGGGGAATTATCTGCTCTTCGGCGTCGCCGTGTTCGTTGCCGCGCTGACCACTTTCTACATGTTCCGCTTGTTATTCGTCGCATTCCTGGGCGAAGCCCGCAATGAAAAAGCCAGGCACGCGCATGAGTCGCCAGCCGTCATGACCTGCCCGCTCATTGTGCTGGCGGTGTTTGCCGTTGTTGGCGGCTTCATTGGCATCACCAACAACTATGGTTCCCAGTTCAACCCGGATCGCGAAACGCTTTCCGTTGCGCAACAGGCGCTTGAACCGCTGCACAACTTGCTCCCAATGTTCCTCGGCATCCTGGCCGTGGCCGCAGGTTGGTTCGCCGCTTACTTCCTGTACCGAAACACCGCCACCGACCCGCTGCCGGCCAAACTCGGAGCCCTGGCAGTGTGGATGAAAAACCGCTTCTACTTTGATGAGCTTTACGATAAAACGGTCATCCCCGCCCATGATGGCATAGCGGCGTTGATGGATTGGATTGACCGCTGGCTTGTGCAGGGCGCCTGCATCGGCCTGATCCGTGGCGGCACGGATTTCACCGGCCGCGCCTTGCGCCAACTGCAAACGGGCAACCTGCAAACGTACGCGTTCCTGTTCGTATTTGGCGTGGCCCTGCTGCTCTATTTTGTTTTGGTGAAATAAAACAACCATGTCCATATTGACTTACATCGCGGGTTTGCCGCTGCTGGCGGCGTTGGCGTTGGTGATTGTGCCGCGCAATTATCGCGTTCCCATCCGCGCCATGGCGGTGCTCGCCACATTCCTCTCCGCCACGCTCGCGGTGAAGATGTTTTGCGGCTTTGGCTCGGCCGCGATGGATGCTGATGGCTACCGCTTCGTCCAGCAGATTCCCTGGGTCGATTCCCTCGGCATTAGCTATCACGTGGGCGTGGACGGCTTGAACGTAGGCCTGATTTTGATGGGCGCCATCGTGGCGTTTGCCGCAGCGCTTTGTTCCTATGAAATCAAGTCTCGTGAAAAGGAATTTTACATCTTGCTGCTGGTGATGACCGGCGGCATTCTCGGCGCCTTCGCGTCGCTTGACCTTTTCTTCTTCTATTTCCTTCACGAACTGGCGCTGGTCCCCACCTTCATCATGATCGGCGTTTGGGGCCGCGGTGAAAAAAAGAACTATGCGACCTTCCAAATCACGCTCTACCTGAGCGTCGGTGCCTTGATCGCCTTGATCGGCCTTATCGCGCTATATCTGCAATCCGGCGCCAACACTTTCGACATTCCAAAAATCATCGCCCACGTCCAAGCCAATCCGCTTTCCCCGGCCGCGCAGAACTTCATCTTCCCGCTGTTGCTGTTCGGCTTCGGCATATTGGTGTCCCTCTGGCCGTTCCATTCCTGGGCTCCGCTTGGCTATGCGGCGGCCCCCTCCCCCACCGCGATGCTCCACGCGGGCGTGCTCAAGAAATTCGGCCTCTACGGCCTGATCCGCATCGCGCTGCCGCTGCTGCCGACCGCCGCCCAGCATTGGGCGCAGGTGCTGGCCTGGCTCTGTGCGGGCAATATCCTCTTCATCGGCTGGGTCGCCATGCGCCAGCGCAATTTGAACCTGCTCATCGGCAATTCCAGCGTCGCGCACATGGGTTTTATTTTCCTCGGCATCGCCAGCCTGAGCCTCATCGGCGTGAGCGGCGCCGTCCTCATCATGGTGGCCCACGGTTTCCTGGCGGCGCTGACCTTCGCCTTGAGCGGCTACCTTTACCAGCAGACCGGTACGCTGCAAATGAGCGATCTTGGCGGCCTCTGCCGCAAACTACCCTTTATCGGCACTGCGCTGTTGATGGCCGCCATGGCCGGCTGTGGTCTGCCCGGCTTTGCCAATTTTGTCGGCGAAGTCACGGTCTTCTTCGGCGCTTGGCAGGCGTTCCCTACCATCACCGTCCTGGCGCTCTGGGGCGCTCTGGTCATCGGCGGCGTATATATGACGCGCGCCATCCGCAACGTCCTGCATGGCCCGCTCCCGGAAAAATGGAATTCCCTCACCGACGCCTATATCTGGCGCAAGCTTCCCTATGCCCTTCTGTTGGCGAGCCTGTTCGTCTTTGGCATCTGGCCGCGGTTATTGACGGATAAGATTACTCCCGACGCCGCCAAAGTGCTGGCCGGTTATAAAACGCCCGTAGCCAGTTCCCCGGCGCCGTCCTGCGGGCAACTGCGGGCCGACACCTCGGGCAGCCAGTTGCTGGTAATCGAAAATAAATGAACGCCTCCCTGATTAGCCTCGAAATGCTTGTAATTGGCTTCGGCCTCGTGCTGATGCTGGCGGATGTGTTTGTGCCAGCGGAACGCCGTCCCTTGATCGGCTACGCCGCCATTGCCATGCTCGGTTTTCTGCTATTCAACTGCCTGGGAGACGCCGGCTTAGCCGGCACGGCCTTCCACGGCGAATTCGTTAATGACAACCTGGCACTTTTCTTCAAACGCTTTTTTATCGTCGCCGCCATCCTGGTCTTGTTCATCGCCGCGGAGTTCGCCGACCGCATTGTCGCCGCCGCGGAATATTATTCACTTGTGCTGTTTGCCCTGGCGGGCATGCTCTTTGCCGCCTCCGCCAACGATTTCCTGATGCTCTTCGTTTCGATCGAGTTGATCACCATCACCTTTTATGTCCTCGTCAGCTTTCAACGCAACCGACTGGCCTCCCTCGAGGCGGGCGTCAAGTATCTGATTCTCGGTGCGCTGTCCTCCGCGTTCATGGTTTTCGGCATTGCGCTGATTTGGGGCACCACCGGCAAGCTTGGTTTCAACGAACTTGCCGTCCTGGCCCCGCAGTTCGCCGACAGCAAAATCTTCCTCCTGGGCGTGCTGTTGGTGCTCGTTGGCCTTGGCTTCAAGATCGCCGCGTTCCCGTTTCAGATTTGGGCGCCGGACGTGTACCAAGGCGCACCAACACCGACGACCGCCTTTCTAGCGGTCGGTTCCAAAGCCGCCGGTTTCGTTCTGCTCCTCCGCGTTTTGTTCACCGCCGTACCAGCCGTGACCGCGCACTGGGCCAACCTGCTGATCGTTCTTTCCGGCATTACTATTTTATATGGCAACCTCTGCGCATTGCCGCAGCGCAATCTCAAAAGGTTATTCGGATATTCCAGCATTTCGCACGCCGGCTATTTATTGTTGGGAATAGCGGCGTTGAACGTCAGCGGCCAAGCCGCGATCTTGTATTATCTGGCCGGTTACTTATTCACGGTGCTCGCCGGATTCCTGGTCATTGCCTTGGTCCTGCGACAGCTCGAAACCGAGGACGTCTCCGGCCTCGCGGGTTTGCATCAGCGCTCACCGTTGCTGGCTGCTACGATGACGATCTCCATGGCCTCGCTGGCGGGCATTCCGCCCATGGCCGGCTTTTTCGGAAAGTTTTTGCTCCTCACCGCGGCGGTTAAAGCCGCGCAAACGAGTGGAAACCACGGTTATTATTGCCTTATCTTCACCGCGCTGGCCGGGGTCGTAATTTCGCTCTACTATTATTTCGGAGTCATCCGCGTAATGTACTGGAGCAAGGAAGCCAAAGACCTCTCTCCCATCGAACTCTCCGCGCCGGCCATGACTACGGCTTGGATTTGCATCGCTGGCATTTTCTGGATCGGCCTTTTTCCCAACACCCTGCTCAACTTCGCCAATGCTGCCGCCGCCGTGTTAAAAATTTGAGGCTGTCCGGTGGAAATCGAAGTTGATTCGTGGTCACCCGTGGTTGGATTTTAACCAGTGAAAATTCGTTTATTCATCAAACCTTACTGTCCCTGGTGCCATAAAGCACAGCACTGGCTCGACGAACGCGGCGTCAAATATCAGACGCTCGATGTCCTTTCCGACCGCAACGCCATGACTGAAATGGTCAACCTCTCCCACCAAACCTATGCGCCCGTGATCGACGTTGATGGGAAAATCCTCGCCGATTTTGGCCCGGAAGAACTGGCAAGGTTTTGGGCAACGATTGCCACTGCGGATAAGTAAACAAGTATTCCCCCCCATGTCCAGTAGCGGAAGTCGGGTTAGGAGAACCCATTCACAATTTATAACTTAGCATGGCGAAGACGCCGTTGGCGGTGAAATTATTTAAGGTGCCGCTGCTCGGTTCCGAGTATTGCGAGAAGGTATAATGCAGCGCACCGGACAACCGGCTGCTGAACTGGCGCGTCAGTCCGACCAGCAGGGTGTGCCGCGTAAAATCAATGCCCAGCGGCACGCCGGTCGTGTTGTTTTGCCCGTACGTCGATTCCGAAAAGTTGTAGGCCACTTGTAATCCTGTTTTGGGGTTCAGCGAGTACGTGGCGCTGGTGATTACGCTATATACGCCGCCGGTATAAGGGACAATGGACGGATCGCCGTTGTTGGCGGTGGTCAGGCGCGATTCACTGTAGGTAAAAGCGCCGGAAAGATAGAGCTGCGGCATGGGGGTGACGGTCGTCTCAAACCCGAACGTCTGGGCGTTATTCTTGCCCGCCAGAATCGTCCCCCCGGGCGAAACCGGGCTATACGTGCCCGCATCCACCGCGGGATCCGTGGTGGTGGAATATACCGTGTCCGCCAATTGATAGGTCAAGGTGGTCTTCAGCCAGAGGACCGGCCGCAGAGTGAGTTTTGTCTCAAACGTGTGATCGTGGATGGCGCGACCCAGAATAAAGTCCGGATAGCCATTGGTCGGGCTGTTCAAGCCGAGTCCCCAGATGTCCTCCAAATGGTTGTAATCAGTGTCGCTCGACTGCCAGCGATATTCCGCGTTCAAGGCCATCCAGCGCCAGGGGGAGGCGTTGAAACCGCCCCGCAGATCATAGCGATAATTCGAGTAATCGGTCTGGTTGGCCAGGGTCCCGTCCGGCGCCTGCTGTTGATATTCACCAATGGTCTCCTCGTCAAACCGGGTGTCGGCAAAAAGCACGGTGAAGGGAATCCGCGTACATCGCAGATCCGCATCCTGGGAGGCTTTGAATTCATCAAGGCTGGCATTTTCGTATTCACTGGGGTAGAAGAATTCCAGGTCCGGCGCGTTACCGAAACCTTCCTCATGGGTCCATTCGTTTTGCGTGCCGGCCGAGAAGCTGAGATATTCCAAGGGCGTGAACAGGCTGGCCAGGCTGAATATTTCCGATTCCCGCCGCAGCGTGATTTGCTGGCTGTCCCAGGACAAAACGGGGGGGCCGTTAATGGCTTGATGGAAAAAATCGCCGCCCTCGAGTTTGGAATAATAGGCGCCACCTGATAGGAACCACCAGTCTTGCAGCTGCTTTTGCAAGGTCAAAGTGTTCATGCCCTGGATCTGGTTGTACTGGTCCTTGGTGTCCGTGCCGCCAAACGCCGCAAAGTTATTGGTCTCATTGCTGCGATTGTTTTCGGAATAAAACTCGATTCGGGCATTATCCTCCAAGTGCCAGTCATTGAAATCGTGCGTGACGTCGAGCTTGATGATGTGGGTGTTTTCGTCAATGGTCTTGGTGGACGGCGCGATATTAAGGGTTACCCCGTTTGGCTGTCCCCAATCCAGCATGGATTTGGTGCCTTGCTTGAACTGGTATTCGTAGCCGAGCACGATCGCCGGCCATTGCGGCAGGTTCAGCCCAAAATCCACCCAGGCCCGGCCATTGTCCAGGTACAAATCGCGATCCAAGGCGTACTCCGGGGGGATTACCGAAGGAGCGTAGCCGCCAACGTCGTCATAATATTTTCGCCATTCCTCGAAGCCGGCATGGACGAAGCCCCGGTCGGTTTCGTCCAAGGCCAGTTTTACGCGGAAATCCTGATCCGGCACCACTGCATGCGCCTCGACCAGAAATTTCTCGTTCGGACTCGTCTGCTGGCTGATCAGCAAGTCATCCAGGCCGCCGCCCCAACCTTCTTTTATACCCGTCAATTCGCGGAATTTCGCCGTGTCGCCCGAGACACCAACCCAGCGCAAGCTGGTCGTGGCGTTGAGCACTAGCGGAGCCTGATTGGTGGCGTTCCAAATTGCACCCTGATCAATCCAGGCCCGCAATAATCCGATTTGATCGTCGGTGAGTGGCGTCCCCTTGTCCTCGGGCGGCATGGCCAGGTCCGGCACCTCCCGGGCCACGTAATGAATCAACCAACTATCGCGGCTGTCCCCTGGGACAATGTCGTTGGTATTGTTGTCGCCGCCGCTGAGGGCCGACTCGCGGTTGTCGAGTCGGAAATGGCTCTTCGATTTTTCTGGTCCGTGACAGCGCAGGCAGGAAGTTTCTAGTATCGGCTGGATGTCGCGTGCGAAATCGACGGTGATGGCTGCCGGTGGCGGCAGTTGGTTGGTTTGCACTTCGCCGGCGAAGAGCGAACCGCAAACGGCCAATAGGACGATGTTTGCCCCATGCAGCCTGAGCCTGGAACCCTGGAACCCACCACGCCGTACTTTTCGGAGTTCACAGTCAAGGCCGCCGGATTTTGGATTTAATTTCAGGTCCACTGGCCATGCAACCCCGAGCCCGTGGCGATTGGCTCCCTTCCCATTCGGTGATTGGATTATGTCGCGCTTGGCAACGTTCATGGCGGGTTCAGTAGCGGAGACGGGGATCCACGTTGGAGCCGTGAATGGCCGTGTGGCATCCGGCGGTCCAGCAGGTGCCAATCTGAAGCAACTGGCTGTGATCCGTGTTCCCAATATAAATGCTTCCGGCCGCCACGCCTGGTCCTTGCACCTGCGCGTGACAACGCAGGCAGAGATTGGGGTCGCTGGCGACGAGCATTTTTTGGTTGATCGAGCCGTGCGGATTGTGACAAGTCGTGCACCCTTCCCGCAGTGCTTGATGCTCGAAGACAAACGGCCGCGTTTGCTCCCGGTGACATTGCGTGCAGCTTTCATCCTGCCGCGCCATGGCCAGGCCGCGCGCCGGCTTGAAAATGTCACCGCCGTGCGGATCGTGACACTGCACGCAACTCATGTGCCCTTCCACGACCGGATGATGTTGCGGCAGGTTGAATTCCGCCTGAATATCCAGATGACATTGAAAACACGAGGCAGGGTCGTTCCGAGGATTAATGATAAATTTTGCCCCGCCGGTTTCGACGTGCTTGCTGCCGGGACCATGGCAGGATTCGCAGCCCGTCTGCCCGGCCAGGGTCGCATTTTCAAAATGCACGCGGGCATGCGGGCTGGCGGGAAATTTCCGGACAATGTCCGCATGACAATCCAGGCATGCATGGTTACCGACGAAATGGGCGCCGGGTATTTCCAGCGGCATGCTCACGCTGCTCGGGGTGCTTGAACACGAAATCAAAAGCAATGCCATGCCGCAGCCAGCTCCAAAAACCAGGGTTGCGACCCTGCCTCCCAACGTTTTCAAGGTTTTTGCCTCCCTGGTTCCGATGCGTTCGTCACGGCGGCGGCCTTCAGGAGTTCCGCCACTATTTGATCGGAAAGATCCCCGCTGGTTGGAAAAACCATTTGCAAATGACCGGCGGCGTCGATGATCAGGGTGCGAAGATCATGGCTAAACACACCGCCTTCCAGTTGGTAATCGAGGCCCGCCTGGCGGGCAAGCTCGCCAATTTTGTCCGCCGGACCGGTCAGAAAACTCCAGCGCTTTGGGTCCGCGTGATAGCTGCCAGCATACGCCAATAGCATTTGCGGCGTGTCAAACTCCGTGTCAAAGGAAACCGAGAGCAAATGCCAGTTGGAGGGGCAATTGGTCAAGGCCGCCATTTTTTCCTGCGTCGCCTGGAAATTTTTCGACAGGCGCGGGCAGTAGTCCGGCAGCGGGCAACGCGTGTAGAAAAAAGTGATGGCGAGGGCCTGTCCATGAAAATCGTTCAGTCGAACCGCCCGCCCCAGTTCATTGGTGAACGGGTAGTTCAGCAGCGGATGCACCGATGGCACCGACGGTGTGGCGCTGGAGGACACTGAAACGGGTGGCAGCGAAACCGTGCCGATCCTGCTCAGATGTTCCACCCAGCTCTCGGATTCGGCAACTTGAAGCTGGAAGGAAATTTGATCCCCCCGGTGCAGGCCGGCGAGCTCTGCCGGCTTCCTGACCTTGAAGGGCATCGTCATGGCCGCCATGTAATTGGAAATCGCTTCATGCTGGATGACCACCGTTCGGCCATCCGGCTTGATTTCCAACACCATGCCTTTGGCCACGAAGGTTTGGATTAAATTGGTGTCCCCGGCGGCCCCGACAGGTTTCGTCGGGCACAACGTCAGCAACCACACGGCAAACGTGAATCCGTGGATGAATCGGGGCCGCAGCCGCATATTCAATGATTAATCGGGTTTGGTACTGGGACTCCGCCCAATTAAACATTTTGCCAAACAATATCAATCACGGATTGGAGAGACGCTCGACCCGGTAATATCGGCCAGCCAGCGTGGCATCCAAGTCGGTGTAGTCAATCAAACCTCCGACCGCCTGGTTTGTGTAGAGATTAATCCAGTTCGGCAAAACCAGATTGGTGGTGCTTTGAAAAACATAACTTAAACCACTGTTTCCGGTGAAACTGAACTTGAATTGATGGGGAGCCAGTTGCGTCGGTAAACCGGAGGACGACACGATTGGCGTGACGACGCTGATGGGGACCTGGTTGGTCGCGGTTAAACCATTGCTATCGGTCGCAATCGCTAAAAGATTATAATTTCCCGCCGGCAAATTGTTCGTCACGGCGGCGTAGGGGGGAGTGGTGCTCACGGCCACCGCGTTGGTCCCCACGAGAAACTGCACGCCGGTGACCGTACCGCTGCTATCCGAAACCGATGCCTGGATGGTCACGCTGGCCGGTGCCGCAAAAACCTCGCCGGCAACCGGATTCGTAATGGCAACGGTAGGCGGCTGGGGGACAGCCCCGACCACGACCTCGCCGACCATGCCTAAGTTTTTATGGGGTCCACAGTAATACCCATAAGTGCCCGGCGTATTGAATGTATTGGTGAACGAAGTACCGGCGCTCTGAACGGTCGTGCTGGTCCATGCATTATTCGAACTGGTAACAGTGTGATTGCCGGTGGCCCATTGCCAAATGACCTGGCCACCTGTTTGAATATTGACGATTTGCGGCGTAAATATGAGACCACCGCCACCCACGGTTACAACCGTTGTTGGTGGAGCGACCACGACCTCGCCGACCATCCCTAAATTTTTGTGGGGTCCACAGTAATACCCATAAGTGCCGGGCGTATTGAATGTATTGGTGAACGAAGTGCCGGCGCTTTGAACCGTCGTGCTTGACCATACGTTATTCGAACTTGTAACGGTGTGATTGCCCGTGGCCCAAGTCCAAATGACCGCGTCGCCGGCGTTTATATTGACGATTTGCGGCGTAAATATGAGACCACCGCCGCCCACTGTTACGTTGACAATCGCGGCAATGGCCGGCGTGGAAACGCCCAGTACTGCCAGACATGCGCCCAACAGAGTTGCTTTGCATAATCCCAATTTCAATTTCATAATTTTCCAATGGTTCTTTGGTTTCAGGTTCATCTTGTGGCCAGCCCCCGGCTGGTTCCCACTCTGACTTGTGGATGAGATGCACGGGGAGGGGATTTGTTCCCGAATATTTCACCTGGCCTTGCCGGAAAACCGGATCCTCTTGCGCAGCCGAGGTTTCCGGCATTTTGATTTCCTGCCGCCGGCAGAATTCGCCCGCTGTTTTGGCCCATCCCCTCAGCCTTTGCCGGTCTGCCGCCTGGCGATGCACGCCAGGGTGCCCGGCGTCAACTCCGGTTTGCATTTGCCCTCACTCGGTCGCCTGTGGACTCGCTTTCTTCAAGCTTTTGTTCAATGCTGAGTTGGTTGCCTCCTCCGGCACGCGATTGATCGGATGGGCCTCGCAAACATTAATGAAATAAAACCACTCATGAAACTGCACAAATTACTTCTAATGCCCGTGATTGTCTGTGCGGCCGCGCTTTCGGGAAGCGGCTGCAAGCCCGTTAAAGTCCTCGACCCGGTCAGCGTCGAACCAAACGAAACCGCCTGGGTCATTCCCCTCGACGCCCAAACCGAATCTGGTCAGGCCAAATTCAACTCCATT
>Ga0302319_10021756_pt1 | contig 11540 bp, 9 predicted proteins | sample Bog_T0_2_FD_203319 | JGI IMG/M metagenome (GOLD analysis project Ga0302319, IMG submission 203319) | Peat permafrost microbial communities from Stordalen Mire near Abisko, Sweden - Bog_T0_2 | ecosystem: Environmental > Terrestrial > Soil > Wetlands > Peat | place: Sweden: Abisko, Stordalen Mire...
GTGAAACCAAGCTCACCAGAGCCCAAGTGGCCAGCTATCTTCGCCAAACCGGCAGCGCACTCGCCGCTATCCATGCCCGCCAAATCTGCCATCGCGATCTGAAACCCGAGAACCTCATGATCCGCCGTCAAGCGGTCGAGAAGGAGGCCGACTTAGTTCTCATTGACTTCTCTATCGCCATCGTACAAGACCCCGACGAAACCCTTCACGGAATTTCTAGAGCCGCGGGAACCCTCCAATACATGGCGCCCGAACAAGCCGTCGGCTACGCCGACTCTTCCAGTGACATCTACAGCCTCGCGAAAATCCTGCTTGAAATGTTGACCGGTGAACGCCTTTCGGCCTTGTTACCCGATGCCTCTCTCGATTTGCCCGCTCAGGTCCGGGACTTCCTTACTCAAACGCCTCACGGCGTCTCGCCACCATCCATCGAGCTGATTGCTCAAGCCCTAGAGTTCGATCCAGCACGCCGTCCAAAGAATGCCTTAGACCTCACGTCCCGAATTTCCCAGGATCTCGAACAGTCCGCGTCTAGCTGAATCCGAAATTGACGAGCGGCTTCGGTATATCCTGGCAATCATGAAACTCGCCTTGCTTCTGCTCGTGAGCGGCTGCGGTTTTGCTCAACAGCCCAAGTATGATCTTCTTCTGAAGAACGGCCACCTTGTTGACGCCAAGAACCACCTAAGCGCTACCTACGATGTTGCTATCAAAGACGGCTTGATCGCCGCAGTTTCAAAATCCATCGACCCTGCCACTGCTCTTAAGACGGTTGATATCCAAGGCCTCTATGTGACGCCCGGCCTGGTTGACATTCACATGCACGTTTACGCGAGTACGGGGGAAGAGCGTTCCTATGCGGGCGACTACTCACTCTTTCCAGACGGCTTCACTTTTCGCAACGGTGTAACTACAGTCGCCGATGCCGGTTCGTCCGGCTACAGGAATTTCGAAGACTTCAAGACCCACATTATCGACCGCTCCAAGACGCGCGTTCTGGCCTTTATCAACATCGTCGGCGCGGGTATGCGCGGGGCCAAATATGAGAACAATCAAGCCGATATGGAGGCAGCGCCTGCCGCCGAGATGGCCAAGAAGTATCCGCACATCATCGTAGGCATCAAGACCGCGCATTACGCCGGACCCGAGTGGACGCCTGTTGAACATGCCGTCGAAGCAGGCACGATGGCCAATATTCCGGTGATGGTGGATTTCGGCGCGAATCGGCCCGAGCGCCCCATCGATGTGCTACTGACGCAAAAGCTGCGTCCTGGCGATATCTACACGCATTGTTTTTCCGGTCTACGTGGCGAACTCACGCCCGATGGCAAGGTGAACCCTGGCATGATTGAAGGCCGGAAGCGCGGCGTCATTTTCGATGTTGGCCACGGTAGCGGCAGCTTCGCTTGGCGCATTGCCGTGCCGGCGCTGGAGCAAGGCTTCCTCCCCGATTCGATTTCGACCGACCTGCACTACAACAGCATGAACACCGGGCTGAAGGACATGCTCAGCCTGATGTCTAAATTTCTAGCCATGGGCTTGAGTGTCGACGACGTCATCGCTAAATCCACCTGGAACCCCGCGCGAGAGATACATCATGAAGAGCTCGGCAATTTGTCAGTTGGCGCGCCAGCCGACGTGGCGGTGCTGCGCGTGCAGCAAGGGACGTTCGGCTTCGTTGATATGTTTGGCGCCCGCATGAATGGAACGCAGAAATTGCAATGCGAACTAACTATCCGCAATGGAAAGATTGTTTACGATCTGAACGGCATCAGCCGCCCCGATTGGAAGACTCTGCCGAAGGACTATCGCTACCAAGGCGATCCGCGCTGGGATACTTTGAATCCGACGCGGAAGGAGCCATAGCGGTAATCCAACCAATTGTCCAGCCGAGGAACGAGCCCGCGATCACGTCAGATAGCCAATGGTAATTGCAAAGCACCATCGCTGCGGAAACCATTGCTGCAACGGCAAGCACAGGCCGGCGCCGGCGTGGATTCGCGTACCAGAACACAGCAGCCAACGCGAATGAACTAAGCGCATGTCCCGACGGAAACGACATCCAGCCGTCGCCAGCATGTAACCAGCGAAAGCCGTCCAGATGGTCCCGAATGTAAGTGGGCTCAGGCCAGGCGCGTCCGAAGATCTGCTTGAATACGAATTCAGTAGCCAGCGCCCACACCTCAGCCCAAGCCAGAACAAGCGCCGTTTTTATCCACTTCCCGTCTCGATGAAGCCCGGTCCAGAAGAGAAATAATGGCGCCGCTAACGCCACTATTTTTAGCGGTTCTAATGCCAACGATAAGAAACGCCAGCCTTCAGTGTGCCGAAAATGCTGTTCCAGAAAATCGGCGATTGGATGATCAAAATAGCGAATGCTGATCAAAACGCAGATGACGTTTATCGCACATGCAATAAGCCAGCTGCGAAGTGATTTGTTCATTAGATATAGGCGATCACGTCAATCTCAACGCGCGACTTACCCGGCAGCATCGCCACGGCGACGGTTGTCCGCACCGGCGGTTCTGGTCCAAAACTCCCCAAATAGACTTCGTTCATCGCTTTGTAGTCGTTGATGTCCGCCAGGAACACAGTCGCCTTCAACACCTTTTCCATGGACGACCCAGCCATTTCCAGCGTCTTTTTGATCTGGTCGAGCACGATCTTTGTATGCTCCGTGATGTCGTTGCCCACGTGCGCGCCGACTCCTGAAATGAATACCAAGTTGCCATAAGCGACGGCCGGCGGAAACATGGCCGGCTTGTCGGGTGCCTTGCCATTAGCCCATATCGTGCGCTTGCCTTGCGCTTTTGGTGCGGCGCTGCTACTCACTGCGCCCGCCGTGGCCGTGGCTGCCGCGACGGCCGCGCTCTTGGCAAGAAAACTTCTTCTATCGGTCTTTGGCAAACTAGTTTCTCCTTTGGTCTTCACGAACGTTTCACTGGCCGCACTACGCCGCCTGGCGTGTGATATTGGTGGCGATGCGCAGTCCAACGCGCCGTGCCGTACTCCCCCAAACTCACATCGCCGCCCATTTTATCGCCATCCACGGTGCCGCTGAATTCATAGCTCAGAATCTGTCCTTCAATGCGCTGCGTGCTGTGGAACTTGATCTGGTTCGCGTGCAGCTTGCCCAGTAGATCGCCCGTCACAAATTCGCCGTTGTGGGTTCCAACCAAATCGCCGCCTGCTTGTTCGAAGATGAGCGTGTGAGTGGCCGTGCCGCGGTCGAATTGCATTTCTAAGAGCCATTGGCCTCCTACTAAGGCCGGTTCGCCTTGCGGCGGTTGGGGTATCGGTTCTAGTTTCGGCGGTTTGCTTAAGACCTGATGCAAACGGTCCGAGACAATCTTGTCGTCACCAGGCATCAGCATGTAAGGTGTGATGGAAACGCCGCTCGCCATTTGATCGGGACGCCTCCCGTGCGAACTGCCCAACACTACGCGCGGCTCTGTGTCTAACAGATGCGCGCGCACATCTTCGCCGGTAATGCCTAGTTGCGCGCCGTCCCATTCAATCCGTAAAATTGGGGTTTTGTTCGAAAGGCCCTCGGGTGGTTCAATGCGGGTGGTCACGCCGGGTATGCGTTTTAGGTTGGTGGCAATTCCGTCCAGCCAAGACTCCCAAAGTTTCATTTCGCCGTCGTAATCGCGCTTCATCCACGCTTCCACCGCGGCCAGCATACCCATGATCTCTTCTTTGCCGGCTTTGAGCGAACGCCCAAACGCATGGTGCGGAGCGCTGTTGACCCACGCGGCTTGCAGCAAATTCTTGTCGCCCAACAGCAGCCCTGCCGCCTGCGGTCCGCGAATACATTTTCCACCGCTATAGGCGACGGCTGTTGCGCCGCGCTTCAGATGCACGTTCGGTATCGTTAGAATCTCGGCCGCCGCGTCCACAACGAGGGGAACGTTGTGACGCTGGCAGGCTTCGGCCACGACCTCTGTGCCTAACGGCCCTTCGTCTCCCGGGCCAGCCAAGATGTAAGCCATGGCCGTGTGTTCGTTGAACGCTCTCTCCAATTCGTCTTTATCGTGGACGGTAATGATTTTCGTGCCCACCATGCGAATGGCGTGGTCATAAACATTGCGCGAATATTCCGGAATGATCACTTCATTTTTCATGCCCGTTAAATCGGGCAGGCGCTGCATGCGTTCCGGATTTGTACCGGCGATGGATGCACAAGTGGAGTGTGTAAGCGCTGCGCAACAACCCGCCGTGACAATGCCCCACGGCGCGCCGGTTAGTTCTGCCAGCCGTTTGCCTACGCCGTCCATCAACTCATCCATCTGCACGAAGCTGCGTGACGCTTCTTCCATCGCCTCTTTGACGGACGGCAAAGTCTGCGAGCCCGTGATGATGGTGAACGTGCCTCTGGCGTTGACTAGCGGCCGGACGCCGATCGCCCGATAAAGTGCACCCGTCTCCTCAAACGTTTTCGCGGTGGCTGGAGCGGGTGGAGTTTCGGCCGCGACCTTCTTTGCTGGGCGTGCCGCTCCCAGGAACGTAAGGAGTGCGCCTCGTCGGAACATTTCACGGCGGTTGACAGCATTCCAGTTCTTCACGATAGAAGAAAGCATTGTTGATGTCCTTTTTGTCAACTATACCTTTGAGTTATCTTGGGTTCTGTCTATCTTACGACCACCGGGTGCCAAAGTCACTACACTGCTCTCTGGCGGAATGCGATCGAGGAACTGCGGAGTAGACTGATTTTATGTATTGTCCTAATTGTGGAGCGGGTAACGAAGGCGGCGTGCGGTTCTGCGCCAATTGCGGAACGTCGCTCGCCGTTGAGTCCGCTCCTGGCGCTCCTACCGTTCCGCCGCCCCTGCAGCCTGAAGTTGTGCCGTCGTATGCCCCGCCGACCGTGCCCCAAACGCGCGACAGCTTTTTGAAATTTCTGGGCATGGGCTGTTTGATCTTGCTGGCCATTTTTGTTTTCGGCGGACTTTCATGCGCTAAAGCCTGTCTATTTGGCCGCCGCCGAGTCCGTTTCGGCCGGGGATATTAGTAACCCGACGTTCAGCAAAAGGAGTTGTTCCGAAGGATGCCCTTTACCGATGTGCCCGAGACAGCGCAGCAAGACGCTTCGCTATCGCGGATTTTGTCGAATCAACCACTCGCTTTAAAGCGAGGTGACAACAATGGCGGTGGGGCTGACCCGGCTGTTCCTAAGAAACTCAAAATTCTGGTGGTCGAAGACGAAAGAATTGTGGCGCGCGACCTACAGGTCAGGCTCACGAATCTTGGCTACCAGTTGACCGGCACGGCTTCCTCTAAGCGTGAAGCTCTGCAATCAGTTCAGATCAACCGTCCCGACATCGTATTAATGGACATCCGGCTTAACGGAGTGCCAGACGGCATTGATGCGGCGCGCGCATTACGGACGTCGTTCAACCTTCCTGTTATTTACTTAACCGGCCACTCGGACAATGCAACGTTGTCACGGGCGCGCACGACGGAACCGTTCGGCTATATTCTTAAACCGTTTGAAAATCGCGAATTAGTGGCTGCGATTGAAACCGCCGTCTATAAGCATCAGGCAGAAACTCGGCTACGGGAGGCGACGACGCGCCTACAACTTGCGCAGCGAGCAGGCCGAGTCGGCGTGTTTGACTGGAACGGCGAGACCGCTGAACTCTATGTTACCCCGGAATTAGAAGAAATGCGACAGGCTGGTGCCGGAAGCATCAGAAATATCGACGATTTGTGGGGTGGCACAGATCCGGCCGAGCAGGCAATCATGCAAGCGCGATTTCGTGAGTGGATTGAGTCTGATCGGACCGAGGAAAGTTGGGAGCATCGTCTTCCCGTAAAGGATGGACCGGTGCGCTGGGTGCAAGTGCGCGCGAGTGTTTACCGCGATGCGGACGGGCAACCTTTGCGAATTATTGGCACGGAAGTTGACATTACGGGCCGCAAAGAAATGGAAGATGCCTTATTAGCGAAAGAAAGAGAACTGGAACGTTCGAACGCCGATTTGCAAGCATACGCTTATACGATTGCGCACGATTTGCAGGAGCCGGTGCGCACGTTGGTTTGTGGGGTTGAGCTGATTGAGCGCGACTTAGCGCAAAAGGTGACCGGACCGCAGAAACGCATGCTCTTTTTTGTGAAGAGCAGCGCCGAACGGTTGCGGAATATGATTGCCGGTTTGTTGGATTACAGCCGTTTGGCGCAAGAGGATGAAGCAGTTTCCGAGGCTGACTGTAGCAAAGTGGTTGCCGCTGTGAGGGAATCGCTGGATGCGCTTATCGTTGAGACCAATGCGGACATAAGATTCGGCCGCTTACCTTTGGTAGCTGTGTCGGACTCACGGGTGGCTCAACTGTTTCAGAATCTGGTGGGCAATGCGCTGAAATTCCGCCGTAAGGATGTTACGCCGCAGGTGGATATTGCGGCTGAACGCGCCGGCGCTTTTTGGCGCTTTGTGATTGCCGATAACGGCATTGGTTTTGATATGGCTTACGCGGAGCGAATCTTTGGCGTCTTCCGGCGGCTGCATAACCGCGAAGTGGAGGGCACGGGTATCGGACTTTCCGTTTGCAAGCGGATTGTGGAACACGCGGGCGGAACGATTCACGCGGAATCTGTACCCGGCGAAGGTTCCAGGTTCATATTCACGCTACCCGCCGCTGAGAAGAAGAGCTAGTTGTGATCAGTAGACATCGCCTGAGCCTGGTGGCCGGACCGATTGCGATGGTGCTGCTAATTGCTACATCCGGCTGGGTTTTGTGGAGTGGTTTCGAGCGCTCGAAAACGGCGAGCGAGTCAGTTGAGCATACGTACGATGTGCTCATCGCTTCGGAAAGCTTTCTGTCAAGCTTGCGCGAGGTTGAAAGTACGATGCGCGCCTTCGTGCTGAGCCGTGACCGGCGCTATCTTCAGACCTATGAGCGAGCGGTGACGTCGCAGGCGAGAATTCTCAATCACCTACAACAATTAACTCTGGACAATCCCAGCCAACAGTCTCGATTGGCGAAGATTCGCGAATTGGCTGATCAGCGGGTGGCCGTCCTTGAATTGGCAAAGAAGGAAGTGAATGAAGGGCGAGCGGCCGCCATGGGAAGCGTGGTGCCGCTGGGAGAAGGGCCGAGGTTGATGGAAGATTTGACGGCGCAGGTGAGGGAATTTGAAGGGGAGGAGCGGCTGTTGCTCACGGCGCGCGACAACGCGGCTGACGAAGCGGGAAATTGGACGCGTTTCCTTCTCATATTGACGTCGAGCCTGCTGTCGATTGTGCTGCTGTTTGCCGGCGTGGCGGCGGAACGTTACCTGCGCACACGTGAAACCAGTTTGGAAGCGCTGCAACGGCAAGCTGACTTGATCGATTTCTCAAACGATGCGGTAGTTACGTTGGACCCCGATGGTGTCATTACGGGATGGAACGCCGGGGCGATGGAAGTTTATGGCTGGAGCAGCGCAGAAGCGCTGGGACGGCGGGCGCAGGAGATTTTGAAAACGGAAGACCCAAGCTTGTCGCGGCAGATTGAGGAGTCGCTGGCGAAGACGGGGCGTTGGGACGGCGAACTCTCGCAAACGACAAAAGACGGACGACGCTGCATTGTGGAAAGCCGCTATGTTCAGGTGCGCAACCGGGCAGGCGCGCCGGTGGGTGTTTTGAACATCAGCCGTGATCAGACGCAACGGCGGCAAGAAGAGGAGTTAGCGCAACGGGTAGCGGAACAGCGGCGTTTGGCACTCGAGGCGGCGCGGTTGGGAGCCTGGGATTATGACGTCAAGCAAGACCGCCTGACCTGGGATGAACGATGCCAGGACATCTTGGGACTGACAGGCTTTGGTCCTGCGTCCTTTAAGGAGTTCATGAGCATAGTTCACCAGGATGAACGCGAAAAGATGACGGAGGCGGCGAAGCGCGGGATATCGGGACAGGGGGAGGGCCGCTTTGCGCACGAGATGCGGGTGCGGCTGCCGAACCGGAGTGTGTGTTGGATTGCGGCTTACGGACGTGTGTATTTTGACGAAGCGCGGCGGCCGGTACGACTGATTGGCGTGACTAGCGATATCACGGAGCGCAAACGGGTGGAAGAAGCGCTGCGCGAGAGTGAGGACAAGCTGCGGGTGGCGTTGGAGACGGGGCGTATCGGCATTTTCAATGACATTGTTAGCGAGAACAGGATTGTGTTCGACGAGCGTGCGAAGCAGTTGCTGGGCGTGGATGGGCAACAGGATGTTCTTGTCTCAGATTTTCTGGCAATGTTGCATCCGGATGACCGCGAGCGGATGCGCAAGGCGAGGGAGAAGGATTTGCAGCCGGCGGAGGTTGATCCGGGCGAACTGGATTATCGGATTATTCATCCCAATGGGCAAGTACGCTGGCTGGTGGCGCGGCGGCGCGTCTATTTCGACGGTGACACAGCGCAACGGGTGTTGGGCGTGTTACTGGATATCACCGAGCAGAAGCAGGCGGAGCAACGGCTGACGGAAGCACTGGCAGGATCTGACAGTGAACGGCGGCGGTTGAGCGCGATTCTGCAGACGATGCCGGCGGGCGTGGTGTTGGCTGACCGGAATAACAAGCTGCTGGAAGCAAACGCGGAGGCGGTGAAGATCTGGCGGACGGGGGACTTCGCGACTCTGGCCGAGAGGCTGTCTGAGTTGAAAGGTTGGCGCGCAGGCACGGGCGAGCGGATGCGGTTAGAAGATTGGCCGCGCACGCGGGCGCTGAAGGGCGAGACGGTGTTGGGCGAGATCATCGATGTGGAGCGGTTTGACGGAAGCAAGGGGACAGTTTTCAATTCGGCCTCGCCGGTGCGCGATGCGAATGGGGTGATTCAAGGCGTGGTTGGGGTGATGGTGGACATCACGGAACAGCGGCAGATTGAACTGGCGCTGCGGAGGAGTGAAGAGAATCTGGCGCGGCTGCTGGAGCAGAAGAACATCCTGTTTCAGGAAGTGCAGCACCGGGTGAAGAACAACCTGCAGATTGTGTCGAGCTTGCTGTCGCTTGAGGCGCAGCGGTTCGAGGACAGTGAGTTCCACAATGCTCTGAACGAGAGCAGGGACCGGATTCGGTCGATGGCATTGATGCATGAGAAGTTCTACCACTTAGACGATCTGGCGCGGATTGACTTTTCGGAGTATGTGGAGGAACTGGCGCGCTACTTCTTCAGCTCGTACATAGCGGACGCATCGGCGATTGGGTTTACGTCGGAGGTGGACGTGAAGCTGAAGATGGGGGACGCGATTCCGTGCGGGTTGATCCTGCAGGAACTGCTTTCGAACTCGGTGAAGCATGCTTTTCCGGAAGGTAAAGGTGAGATCCGAATCAACTTTCATGAGCAGGTGGGGCGGTTCATCCTGCGTTATTGGGATAGCGGGAAGGGGTTGCCGCCGACGGTGGACTTACACAACCCGGGGACGCTGGGGTTAACTCTGGTGACGGATCTTGCCAACCAACTGCAAGGCACGATTGAGTACGAATACAAACAAGGATCGCAGTTCACGCTAGACTTTGGCGGACAGTAGCTTGTCATAGAGCGCTTCGTTGCGGTGGACGAAGGCGTCGAGAGAGAACTTGTCGGCGGCCTCGGCAGCGGCTTGTTGAGCGAAGCGTTGACGGAGTGCCGGATCTTGGATGAGCTTAGTGAGAGCCGCCGCAAGATCGGGCACGTTCTGCGATTCGAAGAGCAGGCCGGATACGCCATTGTCGATCAGTTCGGGAATGCCGCCGACACGCGAGCCGACGCAGGCGCAGCCGCACGCCATAGCTTCGAGCAAGCCATTGGGGAAGCTTTCGGTTTCAGAAGAGATGACGAAGATATCGAGGGCACGCATCCAGGGAACGATGTTGGTTTTGGCTGGTTCGAAGATGCAGTCGTCGCCTAAGTTGAGCTCAGTGCGCAGGGCTTCGAGCTTCGGCAGTTCGATGCCGCTGCCGACGATGAGCAGCTTCATGCCGGGTACGAGGTGGCGGACTTGGGCAAAGGCCTGAATAAGAAGATCGACGCGCTTTTCGGTGCGGAGAGCGCAGATGGTGCCGATGACCAATGGAGCACTGGCTACGCTGGGCGGTTTGGGTTCGACAGCGGGATGGAAGATGGCCGTTTCGATGCCGTTGTAGCAGAGGTAAGTGCGTTCGGCGGGGACGCCTTCGCTGTCAATCAGGTACTGCTGGATGTATTGGGAGTTGGCGACGACGACCTGAGCAAGATGGTCTGTGAAGCGCAGCAGCTTCTGGGCGAACCCGTCATGCAGGTCGCGGCGGCCTAATTGGGCAGAGACGATGGCGGGCATGCGACTGGAGTAGGCGACCGGCACGCCCAGAATGACCGTTGGGACGTCGAAGGCGTGAACGACTTTGATTTGATGTTCACGCAGGTAGCGGCGCATGACACGCACGCCCTCAATCAGCGACCAAGATTTAAACGAAGTGACGGGAATGTGAACAATGGGAATACCCGCGTCGCGCAGCTCTTGCGAGCGCACTCCGTTTGGCACGAAGCAGGCGACATGGGGGAAGAATTTAGAACGATCAATATACTTAGCGAGCCTGGCGACGTCGCGTTCGCACCCGCCCTGGGCGAGTTCGCGGACCATCAGCATCACATGGACGGGACTAGGAGGAGGCAAGAAAATATCCTACCCGACCGGAACCGGGGCAGGGGACGACTTACCGAGCGATGAACCCACGAGATCTAGGACTGGCAGGCCAGACGCGGTAATTTTGGCGGCCAGTTCGGCGTTGGGCTTTTGCGCCACGATGAGATGATCGGCCCAATCGATGACCTTATCTTCGGTGGCTTGGAGCAGACGGCCGATGTGGGGGATCTGCTGCAGAATGAAGTTCTTATTGCTGCCGTAAATTTCTTCGAGACGGATGTGAGGATCGAAGACGCGGAGGTCGCGACCTTTTCCGATGAGTTGTTCGAGGAGGGTGACGACGGGGCTTTCGCGCAGATCGTCGGTATTTTCTTTGAAGGCAAGGCCGAGAACGCCGATGCGTTTGCCGGGTAAATCGAGAACGTTGTGAATGGCGCGGGACAAATGGCTGTCGTTCGAAGGTAAAGCAGATTCGAGCAGAGGAAGCTTGAGATCGAGGCGGCTGGCGCGATAGACCAAAGCGCGAAGATCTTTCGGAAGACAGGAGCCACCGAAAGCGAAGCCGGGCTTTAAGTAGGCAGCCGAGGCGTTCAACTTGACGTCTTTGCAAACGGTATCCATGACTTCGCGGCCATCGACACCGAGACTTTCGCTGAGTGCACCAATTTCGTTGGCAAAAGCAATTTTGACGGCGTGGAAAGCGTTGCAGGCGTACTTGATCATTTCAGCCGTGCGCAGAGTGACGAGGCAGACTTGCGAGCCGAGTGGTTGATAAACGCCAGCGACTTGTTCGACAGAAGCACGATCTGTTCCGCCGACGACCACGAGCGATGGCTCCATAAAGTCTTTGACGGCGACACCTTCGCGCAAAAATTCAGGATTTGAAACGACCTGAGCTTTGCCGCCCAACGCGGGGATAACAATTTCTTCGCAGGTGCCGGGGAAAACGGTGCTACGGACGGCGACGATCAGGGGTT
>Ga0302319_10021757_pt1 | contig 11540 bp, 11 predicted proteins | sample Bog_T0_2_FD_203319 | JGI IMG/M metagenome (GOLD analysis project Ga0302319, IMG submission 203319) | Peat permafrost microbial communities from Stordalen Mire near Abisko, Sweden - Bog_T0_2 | ecosystem: Environmental > Terrestrial > Soil > Wetlands > Peat | place: Sweden: Abisko, Stordalen Mire...
GCGGCAGAAGAAACTCGGCGTGATTCCCGCCGCCGCCGAGCTCACGCCGCGGCCCAAGGAATTGCCGGGCTGGGATAGCCTGAACGCCGACCAGAAGCGGCTCTACGCGCACCAGATGGAGGTCTACGCTGGCTTCCTGTCGCAAACCGATTCCGAGGTCGGCCGCCTGCTGCAAGGCCTGCGGGACGATAACAAACGCGACACGCTGGTCATCTACGTCGTCGGCGACAATGGTGGCAGTGCTGAAGGCGGCCTGGAGGGATCGGATACGAACCTCGCCACGTCCGGCGGCGCCAAGGACGACGTCGCCACCATGCTGACGCATCTCGACGATCTCGGCAGTCCCTACTTCGATAACCATTACGCCGCCGGCTGGTCGTGGGCTACCACGGCGCCATTCCAATGGATGAAGCAGATCGCCTCGCATTGGGGCGGCGTGCGCGACGGCCTGGTGATTTCATGGCCCGGCCACACCGATAAACCCGAAGCCGTTCGCGGCCAATTCTCGCATGCGAACGATATTGCGCCAACGATTTATGCCGCGGCCCATATTGCGTTCCCGGACACGGTGAACGGTGTCAAGCAGACCCCGCTGGAAGGCAAAAGCCTTGTTGCCACGTTCACCGACCCGAATGCCAAAACCGGCCACGACGAACAGTATTTCGAAATGTTCGGCAACCGCGCCATTTACCAGAATGGCTGGGTTGCCGGTGCGCGACGTTACGCCCCATGGGAAATCTTCTCCAACCCTATGAAGCTGTTTGCTGGCGATTTCAGCAAGGATCGCTGGGAACTGTACCACGTGGCCGACGACTATTCCGAGGCGCATGACCTGGCTACCCAGGACCCGCAGAAGCTCGCCGAGTTGAAGGCCGAATTCGATAAGGAAGCCAAGCGAAACGACGTCTATCCGCTGGTGCCGATACCGTTGATCGGCGCGCCATCGCCGATCGCCGGGCGCAAGAATTTTGTTTATGGCGAGGGCGTGGATCGCGTGCCGCTGGCCGTGGCGCCCGAAATCAGCGGACGCGCTCACCGCGTCACCGCCGAGGTCGATGTACCGAATGCCGGCGCCGATGGCGTTATCCTGGCGGAAGGCGGCCGCTACGGCGGCTTCAGCCTGTTCGTCAAGGATGGCAAGCTGATCTACGAAAACAACACGTTCAACCAAATCCACGAGCAGATCGTATCCGATACGAAGCTGCCGGCAGGGCATGCGACGGTCGTGTTCGAATTCACGCCAGATCCGGGTGCCGCAAAAGACCTCATGTCGTTGCTCCGGCATCGCCCGGCGCCCGGCCAAGGCAAACTGCTGGTCAATGGCAAGCAGGTCGGCACTATGCATTTCAGTAATTTCGGAGCTTTCGCCAGTTCGATTAACGAAACCCTCGATATCGGCAAGGATACCGGCTCGCCGGTCAGCAAGGAATATACCTCGCCTAATCCTTATGCGGGGCACGTTACGAAGGTGACGATTGATTTGCTCTAGGAATAGGAACGCGGTTCTTTTGTTCAAAAAAGAACCAAAAACTTTTCCATGGGGTATCCGGCCAAGTGCTCCCACGCAGTCGGATGTAGGACGCAAGTTACAAAAGTTTTTTGGTTCTTTTTTTCAAAAAAGAACCGCTTTGCTTACCTCCACTTCGCCGCTGCACTGTCGTCAGCCGCCAACGCCTCAACCCAGCTTTCCGCGCCACCAGGCCGCCGTTCCTTCTTCCAGAACGGCGCCGCGGTTTTCAGCCAATCGATCAAAAACCCCGTCGCCTCCAGCGCCGCCGCGCGGTGTGAGGCCGCGGCGCCCACGAACACGATCCGTTCGCCCGGCAACAACCTGCCGAAACGATGGATCACGGTGCAGGCCAACAGCCCAAATCGCTGCTCCGCCTGCGCCGCGATATCGGCCAAAGCGACTTCGGTCATGCCCGGGTAATGCTCCAGCGTCAGGCTTTCGATCGGCCGCCTTGCATCGCTGCGCACCACGCCGATGAAGCTGCCAATGCCGCCGGCAGTCGGCGCCGCTGCCTGCAGCTCGGCCAACGCCAGCCCGGGGTCGAAATCCGCCGCCTGAACGCGCACCAGCCCCATGTCAGCCGCCTGTCACGGGCGGAAAAAACGCCACCTCATCGCCGGCGTGCACAGGCGTTTCCGGCCGGGCAAACACTTGGTTTACCGCGGCACGCACCAGCCCCGGGTTGGCGAAGGCAGCTCTATACGCGTCGTCACGCGCCTGAAGCCACGCGATCAGGGCGCCGACCGTGCTGACGCCCTCGGGCAAGAGAAGGTCCTCGCCGCCACGTCCCAGGCGCTCCCGCAGCCACGCGAAATACAGGATTCTTAACGGGGCCATGCCGGCCACCGACCGCTATTTTGGCGTCGGGATCGTGGAAACGCTGCCATTGGGATTGATAACGGTGCTGGTACCATTGCCGTTCGGCACCACGATCGGGCCACCCCCGGCGATGCCTGTGCCAGCATTGGCCGGCCCGCCCATCGTGCCGAGCTGATGATACGTCTGATCACCCGTGATCAAGGCGGGCCGACGCCCAGGGATGTTGGCCACGCCGTTCGGAAACGCCACCTGGGGCGCTGGATTACCCGGTTCCTGCGGCTGGATTTCATAACCGGGCAGGGATGGCAAAGCGGGCAGCGGCGTCAGCGTCGGCGTGCCAGATTCATCATTGATGTCCGCCATTTGCTGCTTCTGCAGGTCTTTCAGCGTCGGCACCGGCGCCGGCGGCCCCGGCCAAACGTCGCCAGCCTCGGTCAGCAACGGCGCCGGCTCCGCTAGCTTCGTGCCCGTTGACCGCAGATAGTTCTCGCTATTCGTGACCGGCAAATTGGGGTTGGCGCCGGGGATCGTCAGGGTATCGCGCTGATACCGCCAGAAGCCTGAACCGGAGCAGCCGGCAAGGAGCAGTAGGACAGCGAGAGCGGCAAGCCGCATAGGATCAACTCCGGGGGAGGTATTCGGGCGGCACCATGCCCTGAGCCGGGTCCGTGCTCAAGCGGCAGGCGTTTCCTGCCGGGCCGGCGTCGCCGATTCCGTGTGCTCGGGGCCACGCAGACGCCGAATATGCCACGCTTCCATCAACTGAAGCACAGTGGCAGCCGTCTCCTCGATCGACCGGCGGGTTACATCCACTACCGGCCAGCCACGCCTGGTGCAAAGTCGCCTTGCCCACAGCAGCTCAGCCTTCACCGCCTCAGGGTCCACGTAATCGCCGCTATCGTGCCGCATATGGCCGCCGCCCTGGCCGGCCGAGATCAGCTTCAGCCGGTGCCGGCGGATTTCGATCAGCGCGTCGGGGTCCAGAGTCAGCCCCACCACCGGGCAATGCGGGTCTTCCAACCCCGGCGGCTCCGGCAAGCTCGGCACCAGCGGCACGTTGGCTGCCTTGATGCCGCGGTTCGCCAGGTAAAAACTGGTCGGCGTCTTGCTGCTGCGGGATACACCCACCAGCACCACATCGGCCTCCGCGATGCCAGGCTGCGCCTGGCCATCGTCATGCGCCAGCACGAAGTGGATGGCGTCGATACGGCGGAAATAATCGGCGTCGAGCACATATTGCTTGCCCGGCCTCGCCGTCGCCTGCGCCCCAAGCTGCTCCTGCAACAGCGCCAGCACCGGGTCCAGCACGTTGACGATCGTCAGGCCCAGCCTGGCGCAGGTGTTTTCAAGGTCCAGCCGCAATGCCCGGTCCACCACGGTAGAGAGCACCGGGCCAGGCTCGGCCTCGATCCCCTCCAGCACGCGATGCAACTGAAACCGCGTCCGGATCAGACTCCAGCGATGATAGATGATCCGCAGCGGTTCGAACTGCGCCACGGTGGCCCGCGCGATGGAGTTCAATGTCTCGCCCGTGGCGTCGGATACGAGGTGAAGGTTGATCCGGTGCTCGGGCATGAGAGCGAGGATAGCGGGGATAACCGGGCTTGGCAGCAGGGTAATCGCGGTGCCTGTCTAAGAGCGGGGATAGAAGGTACAGCCCCGGAACACAGGGATGCTTTTGTAGGGTGTCTGCCGGCCTTCTGGACAGATACAGAAAATGCTACAGCGCCAACCGGTTGCCCGATATGTCTCCTGTGGAGAATTCCTCCCCTTCTCCTTGTATGCCGGGTACCACGTTATCCACACCCCCAAGCACCACAGCTATTTTCCTTCTTAAGAATCCTTTTAAGGAAGAAGAGCGGCGCGATGCCGGGGAATTCTGGCAGGACGCCGTATGACAAATCGACCCTTGATGCGTGTTTTGGCTGGTGATGCCGTGTGGCCGCCGCCGGTGTGGCTGATGCGCCAGGCAGGCCGCTATTTGCCGGAATACCGCGCCATCCGTGAAGGCGGTGGCGGCTTCATCGCCCGCTGCACCACGCCGGACCTGGCCACCGAAATCACCCTGCAGCCGGTGCGCCGCTTCGCCATGGATGCGGCCATCCTGTTCAGCGACATCCTGATCCTGCCCTGGGCAATGGGTCAGGACCTCAAATTCATCGACGGCGAAGGCCCGGTGCTGCCGCCAATCCGCGATGCCGCCGCGGTAGCGGCGTTGAGCCTGACGCGCGCTGCCGACTACACCGCGCCGGTGATGGAGACCGTGCGGCGCTGTCGGGCCGAGCTGCCCGATAGTACCACGCTGCTGGGTTTCGCTGGCAGCCCGTTCACCGTGGCCTGCTACATGGTTGAAGGCAGCGGCTCGCGTGATTTCGCCATTACGCGCACCATGGCCTATGCCGAAACCGCGCTGTTCGACAGCCTGATCGACCGGCTAGTGGAAGCGACGATCGAATATCTGGCCGCGCAGATTGAAGCCGGCGCCGATGCCGTGATGCTATTCGATACCTGGGCCGGCGTGCTGCCGCCGAGCCAGTTTCTTACCTATGTGGTGAAGCCCACCGCCGCGGTGGTTAAAGCCTTGCGCGCGCGTTTTCCAGGCGTGAAGATCATCGGATTCCCGCGGCTAGCTGGCACGCTGGTGGCCGATTACGTGGCGCAAACCGGTGTGGATTGCGTTTCGCTGGATACCAGCGTGGACGCCGGCCGGGTCGCCGCGACGATTCCCGCACACATAGGCGTGCAAGGCAATCTGGATCCCATCGTGCTGATTGCCGGTGCAAAGCCCTTGGAACAGGAAGCTTTGCGCATTAGGGATGCGCTTCGCGGCCGGCCGCACATATTCAACCTGGGCCACGGCATTTTGCCCCAGACATCGCCGGCGCATGTGGCCGATTTGGTCGGCATTATCAGACAGGCTTCATGACACGACTTGCCGTTGTTCTGTTCAATCTGGGCGGACCTGACAGCCCGGATGCGGTTAAGCCGTTCCTGCTGAACCTGTTCCGCGATCCGGCCATCCTGCGGGTGCCGTTCTTCATACGGCCGCTGTTGGCGCAGATCATTGCCCGCGCGCGTGTCGAGCCGGCCACCGAGAACTACGCTATGCTCGGTGGCAAATCGCCACTGCTCGAGCTGACCGAGCAGCAGGCCTGGGCGCTGGAGAATGTGCTGAAGGCCCGCGGCATCGACGCCAAGGTGTTTATCGCCATGCGCTACTGGCACCCGTTCGCGGTGGAAGCGGCCAAACAGATCAAGGCCTGGAACCCCGACGAGGTGTTCCTGCTGCCGCTCTATCCGCAATACTCCACTACCACCAGCGGTAGCTCACTGGCAGATTGGCGGGAAGCATCGGTCAATGCAGGCCTGTCCAAAGGCGTGACCACGCTGTGTTGCTTCTACGCCGATCCCGGCTATATCGCGGCCACCGCGGCACTGGTGCGCGATGCGTTGGATAAGGCGCGCGCCAACACCAACGCTCCAGTACGCGTGCTGTTCTCTGCCCACGGCCTGCCGGAAATTATTGTCCGCAAGGGCGATCCCTACCAGCATCAGGTGGAGCAGACCGTCGCCGGCGTGGTGGCGGCACTCGGCGAAACCGATCTGGATCATGTTGTCTGCTACCAGTCCCGCGCAACGCCGCAGAAATGGCTGGACCCATCGATCGAAACCGTCATCGAGAAAGCCGCGAAAGACCAGGCCGCGGTGCTGATCGTGCCGATCGCCTTCGTCTCCGATCACTCCGAGACACTGGTGGAGCTCGATATCGAGTATCGCGAACTGGCCGAAAAGCTCGGAGTACCCGGCTATTTCCGCGTGCCGGCACAGAACAGCAATGCCGGCTTCATCGATGCCCTGGCCAACCTGGTGGTTGCCGGCCGCCAGCACGGCCCCGGCCTGTGCAGCGCTTCCGGTGGCCGCGCCTGCCCCGCGATTCACGCGGACTGCCCCATGCGACTGGCGGCATGAGCACCGGCAAGATCTCGCTGGTCATTTTCGACTGCGACGGCGTGCTGATCGATAGCGAGGGCTTGTCCCGCGAGGTGGTGACCGAGGAGGCTACGCGCCTGGGCTGGGCGCTGGACGAAGCGGGCGCCACAGCCTTCACCGGCCGCCGCTGGAGCGACCTGCAAGCTGATTTCGAAGCCGCAATTCACCGCAATCTGCCGGCGGACTGGCCGCTTTACATGCAGCAGAAGCTGATTGCCCGGATGACGGATGGCGTTCAGGCGATACCGGGCGCCGCCGATGCATTGCGCGGCACTACCGCGCTGGGCCTGCCGTACCGCATTGCCAGCAACTCCAGCCACGAGGAAATGCAAGCCAAGTTCGCCGCGGTCGGTTTGGCGGGCCTTGTCACCGGGCGCTGCCATAGCGCCAAGGATGTCGGCATCGGCAAACCGTCGCCCGACCTGTTTCTGGCCGCGGCCGCGGCGCAGGGTGTTGCACCGTCAGGCTGCCTTGTAGTCGAGGATTCGCGTCCGGGCGTTACCGCGGCGATCCGCGCCGCAATGCGGTGCGTGGCCTACATACCACACGGGGATATTTTCGGGCTCGCCGCACTTGGTGCTACGCCGATCCGATCGCTTCACGATCTGCTGCCTTTGTTGCAGGCCAGTTTGCAGGACCACGCCGCATGACCGTCGCTTTTTTCGCTTATCTCTATCCCTGGACGAAGGCCTTGCACATCATCGCCGTGATCGCCTGGATGGCCGGCATGCTGTACCTGCCACGGCTTTACGTTTACCATTGCGAAACTACGCCGGGTTCAGAAGCCAGCGAACGCTTCAAGGTAATGGAACGCAAACTTTATAAGCAGATCATGACACCGGCGATGATCATCGTGTTCACGCTCGGCGTTATACTGATGCTGACACCCGGCCTGGTGGACTGGCACCATGGCTGGATGCATGTGAAGCTGCTGGCGGTGCTGGGCTTGGCCGGCTTTCACGGCGCGCTGGGCGGCTGGCGCAAGAAATTCCTGCAGGACCGCAATACCAAGACGCAGAGATTCTTTCGTATCGCGAATGAAGTGCCGACCCTGCTGATGGTGGTGGCGGTGATTATGGTGGTGGTGCAGCCGTTTTAGGGAGAGTGTTTCGAAGTAAGAAAGGCCAGGGGCGCTGCCGCCGGACCCCATTGAGGCCCGAGGCCCGAAACCACCCGCTAAATGATCGGGGTCTGGGGCCTATAGGCCCCAACGGCGTCCAGGGCAGAGCCCCTGGCCTTACTTTTTTTCAAAACCCCCTTGAACGGCTTCTCTTTATATGCCAATTCCCTTTCTAGCCGGTGGTTTTCTTCCGCCGCGCGTCATCCAAAATTCCGGCGGCGAGCACCAACGCCGCGGTTTCTTGCCCCTACGGGCTCCTAGGTTTTAGCGCGTTGTGCGCTTCCCGGCGTACCAGCCGGGCACCTTGGCCCGACTCCATTCACCCGAGGCCGTCCTGTATGCATCTCGCCGAACTCAAGGCAAAATCACCATCCGATCTGCTCAGCTTCGCTGAATCCCTGCAGATCGAAAACGCATCCTCCCTGCGCAAGCAGGATATGATGTTCGCCATTCTGAAAAACCTGGCCGAGAACGATCAGGTGATTCAGGGCGACGGCACGCTGGAAATCCTGCCGGACGGTTTCGGCTTCCTGCGCAGCCCGGAAAGCAATTACCTGCCGGGCCCCGATGACATTTACGTCAGCCCCACGCAGGTGCGCCGCTTCGGCCTGCGCACCGGCGATACGGTGGAAGGCCAGATCCGCGCGCCGAAGGACGGCGAGCGTTACTTCGCGCTGCTGAAGCTCGAAAACGTGAACTTCGAGCCGCCGGAAGCGGTGCGCCACCGCATCAATTTCGACAACCTGACGCCGCTCTACCCCGATCGCCGGCTGAAGATGGAAATGGAAAATTTCCAGTCCGTTGCCAAGGGCCCGCAAAAGGACAACACGCCGCGCGTGATCGACCTGGTGGCGCCGATCGGCATGGGCCAGCGCGCCTTGATCGTGGCGCCGCCGCGCACGGGTAAGACCGTGATGCTGCAGAACATCGCCACGGCGATTTCGAACAACCACCCTGAAGTGTTCCTGATCGTGCTGCTGATTGACGAGCGGCCCGAGGAAGTGACCGACATGGCCCGCACCGTGAAAGGTGAAGTGGTGGCCAGCACATTCGATGAGCCGGCCACGCGCCACGTGCAGGTCACCGAAATGGTGCTCGAAAAGGCCAAGCGCCTGGTTGAGCACAAGCGCGACGTGGTGATCCTGCTCGATTCGATCACGCGTCTGGCGCGCGCCTACAACACGGTTGTGCCATCGTCCGGCAAGGTGCTGACAGGCGGCGTGGACGCCAATGCGCTACAGCGGCCGAAGCGCTTTTTTGGCGCCGCGCGTAATATCGAGGAAGGCGGCTCGCTGACCATTATCGCGACCGCGCTGATCGATACCGGCAGCCGCATGGACGAAGTGATTTTCGAAGAGTTCAAAGGCACTGGCAACAGCGAAATCATCCTGGATCGCAAGCTGTCCGATAAACGCACCTTCCCGGCCATCGACATCACCAAGAGCGGCACCCGCAAGGAAGAGCTGCTGGTGGATCGCGGCACACTCTCCAAGATGTGGGTGCTGCGCCGTATCCTGAACCCGATGGGCGCCAATGACGGCATGGATTTCCTGTTGGACAAGCTGAAATACAGCAAGACCAATCAGGACTTCTTCGACGCGATGAACACATAAACAAAAAAGGCCAGGGGCTCTGCCCCTGGACCAAGCCGGGGCCGTAAGGCCCAAGACCCCTCTAGCGCTGCGCGGCTTATGACAGATACGAAGCTGACTATCAGGACCGCTATTCTGGGGGACGAACAGGCGCTGGCGCTGGTGGGCGCCGCAACGTTTCTGGAAACCTACGCGCACATGATTCCGGGGCCAGACCTGGTTGCGCATTGCGCCACCAAGCACAGCCCAGAAACCTATGCCGCCTGGCTGGCCGACCCCAGCGTCACCATCTGGCTTGCCGAAACCGAGGCCCAAGCGCCGATCGGCTATCTGGTGCTGACGCGCGCTACGTTGCCGGTGGATGAACCGCAGCCGCACGATCTGGAAGTGCAACGCATTTACGTGCTGTCCCGCTTCCAGCGCACCGGCATGGGCTACGCCCTGATGAATCTGGCCGTCTCCAAATCCCTTTCAAAGGGCGCCGATCGCCTGGTTCTCGGCGTTCACAACGAAAACGCCAAGGCGTTAGCCTTCTACAAGCGCCAAGGCTTCAACGTCATTGATTCCCGGCGCTTCCACGTCGGCATCAGCGTATTCTGCGACTCGGTACTGGCGCGCACGCTGCGGTAACACTTATTTTCAGAGTGCTGCGTAAACTGCCGCCTCATGAACCAGGCTCCTGCACCTAGGTGAGAGCGGTCAGATGATTACAGTTAGCATCTCCGAGGCCAGGGCGCGCTTTAGCGAGCTCGTGAAGGCTCCGGAGTTGGGTGCGGTTATTCTCATCACGCGCCGTGGTAAACTGGCCGCGCAGCGCGTGGCTATTTCTAAACAACAAATACCGCTCGACGAACCTGCGACAATATAAAGAATTGCGGCGCCAAATCGCAAAAGTTTTTGCTTCTTTTTCAAAAAGAAGCGCTTTCTTCCTTGGCTCTCGTCAGCGCCGGATGCCCCGCATCCAGCACCAGCCGTCCAATCCGCGCAATCGGCCGCCGCCCCAAACTATTGGTCAAGAATCCCGCCTCGGCGCGTTGCCAATCCGCGCGCGAAATCGTCGCCTCGCGCGCCAAACCCGCCTCAAGCACCAGCGCCCGCGCAATTCCCGGTAGCGCACCGTCCTCCACCGGCGGTGTGGTCCACGTGTCGTCCAAAAACAGAAATATATTGGCGGCGGTCGCCTCGGCCAGATCGCCGCGCGTGTTCAGCAGCAGCGCATCGTCGGCACCGGCGTCGAAGGCCTCCTGGCGGGCCATGATGCCATCCAGATAATTCAAGGATTTGATGCGCGACAGCCGCGACGCCTCGTTGCGGCGGGAACGCTGGGCGATGATCAGCCGGGCGGCAAACAGCGCTTCGGGAAGCGGCCCTGCGCTGATCAGCATGGTCGGCGAGGGCTGCGCCGGTGGTAGCACGCCGCGGGCAGCCGGGCCGCGCGTCAGTGTCAGGCGCAGCGCCGCTTCGTTGAGCCCGTTGTCCCGCAATACGCCGCACAGCGCCGCGTGCAGCTCGTCGTCGCTGTAGGGCACAGGAATTCGCAACACCGCGGCACCGTCGCGCAGCCTAGCGAAATGCCGCGCGGCGTGCAGCGGCGTGGCGCCGGCGGCGCGGATCGTTTCAAACAACCCGTCGCCCAGTGTAAATCCGCGGTCCGCCGGGTCGATGCGCGCTTCGGCCAACGGCAGAGCCGCGCCGTTCAGCCAAACCATGCTCATGCGGGCCTGTCTCCCAGCGCAAGCAGCAGCGGCGTTACCTTCACCATCAATTCGTCCCACTCCGCGGCCGGATCGCTATCGGCGACGATGCCGCCGCCCGCCTGCGCCACCACCGTGTCCCGCGCCACCGTGACGGTGCGGATAAGAATATTGCTGTCCATGGCGCCATCGAAACCCAGCCAAGCCGCCGTGCCGCAATACGGACCGCGGCCAACCCCTTCCAGCTCGGCGATGATCTGCATGGCGCGGATTTTCGGCGCCCCGGTGATCGACCCGCCGGGCAGCGCCGCCGCCAGCACATTCGCGGCACTGAACTCCGGCCGCAAGCGCGCCACGATGGCTGAAACCAGATGATGCACGCTGGCAAAACTCTCCAGCTCGTGCAATCTTGTTACGGCAACACTGCCAGGCCGCGCCACGCGGCTCAAATCGTTGCGCATTAAGTCGACGATCATCAGGTTTTCCGCGCGGTCCTTGGCGCTGGCCACCAGCGAAGCCGCCTGCGCCGCATCGTCGGCCAGGGTGGCGCCGCGCGGCCGCGTGCCCTTGATCGGCCGCGTCTCGATCGCGCCTCGCCGATCTACGGACAAAAATCGCTCCGGCGACACGCTGGCCACCGCCGTGCCGCCGCCACAACCGATAAAAGCGCTGAACGGCGCTGGGTTACGGCGCAGCAGCGCCACGAAAATATCGGCTGCCGCTACGCCTTTTGGCCGCGCCGCCGCAAATCCCGCCGCAATATTCGCCTGGTAAATGTCGCCGGCGTAAATGTAGTCCAATGCAAGCTGCACGCG
>Ga0302319_10021759_pt1 | contig 11539 bp, 6 predicted proteins | sample Bog_T0_2_FD_203319 | JGI IMG/M metagenome (GOLD analysis project Ga0302319, IMG submission 203319) | Peat permafrost microbial communities from Stordalen Mire near Abisko, Sweden - Bog_T0_2 | ecosystem: Environmental > Terrestrial > Soil > Wetlands > Peat | place: Sweden: Abisko, Stordalen Mire...
GCGATCGTTCATCACAATGCCGGGCTGCAACTCGCGGATCATCATATACAGTTTCTCCGGTTCCCACAGCGGTTTGCCGGAGTAATGCTTCTGCTGCGGCCACTTCGGATCGCGCGAGCGCCATCCGTTCGAGCCATATTCAAGTCCGCCCAATCCGAGCCAATCGTCGCCGCCGCCGTCGAACCACAGGATGTCGATCTTGCCATAGTTTGTCAGCAGCTCGCGAACCTGGTCGTAGGTCTGCTTCTTCATGGCCTCGGCGTTCTCCCGGTACATCCCTGGGAAGAAGAAGCCAGGAAAGCGCCAGTCGAGGGGCGAGTAGTACAAGCCGACCAGCAGGCCGGCTTTTCTGCAGGCGCGCGTATATTCCAGGACGAAGTCGCGCCGGGCCGCCGAGTTCGTGCTCTTGAAGTTGCTGGCCCTGCTGTCCCACAGGCAGAAGCCATCGTGGTGGCGCGCGGTGAGCACCATGTACTTCATCCCCGCGGCCTTGGCCGTAGCGGCCCATGCATCGGCGTCGAACGACTCCGCCTTGAAGCGGTCCGCCAGGCGCTCGTACTCGCGGTAATCGATTTGATCGAAAAACTCGGCCCACTCGCCGCGCCCGAGAATGGAGTAGAGCCCCCAGTGGATAAACATGCCGAAACGCGCTTGACGCCAGGCGTCCACCGCCGCCCGCGGCGCTCCAAACGACGGCTTCGCCGCTTGGGTCCCGCCTTGGATGTGGCGCGCGGCCAAACCGGCGGCCGCACCCATGAAAAGGCTTCTGCGCGAAACATCACGTACCACAAGATCCTCCCCGGGGCGTTCTCCGTCGATCAATCCATCTGAGCCGGCGCGCCTCGAGGGCTTGTCCGGCAATTTGCCCGCGCAAGGCGGTAGAGAGCAGTAGCAGACCTGTCTCGATTCGCATTTCTACTTTGTATCAGCGAGGCGATACATCTGGCTGCCGGCCAGCAGAAAGGCTCCGATGACGTATTCGTGGGTGGTGTCTGGCTTGAAGGCATTGGGCTGGAAATCCACAGGCTGCCCTCCCATGACTTTGCCCTCGGAGTTCACGTTCCGCACCAATCCCGCCCAGGCTTTGTGCACGACAGGCAGGTAAGCCGCACGGTCCAGCACACCATGGTTGATGCCCCACGCGATGGCATGGCAGAAGAACGCAGCGCCGCTGGTCTCCGGTTGAGGTACTTCCCGCGGATCATCGAGGCTCGGGAACCAGAGCCCGCTGGCGTCCTGCCGTTTGGCGAGCGCGGCAGACATGCGGCGCAGGATATCTACATACTCCTGACGGCGAGGGTAGTTCTCGGGGAGATACTCGAGAATTCGGGTGATCCCGCTGATGACCCACCCGTTGCCGCGGGACCAGTAGATCTTCCGCCCATTCGCCGTGCGCCGGCTGATGAAGGGTTTCTCCTCGAAGTAGAGTCCCGTTTGCTTGTCGAACAACTCGCTCGTCAGGTCATCGAAGAAGGCCTGCATGGTCTCAAGGTATTTGGGATCTTCGGTCGCCTTGGACAGCATAGCCAAAGCAGACGCACCATACAGGGAATCGATATAGCTTAGATCGTCCTCGTTGAGATACCACCTCGTAACGTTCGCCGGTGAATTGCGGGCTGGAGTGCGATACCACTCAATGGCGGGTGCGAGCATGGCCGGGTCGCGCTTCGCAAAGTACAACTCCAGCCACGTCTCGACACAGAACAGCCGGTTCGCCCCGGCATATTCGGTCCCAACCTGCCACTTGTGCTCCTGGCCCCAGGCCATCGCCTGATCAAAGAAGCGAGCGTCCCGCGTCTCTTTCCAGGCGGACATCACGCCCGTATACCAGGTGGCTCGCTCCCAATTGCGATTGCCGGCAGGCATCACCGGATGTTTCACCTGCCAATCATTCACCCGGTGCATCAGTGCCAGAATCCCGGCTTTTGAGGTGAGCTCATCCGCTCCGGAGGCGCCCTGCAACCCCGCGAATGTCAGACACACGAGCGGCAGAATACTCGAACCGTTTCTGGCAACTTGCATAGTTTCAGCCCTTATTGCCGCCCTCGCCGTCAGGTTTCAGACTACCGGCAACGGATACTTATCACGGTACACCTTCGTCAAAAACACATTTGCTTCGGCGTCGTCGAACTTCTCCGTCTTCGGGTCAAATCGTACGTCCCGCTTGAGATGATGAGACACATTGCCCAAGTGGCAGAGTGTGGTGCTGAGCCTGCCAATCTCGATATCCGCGTTCGGGGTCTTACGGCTCTTGACGCACTCAAGGAAGTTCTTGTGATGGGCCAGCAGCAGTTCCTCTTCTGTCGTTCCCTTTCCACTCGGTCCCAGGCTTCCATCCGCGTTAATCACCTTCCAGCCGTAGGTGTCGACGAGGAGTGTTGCATGCGTCCCGTGAAAGGACGTTCCGGTTGCGATGCCCTGCTCAAGCGGCTTTTGGGCAAAGCTCCTGAGTTCCCAGATCAGTTGCAGGTCCGGATACTGATAGCAGACCGTCTGAGTATCGGGGACCTCTTTGGCGTCGTCCAGCCAATAAATCCCGGCGCTGTCCGAGATGCGCCGAGGCATGCAGTCGTTCATGCCGCGCAGTCCCTGGATGCCTTGCAACGCGACGTCCAGGACGTGCACGCCCATGTTCCCCAACTCACTGTTGCCGTAATCCCAAAAGAAGCGCCAATTGTAGTGAAATCGATTGGAATTGAACGGCCGTTCCGGCGCGGGCCCCAGCCAGACGTCGTAATCCACGCTCGACGGGGGTGGTCCGTCGGGCGGGCGGCCGATGGTATCGCGAACCTGATAGGTCCAGGCCTTTACCTGACAGACCTTGCCCAGTTTGCCTGAAGCGACATACGCGGCGGCCTCTTGAAAATGCCTGCCGCTGCGGCGCTGCGTCCCTACCTGCACGATCCGGTTGTATTTTCTGGCCGCGTCGCGGATCAATTGCCCTTCGCGAATAGTCTGGGACACCGGCTTTTCCAGGTAAACATCCTTGCCGGCCTGGCATGCGAGCAAGGCGATGCGCGTGTGCCAATGGTCCGGCGTCGCGATGATGACGGCATCAATATCCTTGTCGTCCAGGACGCGGCGAAAGTCCTTCTCAAAGGCGGGCGCACGTTTCTGCGCCTTTTCAAATTCGGGCGAGATTTTGCGAAGAATAGCCTCGTCTATGTCGCAGAAGGTCTTGATCAGCCCCCCGTTCGCGATTGAACTCAGGGCGTCGTTGTGACCCTGGTTCCGGCCCCCGATCAACCCGAGATTCACCCTCTCGTTGGCTCCGGGTACTCGAGCGTTCAGGTTCAGGGAGCTTGCGGCCAGGGCGAACCCTGACTTCACTGCAAACGATCGACGAGTCTCCATAATAATTCCAACCTTATGCCAGCGCGTGGGCATATCGATAGGTATTAATCTGCTGTTTTCAGGACTGTGAGGGCTAATTGGGGGCGAACCGCACCCTTGTGGTGTACGAAAGCACCTGGAAAATTGTTGAGGATGACGAGAACACCGCTTCAGGTTGGGAGCGCCAGACGCTGGACAAAGTTTCCAAAGCCATTCTGGCTGCGCACGAGCACGCAGTGGATGCGCAATTGGGAATCGGCTATGGCAGCGCGGATGTCGGTTACAACCGGCGCAAGCTGAAAGCGGACGGAACTGTGGAGATGATCTGGGAGAATCCTGAGCGAAGGCCCATGGGACCTGTCGACCCCAGGGTTGCGGTCCTGCGAATCGACGACAAGCACGGCCGACCCATAGCGATCCTGGTGAACCACGCCCTCCATCCCGTCGTGTTCGGAGTCAGAGGACTCTCCTACTCGGCAGATTTTGTTGGCCCGCTCACAGAGACCGTGGAATCCTCGTTCGGCGGCACGACGGTCTGCCTGTTCGTGCAACGCGCATGTGGAGACATTAACCCCTACTACGCCGACGTTCCACCGGATCAGGACCCGGTTGGAAAGCGGGACTGGACCGCCGGGATACTCGCCAAGGAAGCGATTCGCATAGCGAACGAGATCCACACCAAGGTAGCGGAGCAGCCCCTCATCCAAGTGATGGAAGATACCCTGACTTCTCAGGGCCGATGGACGCCGGTGGCGAAAGTCGATTACCTTCTGCCCGTGTCAGCCATCCTGATCGACCAGCAAATCGCATTGCTCACCATGCCGGGCGAACCGTTCGTGGACTTTCAGACGCGCTGGCGAGAGCGTTGCCCTGTCGCGAGCTGCCTGTTCGCGGGGTATGCGAACGGCTACTTCGGGTACTTCCCGACCATCCGAGCGGCGGCGGAAGGCGGCTATGGCGCTGCCGATGACGAGACCTGGATCGAACCCGGCGCGGGCGAGCGCATGCTCGATCTGGCCACGATACGCATCTATGAGCTGCTCCACCGGTTGCATCCGCTTCCCCAACCTTGATTTCGTCATCGCCACCCGCGCCCGTTGTGGACGAACTCGGGCTCCAGTAGCCCAGACGCGCGAAAGAAAAGTACCCGAAAAAGCACCAAAGTCCGGGATCATTCTTGATCCTAGGGGCTAGTATTGGGCAAGCCTGCTCTTCGATTGTCCGCGAGAAGGGCTGAAATGCTTAGGGGGGTCGAATTCATGACCAGAGGATTCAGGTTGTTGATCTTCGCCGTCATTGTGGCGCTCTGTTCACAAGTCACACTGCTGGCAGATGTTACAGGCTCGATTCTCGGTGTGGTTACCGACGCCACGTCGGCGGTCGTACAAGGCGTGACCATCACCGCTACGAATCAGGACACGAATCAGGCCGTCAAAGCCGTCACCGACGGCACGGGACAGTATCGCCTTCTGGCGCTGCCCATCGGACGGTACCGCCTCCAGGCCGCTATTCCCGGATTCCAATCCGCCGTTCAAACCGGCATCGTTCTGACGGTCAATGAGCAGCGTCAGGTCGACTTCAGCCTCAAAGTCGGCGATACGCGGCAGGAAGTCAGCGTCGAGGCCAATCCGGTCGAGGTTGAAACCACCAGTACGCAGCTCGGTGACGTGATCGACGAGAAGAAGATCATGGAGCTGCCGCTCAACGGCAGGAGCTATCTGGATCTGTTGGGGCTGCAAACCGGAGTCGCGCCGGTCAGTTCCCGCAACGAAGGTCCCGGAACGATTTCCGTGAACGGCCAGCGCGAAAACAGCAATGGTTTCCTGGTGAACGGCGGAGACGTATCCGGCGCCGCCAATTTCGAGGCTGGTGTCGAACCGAATCTGGATGCGATCCAAGAGTTCCGTCTGATCACCAACAGCTTCGATGCCGAATACGGCCGATTCAGCGGCGCGATCATGAACACGATTACGAAGAGCGGAACCAACAGCATCCATGGTACGGCCTTCGAGTTCCTTCGCAATGACGATCTGGACGCCCGTGGTTTCTTCGACACCGGTAAGGGCGCCCTGAAGCAGAACCAGTTCGGTTACGCCGTAGGTGGACCGGCCATCAAGAACAGGTTGTTCTGGTTTACGGATTATCAAGGCACCAGAGTCGTGAATGGGGGAACTGCCAGCCAGGTGCCAGTGCTCTCATTGGCCGAACGTCAGGGCGACGTTGGCACTCAGAATCTGACGGGCACGGTGACCGGGTCGTACTGGGCTCAAGTGCTGTCGCAACGCCTGGGAACCTCGGTTCAGGTCGGGGAGCCCTACTCCGCGGTCTTCCCCAACGGGATCATTCCAACGACTGCTTTCTCACCGGCCACGAAGGGCACGATCGGATTCATCCCCGCCCCAAACGTAGGAGACAATATTTACGCTTCGTCCGCCCTATCGACGTACTCCACCGACATCAAGCTGGGGCAACGCGTGGATCTTCTTAACAAGATGACCGGGAACTGGTCCGGGTATTACTACATAGACGACTACAACTCCCTAAACCCTTATGGAAACAGCAGTTTCCCCACAGGTTTCGGATCCGACGCGAGAAACAGGAACCAATTGGGCACGCTGACGAACACCTATATCGTCAGCCCCACAGCCGTCAACGAGTTTCGCATGAGTTATACCCGCATCGTTGTGCGATCTCTCCCTCAAGGCGGCATCGCGCCGAGCTTGTCCAGCATGGGCTTCGTGACCGGCGCCGGTACTCTCGGTATTAACAACGCCGGACCGACGGGCTATGCGTCAATTCCAGATATCAGTCTGAACAACTTCAGTTTCGGCGATCCTGGCACCAGCAACGGCATTCAGAACACCTATTCGATCGGAGATAACTTCTCCAAAATCATTGGCCGCCACACACTGAAGTTTGGGGCTGAGTACCGCTACTACCAAATGAACAATCGCAACGGCGGCGAGTTCCTCGGCGGGTTCAATTTCACCGGAGGCGAAACAGGCTACGACGTGGCCGACTATCTGCTTGGAGCTCCGTCTGGCTACTCCCAGGCGAGCGTTCAAGCTCTCGACGGGCGGAGCAAGTACGGCGGGGCCTACGCGCAGGATCAATTCCGCATCGCCTCGAACCTCACTCTGAACTTTGGCTTGCGGTGGGAGTTCAGCTCGCCCTGGTATGACACTCAGAACAAGATCGTCGCGATCATCCCGGGTGAGCAGTCTACGCAGTATCCTGGGGCTCCGGCAGGATTGGTCTATCCGGGCGACCCCGGGGTCGCAAATACCTTGGCTCCAACCCGTTACAACAACTTTGCCCCCCGGCTCGGCTTGGCGTATTCGCCCAGTGCCTCCGGCGGATTCCTCGGCAAGCTCCTGGGCGGACCCGGAAAGACCAGCATTCGAGTTGGTACGGGCCTCTTCTATACGGCCATACAAGACCAGACGTTGTATTGGATTCTGGGAACACTGCCATTCGGCGAATACTGGGCGTCGACCGCGCCCCCCCTGTTCGAGGAGCCGTTCAGAACGAGGGCTACCGGACAGTCTCAAGGGCAGGTGTTCCCCTACGTGATTCCCGCTCCCGGGAGTGCAGCGGCGAAGAGTTTCAATTTCGCTCCCTACCTGCCCCTGGTAAGTACGCTCGGCTTTGACACTCATAACTCGCTCCCCTACGGGATCGACTATAACTTTACGATCCAGCGGCAGCTCAGCGGTTCCATGCTGCTCAGTCTTGGGTATGTGGGTACTTTGGGCCGCAAGTTGCTTTCGATCACCGAAGCCAACCCTGCCAATTCCGCCGAGTGCTTGAGTCTGCAGGGATCCGGCGTGATGGCGGGTACCTTGCAGTGTGGCAAATTCCTGGAAGATCAGACGTTTACGAAGCCGGATGGCACGGTGCTCCACGGAATCCGGGACCTTCCGGGTGGCCTGGGTTCGAATTTTGGGACTACTTACCAGGAGGCGAACTGGGCAAACTCGGACTACAATTCCCTGCAGATCAGTTTGGAACGGCGCGTAGGCAATTCAGCCTTCCTGTTCGGGTATACGTGGTCCAAAGCCATGGACGACGGTTCGTTCTTCAACGATCGCATGAATTTCGCGAATCACTCGCTTAGCAGGGCGCTATCGAACTTTGATATTACGCACAGCTTTGTGGGCAGCTACACCTACGCGATACCTTTCGAAAAAGCACTTCCCGGCCTTCCCAAGCGCCTTGTCAAGGGGTGGGAGTTCTCCGGCATCACTCGCTTCTCGAGCGGATTGCCCGTTGGCGTGACCGGCTCTTACGACCAATCGCTGACTGGCACCGCCGGGCTCGATCCCCCGGATTTCACAGGCAGCGTCCAATACGCAGGCAACCCCCGCAACGACGGCCATCTCTGGATGACCCCCGCGGGCTTCAGCCTGCCGCCCCTGGGGAGCTTCGGAGATGCGCCCAAACGCTTCTTCCATGGACCCGGACTCAATAACTGGAACATTGGGCTGCATAAGAACACGACCATCCGGGAAGGCATGATCCTTCAGATCCGGGCCGAGTTTTTCAATACCTTCAATCACGCGCAATTCGCCAATCCGAATGGATACTTCGCGGGTACGACGTTCGGGCTGATCACGTCCGTGCAAGCGCCTCCGCGCATCGGGCAAGTCGCCGCGAAGTTCATCTTCTGACCAGGGACCAGGGGTGCTGACTGAGGAGTCGCACCCCATCCTGTCTGATTTCCGTCGGCGGGTCGCCGCAAGCGGCAGGCTCCGATCGGGACCTCGCCGGGCTTGATGATCCCGCTGGTTCCAACGCGTGAAGCATGCCGGCCTGCCGCTTGCGGGGAGCATCGGCGGTCGAACGAATCAGGAAGTCCGCCTGGCCGGCAGGCTTTCGGCAAAGGTGGGCCACATGAAACAACAGCCAAATTTGCTCCGGAGAGACCTGGCCATTGAAGGCGGAACACCGGTCCGATCGGCTCCCCTTCCGCTGGAATTCCCCGGCGCTCATTACATGGACGAGGAGGAGGTCGAGGCGGTCACGCGGGTTGTGCGCTCCCGCTCCACTTTCCGCTACTATGGGCTCGATCCGCAGCGGGAAACCGAGACCTTCGAACTGGAGTTCGCAAAGTTCATCGGCGTGGAACACGCCCTGGCGACCAGCAGCGGCACAGGTGCGCTTCACACTGCGTTGGGGGCTCTGGGCGTCGGTCCAGGACAGGAGATCATCGTGCCCGCGTACCTGTGGGTCTCTGTTGTCGCGGCCGTTGTCAATCTCGGCGCTATCCCCGTACTGGCCGACATCGACGACACGTTTTGTCTGGACCCGGCAGCGGTACGCTCGCAGATCACTCCGCGCACGCGTGGCATCATCCTGATCCACATGAGTGGCGCCCCGGGCGATGTGGCTGCCATCGCTGAAATCGCACGGGAGCGCAGGCTGTTTCTGCTTGAGGATTGTGCCCAATGCGCGGGCGGAACCATCGACGGACGCAAGGTCGGGTCGTTCGGAGACATGGCCATCTTCAGTTTCCAGATGAACAAGAACATGACCTCCGGCGAAGGCGGCTGCGTCGTGACCAACGACCTGAAGCTGTATCGCAGGGCGGTCGCGTGTCATGACTTGGGCTACGCGCGCGACGAGGAAGGACGGCTGATCTTCGACGATCCCGAACTCTGCCTGTGGGGACGCGGCTACCGCATGGACGAGTTGCGCGCGGCAGTCCTGCGCGTCCAATTACGGAAACTGCCAGAGACCACTCGCCACATGCGCGACAGCAAGTATCGCATCCGCAAGGCGCTGGCCCGGTTCGAAGACGTGAGCTTGAGACGCATTCTCGATCCCGCGGGCGATACCGGTTGCTTCCTGATCGCGACCTATCCGAACAACGGCATCGCTCGCGCGGTGAACGCCGCCATGCGCGCCGAAGGCATCGTGACCTTCGAGCAGGGCCTGTCCAACGTGCTCATGAGCGACTGGGGGCTGCACCTGTACTACAACAATCTGAGTCTGGTTGCGCGTCGCGGTCCCGCTTGGGAGCTGCCCGCAAATGAGGGCTCGCTTCGCGACTATTCAAAGGGTGTTTGCCCATTTGCCGACAGCCTCTTTGAGCGGAGCGTACTGATCCCAATCCCTTCGTGCTTGACGCAACAGGATGAGGACGACATCATCCTCGCATTCGAGAAGAGTCTTTCCGCGATACTGTGAATTAAACTCCAATGCCGCGCGAATGGTCAGGGTCATCGGCTCTTCTTCTCCTGGGCGTCGCTCTTACGACCTCCCCGCTTCCAGCGCAGACATCGTTCAAGTGGCCGCCAGGCAAGCGTATGGCGATCAGTCTGAGCTTCGACGATGCGCGTCTCAGCCAGATTGACAACGGGATCGCGTTGCTCGACAAGTACGGCGTCAAGGCGACGTTTTTCGTGTTACCGGCGGGCGTCAAAGAGCGCCTGCCGGGCTGGAAGCGGGCGGTCGCGGAAGGTCATGAGATCGCCAACCACTCCCTGACCCACCCGTGCACGGCGAACTATGCGTTCTCGGCGGGCAACGCGCTCGAAGGCTATACGCTCGCGACGATGGGCAAGCAGTTGGATGAGGCCAACGCGCAAGTGGAGCAGCTCCTCGGCGTCAAGCCCGTGACTTTTGCCTACCCTTGCGGGCAGAAGTTCGTGGGGCGGGGAAGCGAAGTGAAGAGCTACGTGCCGCTCGTGGCGGCGCGCTTCCTGGTTGGCCGCGGGTTCCTGGACGAAGCCGCGAACGATCCCAACGTCTGCGATCTCGCCCAAGCCATGGGGACCGTATTCGATGACCTGAATGCCAAACAGATCCTGGACCTGGTCGCCGACGCCGCGAAGAGCGGGCGCTGGCTGATATTCGTGGGACATGAAATGGGCAAGCCCGGCGAGGAGCAAACCACAGACCTCGGCGCCATCGAGCAACTGTTGAAATACGCGCAGGATCCGGCGAACGGGATCTGGATCGACCGGGTGGATACGATAGGTAAATATGTACAAAACCAGCGTTCCGGCGCTCACTAGAATCGGTGTTTGCTGCAAGACCATAGTGGCGCTGTCGCTCTGCGCGGGATTGCTCCCGGCGACGGACGTAACCGTCCACCTATCCTCTAAGGCAGGCGACAGGATCGCACTCAAGGGCCGCATCGCGATGCAGTCTGCCGCGTCCGCGGGTCCCGCGACATTTCGCATCGACGACAAGACGAACCTGCAGCGCATAGACGGCTTTGGCGCGACATTCCTGGAAGCGGGGATGATGTGTGTGCGCGCCCTGGACCAACCGCAACAGGATGCCTTGCTGGCCGCGCTGTTCGATCCCGCGAAAGGCGCGGGATTTTCCGCGATGAAGACCACCATCGCGGGCACCGACTTCCAGGCCGCGGGCGGCTGGTACACCTACGACGACACGCCCGGCGACGTTAGCCTGAAGAACTTTTCCATCGCTCGCGACCTTGCGCCGAATGGCTCGGTTTCGTTCATCAAAGCAGCGCGGCGATACGGCAAATTCGTACTGCAAGCGCCGATGGATTATCCGCCGGATTGGATGCTGGTGGACGTCGCGAAGAACCAGGATGTGGACAGCAAGTACTATGACGCGCTGGCACACTACTACCTGCGCTACGTCCAGGAATACGAGAAGCAGGGTATCCACATCGATTACGTCAGCCTGTTCAACGAGCCCGGCGTCTATACCAAGATCCCCTACGCCGAGATCCGCGACCTGTTGAAGAATCACGTCGGCCCGCTCTTCGTCAAAGCCGGAGTGAAGACCCGGCTGCAATTGAGCGAGGCGCCGGACCGCGCGAACGCAGTGGCCAACTACCCGATTATCCTGGACGATCCGGAAGCACGGAAATACGTCGCTTCCGCCCCATACCACGGCTACGGCTTCAAAGATTTCGACAAGCTCGCAGCGCTCATCAAGCGCTACCCAGGCCTTCCGTTTTGGATGACCGAGATCTGCTGGGCTTATGGAGCAGGTGCGCCAAAGGACGTCAAGCTGCCGCGTTACGACTGGGAAGACGGAGACTTCTGGGCCGATCAGATCTTCGGCGACATTGAGGCCGGCGCGTCCGCCTGGCTCTATTGGAACATGATCCTCGACGAGACCGGCGGACCTTGGATGACTTCCGAGATCCATGGCAACCCCGATCCGAACGTCCAGCAGCCCATCGTAGTCGTGAATCGCCAAACCAAGAAAGTGGACTACC
>Ga0302319_10021761_pt1 | contig 11539 bp, 10 predicted proteins | sample Bog_T0_2_FD_203319 | JGI IMG/M metagenome (GOLD analysis project Ga0302319, IMG submission 203319) | Peat permafrost microbial communities from Stordalen Mire near Abisko, Sweden - Bog_T0_2 | ecosystem: Environmental > Terrestrial > Soil > Wetlands > Peat | place: Sweden: Abisko, Stordalen Mire...
GCTCGGAGCGTTGACCTACCTGCTCTCCTCTCCCTTCAACGCCGCGTTCGAAATCGAGATCGACCCGTTCGATGCGGAGATCGATGTCCCGTGGACCATTGACGGCGAGGCCATCGTGAGTCCCAAGGACGCCGCCGCGCCTTCACTGCGTGAACGCCGTGACGCGCAGGAACTTCCTCGCTATCACGGACGTTCCTTCAACTAGCGAAGAGTTTCCAGTCCCATTAGCGTTGTCCAGGTGAGTACCGCGCCGCTTCGACTGGTCACCGAACAAGATCGAGACGTTCAGATCGCCGCCACGATCGCGGTGCCGACCATTGAATCCGAGGCACAACTGAAGGCCCTCCTCACCAGTCTTTCTGGCGTCGACGCCGTAGGCGCCGAGGCGCGCGTCGCGAAACTATCGACGAGGTCGATAAAGAAGTCCACGAAACTGGCCGCCATCGAGATGGCGATCTCGATGGTCGATCTGACGACCCTTGAGGGCGCCGACACCCCCGGCCGGGTGACGTCGCTCTGTACCAAAGCCATGCGGCCCGACCCTCGTGACCTGACGGTCCCCTCGGTCGCCGCCGTCTGCGTCTACCCCGATCTCGTCGCGCACGCCCGCTCGGTGCTCGGCTCGTCGCCGGTCGCGGTCGCGTCGGTCGCGACGTCGTTCCCGTCCGGGCGTGCCTCACTGAAGGTCAAGTTGATGGACGTTCGTGATGCCGTCAGCGCCGGCGCGGATGAAGTCGACATGGTGATCGACCGCGGCGCGTTCCTCTCGGGCCGCATCGGTCAGGTCTTCGACGAAATCGTCGCCGTGAAAGAAGCGTGCGGCGACGCGCATCTCAAGGTGATCTTGGAGACCGGGGAGTTGGTGACGTACGACAACGTGCGGCGCGCGAGTTGGATCGCGATGCTCGGCGGCGCCGACTTCATCAAGACCTCGACGGGCAAGATCACGGTGAACGCCACGTTGCCGGTCGCACTCGTCATGCTCGAAGCGGTGCGCGACTTCGCCGAGACCGCGGGGCCGACCGTGGGCGTAAAGGTGGCCGGTGGGATCCGTACCTCGAAGGACGCCATTCGTTACCTCGTCCTGGTCAATGAGACCGTCGGATCCACGTGGCTCACGCCCCACCTCTTTCGCTTCGGCGCGTCATCACTCTTGAACGACCTGTTGATGCAGCGACTCAAACAACAGCGCGGCGCCTACGTTCGCGCCGATGAATTCAGCGTCGACTGATGAGCGATCGACGACTCGCCAATTCGCAACTGGGGTCACTCGAGTACGACCCGGCCCCGGAGTCGGCGTCCATCGCCAAGCTCAAGCCGAGCTACGGACTGTTCATCGACGGAAAGTTCAGCGACGCGGAGGCCGACGCCCGGTTCGCGTCGGTCAATCCCGCGAATGAGGAGTCACTTACGTCGGTCGCCCAGGCGAGTGCGCTCGACGTCGACCGAGCGGTCGTGTCCGCACGTCGTGCCTACGACAAGGTCTGGTCCAAGACGACGGGCGCGCAACGTTCGAAGTACCTCTTTCGAATCGCTCGCTTGATCCAGGAGCGCTCGCGCGAACTGGCCGTCGTCGAGACGCTCGACAACGGCAAGCCCATTCGCGAGTCGCGCGACGTCGACATCCCGCTCGCGGCGGCGCACTTCTTCTACTACGCCGGTTGGGCCGACAAACTCGACCACGCCGGATTCGGTGTGAATCCCAAACCATTGGGCGTCGCTGGACAGATAATCCCCTGGAACTTCCCTTTGTTGATGGCCGCCTGGAAACTGGCCCCCGCGTTGGCCGCGGGCAACACCTGCGTGTTGAAGCCGGCCGAGACGACGCCGCTGAGCGCCCTGGTGCTGGCCGAGATCCTCGAGCAGGCCGAGCTGCCGCCGGGCGTCGTCAACATCATCACCGGTGACGGCTCGACGGGTGCCGCGTTGGTCGAACACCCCGACGTGGACAAGATCGCCTTCACCGGTTCGACCGAGGTGGGTCGGATGATTCAGCAACGCACCGCCGCTACTCACAAGCACCTGACGCTCGAACTCGGCGGCAAGGGCGCCAACATCGTGTTTGAGGACGCGCCCGTCGACGAGATGATCGAAGGGATCATCGACGGCATCTTCTTCAACCAAGGACACGTCTGTTGTGCCGGTTCGCGATTGCTCGTCCAGGAGTCGGTGGCCGATGAAGTGTTGCGACGTCTGGTCCGTCGCGTTGAACAGTTACGTGTCGGCGATCCGCTTGACAAGAACACCGACGTCGGCGCGATCAATTCCGCGGCGCAACTGCTTCGCATTCGTGAACTGACGGCGTTCGGCGAGAGTGAGGGTGCGACGCGCTACACGAGTTCGTGTGAGTTGCCCCAGAAGGGCTACTGGTTCGCACCGACGGTCTTCGCTGACGTGTCACAGTCCCACCGGATCGCGCGTGAGGAGATTTTCGGCCCGGTGCTTTCGGTGTTGACCTTTCGCACGCCGGAAGAGGCCGTCGCTAAGGCGAACAACACGAACTACGGGCTCGCGTGCGGGGTATGGAGCGAGAAGGGCAGCCGGACCCTCTGGGTCGCCGAGCGGCTGCGTGCCGGCGTGATCTGGGCCAATACGTACAACCGTTTCGATCCGACCAGTCCCTTTGGCGGCATGCGCGAGTCGGGGTTCGGGCGTGAAGGTGGCCGCCACGGACTGGAGGCGTACCTCAATGTCTGACGCCCGACTGGATGTTCGAAAGACCTACAAACTCCTCATCAACGGTGCCTTCCCGCGTTCGGAATCGGGGCGGAGTTACGAAGTGACCTCGGCGAAAGGCGAATTCCTCGCCAACGTCGCTCAGGGTTCGCGCAAGGACGTGCGCGACGCGGTCACCGCCGCACGCGGCGCGCAGGCGAAGTGGTGGAACGCCACGGCCTATAACCGCGGCCAAGTCCTCTACCGTCTCGCCGAGATGGCCGAATCGCGCCGCGACGAACTCGCCGAACACGTCGCACTGTCCGAAGGTGTCAACGCGAGGACGAGCCAGAAGTCGGTCTCGGCGTCCATCGATCGCATGGTCTGGTACGCCGGTTGGACCGACAAGATCGCCCAGGTGCTCGGCGGGACGAATCCCGTCGCCGGACCGTTCTTCAACTTTTCGATCCCGGTGCCGAGTGGTGTCGTTGGCGTCGTCTGCGTTCAAGAGTCGTCGCTCGAGGGATTCGTGGACGCCGTCTTGGCTCCGCTGTGCGTCGGCAACACGGTCATCGCGCTCGCCAGTGAAACCCGTCCGACGCCGGCCGTCCTGCTGGGGGAGATGACGTCGTCGTCGGACTTTCCCGGGGGCGTACTCAACATCGTCACCGGATTCACCGACGAATTGGCGCCGGTGCTCGCCGCACACGAGGACGTCGACGGAATCGACCTCTCGGGCGTCACGCCCGACGTGGCCGACGGCCTCGCCGCGTTGGGTGCCGGCTCCATCAAGCGGGTCTATCGCCCCCACGAGAAGGAAAGTGCTTCATCGCTTCGACGACTTCGTGCCTTCGTCGAGACGTCCACGGTGTGGCACACGATTGGACAGTGATGACGAATCCGTACAAGCTCGCTCGCCGCGCCGCCGATGAACTGCGCGAATCAAGTGGCTACGACAACTACGACATTGCCATTGTCCTGGGTTCGGGATGGCGCGAAGGCGCCGTCGCGTTGGGAAAACCGACCGACGTCATCTCGACGACGTCGCTGAGCGGCTTCATCACCCCGACCGTCGCCGGTCATAGTGGCCAGATCCTCTCGCTGAAGATCGGTGATCGTCGGATCGCCCTGGTGGCCGGGCGCGTCCATCTCTACGAAGGGAACACCGCCGACCAGGTCGTTCATCCGGTTCGTACGGTGATCGCGGCGGGCGCGACCAAGGTCGTCCTGACGAACGCCGCGGGAGGCATCGATCCCACCTGGACTCCCGGCACCGTCGTGATCATCCGCGACCACATCAATTTGACCGCCACCTCGCCGCTCGAGGGTCCCGCGCCGCCCAAGGGCTACGCCTCGCGCTTCGTCGACCTCACCGACCTCTACAGCGCACGACTGCGCAAAGCGGTGACGAAGGTGGAACCGAATCTGGTCCAGGGCGTCTACGCCGGGTTCCGCGGTCCGCACTACGAGACCCCGGCCGAGATCGTGATGGCCCGAACGATGGGCGCGACCCTCGTCGGAATGTCGACGGTGCTCGAAGCGATCGCCGCTCGTCATCTCGGTGCCGAGGTCCTCGGTCTGAGCCTGGTTTCGAATCCCGCCGCGGGCGTCACCGCCGGCCACTTGAATCACCTCGAGGTTCTCGAGGCCGGTCAGTCGGCCGCCGCGTCGCTCGGCACGTTGTTGACACACGTCGTCCCCGTCTTGTGAACGAGTCGCTGCGCGAACGCGTGCTCGACTGGATCGAGGGTGATCCGGACATCGAAGACCGCGAAACGCTGCAACGACTACTCGACAGCGGCGACGAACGAGAACTCCATCGCCGTTTCGATGCGCCGTTGACCTTTGGCACGGCCGGACTGCGGGGACCGGTGATGGCCGGCCCGGCCGGAATGAATCGATACACGGTGCGCCGAGCGACCCAGGGCGTGATCGCGTGGCTGGGCGAGATCGGCGTCGACGCGCAACGTGGTGTCGTGGTGGGACGAGACGGCCGCAACGGATCGGAGTCGTTCAACAACGAAGCGGTCGCCGTACTTCTCGGCGCGGGCGTCAAGGTGTACGAGATGCCCGGTCCACTGCCGACCCCGATCGTCGCCTACTGCGTGAAGCGACTCGGCGCCGCGGCGGGAATCATGGTGACCGCGAGCCACAATCCACCCCTTGACAACGGCTACAAGCTGTACTCGGCCGACGGATCCCAGATAGTCCCGCCGAACGACGAGATCGTCGAGCGTTTCGCCAACGAGGCCACGACGCCGGAACTGGGCGAGCGATCGAGTGCGCATCACCGATGGGTCTCCCACGATCTCCTCGATGAGTACCGCCACCACTTCACGCAACGCTTCGCGGTCTCCGGCGGCAGCGACCTCGCGATCACGTACACGCCGCTCCACGGTGTCGGTGGTGCGATCATGATGGAACTCTTCACCGGAGCCGGGTACTCCTCGGTCACGCCGGTCGCCGCGCAGTTCCATCCGGACGGTGCCTTCCCCACGCTGCCCTTCCCGAACCCCGAAGAGCCCGGGGCCCTCGATCTCGCCATGGCCCGCGCTGAGGAGGTCGGCTCGCAACTCGTGATCGCGAACGACCCCGACGCCGATCGACTGGGCGCGGCCGTGCGTGACGGCGACGGCTGGCACGTTCTTCGGGGTGACCAAATCGGGTGGCTACTGGCCTCTTCGATGCTGCCCACGATGAGCGATCCCCATGACGTCGTGGCGACGACGATCGTCTCCTCCACGCTCTTGCGAGAGATGGCGCGCGACGCGGGCGTGACCTTCGCGATGACGCTGACCGGATTCAAGTGGCTCGCCCGGGCCGCCGGCGACGGCGTGCTCCGGCTGGGCTACGAAGAGGCCCTGGGATTCGCGGTCGATCCCGAGGTCGCAGACAAGGACGGGCTTTCGGCAGCCCTCGCGCTCGCGCACCTCGCCGACGACCTTCGTCGCCACGGTGAGACATTGATGGACCGACTGGACGAGATTGAGACACGATTCGGCGTCCACTCCGTCTTTCAACTCTCCCTACGGGCGGAAGGTCCGAGCGGACTCAGTGCGATCGTCAACGCCGTCCAGGCGCTGCGCGACAATCCGCCGACGACTCTCGGCGGCCTCGCGGTCAGTGAGTACTTCGATCTGGCGAACGGCTACGAGGGACTCGGTGCAACGGACGGCGTGTTGTTGCGACTCGGCGAGTCCGGGCGCGTGGTCGTGCGACCGTCGGGCACCGAACCGAAGCTGAAGGCGTACATCGAGATCACGTCGCCGCCGAGTAGTGCCACGCCACTCGCTGAGCAACGACGTCACGGCGCCACGCTCGTCGACGCCGTGCGTGCCGACCTGCGGTCGCTACTGAACCTCTGATCGCAACGATGCGTAACCGGGCTTGATCACCGTGTTGATCATTGCGAGCCGTTGGTCGAACTGATAGAACGAACTCTTCGCGGCGTTGAGTGTCAACCACTCCATGTCGGCCAGGGTCCAGCCGAAGGTGTCGGCGCACGTCTCGAACTCACTGCTCATCGAGATTCCGCTCATCAGTCGATTGTCGGTATTGAGCGTCACGCGAAAGCGAAGCTTGCGGAGCAACTCGATCGGGTGCGTGGCGATCGAGGCCGCGGCGCCGGTGTGCACGTTCGAGGTCGGACAGACTTCGAGCGGTATACGTCGGTCGCGGACGAAGTTGGCGAGACGACCGAGGTGGTAGTCGCCGTCCTTCTCGATGATGTCGTCGGCGATGCGCACACCGTGACCGAGGCGTTCGGCGTTACAGAATTGAACGGCCTCCCAAATCGACGGAAGCCCAAACGCCTCGCCAGCGTGGATCGTCATGTGAAAGTCTTCGCGCTGTACGAGGTGAAACGCGCGCAAGTGATGCGTGGGTGGAAATCCGTCTTCCGGTCCCGCGATGTCGAATCCGCACACACCGCGGTCGCGGAACTCGACCGCTAACTCCGCGATCGTCTCACTGAGATTCGCCTGTCGCATCGCGGAGAGAATCGCGCGAACGACGATCGGATGCCCTTCGAGTTCGGCGTCGCGCATGCCGTGAGCGAAACCTTCGAGCGCCGCTTCGACCACTTCGTGCAGGGTGAGACCGCCCTCGAGGTGCAGTTCGGGCGCGAAACGAATCTCGGCGTAGACGACACCGTCGCCCGCGAGGTCGAGGGCCGCCTCGAAGGCGACGCGCTCCAAATGGTCTCTCGTCTGCATCACGGCGGTGGTGTGCGCGAATCCCTCGAGGTAGCGCACGAGGTCACTGCCTGGCGTGTCGGCGATGAACCACGCTCGCAACTCATCGGGGTCATTGGTCGGCAGACCGGTGTAGTGCGATTCGCGAGCGAGGTCCAACACGGTGCTCGGGCGGAGCCCTCCGTCGAGGTGGTCGTGCAGGAGCACCTTCGGCGCTCGCTGGATCACATCGCGCGTAAGTGCCACAGCCATAAAGAGAGATTACTCAACAGGCCTGTGGACTAGTTGGTGATACGTTCCAGCAGCAACGGTTCAGCGTTCACCTTGCGTTCACCTACGACGACCGCGTTCGCGATGGCGTCGCGCCCCTGTTGAAGATGCGTCTCATCGTCGGCGTGAAGTTCGAACATCGGTTGGCCCTTGATGATCGCGTCGCCTTCACGAATCAGACACACGACGCCAGCGGCCGCGCTCACCGGGTCTTCTTTTCGAGCTCGTCCGGCGCCGAGTCGCCATGACGCGATACCCACGTCGAGAGCGTCGATCGAGTGAACGAAACCATCTTCGACGCTGACGATGTCTTCGCGGAAAAGAGCGGTCGGCAAGATGGCGTCGGGGTCGCCGCCTTGCGCGCGGATCATTCGCTGGTAGACCTCGTAGCCGGATCCATCGTCCAGTTTCTTCTCCGGATCGACGTCGATGTCGACGAGTTCGACCATGATGCGTGCGAGAGCGAGCGTCAACTCACGGACGTCACTCGGACCGTTCCCTTGGAGCACCTCGACTGACTCGGTGACTTCGAGCGCGTTGCCGACGGCGCGACCGAGTGGCGCGTTCATCGACGTCAGTTGCGCGACGGTGGCCACGCCGTGGCCGAGTCCTAGACCAACCATGGCCGAAGCGAGTTCGCGGGCCTGTCCGACCTGCTTGATGAATGCGCCTCGTCCGACTTTCACGTCGAGTACCAGTGCGTGCGTTCCCTCGGCGATCTTCTTGGACATGATTGACGACGAGATGAGCGGTATCGATGCGACGGTGGCCGTCACGTCGCGTAGGGAGTAGAGCTTGCGATCGACCGGGGCGAGCCCCTGACCGGCGGCACAGATCACCGCACCGACCGAGTCGAGTTGCGCGCGGATCTCATCGTTCGACAGAAAGGCGCGCCAGCCCGGAATCGATTCGAGCTTGTCGAGCGTGCCTCCGGTGTGTCCGAGACCTCGTCCGGAGAGTTGGGGAACGGCCGCGCCGCACGCCGCGACGAGCGGCGCGAGAATCAAGGAGATCTTGTCGCCGACTCCACCCGTCGAATGCTTGTCGACGGTCGGTCGCGAGAGGTTGCCCAAGTCGAGGCGCTCACCGGAGTCGATCATTCGATCGGTCCAGGTGTTCATCTCGCGGCCGTTCAGTCCGTTGAAGAAGATCGCCATCAACAGTGCGGACATCTGCTCTTCGGCGACGTCGCCGCGCATGTAGGCGTCGAGTATCCACGCGATCGCGTCATCGCTGAGCACGCCGTCATCGCGCTTGGTGGTGATGACGTCGACCGCGGAAAAGTAGCTCACCAACTCCTCCGGATTCCCAAATCCTCTGGGCCGAACGCGTCGGGAAGCAGTTCACGCAGGGGCGTCGGATCCGAATCCTCTCCGGCGTCGACCAACAGTTCGTTCCCTCCGTGTTCGAAGAGCAGTTGGCGACATCGGCCGCACGGAGCGATGGGTTGGCCGTCGCCGGCGACAATGGAGACCGCGCGAAGACGTCCGCCGCCGATGCGCGCGAGGTCCGATACTAGTGAGCACTCGGCGCACAGCGTGAGGCCGTAACTCGCGTTCTCAACGTTCGCGCCGACGACGAAACGCCCGTCGGTGGTGATGGCACAGGCACCGACGGTGACGTGTGAGTACGGTGCGTACGACGTGGACGTTGCGTGACGGGCCTGTTCACGCAGCTCACTCCAAGGGACGGTCGCCGGTGAACTCATGGTCAAACCTTATACTTCGCCTTACGTGACGAACTTTCGAAACTCCGCTGTTGTCATCGACGACGAAGTCGCCAACGCACTCGAGAAGGGCCGCAACGTCGTGGCACTCGAGACGACGATCGTCGTCCAAGGTCTTCCCGCGCCAGTGAACTTAGAGGTCGCCGAAGAGTGCGAGTCGGCGGTACGCGACGGCGGATCGGTGCCGGCAACGATCGGCGTGCTCGACGGCTGCGTCATCGTCGGTCTCAGCGCGGCGCAACTGCGAACGTTGGCCGACCCCGATCGACACGCGGCCAAACTGTCTGCCCGCGACGTCGGTTTAGCACTCGCTACGCACGGCGACGGCGCGACGACGGTCGCCGGGACCATCAGCATCGCGAGCCGTGTCGGAATACTGGTGATGGCGACCGGTGGACTCGGCGGCGTCCATCGTGACGTCCGCGACAGCTTCGATGAGTCGGCCGACCTCACGGCGCTGTCGCGCAATCAACTGTTGGTCGTCGCCTCCGGCGTGAAGTCGATCCTTGACATCGGAGCGACGCTCGAACGACTCGACACGCTCGGGGTTCCCGTCGCGGGATACCGGACGGATAAGTTCCCCGGGTTCTATCAGAGCGAGAGCGGCTTCTCGTTGGACTGGACGCTGGCGGATGAGTGGGAGGCGGCCGCTGCGTTTCTCGCGCACTGCGAACTCTCCGCCACGGGGTTCCTCGTCGCGAATCCGATCGACCCCAAGAGTGAACTCTCGGTTGAGCTGCACGACCGTGCACTGTCGAGCGCGCTCGAGCGAGCGAAGGCTCTCGGTGTAAGCGGCAAAGAAGTGACGCCGGTGCTGCTTGGTGAGTTCGCTCGGTACACGGCGGGAGCCAGCGTTGAGGTGAACCGCCAATTGGTGGTGGCGAACGCGGGCCTGGCCGGGAGGATCAGCGCGGCCATCGCCAAGGAACGGGTGTGAGCCTTCGCGTCCTGGTCGTTGGTGACGTGATGCTCGACGTCGTCGTCAAACCCGACACGGCCATCGCCCCGACAAGTGATACTCCGTCGCGGGTGCGACTTCATCGCGGCGGCTCGGCCGCGAACATGGCCGAGGCGCTGGCGCGAGCCGGTCATCACGTCACGTACGTCGGTGCGAGCGGCACCGACCTCGCGGCACAACTGTTCGAGGAGACCCTTCACCGAGCCGGTGTCGAAACCGCACTGGAGCGCCTCGACTCGTCCAGTGGCGTCGTTGTCGCGCTGGTGGACCGCGAAGGTGAGCGCGCCATGATGACCGATCGAGGTGCGAACTCCTCGCTCGGTTTGGATCATGTCCTGCGCGTCCTCGATCGGTCCTACGACCACCTCCACGTGTCGGGCTACACCCTGCTCGACCCCTCGACCACCGACGTCGGTCGAAAAGCGCTCGAGCGAGCACGCGAACTCGGTCTTAGTACGTCCGTCGACGTCTGTTCCGTGGCGCCCCTGATTCAAATGACGCCCGCGGCGTTCATGACGGCCGCGACGTGTGCCGACACGCTCTTCGCCAACGAGGAGGAGGCTCTGGCGTTAGGCGGGGGAGTCGACGTCGATGAGGCGATCGACCGACTGTCGAAACGGTTCAACGAGGTCGTCGTCACGCGCGGCGCTCACGGTGCACGGGCACGACTCGACGGCGTTGACTTCGACGTGACAACGACGAGTGACGTCGTGGTCGATACCACCGGTGCCGGTGACGCCGCAACGGGGGCGTACCTCGGTGCACGCCTCGACGGAACGCGACCTCCGGAGGCGCTGGCGCTCGCGATGGCGGCGTCCTCGCGCGTCGTCGGGGGACTCGGTGCCCTCGGTCAGTCGCGAATGTAAGGCTTCCCGTCGGCGGCGGGTGGTCGCACGCGGCCGATGAGGCCCGCGACCACCGCGATCGTGATCAAGTACGGGAACATCCCCAGGATCTCGCCGGAGATCGGCACGGAGAACTCTTGAAGGTTCGCCGCGAGGTAGACCGTCATGCCAAAGATGATCGACGCGACGACCGCACCCGATGGACGCCATCGGCCGAAGATCATGGCGGCCAGTGCGATATAGCCGAATCCTGACGTGTAGTCGGGGAGGAACTGACCCTGAGAGGCCATGAAGGCGACGCCACCGATTCCGGCGATCGCGCCACCGAGTACGACGTTGATGTAGCGAACGCGGACCACGTCGATGCCCACCGTCGCCGCGGCCTGCGGATGTTCACCCACCGCACGCACGTGAAGTCCGTAGCGGGTCTTGAAGAGCGCGAAACTGACCGCGGCGACGAAGATGATCATGCAGTAGAAGAATCCCGACTGATTGAAGAACAGTGGCCCGATGATTGGGATCTTATAGAGCAGGGGGATGGGCAGACTCGGCGCGATGTTGCCGGTGTTGAGGTTCGGATAGGGCGTGAAGACCTGCTGGTTGAGGTACGCCGAGAAAAAGTCGATGCCGGTGACGATGACGATGCCCACGATGATTTGATCGACCAGGTACCGAATCGCGAAGAAGGCGAGGACGAGGCCTATGAGACCGCCGGCGATTGCACCGATGATCGCGGCGTAGAAGAAGTTGTTGGTCTTCGAAGCGACGATGGTGCCGATGAAGGCCCCAGCGATGAACTGACCTTCGATGGCGATGTTGACGACGCCTGAGCGCTCGCACATCACGCCCGAAAGCGCACCGAAGATCAGTTCATCGCTGGGGCCTTCATCGG
>Ga0302319_10021762_pt1 | contig 11539 bp, 6 predicted proteins | sample Bog_T0_2_FD_203319 | JGI IMG/M metagenome (GOLD analysis project Ga0302319, IMG submission 203319) | Peat permafrost microbial communities from Stordalen Mire near Abisko, Sweden - Bog_T0_2 | ecosystem: Environmental > Terrestrial > Soil > Wetlands > Peat | place: Sweden: Abisko, Stordalen Mire...
GCCTTGGGGGCTGGCCGGACTCCCCGGATTGCCCTGGTAGGCCTGAAGCCGATTGCTCGCCGGGTCATAATGAAATCGCGCCAGCAATTTTTTGTTCCCATCATAGGTGCTGAGAATGTTGCCGCTTTTCATTTCGATCGTGGCCGCCGGGAAGGCCTGGAAAAAATCCGAATTCGAATAGCTGGCTTCGAGAGTATTCTGCGCCGGTGGGGCGGCGTAGGGATGGACCATGGAAACGGGTCCCTCAAAATCGATCCGGTACTGCCGGAGGTGGGTGGAGTCCTGCAGGACGAAGATGCGCTCGGAAGCCAGAAGCGGCCCGCCGCTGACGAGCAACAAGACCGAATAAAGGACGGTCCGCCAACGGGCGAGGAGGGAGCAGAAACCAAGCACAGGGGAAGTCATGGTCCCTTCGTTTATAACCGGCCCCCTAGCGCCGCAATGGCATTTCCGCCGGTGCGCCCACTCGCCTAGTGATGACGACGAAGCAGGAGGAAAAGGGCAAAAAAGATCGCGACCTGCGCGAGGACAATTCCCACGATCAGAATCCAAAGCCGGCTGCGGCTTTTCCAGGGTTGCGGCGCGCGCAGGCGCTGGTCCCGATGGGTGAGCACGACCAGATCGAGATTATCGAGTTCCCGCTTCATGACCCCGGCGGACTGGTAACGGTCGGCGGGATTGCGCTCCAGCGCATGCAGGATGATTTCCTCCAGCGCTGGGTGCAGCTCGGGCGCCAATTTGCGGGGCGCGGGCGGATCCCCTGTGACGCGGGCGTTCATGACCACGTACGGGCTCTCGCCCTCGAACGGGGTCACGCCCGTCACCATCTCGTAGAGGATGGCGCCTAGGCTGTAGATATCGCTGCGATGATCGCCCCGCTTGCCTTTGACCTGCTCCGGCGAAATATAATCGGGTGTGCCCAGGGCCGGCGTGAGCCCGACAAATGTCAGGCGGCGCGCCTTTTCCACCCGGGCGATGCCGAAATCGAATAGCCGCAGGGAGCCATCCCGGCAGACCATGATATTCTGCGGCTTGAGGTCGCGGTGGGTGATGCCGTTGGTGTGGAGATACTCCAAGGCCTCGCAAATGCGGCTGGCAAAGGCTCGGGCCTCCCCTTCCGGCAGCGGCTTCCGTTTGGCCAGGATCTCGGCCAAGGTGCTGCCATCCAGAAACTCCATCACCAAGTAGGGCCGGCTCTTGGGCCGGTCGGTCTTGATCACCTTGAGGATGCCGGGGTGGTTGAGACGGGCCCCGATCTCCTCCTCCCGCTGAAAGCGCTCAAAGCCCGCCACATCGCTCTCCATCGACATCATCGGCACCTTGATCGCCATCTCCTGGCCGGTCACCCGGTCTCGCGCCTTGAAAATCGAAGCCATATTGCTTCGGGCCACCAAATCGGTGAGCTCAAAGCGGTCGTCCAGGAGCCGGCCCACGGCCAGTTCGCCCGTCCCGGCCGCCGCGGTCGGATGGGCCGGCTTGGGCTTGGCCGCCTCGCCGGCCGGAACGCGGGCCGGGGCACTCTGCGTCAGCTTTTCCCAGTCCCGAACCTCAATCAATTGCAGGGAAATGTTGTCGTCGGAGCCGCGCTTGCTGGCCAGAGCCACCAGCGCCTTGCAGGCGTCGTAGGCATGGTGCTGCGTCACAATTTCACACATCTCCTGATCGAGGACGTAGGCGTGCAACCCGTCGGTGCACTGCAGCACAAAATCGCCGTGGCGCAGAAACTGAGTCGCAAATGAAGGCTGGCAGAAGGGTTCGGCGCCCACGCTGCGGGTGAGCTGGCTGCGCTTGGGACTGGCCATGGCCTGGCGCTCCAGCATCAGTCCGAGCCGGACCGGCAACGCGGTGGAAATGTGGTCGGTCGTCAGCCGCCGGATCGTCTTCTGGCGAATAAAATAAGTCCGGGAGTCGCCGACATTGGCCACACACACCATCGAATTGCGGAAAATCGAACCGACGAGGGTCGTGGCCATGGTCCGGCCCTGGTACTGGGTCACGGCGGTGTCATGGACCCGGACGCAGGCGGTGGAGAACATCCGGCGCAGCAGCTCATACGGCTTGGTCGGGGCCGGCCCCTTCTGAAACTCGCGCAAAGCTTCCTCGACTGCCGTCCGGCTCGCCACCTCGCCGTTGTCGTAGCCTCCGACCCCGTCGGCCAAGAGGGCCACGCTGCCCTGCGCCTCCCGGGCCAGCGGGTCGTCCGCCTCCCAGAAATCCAGCCAATCCTCGTTCACCGGCCGCACCGGGCCGGCGGTGGAAAGCCGGGCATAACGCAATCGCATGGAAGGGGGTCGAGGGGAAGAGAGACGAAAAGGCTCCGCCGGCCAATGTAGCCGGCGGAGCCAGGGAGTGAACTTCCGCCAATCAGGTCAACTCAAACTGCGGGCTTGACCGTGAGCATGATCGGCTTGCCGGCCGCCTTGCTGCTTCGGACGAAGTACCACCAGCCATAGAGGCCCCAAAGGGCGGCCACGCCGAGGGCAATGTAGGGCTCGTGCCAGCTCATGCCCGAGACCGAAAACGGTCCGATGAGGTAGAAAAGCATGCAGCCCAGGTTGGCAAGGAGGCCGAAGACCGGGACAACCAGATGCTTAAAGCCATGAAACATATGGTGCTCGCGGAAGGCGACGATCGCGATGATGCAGGTCGTCATGTAGAGCAGAAAGGTCCCGAAATTGCTGATCAGGGTGATGATCACCAGGGTGTTCGGCAGCTTGGTATACATGGCCGGACTGAAAATCCCGAAACTGTACCAGAGGTTGTGCTTATCGAGCGCCGCCGGGAGGGTGCTGGCTCCGCCCAAATAAACCGAGACCGTGGCGATGCCGAGGATGGCGGAAATGATCGCCAAAGTCCAGATGGCCCGGTGGGGCGACAGGTTCCGGCCATGGAGCAGGCCAAAATGCGAGGGGACTTCTTCATCGCGCCCCATGGCGTAGGTGACCCGGGCGCCAGTGCTGAGGCAGGCCAGCGTCGTGCCGATCAAGGCGAGGAAAACCGTGAAGGCCTGCACGAGCATAAAGGCGCGGCCGGCGGCGTAGCTGCCGAACAGCCAGGTGCCGGTAAGGACCATCATGTCGCCGATCGGAGCGCTGGAGCCGGAGGCGGTCGGAAGGGTGTAGCCATTATGCAGCAGGTAGTTGGCGGCGAAGTATTCAAACAGGTAGCAGACCGCGCCTTGGATAACGAGGGAGAGCAGGACGGCGCGGGGAATGTCTTTCTTCGGGTTCTTCGCCTCCTCGCCCATTGAGGTAACGGACTCGAACCCCACTAGGATCAGAATCGCGATGCAGGCCTGGATGAACATGAAATTGAAGCCATGCGGTCCGACGACTGATTTCGCGGTGGGATGGAAATTGAAGGTCTGGTTGCCGCTCGCATCCTTCGTGTAGGCATCGGTCACGGCGTAGCTGACCGTAAAGGGCGCAGCTTTCTTGGGGTCGGTGACGGCCTTGCCGTCGGCATCGCCCGGGACCGGGTTGCCGTCCGCATCCGCCGCATCCTGCATCTGGTAGACAGGCTTGCCGGCGGCATCGAGCGTGGGCTTGCCATTGGCATCGAGCGCCGGGACGGGCGCCCCCTTGTCGTCCTTCACCGTGTCCTGGGCCACCTGGTAATTGACGGCGACGCCGTTGGAGAGATGGTAACCGACCGAGCCTTGGGGGTGCTGCGTGCGATAGGCTATGGCGATGATCGAAAAGACAATCAGAGCGGTGATCTGAATGATGTTGATCGCCATATTGACCGCTGTCGTTCCCGTCACACCCCGAAACGCGATGTAGGCCACCCCTGCGGCGAAGATGATGCAGAAAAGATACATGAACAGTGGGCTGTTATAGGTGGCGCTGAACGTGCCCGGCCAGAATTGGTTCAGTAGATAGCCGCCGAGGATGGCCGTGACCCCCACCATGGCCCCAGGATAGACCCAGTAATACAGATGGCTCGCCCAGCCGGTGAAGAACTTCGCCACCCGGGCGAACTTGTAGGCGTGGGTCTTGGAGAGAAAGGCCTGCTCCGCATAAAAATAGGAGGAGCCGGCGCCGGGATAGAGCTTGGACAGTTCCGCATAACTGATGGCGGTCGCCAAGCACAGCAGCAGCGCCAAGATGATGCCAAACCACATGGCACAGCCGGCCATCGGTGCGCCGTACAGGGCCTGGATCTGGAAGGTCAGCCAGAGAAAGGCCCCCGGAGCGATGAGCGCCATCGCGTTGATGGTCAGGCCGGTGAGGCCCAATGTGGGCTTCATCGTGGGACTAGTTGAGGAAGGAGCGTCCGACATAGGTTTTGAATTTTATGGGTTTTCCTGGGGATTCGCTCTCAGAATTAGCAGGTCATGTGCCATCGCGTTAATAACTCGTTTACTTTATATTTTCTTCTCGGGCGTTGGGGCGGGAGCGCAAAAAAGCCCGCGTCCGGGTGGCGGCGCGGGCTGTTACTGTGACCGAGTCCGATCAGAAGAGAATGCCGGTCTCTAGCACTAACCGAGCTTGGGTCGTCTTGTTTCCATCCGGTCCGAAGACGGAGCCTGGCGTCGTGCTGGACGCACCGACGAAGGAGCCCTCTAGCCGGATGAAAAAAAGATTATATTGAAAGGTGGGCGTCAGCGTGATGGACCACGCCTTGCTGCCGACTCCATACAGAAGATTGGGTGAGCCTTGGGAGGCCGAACCGGTCGAAGCGATGTATTCGACCCGGGCCGGCAGGCTGAATCCGGCCAGCGCGGATTTGCCGTCAAAGGTGTAGTTTACGAAGAGGGCGGCCCCCGAGGTACTGGCCGAATGATAGGCCCCAATCGAATTGATCTGGGGGACTTCCGTATACTGATAGTACGGCTCGATCGTCCAAGCGCCCATCAGGCGAGTGTAAATCACATTATAGATCTTCTCGTTGGCCAGAAAGATGGGCGTGGCCAGAGTCGAGGCGACGTTGGTCGTGCCAAAGCTACCGCCGCCCACGATCGCCACCGTGTTATTGCTGTCGATTGTCCAGGCGGCCGAGAGCAGGCCCCAATTGTATTTTTTGGAGTAGAAGCCGTCGCTCCAGGCGGCGGACAGTGCCACCGGACCCGCCGTATAATTGGCCTGAATGCCGCGGTTGACCGCGTTCTCCTGATTCCAGAGGAGGCCGCGCTGAACATTCATGTTCTCGAACGAAAAAGTATATTCGGCGCCGATGAGGGTCGGGAGTTTGCCCGCCTCGAGGGAGAAGGCGGCGCTGGGCTGCAATTTGACATAGCCCTGGGGCAAGATACCCCAGAAGTCATTGGGCACATCGCCCGAGCGAATATAGGCCGCGCCGAGATCCGGCAGCGAGTAACCGCCAAATTCGCCGAAGAATTGGAAGACGCCGTCGACCTTCTGGACAAAGACCTGGGCGTTGCTCATGTCCACCTGGCTGCGCTGGTCGCCCGGAATAATATTATTCTGCGATTGGGCGAAGGCGCTGACCGCGCCGGAAACGTAGATCGTGCCGAGCGGGCCGGCCGTAAAGGACATGGGCTTCACGTTCACGGCCAAGGGGCCCGTCATTGAGGGCATGGAAACGGGCGAAGTCGGAGCCGCCGGCGGAGCCGCAGCGGCCGGAGCCGCGGCTGCCGGTGCCGCCGCTGCGGCCGCCGGCGGCGTGGCCGCGGCGGGTGCGGGCGCAGGTGTAGACGGGGCCGTTTGGGCGCGAGCGGAGAAGGTTCCGCCAGCAAGGACAGCGAGGCATAGGACTGATCGGAGGATGTTCATGCGTTAGCTCTTGGGTTGGGTTCGAAGGCTGTAGTCTGAATAGGCCGGCCCCGGCCAGTGCGCTAGCATTGCTGCTGCCATATTGATGCCAAAGCCCTATTATTTATGGATTATTTATATTAAGGCCGTTAGGCTTTGGCGTCGTTCCTGTGGCTTTAATGCCTTATTTATAGTTTCAGTGGGTCAATTTATTAGGTGAGAACCGGCGGCTGTTGTATCGTCGGAACCGTTAAATCGCTCCACCTCTTCCTGCCATGGCCGACTTCATCTTCCTCGGAATCTCCCTCCTCTTTTTCGCCCTCGCCGGCGGCTATATCTATTTCTGCCGGAACGTGCGCTGATTCACCTCCCACCTTTTCCTCCCATGTCGGACCTCATCGTCAGCCTCATCTCCCTCGCTTGCCTCATCTATCTCGTGGTCGCCGTCCTGCGGCCCGAGAAGTTCTGAGCGGAACTGCGCCATGAATACCTCCAACGCCTGGCTTCAATTCGCGCTCTTTGTCGGCGCCCTCCTGCTGCTGACCAAGCCGCTAGGTTTATATTTGGTCCAGATCCTGGATCCGAAGGGCCGGACCTGGCTCGACCGGATCGTCCGGCCGATCGAACGCCTGACCTATCGCCTTTGCGGAATCGATCCGGAAAAGGAGCAATCCTGGATCGGCTACGCCGGCGCGCTCCTGATCTTCAGCCTGGTCGGGGTGCTTCTGACCTATTTCATCCTGCGCTATCAGGATCATCTGCCGCTCAATCCCCAGGGCTTCGCCGGCCTGCCGCCCCATCTCGCCTTCAATACAGCCGCGAGTTTTAGCACCAATACAAATTGGCAGTTCTACTCCGGGGAATCCACCCTCTCCTACTTCTCGCAGATGGTCGGCCTGACCTTCCATAATTTTACCTCGGCGGCCGCCGGCATTGCCGTCGCGGCTGCCCTGGTGCGCGGCATTGCCCGCCAGACGGCCAAGACGATTGGCAACTTCTGGGTCGATGTCACCCGCATCACCTACTATCTGCTCGTCCCGATCTGCCTGGTTTTCGCCCTCTTTCTCGTCTCGCAGGGCACGATCCAGAACTTTCGGCCCTATACCGCGGCCAAGACCCTCGAACCGTACACCACGCAAGTGGCGAAGCAGGACGCGGCCGGCAAGCCCGTCCTCGCCGCCGATGGCAAGACCCCGGTCCTGATCGACCAAGTCGTCGATACCCAGACGATCCTGCAAGGGCCCATGGCTTCCCAGGTCGCGATCAAGATGCTCGGCACCAATGGCGGCGGTTATGCCAACGCCAACGCCGCCCATCCCTTCGAGAATCCCACGCCGCTTTCCAATTTTCTGCAGATGCTCTCGATCTTTGCCATTCCGAGCGCTCTCACCTATATGCTCGGCCGCATGGTCAAAAACCAACGCCATGGTTGGGCCATCTGGGCGGCGATGGCCGCCATGTTTCTCGCCGGCACGCTGGTGTGCTGGAAGGCCGAGGCCAGCGGCAACCCGATCCATCAGGCTCTCGGGGTGGCGGCGGCCGATGGCAACATGGAGGGCAAGGAGGTGCGTTTCGGCATCTTCAACTCGGCTCTCTTCGCCACCGTCACGACCGACGCCTCCTGCGGCGCGGTCAACGGTATGCATGATTCCTTCACGCCGATCGGCGGCCTGGTCCCGCTTTTCAACATCCAGACCGGCGAGGTGATTTTTGGCGGGGTCGGCGCCGGCCTTTACGGCATGCTGATTTTCGTCGTCCTGGCCGTTTTCATCGCCGGCCTGATGGTGGGCCGCACGCCCGAATACCTCGGCAAAAAAATCGAGGCCTATGACGTGAAACTCGTGATGCTCGTCCTCATGGTCCTGTCCGCCACCATCCTGGGCTTCACCGCCTGGGCCTGTGTGAGTGCCTGGGGGCAGGCCGGCCTGAACAATTCCGGGCCCCATGGCTTCAGCGAGATCCTCTACGCGTTCAGCTCCTGTGTCGGCAACAACGGCAGCGCCTTTGCGGGGCTGTCCGGCAATGAAAACCATTGGGACACGACCACCGGCCTCGCCATGCTGATCGGCCGTTTCCTTATGATCATTCCCATCCTCGCCCTCGCCGGCAATCTCGCCGGCAAGAAGCTGATCCCGGCCAGCGCCGGCACCTTCAAGGTGGAGGGACTGACCTTCGTCGTGCTTCTGATCGGCACCGTCTTGCTCGTGGGCGCCCTGACCTTTCTGCCTGCTTTGGCGATGGGACCGGTCATCGAGCACTACCTGATGAAGGCCGGCACCCTTTTCTAAGCGGACTTACCTCCCATGAGCACCAAATCCATTTCCCTCTTCGATCGCGAGATCATGGCCAAGGCCGTGGTCGACTCCTTCCGTAAGCTCAATCCTCGGCACCAAATCGCCAATCCGGTGATGTTTGTGACCCTGATCGGGTCGCTCCTCACTTTTTGGCAGATCTTCGTCTCCAAAGAGCCCGTGGGTTATGTCCTACAAATCGCTCTCTGGCTGTTATTTACGGTGATATTTGCCAATTTCGCGGAGGCGGTCGCCGAGGGTCGCGGCAAAGCCCAGGCTCGCGCCCTGCGCGAATCCCGCAAGCAGCTGGTCGCCAAAAAACGCCGCAAGGACGGCAGCTACGAGGAGGTTGATGCCTCCCGGCTGCGCCAGGGCGACATCGTCTTCGTCAGCGCCGGTCAGTTGATTCCCGGCGACGGCGAGGTAATCGAGGGAGCCGCCTCGGTGGACGAATCCGCCATCACCGGCGAGTCCGCCCCCGTTATCCGCGAAGCCGGCGGCGATCGCAGCGCGGTCACGGGCGGCACCGGGGTCCTCTCTGATCAGCTGGTAATTCGTATCACGGCCAATCCCGGCGAGGGGTTTCTCGACCATATGATCAGCCTGGTGGAAGGCGCCACCCGCCAAAAGACCCCGAATGAGATCGCGCTGACGATTTTGCTCTCGGCCCTGACCTTCATCTTTCTCCTCGTCATCATCGTGCTCAAGCCGTTCGGCGTCTACGCGGGCGTGGCCTTCTCGGTCACCGCCCTGATTGCGCTGCTCGTTTGCCTCATCCCGACGACGATTGGCGGCTTGCTCAGCGCGATCGGCATCGCCGGCATGGACCGGCTGCTCCAGCGCAACGTCCTCGCCATGAGCGGGCGCGCGGTCGAGGCCGCCGGCGACATCGACGTCCTGCTGCTCGACAAGACCGGAACGATCACCCTCGGCAACCGCATGGCCGCCGAATTTATCCCGGCGCCTGGCGTGGCCATCGAGCGCCTGGCCGACTCGGCGCAACTGGCCTCGCTCGCGGACGAGACCCCGGAGGGCCGCTCCATCGTGGTCTTCGCCAAGGACAAGTTCAATCTTCGGGCCCGTGATCTGACCGCATCCTCGGCCACCTTCGTGCCCTTCACCGCCCAAACCCGGATGAGCGGCGTCGACTTAGCCCCGAGCGGCGGGCAACCGGCCCGCTCCATCCGCAAGGGGGCCGCGGCCAATGTCCGCGCTTGGGTGGAGGCCGCCGGCGGCGGCTATCCGACTGCGGTCGGAGACGCGGTGGACCGCATTTCCCGCCAAGGGGGCACTCCCCTGGTCGTGGCGGAGAACCGCGAGGTGCTCGGCGTCATTTTCCTCAAGGACGTGGTCAAGGGCGGAATCAAAGAGCGTTTTGCCCAGCTCCGGGCCATGGGCATTCGCACCGTGATGATCACGGGCGACAATGCCCTTACGGCCGCGGCGATCGCGGCGGAGGCCGGCGTGGATGACTTCCTCGCCCAGGCCACCCCTGAAATGAAGCTCGCCCGCATCCGGGACGAGCAGGCCATGGGGCACCTGGTGGCCATGACCGGGGACGGCACGAACGACGCCCCCGCTCTCGCCCAGGCCGACGTGGGTGTGGCCATGAATACCGGAACGCAGGCGGCCAAAGAGGCCGGAAACATGGTCGATCTGGACTCAAACCCGACCAAGCTCCTCGACATCGTCGAGATCGGAAAACAGCTGCTCATCACCCGCGGTTCCCTCACGACCTTTAGCATCGCCAACGACATCGCCAAGTATTTCGCGATCATTCCGGCCATGCTCGTCGGGGCCTTTCCGGCCATCGCTCCCCTCAATATCATGCACCTCGGTTCGCCTTCCAGCGCGATCCTGAGTGCGGTCATCTTCAACGCCCTGGTCATCGTCGCTCTGATCCCGCTCGCCCTGCGCGGGGTGGCCTACCGCCCGTTGGGAGCGGCCGCCATCCTGCAGCGCAACCTGCTCATTTACGGCTTGGGTGGGATTCTCATTCCCTTCGTTGGGATCAAGCTCATCGATATCATCGTCAACGCCCTGCATTTCATTTAACGCCATGAAAGCCTTTTTTTCCGACTGCAAGACGGCCCTCCTCCTCACTCTGGTCATGGTCCTGCTCCTCTGCGGCGCCTATCCGGTGGCAGTCTGGGCGGGCGCCCAGGCTTTCTTCGCCCGCCAGGCCAACGGCAGCCTGATCGTCGACGCCTCGGGCACGGTCCGCGGCTCGCGGCTGCTTGCGCAGAGTTTCGCCAGCGACCGCTACTTCCAGCCGCGGCCCTCCGCCGCCGGCAGCGGCTACGACGCCACCAGCTCCGGGGGCACCAATTATGGCCCGACCAGCGCCAAGCTGGCGAACGGCGTCCATGCCAAGGATGCGAAGGGCAAGGACGTCGCCGACCTGGGCAATTTCGACGGGGTCAAGGATTTGGTGGCGGCCTACCGCGCCAGCAATGGCCTCGGGAGCACCGAAGCGGTCCCGGCCGACGCCGTGACCCGGTCGGCTAGCGGCCTTGATCCGCACATCAGCCTCGGCAACGCCCAGCGGCAGGCGAACCGGGTGGCGAAAGCTCGCCGGCTGCCCCTGGCCGCGGTCGAAGCCCTCATCGCCCAGAATACCGACGGGCGCGATCTGGGCATTCTCGGCGAAGCCGGGGTCAACGTCCTCAGCCTGAATCTCGCTCTCGACCGCGCTGGGGCCGGCCGATAGGTTGACGCGGTGTCCCAACCCGTCCGCCCCGACCCCGACGCACTTCTCGCCGCGCTCCGGCGCGATGAGGTGCGCGCAGCGCGCGGACGGCTGAAGGTATTTTTCGGCATGTGTCCGGGCGTGGGCAAGACCTACGCCATGCTCAGCGCCGGCCGGCAGGACCTGCAGGAAAAGGTCGATGTCGTCGTCGGCGTAGTCGAGACGCACCACCGGGTCGAAACCGAGGCCCTGCTCGAGGGCCTGCCGGTCATTCCCCGCAAAGTAATCGACTACCGTGGGATCGAGCTGACGGAGATGGATTTGGAGACGATCCTCGCCCGCCGGCCCCAGTTGGTCCTGGTCGATGAACTGGCCCACACCAACGCCCCGGGCTCCCGCCATCCCAAGCGCTACCAGGATGTGATTGAGCTGCTCGAGGCCGGCCTGAATGTCTTCACCACCCTCAATGTTCAGCACATTGAAAGCCGGGCCGACGCCGTCCGGCAGATCACCGGCGTCCCGGTGACCGAGACCGTGCCAGACTCCATTTTGGAACTGGCCGATGAGATCGAGTTGATCGACTTGACCCCGGAGGCGCTCCTAGAGCGCCTGCGCGAGGGCAAGGTCTATTTGGGCGACCGAGCAGAAGCGGCGGCCAAGAATTTCTTCAAGGAGAGCCATATCACCGCCCTGCGCGAGCTGGCGCTGCGCTTTACGGCAGAACGGATGGACAAACGGCTGCGGGAAATGCGCGGCTCGGGCCTGGGCCAAACCGTCTGGCGTTCGGGCGAACGGCTGCTGGTCGGAGTCGGCCCGAGTCCGTCATCGACGCAGTTGGTGCGCTG
>Ga0302319_10021764_pt1 | contig 11538 bp, 10 predicted proteins | sample Bog_T0_2_FD_203319 | JGI IMG/M metagenome (GOLD analysis project Ga0302319, IMG submission 203319) | Peat permafrost microbial communities from Stordalen Mire near Abisko, Sweden - Bog_T0_2 | ecosystem: Environmental > Terrestrial > Soil > Wetlands > Peat | place: Sweden: Abisko, Stordalen Mire...
GGAACGGAGTCGCAACGAGCTCTTTGCCCGCTATGTCACAGAATCTCCGACTTGAAAATGCTGGATGTCTAGTCTCAGGAGTGCCATGACACCGGAACTCTGGGCGCGTCTCAAGCCGCTGTTCGATGCCGCTTTGGAGAAGCCTCCTGGTGAGCGGAACGCTTTCATCATGGAAGCGTGTAGCGACGATTTGGAGTTGCGCAGTGAATTGGCAGCCCTGGTTGAAGCACGCGCACAGCAGGATGCAACCACCGATAAAGTTGTGGTCAACATCCAAAATCTGATTGGAAGAGTCCAGCCAAAGTTTTCTCCAGCAGACATTGTTCTTGGCCGATTCAAAATCGTACGGCAGCTTGGCAGCGGTGGCATGGGGGATGTCTACGAAGCGGTGGATTTGGAGTTAGCTCAAACGGTGGCTCTCAAATCGATCCGCCCCGGCATCGCGGGAGACGATAAGGTTGTCTCCCGTTTCAAAAAGGAGGTGCAGCTTGCTCGTCGATTGGGCGGGCCGAACCTCTGTCGCATTCATGAGCTGTTTGTGATTCCCGGCGACGGCGTCAAACCAGCCGGCGCCTTCCTCACAATGGAGTTCTTGGATGGAGTCACGTTGGCCGACAAAGTGCGGCAGTTGGGGCCAATTCCTTGGCGCGATGCACAGGCAATCGCAGCGGATATCTGTGTTGGCTTGTCCACGATGCACGAAGCCGGAATCATCCATCGAGATCTGAAGTGCCGAAACATTATGCTGACTGAGAGGAACGGATCCCAGCGCGCCGTTCTGATGGATTTCGGCCTGGCGCGCGAACTGGCGCCGCAAACTGCAACTGCCGATACCGGCCTGACAGCTCCGGGCGTGATTCTCGGGACGCCGAAATACATGGCTCCTGAGCAGTTTGAAGGTAAGGAGGCAAGCCCTGCTACGGATATATACGCGATGGGCGTCGTACTCTACGAGCTTGTAACGGGAAAGCATCCATTTGCGTCCTCCACTTCACTGGGCACTGCCATCCTCCGGGCAAGGCGGCTGGAGCCTGCCTCCTCAATACAGAACGGCGTACCTCATCAATGGGACCTCGTAATCGCCAAATGCCTCGAATACGACCCTAAACGCCGTTTTCAGTCTGCCAACGAGTTGGCAGAGGCACTAAAAGGGAGTAAGTCCTGTGTTTTCAAATTCGGCGATGTCGAGGTTCGCGAGTCGGAGTTCCGTCTCTGCAAAACAGGCAAAGTGTTGCCGGTCGAACCGAAGGCGTTTCGTGTCCTGTTATTCCTGTTGCGCAATCCCGGGAAGCTGATCGGCAAGAAAGAACTGCTGAATGCAGTCTGGGGCGACACCATCATTACTGAGAAGTCCCTGGCGCGAAGCATCGCGCTGCTGCGGCGACTACTGAGCGACGACGCGAGAGATCCGCGGTATATCGAAACTGTGTCCACCGTCGGTTACCGGTTTGTTTGTTCTGTGGAGATGCTGGGGGAAACTTCGCTCAAACCAGACGCCGAAGTTCAGTCGAATGCCGTAAGTCAGAATGACTCAGCGCCGGGGCCGAGCGCCGACGGTGCATCTTCAAAAGTAACAGCCAGCGGCAAGGCGGGATTCCGGAAGCGGGCGATTCTGGGCACGGCGACGGTCATTGCCCTCCTCGCATTTGCAATCCGGTATCTGCGCCTTCCCCTGCCTCCACCGCGGATCTCGGAATACTTTCAGATCACCCGCGACGGCGAGAGAAAGTTCCCAGTTGGGACGGATGGGGTGAGAATCTATTTGAATCTTCTGTATCCACAGGGCATTGGTCAGGTTTCGATATCCGGCGGACGGATCACACAGATCCCGATTGACCTTCCGAATGTCGAGCGGCCACCGGTATGGGTGCGGGATGTCTCGCCCGACGGCTCCAGTCTTCTTGTTTTTACCCCGCCTGAAGCGCTGTTCGTAGCAGGAAGTCTGGGCCAACCTGTCCGCTTCCTCGCCAATGGAAAGTACGCCAGATGGTCGCCCGATGGCAAGTTTGTAGCTTATGCGACGGTTCACGGTGAAATCTATCTGATTCCAAGCGAAGGTGGAGAGCCCCACTTGCTCGTCCCATCGACAGCACCTGCCGAGGAATACCAGACCATCACTGATTTGAACTGGTCGCCGGACGGCGGTACCATTGGGTTTACTCGGGACCAGGCCCTTTGGCAAGTCATGTCAACCGGATCCAATCTTCACCAGTTGCTGACGAAATGGAATCTCTCCTCTTGGAAGTGCTGTGGGGTTTGGACTCCCGATGGGGAATTCTACCTGTTTGTATCTGGGGAGCTGAACAGCTCTCCGTGGTTTCCTGGCGCCCAGTTGTGGGCCATCGATGAACGTGGCGCGACTTCACGGTCACTCAGCGCCACACCGGTCCAGTTGACATCTGGTCCAACCCGCTGGGGCGGGCCCATCCCGGCACACGGCGGGCGCAAGATATTTGCCCGGGGTGTCACTCTGCGAGGAGAACTCGTCCGGTACGACCGGGGGGTCAATGAATTGCGGCCCTATCTGGGAGGCATATCTGCTGAGTTTGTGTCATTCTCCCCAGATGGACGGTCGGTAGCGTATGTCTCCTTTCCCGACGGTGCCCTCTGGAGAGCCAACCGGGACGGCACAGGGGTGGTCCAACTTACCCAGCCGCCGTTTTATCCTAAATTCCCGCGGTGGTCGCCCGACGGTACTCAGATTCTGTTCACAGACTTGGGATCACGCGGACAGGACACACTCTATGTGATCTCGGCGCAGGGCGGAACTCCCAGGCGGATCCTCCCCGAGGACGATGGGCCGCAATCGGATGGAAACTGGTCGCCGGATGGGAAAAAAATGCTATATCAACCGTCAAGTTTCTCGCGGTCAGGGTTCGGGAGTCAGGGAAAGGCCGAGTTTCGCATTCTCGACTTAACCAGTCGCAGAATCACAACCCTGCCCGGTTCACAGGGCATGTATTGGCCGCGCTGGTCTCCCGACGGGAGGAGCATCGCCGGAGTGACGCGTGAAACACACTATCTAAAAGTCTTCAACTTGGATTCGCAGGTGTGGACCCCCCTTGAAAACATCGTGATCGATGAGCCGATCTGGGCGCACGACAGCCGGTATATCTACTTCATGCAATGGACAGATCATCCCGGTGTGTTTCGAGTTACTGTAGCCGGTGGCAAGGCTGAACGCATCGTCGATCTGCAGGGCTTCCATCACACGGGTTGGTTTCAAGACTGGATGGGACTGGATCCAAGTGACACGCCAATGTTGCTCCAAGATAGGGGAAGCGACGATATCTATGCTCTCGCCTTGGGCAGGAAGTAGATGCTCGCGCCAATAACCGTTGCAACGCACTTTGGGGATGGAGGGTTAACATGTCAGACTCGAACAACTTTCTTGCAATCGCCAAGACTATCGACAGGAGCCCAGATAACACGACGGTGACGATCCGATTCGACAATGGGGAGACCGCTCGATTGGATACTCGCGACCCTCGGTCTGAAACCTACTTAGCGGTCCTGGATGAACTTCGCAGTTTGACTTACCTCGCATATGTCGAGCTCAGCCCGGAAAACGGCGCAATCACACGCCTGCTGGTGCCATTGCAGGTCAAAGTAATTAACATTACTCAATCTGAATTCGGAGACGTCAGTTTATGTTTCGAGAACTCCCAGGCTCGGCATATCCTAAAGAAAACGCATCCTCAATTCGAGAGACTTCTGGATAGGTTGCGAACGGCCCGGGATCATAGTGCGACGGTAATGGTGACCGACGCGGAAAACGGTCACGAGATCATAGATGTCTCTACTGCAACAAACCCTCAGTCGCCGGTGGTGAAAGCCCCAACGCGGACGTCGCCGGCTGACCAGAATCTGGCGCCGAGTACGGTCTCGCAAGGGGAGGCAAAAGAGCTATTTGATTGTGTCGCTCAACGGAAATGCAAGCCAATCTCTGATTCGGTAAGCTGCATTCCGTTCTCATACCCTGAGGATGGCTGTTGGGCGCGGGCCCACGAAATGTGCCGCTTGATGATTTCGGAAAACGTTCAGCCCGGCAAGATGTGGATCTATGCGAAAGGCGTATTGATTGTGAAAACGCCAAATAGCCCAACTTGTCTCGTGGCCTGGTGCTGGCACGTGGCCCCTACGCTGCAGGTGGACTCTGGCGAAGGCTTTGAGTTGCAAATAGTTGATCCTGCTATTTTCCCGGGTCCCGTGCCCGTAGCGGAGTGGAAATGCGCGCAGCAGGATCCCGGCGCAGCCCTCGTCCCGACTGATTCCTCGGTCTTTTTACGGACGCCGGATGGCAGAATCCAAACCGATCCAACTTACGTAAAAACCGCACTGGCACTTGCGCTCTTTCGATTGAAGCTGATACTGCGGTCGATCGGCAAAGATGGTCCCCCACCGTATAAGTGTCAGTAGCCAAATCTCGCTTTCCGCAGTGGATAAGCCGCCGCATTCTCCGACGGAAGGCTGTTTGCGAGGGCCGCATTCGGCGGGCGGCGAGCCGAACTTCGCGTCTTGCTGAATCTCCATTGCGAATTTGCGCGACCTGATGCTTCTCCTCTGCCAGAATAAGCAATGAAGAACGAGCTATCCCATTGCTGATGGCGGACCAGTCCATAAAGCCGCGAACACGCACATCGCAGGACCAGGGACTAACCCCGGTGGGGCAGTCCATTTCGCAAATCTGCCTGCGTCTCTATCGTCACTGCTCGTTTGACCGACGGGATGCGCCCCGTCCACTTGAAGCTGGACTCCGGAGCCAATGTTCCGTTCCTCGATAACCCGTCAGAGTTCCCGGCGGCCCGGGGGAGATTGAGAGATCTAATACTTATAATCGGAATCCGGACGGCGAACCAACGGGTGGCCGGCGCGGGCGGCGTTGGCTTCATGCTGCTTCCACGCTGCTCGGTTGAGGAACCAGAGGATCGTAAAGCGACGCCGATTCTGCACCCTTTGTGACAAACTCGTCCGGGATCCCGATTTTTCGCGCCACTTCGGCATCAAAACTGGGCCACGCGAGAGGGGGAACATAAAGAGTGGACATTTGAGACAAGCTCGTTGAGGCTAAATCCGTGAGTTTCACGCGGCGAATTACGGGATCGCAAACGGGATACGGCACCGCCTCATAGACAAAGACCTGGTGGGATGCGCCATATCTTTCGATGAGCGTATCGGCAAGTACAGAAATGCCCGCAGTCCCGGCCATCCCAGGGTAGACATGACCGATAACGCTAATCTGCCATAGCACCAGGCCGCACGTAGGGTCGATGATGCGCCGATGAACCAGGAAATCGGTGGCCTCATAACTTTGACATCCGGCGCGCCCCGGATCTATACCCAGGTCAGCGAACAAGCAATCCTCGGCTGATACAGCCGGTAACATCCGGGCGCGATATCCTTCGCGCCGGGCCCGAAGCATGGCCTCGTGCGATGGGAATGCAAACACCCCGGGGTGTCCATAGAAGACCCCACAAACATCCCTTTTCTGGCGCAGGCATTCGAGGATCCGATCTGTCATCAAGTAGTACGTCGTTAGCCTGTCTATTCCAGGCTGATATAAGGGATATAAGTCTTCAGCCGAGGAGTTCAATTGCATAATCCATGCAACTGTTAAAGGATCGGCTACGAGATACAGCACCTTGTCTGCGTGGGCTATGTGAGATTGCGCCTCCAGCGTAACCTGACCGACAGCTTTGATGCCGGTTCCAACGATGGTAAGTGATCCTTCCGATTCGGACACTGATGCCCCCATCCCATTCAACTCAGAACCTGAAAAGGCTGGGAGTTTGCCAGCCGCCGCCCCATCATGATCCCCATTGCGTTGGGAGCGCACTAAGGGCCGGTCCTAATCGGTCTGTTCGAAGCGTATGCTTGAGTCAACATCCCTTAACAACGAAGAACAAAAACATACGCGTTTTTGAAGATGCCGAATTGGTCCCCCCCGTGCCCTAGCCCTTCTTTAATTCCGAGCGCCTTCCTGATCTGTAGAGGATCCCTGCTCAGCATGGCGGCTTTAGCATCGCCCGTCACTCCGGCATCATCCAGGGCCCGGCCCGGGTCCTTGCAAAAATTGGCCAATTTTTGCGCATCAGTTGCTAGACCAACCAGAAATGCTTCAAGGGGTGTCAGACCCACTGCGTCCATTGCGAAAGCTCCTTCCTCCATTGCAGATTGAAACCCGATGGCCTCGTAAAGGGAACCGCACCGAAACGATAGCACAGCACCAGGAAGGATTCAATTCCAGATTTTCTGAGAGATTTCAAGCCACCTGGACCTGAATGACGCCCTTCGGGATCCACGTACCGGCAGCAATTCACAGATCTGATTGATCACCGCAGCCTCGGACCACCCACCGTTCGGGCACCCGACGCAGCGATTTTGGGTCGAGCCGAATATCGGCAATAATCTGCGCAAAAACGCATCGTTGGCCACATACCAAGCTTATGTCTTGCCTCGCCTAACACGTGCTCACCAGCCGCGCCTGGATTGAAACCCAAAAGTGGATGTACTTTGACCTCTCCGCGCGGCATTGGACGAAGGCGTCCAATTCGTGGGCAAGGAGCACGAGAGAGCCTTCCGCCAGCCAATAGTCCGACCCCGTTCGTGCAATTTTGCAAGGCAGGCGGCGTCGGAGCGAAAGCTGCATTCAGCCGGACCAGCGAACTTCACAAGTCGAGGCAAAACAGCGGAGAATTCGGGAACCTGTACTGCAAGCGGGCGCACTCGAACAGCGGGGAATACGGAACGCGGGATGCCCTGCCGTGGGTGCAGTAGAGCCTGGATATCCCTAATCAAATCCCAAGTATTCCGTTGGAAGTTCTCGCGCATGGCTAGTTTTCGGTAAAGCCGAGTATGACTTCGCGCTGGCGGCTGATCAGCGAGCAGGCTCAACTTTCCCCTTTGCTAACTGCCCGCGCAGCCACGCCTGCGACATGTTCCAGTCGCGCTTGATTGTGCGACTCGACACGCCGAGCTGATCGGAAATCTCCTCAAAAGTGAGTCCGCCGAAAAAGTGCATCTCCAGAACCTGCGCCTGTCGGGCATCGAATCCTGCTAGGCGGTTAAGAGCCTCGTCAACGGCCAGCACATCGGCTAGGCTTTCGTTCTTCACCGCCAGCGCATCGTCGAGCGTAACCTGTACCGCGCCGGCTCCACGTTTTTCGGTTCTGCGCGCTCGCGCGTGGTCCACGAGAATGTTGCGCATCGCGTGCGCTGCCAGCGCCAGAATTCGCGGTCGGTCGTTCCAGGCCGACGAGTTCGCGTCGGCTAGGCGCACGTACGCTTCATGCACAAGCGCCGTGGGCTGCAGCGTATGATTGCCACGCTCGAAGCGCATCTTTGCGGCTGCGATATGGCGCAGCTCCCGGTAAAGGCTCTCTTGGAGCGCACCATCCTTAGGCGACGGTTGGCTGGGGTCGGGATTGCAGGATTTATCCGCCATGATAACCTCGCTGGGACGCCAAAACCAGTATATGGCGGCGCGGATTTGATGTGGGCGCGCTTTGCCGGTCCCGCACCAACGGCACCTCCTTCCACTTCGGCCGCTCGCAAGGTTACCGTTCCACCATCGATACAGCCGATGGCCGTTCAATGAGTCCTGCAGCCAAGCCGACCACTGTCACGTGAGAATGCGACTCCGAATTCTGGCGCTTCCTGTGCTTCCATAAAACAATGGTTTCATCAGATGTGCTGGGGCCGTGTGGAGTTTCGAGAAACGCTGCGATCGAGTGAGCGGAAAACCCCATCGGCGAAAGCCGGAAAGAACCGTGCTTTTAAAGGGCACTCGCATGCGCGCGAAGTGAGCTAAAATCTGAAGATTCTCGCTCAAGTACCGATCCATTCGGTCGTTAATCATAAGTCGGCTTGTGTCCACCTATTCTTCCGAATACCGCCTAACCGATAGCACAGCTATGGCAGGTTTCCAAACGGATCGTATCGAACTGGGAAATGATGCTGAGCGCCGAAGCTGAGCGCCCATTCGTGGGTCTGAAGTCGCTCGAAAATGGGGCGTGACGTTTGAGTAAGTATATGAAAATTAAGTGCTTTGGTGGCGGAGGACGGGATCGAACCGTCGACCTTGGGGTTATGAATCCCACGCTCTAACCATCTGAGCTACTCCGCCGTCCGGCGCCTGATTGAGGCGAATTCCGCGCAGAAATCCCTGGGTTGATGATACGGTGCCCGGGATTGGCGGTCAAACTTGACCGATAGTACGTTTCGGGACGGCGACAATGGAGATAAACCGGCAGGTTTTCCAGGATAAGCGACGGCGTCCGCTGCTGTAGACTCGCCTGCATGAGCAAGTTGCGCATCGCCGGGGTGATTCCGGCGCGGTTGAGTTCGACACGGCTGAGCCGCAAGGTTTTGCGAGAGATCGCCGGCCGTCCCATGGTCGAGTGGGTGTGGCTTGCGGCCACGGCGAGTGGGCTCATGGACCCGGTGCTGGTGGCGACAGATTCCGAGGAAGTGGTTGCGATGTGCCGCGACCGGGGGATGCCAGCCGTAATGACTTCGCCGGATTGCGCCAGCGGATCGGACCGGGTTCGTGAGGTGGCGCGGCAGTTCGATGCCGATATCTATGTCAACATCCAAGGCGATGAGCCTACACTGTCGCCGGACTTTTTTCCTCCTCTGCTGGCGCTGTTTGAGCGTCCCGAGGTTCAGGTAGCTACGCTCGCTGTACTCTGTCTGGCGCACGAGATTGACAATCCAAATGCGGTCAAGGTGGTTACGGCTCTCGATGGCCGGGCGCTCTATTTTTCGCGGGCGACAATTCCGTTCGATCGCGATGGACAAGGCTCAGGCGGTTATCGGAAGCACCTTGGAATCTATGCCTACCGCAAGGCTGCGCTGGAACGCTTTTCGGCGCTGCCGGCGTCCTGGATCGAAGAAGTCGAGCGGCTGGAGCAGTTGCGGTTGCTGGATAATGGCATCGACATATACGTGGCTGCCGCGCCGCGAGATACGATCGGCGTGGATACCGAGGCGGATCTGGAACGGGCCGAAGCGATGCTGTTGAGAATGCAGGGCGAGCAGACGCGGGCGGTTTGAGGTTCCTTCCTACCCGGGACTAGCGGCGATGAGACGAAATTCTGAATTGCGCGCAAGAACCGGATAGCGCGGCGCTACGAAGATGGGCGACGATGGTTTCCATGAGCAGCAATTTCAAATTCGCAAAAGATCTTTTGCCTGGACCCTCCGTAGGCGTGGATTCAGAGGCCGCATGGAAGCAACTCCTTGCTCGCGATCCAGCAGCGCCTTTCTTTTATGCAGTAGCTACGACAGGTGTCTTCTGCCGGCCGAGTTGCGCCAGCCGGCGGCCGCTGCGGGCAAATGTGCGTTTTTTCGACTCGGCCGAAGCGGCGCGGGTTGCGGGTTTTCGCGCCTGCATGCGCTGCAAGCCGGACTCTGCGACTGCATCCAAACCGCTGGATAGAATTCGCGCGCACATCGAAGCGCACCTTGACCGGCCAGTGAGGCTGGCTGAATTGGGGCGCGTGGCCAAGCTCAGCCCGTATACGGTACAGAGGCGTTTCAAGAGTGAAGTGGGCGTGAGTCCTTTGCAATATCAACGGGCGTTGCGGGCGGGGCGGCTGCGCGGCGAACTCAAGCAGGGAGGCACTGTGACAGAAGCGATTTATGAAGCGGGTTTCGGTTCGTCGAGCCGGGCTTATGAAGGCTCCGCGCTGGGGATGACGCCGGCGCGATTTGCAAAAGGCGGCAAAGGTGAAGTGATCGGCTGGGCGACAGCGCGGACACCCTTTGGCTGGATGATTGTGGGAGCGACTGCGCGTGGGCTCTGCTGGCTGGCTCTTGGTTCTACCGCTGCGGAGGCCGAAGGCACTCTGCGTGAGGAGTTTCCGCTGGCTACGCTGCGCCGCGACGCTTCGCTGTCGGGCCTTGTGGATGCTGCGCTCGCGAGCGTGCGAGATGGCTCGGACCTTGTCGAGAGCCGCGGCCGGTTGGAATCGCTCGACCTGCGCGGGACTGTCTTTCAATTGCGCGTGTGGCAGGCGCTGCGGGCGATTCCGCGCGGCGAGACGCGCACTTACAGCCAACTGGCGCGCGAAATGGGACAATCGAATGCCACGCGCGCGGTGGCGCGCGCCTGCGCATTAAATCGCGTGGCGGTGGTGGTGCCGTGCCATCGCGTGGTGGGGGTCAGCGGATCGCTTACCGGCTACCGCTGGGGCGTGGAACGCAAGCGCCAGTTGCTGGAAACGGAGCGGGCCGTCACGAAGCCGTAGCTGGAGGATTTCCGGTTCTCAAGATCGAGAGCTGGGGCGTCCCGCTCGATCGTTACAGGCGCGCGCCGCCGGAGGCCTGGATGGTCTGGCCTGTGAGCCAGCCGGACTCGTCGGAGGCGAGGAATGCGGCTACAGTTGCAATGTCGCCGGGCTGGCCGATGCGGCCCAGCGGAGTTTCTGCTTCGGTCTTCTTCTGGAAGTCGCTGCCGATGAAGCCGGCGGCATGGACGCCTTCGGTTTCCACCATTCCGGGGTTCAGAGAGTTGACGCGGATGTTGCGCGGGCCGAGTTCCTTGCTCAGTGAAACGGTTACGGAATCCACTGCGCCCTTGGTTGCGCTGTAGACGGCCGCAGCGGCCACGCCTTGCGCGGCGACGGAACCGATGTTGATAATGCTGCCGCCTTCGGGGCTGAAGTTTTGTAACGCGGCCTGCGTGGTCAAGATCAATCCCAGCACGTTGACGTTGAACTGCTTGTGGAAGTGCTCGGGTGTAACGCCTTCAATGGGGCTGAACTCGTAGACGCCAGCGTTATTGACCAGCGTGGTGATCGGACCCAGTTCGCGCGCTACTTTGGCAACGAGCGGGCCGATCGATTCCGGATCGGCGAGGTCGGCTTGCACGGCGATGGCCTTGCCGCCCGCGGCTTTGATCTGGGCGACGACTTTGTCTGCACCGGATTTGCTGCCTGCATAGTTGACTGCGACGGCAGCGCCGCGGTTGGCGAGTTCAAGCGCAATAGCCGCGCCAATGCCTTTGGATGCGCCCGTAACCAGCGCCACTTTCCCTTGAAGATTCTGTCCCTGCGCTTTGCTCATATTCAGCTCCAGGCCGAACCGTTTTCATTTCGACAGTTCGACAACTATCGAATTGATTAATCACGCCGGGAAAGGATTCAGGAGCTTTGCGGAAATCTCTTTTTGGAGAGATTCAGGCCCGGGGGCAGGCACCGGTGTCGAGCGCCGAGAGAATTGCCATCAAGCTCTGGAGGACGCCGGGGCGGATAGTGAGGAAGTGGAACTTGCCTTCGCGGCGGACGTCGATGAGCCCGGCGGCTTCGAGCTCCTTGATGTGGTGGGAAAGCGTGGCGGCGGAGATGGGGAGGGCGGCGCGGGCTTCTGCGCAGCCCAGTGGACAGCGCGCCTCGGCGATGCGCTCCAGCAGCTCGAAGCGGCGCGGGTCGGCAAGAGCCTTGAGGATGGCGGTGCGACGGGCGGCGGAGAGCCGGAGGGGTTTCGCGGTTGCGTTGGACAGGGTTTCGAGCACGGTTTCGGGCATTTTGACTCCGG
>Ga0302319_10021765_pt1 | contig 11538 bp, 9 predicted proteins | sample Bog_T0_2_FD_203319 | JGI IMG/M metagenome (GOLD analysis project Ga0302319, IMG submission 203319) | Peat permafrost microbial communities from Stordalen Mire near Abisko, Sweden - Bog_T0_2 | ecosystem: Environmental > Terrestrial > Soil > Wetlands > Peat | place: Sweden: Abisko, Stordalen Mire...
CAGCATCAGTCCGAGCGCCTCCTCCTCCCGGCCTTCCATGCGGTAGAACTCCGCCAGATGGAGATACGGCCGGGCGTTGGCGGGCTCGCGCGCGATCCACGCGAGTTGCTCCTCCATATGTTTGCGGATCTCGTCGTCCAGCACCGGCTGGATCACCTCTTTTCGCCAGAAGCTCACTTCCCCGCCCCCACCAGAATGATCCGCACGTCCATCACATTGGTATTCGTGGGCCCGGTGATCACCAGGTCGTTCAGCGGCTGGAAATAACGGTACGAGTCGTTGCGATCCAGATAGCGGCGCGCTTCGGGATTGCGGCGTAGCGTATCACCGTCGGCGATGGCGCCGGCGGCGTCGGTGGGGCCGTCGCTGCCGTCGGTGCCGGCGCTGAGGACCACCACATGGCGCAGGCCGGCGATCTCCAGCGCCGCCGCCAGCACGAATTCCTGATTGCGTCCGCCGAGCCCGTCGCCGTGCAGCGTCACGGTGGTTTCGCCGCCGGTGATGATGCACGCGGGCGCTTTCACCGGCCGCGATGTGGAGACAATTTCGCGCGCGATGGCGGCGTGCATGCGCGCGATTTCGCGCGTCTCCCCCTGGATCTCGCTCGACAGCACCAGCGTGCGGAACCCCAGGGCGCGCGCACGCGCCGCCGCCGCATCCAAGGCCAGGCGATTGTTGCCCACGAGGACATTGCGCACACCGCGGAACAACCGGTCGCCCGGTTTGGGAGTTTCCGGCAACTCACCGCGCGCGCCCCGGTCGAGCCGTAGGCGCACCGCGGCGGGCACGCGCTCCAGCAGGTCGAACTTCTCCAGGATGGCGAGTGCGCCGGCGAAAGTGGACGCATCGGGAGCGGTGGGGCCGGAGCCGATGACGTCGAGATCGTCGCCGATGACGTCGGAGAGCAGCAGCGACTCCACCGCGGCGGGCGTCGCCAGGCGCGCCAGTTGTCCGCCCTTGATGCGCGAAAGATGCTTGCGCACGCAGTTGATCTCGTGGATGTTGGCGGCGCACGACAGCAGGAGCTGGGTGGTGGCCTGTTTCTCCGCCAGGGTGATGGGATCGGCCGGCAGCGGCAGCAGCGCCGACGCGCCACCGGAAATGAGGCACAGAACCAGGTCGCCTTCGCCCGCCTGAGCGGCGATTTCGGCAATGCGCGTGGAGCCGGCCACTCCCGGCTCGTCGGGCAGCGGATGGCCGCAGGGATTCAGTTCGATGCGGCGCAATTTCGCCGTGTTGCCGTATTTCACGTTCAGCAGGCCGGCGGTGATCCGGCGGCCCAGCACACGCTCCGCGGCCAGCGCCATGGACGCGCCGGCTTTCCCCGCGCCGATCGCATAGATGTGGCGGAAGCGTGAATAATCGCGGCTGCGGAGATGGCGGACGACGGCGTCCACCGGGTCTGCCGCGGCCAGCGCCGCGCGAAAAATAGAGAGCGCCTGGCGGCGCAACAGGCGGCTCATTTTAGCAGTGGGTGGGACAGGATGGCCTTAATCGCAACGGCCGGGTCGTCGCTTTCGATGGCGACGTGGAGATCCGCCAGGGCATAATGCTCGCGGCGGGCATGGTAGAGCGCGGCGAACTTTTCCGGGTCGCGCGCCAGCGGACGGTGCGACGCCTGCGACACGCGATGCAGCACCACGTCCAGCGGGCAATCCAACCAGATGGCGATGCCGTTGCCCAGCAGCAGGTCGCGGTTGCGCGGCTCGGCAAACGCGCCTCCACCTAGCGCCAGCACCGCCGGCCGGCCGCGTTCGATCCAGTGCACGTGCTGCTTGACGATGAGCGATTCGATACGCCGGAATTCGGCCTCGCCGCGCGTGTCGAAGATGGACGCGATGCTGGCCTGTTCGGCGCCTTCGATTTCCTCGTCGATGTCGAAGAAGCTCCAACCGAGCTGGCCGGCCAGGTGGCGGCCGATGGTGGATTTGCCGGAGGCCATAAACCCCACCAGATAGAGGCCGGGCGTTTTCTTGAGCCTGAGATTCATGCGGTTCCGTTCATTTGCGCCATACGGGATTCCACCAGCGAAGGGAACAGGCGCGCCAGCGCTACCAGGATCCAGCCGGACCGCGGCGCCATGACGGTGCGGGCGTCGCGCTCCACGCCCCGGCGGATGGCGCGGGCGCATTCCTCCGCGGTGATGGCCTGGCGGCGGGCGCGCAGCACTGCATCGGGCGCACGGCCTCGGCGCACGTGCTGCTGAAAGCCGGTGGTGACATACCCGGGGCACGCCAGCATGGTCTTCACGCCGTCGCCGCGTAGTTCCATCCGGAGCCCCTCGGTAAGCGCCGTCACGGCGTATTTCGACGCGCTGTAGACCGTCGCCCAGGGCAGCGGCATCTTGCCGCCGATGGAGCTGACGTTGACAATGGTGCCGCTCCGCCGATTTCGCATGTGTGGGGTCACTAGTTGAATCATCCCCAGAAGCGCGAAGAAATTCAACTCCATTAGGTGGCGGACGTCCTCCATGGAAGCGCTCCAGGAGGGTCCATAGAGTCCCACCCCGGCGTTATTAATGAGAAGATCGATGGCGCCGAATCGCTCGAGGGTGCGGTCGACTGCCTGGCGCCGGGTGTCTTCGAGCGTCAGGTCGCCGGCGGTGATCAGGGTATCGGCGCCGCCGGCGCGCGCCAGTCCGTCAGCGGAGCGCGCGGTGAGGGACAGGCGTGCCCCCGCGGCTGCGAACTCCGCCGCGCAGGCCGCGCCGATGCCTTCCGAGGCGCCGGTAATCAGCACGACTTTGCCGTCAAGACGCATAGTTCACCGTGGCTGAGGTGGGGACTCGTGAGGAACTTGCAGAATTCGGTGGCGAACCCGCTCCCTCGCGGGGTGCCCTCTGGGCCCGGCTCGGTAAGTGGCTTCCTTTCCGCGCGCGGTTTCCGAGCCGCGCGCGCAAGCAAGCGGTTTCTTCGAATTCTGCAAGTTCCTCTCGTGTCCGCGGAGTGCCTGCGCCACGTCCATTGCCGCCTAACCCATCAAAACGTCATAATGTTACCATGCCGACGCGGCTTCTCCCGCTGTTTCCTCTTCAAGTGGTGGTCTTTCCCCGCACCCCGTTGCCGCTACACATCTTCGAGGAGCGCTATAAAGTGATGGTAGGCGGCGCCATTCGCGACGACTCCGAATTCGGCGTCGTGCTGGCCACCGATGACGGCATCGTCAACGCCGGCTGCACCGTAACGGTGGAAAAACTCCTGCGGCTGTATCCCGACGGGCGCATGGATGTTCTGACGCGCGGACAGAGGCGCTTCGAGATCGTATCCTTGAATGAGGAAAAAGATTACCTGCGTGCCGAAGTGAATTTTTTCGACGACGAGGATTCCACCGCGCCCTCCAGCGAACTGCGCGACCAGGCAGTCTCGAATTACCAGACGCTCATGCGGCTGCCGGGAGCGCACCCCGGCCCCGATCCGGATCTGGCGGATCGCCAGGTCAGTTTCCAACTGGCGTACGATTTGCCCGATCTCGATTTTCTGAGCGCTCTGCTGCGCCACCGGTCGGAAGCCGAGCGGCTGAAGCAATTGAACCAGTACCTGGCACTCTACATTCCGCGGCAGCGCACCGTGGAGCGCATGAAAGCGCTGGCGCCGACCAACGGCCATGGAGGGAAGCCCGCGGGGCTGTAAGCAATGACCTCGCTTACCGGCAGCGATCCCCAGCCCATGCGAGGCCCCTGGTCTTTCATGGGATCGGTGTGCCTGCATGCCTGGATACTCGCGTGGGTGGCGCTCGGGCCTTCAATCCCGCTGGAACGCCAGAAATCCCTCTACCAGCGCGAAATCCAAGCCAACGAAACGCACATCGTCTGGTATAAACTCAGCGAGAAGCTGCCCGACGTGACGCCGCCGGCGGCCAAACGCGATGCGCGCCCGCTGCGGGCCAGGTCCAGGTTCGACCAGAACATTACCGCCGGTCCCCGGGACAATTTGGGGCCGCCGCAGTTGATCTTTGCGCCGGCGCCCGAGATCGCGCCCGCCAAACCGCTGCCGCTGCCCAATATCGTCGCCATAGCCCCGCAACGGCCACCGGCGCGTCTCTTTGTCCCGCCTCCCGTTGTGGAGCGCCCTCCCGACAAGGCGCCCACTCTGCCCGACGCGCCCAAACTGGCGGTAGCCGTGCCGGACGCCAAGGCTCCGGTGCTCGACCTGAAGGCGCCGCGCGCGATTCGGCGGTTCACGCCGCCCAAGCAACCCAAGCTGCCTGTACCGGCGGACCCGCCCCCGCTGCCCGCCGCGCCGGAACTGGCTTCCACGGCGACAAACCTGGCCGCGGAGGTGTCGCTGCCACGGCAACAGCACAAGTTTGTGCCCCCGTCGAAACACACGGCGGCGCCGCAGGATCCGGGCACGATTGCGACGCCGCCGCCGGCCATCGCGTCCGCCACGGCAATGCCCTCGGATAACACTTTGGTAATCGCCGGATTGAACCCCGCCAGGTCGCTTGAGGCGCCGGCGCCGCCGGGATCGGTCAAGGCCGAATTCTCGGGTGGTCCCAAACCGCAGCCGAAGGGCGGCGAGGGAACCGCATCCGGGGCGCTGCTGGAGGTTCCCAGCCTGACCATTCAGGGCGGCGCGAGAGATTCGCAACCGCCGGTGATGGTGGCGCGCGTGTCGCCCACCTCGCCGGAGGGCCTGGCGGCGGCCCTGCGCACCGCCCACGGCACTGCGCCTGCCACCGGAGTCCCGGCGCGCCAGCCGGTGCGGGTTTCGAGCGCTCCCGATCCGCGCATGTACGGGCGCCAGGTGTACACCATGGCCATCCAGATCCCCAACCTCACCAGTTATTCCGGAAGCTGGCTGGTGTGGTTCGCGAGCCGCGAACCGGACATCGGCAACCCCAACGTAGACATGCACCCGCCCTTGCCGCTGCACATGGTGAGCGCCAGGTACATCAACTCGGCCGTGGACGATCGCGTGGAAGGCAAAGTGCGCCTGTGGGCGGTGATCGGCAAGGACGGCCACGTGGGGGACATTTCCATGCTGCAACATTTGGATGAGCGCCTGGACCGCAGCGCCCAGGAGGCCCTCGGCAAGTGGCTGTTCCAGCCGGCGGTGCGCAACGGCGTGGCCGTGGACGTGGACGCCGTGTTCGAAATCCCCTTCACTCTCGCCCCCAAACCACAACGATGACGCCCCAACACCTGCTGATTGACGCCGACGATACGCTGTGGGAGAACAACATCTATTTCGAGCGCGCCTTCGACGAATTCGTCGCCTACCTGGACCACTCGGCGATGTCGCCGGGCGAAGTGCGGGCGGTGCTGGACGAGATCGAAGAGACCAATGCCAGGATCCACGGCTACGGTTCGCTCAACTTTGCGCGCAATCTCCGCCAGTGCTATGAACACCTGGCGGAGCGCGACGTGCGCCCGGAAGATCTGCGCACGGCGATGGCTTTTGCGGAGCGCATTCTGGAGTGCCCCATGGAGACGATTGCGGGCGTTCCGGAGACGTTGGAGTACCTCTCCGCCCGCCACGATCTGACAATCTTCACGAAAGGCAATCCGGAAGAGCAGAAGCTGAAAATCGACCGCTCCGGGCTGGGACGATTCTTCCGCCACGCGGCCATCGTCAAGGAGAAAGACACGGCGGCGTACCTGCGGCTGGTAGAGGAGCGGCAGTTCGACCGGGGCCGTACGTGGATGGTCGGCAACAGCCCGAAGTCGGACATCAATCCCGCTATGGAAGCCGGACTGAACGCGGTCTTTGTGCCCCACGCTCATACCTGGGTGCTGGAGAAGCAGGAGATCCGGCCGGGGGCTGGAAAACTGCTTGTGTTGGCAGAATTCGCGGAGTTGCGAGAGCATTTCTGAGTGAGGAAAAGAGGCATTCACCACGGAGGCACAGAGACACGGAGAAAAACTAAGAATATGGGCGGGTGACATTGTGGCGCGGCGCTGCCCTGGCGATTTTGAGGCCACAGAGGGGACAGAGATCACAGAGAAATCCCGCCGTGCGAATGCATTTCTGAGTGACGAAAACCGGGCATTCACCACAGAGCCAAGGCGCCGACTGACGTCGGCGTTCATTGCGAAGAGTAACTCTGGCGTAGGTACGGATTGAGAGTGATTCCGCCGTTGCGCCTTTTCCCGAGTGTCTTTTTCGATGAGAACACGCCCGGTGCGGCCACAACGTTGCGCGGCAGGCCCACCGGAACGCCTTTGTCATAGAGCTGAACCGTACTCGCCGCGTATGCCGAAGTGGGACTGGCGGTTGGCAGGCTGAGAGTGGGAGCAATCTGACCCACAACCTCCGTCAACAGGCCGGAGGTAGCGGCGCTCCAGTTGGTGCTGCTCGTGCCGGTCGGTGCATAGGTTGCCGTGATGGGGTGCGACCCGCTACCGTGACATTGGCGTTAAGATAAGCCGCCCTGCACCCCAGCGGTTTGTGGCCGGCGGAAATCGCGTTTCCAAGATCTGGCTGACGTGGCACACCTTAACGCCTATGTTCAGGGAGCGCGTTAGGGAGTGTTGCCCGCGTAGCCATTCTCCCCGGATCGGTTAAGCAGCAGCGGAAGCCCGACCCAACTGACGAAATCGTACGAGGACGCCGTCAGTCTGTTAAATTGTTTTCTTATGATCCACATCTCTAACGCGCTGATCGTACTAGTTTTGTGGATCAATTTGGCCGGCTTGGCCTTGGCCCTGCGCAAGTTTACGGGATCATGGTCCCTGGGGAGGGTGAGTTCGCCGGTCGCGCTCGTGGCCGCTCTCTTCTTTGTCGAGCATTTTATTGGGCTCGGACACCTCGGCTGGCTGTTCCCTTTGAGTACTGCGGGGGCCCTTTGGCTGGTGGTGCGAGAGAGAAGCTTTCTCCGTTCCCGCTGGCGCACGGAGCTGATTTTCCATGGCGCATTCCTCTATGCACTGATGTGGCGCTACAGCTTCCCCGACATCGACGCCAGCTCGGAAAAAATCACGGATCTGACTTTTATCGCCAACTACCTGGGTGGCGGCAAGCTTCCGCCCGTGGACCGATGGTTGCCGCCTTTCGGGTTCGACATGTATTATGCGCTCCAGCATTACGCGGCGGCATTGATCGGCCGCATCTTAGATAGTACGCCGGGAATGGCCTACAACCTGGGTTTTTGCACGCTCATAGCGCTAGTGACTACTGCCGCCGGGGCAACCGCCATGCTGCTCGTCCGGCGGCGCCTGCCGGCACTTCTCCTGACCGCATCTATCCTGGTCGGCGGTGCGGGAACGGCGCCGCTCATCCGGTTCATCGAAGCGTCTCCGCCTATGCATGCGAGCTTGCGTTTCATAGGCTCCAGTTTCACGGCGGAATCCGCCACGCGGCCTTTGGGACGGTGGTTGGTCCACGTCAGCCACGTCAATCAGGACACGCAGGAGCTCCCGGTGGAGACTTTCTCTTACCTGGTGGGTCTCGGCGATTATCACCCTCCCTTAAGCGGTTTCCTGGTGCTGATGCTGGCCTTGCTGGCGATCGCTCACATCGAGGCAGGCTGCGCCTGGGAAGCATCGCATGCACTGCTGGGCGCGTCTGTGCCGTTGATACTCGCCTGTAACACCTGGCAATTTCCCCTGCAACTGGCGTTGGCGGCCGGATATCTTTTTCTGCGCATGTTTTCGCGCAGACCCGTCGCGTGGAAATTCGTGGCAGGAGGGTTCACGGCTTCTCTGTTGCTGATGGAGCCTTTCCTCGCCCATTTCGGACCCTCGTCGGTGGATGCCAGGATGCCCATCCGGATGGTTCTGGCTACCCAGCACACACCGCCGATTCTTTGGCTGCTCCTCTTCTACCCCATCGTCGCTTTGCTCGCCTTGCAACTGCTCAGTGGAGAGAAATCGCGGCTGACGGTGGGACTCTGCGTCCTGTGGATTGCACTGCTAGCCTTTTCCGAGATCTTCTTCGTGGACGACCTGTACGGGGGCAAGTATGAACGCTTTAACTCCGCCTTGAAATGGTGGGCCTGGATCTATTCCGGCGGTATCCTTCTGATCGGCGGCTTCAACCTTCGGGCCCGGTCGCGCATCTGCCGCTGGGGAACCACAGCCGTTCTACTGCTGGTCTGTTCTTTCGCGGGGGAGTTGGGGGCTTACTATTGGACGATGTCCAAGCCGCACCCGGGCCAATTGGACGGCGCCGCCATAATCCGCGACGATGCCGGGGAGAAAGTGATGCTCGATCTCCTCCGGCACTCGCCGCCGACCATCGTGCTGCAGCGCATGCCGACCGGGGCATACACAGCCCAGCCCGCGCTCACGATCTTCGCCGGGCAGACGGCTTTTCTGGGCTGGCCGAATCATGAGAACGTCTGGCGTGGAAATCGCTCGGACATTGAGGTCCGGAGGCACGAGGTCGAACTCTTTTTCCGTGGCGAAATACCGGATAGCTCCCGTTGGCTCGCCGACAACGGGATCGGCTTTGTGTTATGGGGGAGGGACGAGAACCAATTGCCTCCGCTTACCTTCGATAGGTTGAACGATCTGATTAAGGATCGGTACATCTGGCACGGATACTATGAAGTGGGAACCTACCACGTCGGGCTCTGGCAGATTCGCCGCTGACGGATTTGCGGCGGACCAGGCTATACGCCGTGCCGCTTTCGTGGGCGCCGACGGAGAGACGGGGCAGAGCCCCAACCGCCACCGGGAAACAACCGGCGAAGACCTCCCTTCTTAAATTCCTCAGGGCGCTCTGCATGGTCTGAGACGCGACTGCGGCGTCGGAATCAGGATCTGCCAAGGCAGTGTGCGCGGCAAAGCCAAGCAGATAGCTCATCCCCCCTACCAGTGGGTACAGTAGACACCGTTTACTTTACATAGGAACTAATAGTTCCAGTGCTTCTAATCTAATGCGTTTTCGATCACGCCCACGGGGACGCCGCGTTGGAAGAGTTGCGTAGCCAGCCCTCGGTCCGGACGGCGGACAGTCCCCATCGTACCCGGCGTTTTGCAGTACGATTCCAAGACTGGCGGATGTATTCTTCCTGGCCGCAGCCATCCAGGTCGCGCAGCGACGGGCCGTTGATGCTCACCGTGTAGCAGTAGTGCCGCACGCAACTGCGCAGCGCGTCTACCGTCGATTTGTTGCGGAGAAAATTGTGCCGCTGGTGAAGATTGGTGGCGCGAAAGGGTCTGTGGTATCCTCAGAAGGCAGCTCACGCGCGGGCCTTCCGCCTGGACGAGCCTCAGCGTACGTGAACCGAAAAGAACGAGGTACGCTGCGCGGAAGGAAAGAGGGCCCAAGTGCAAGGCCACGGTGTCTTCGCGGCGGGAACTGCCGGGTTGTGCCGCGTAGAGGCTGACCGACAGTACAGATCAGCTATTGAAGCGGCGTAACGGCTTTCGGTCGAGGCTCTGAGATCATGGCAAGTCGAACCGACCCGCGGTCCCCAACGACACCCGCCCGGAAGCTTCCGCGGATTTCACTACTCCCTCTGTTAGCGGTTGGAACAGCGCTGGTCTATTACTTCGCAAATTGGGAGCGCCATTCCCCATTTGACTACACTATGCGCTTCGCACAAAGCATGCTCCAGGGACGCCTTGGATTGGATCAGCCACCACCGCCGTGGCTGAACGAGATGATCCCACATCACGGGTATTACTACTCTAGTTTTCCGCTTGGGGCCGTACTTTGCATGATTCCGGCAGCAGTACTCAGAGTGGCCGGCATGATTACCACGTTTCCCAGCGCGGCCATCGTGGCGGTGCAGGCTGGCGTTGCAGTTGTCTTTCTCTTCCGGCTTACATCGCTTTACGACGACAAGATTGGCAGGCGCTTGTTACTGGCGAGTTTTCCGCTGTTCGGGACTTGGGTACTGTGCAATCTTGCGTACGGCGGCGCCTGGCAGATTGCACTCGGCTTTGCACTGCTCGGCCAAGCCGGCGCGCTCTATTTCGTGCTTGTGGACCGGCGACCCCTAATAGCCGGCCTGTTCTTTGCAATCGCTTACGGAAACCGTACGGAAGTCATCCTTACTGCGCCTGTTTTTCTGTACTTTTTGTTGCGGCCCACCGGCGCGACGCCATCGGGGTGCGGGCAGATCGCGCACGCCATCAAGCTCAGGGAAGCGCCGAGGAGCAGCGCAATATTCCGGCTCGGCGCTGCCGAGCGTGTGGCCTATGTCATCAAGACGCAAGCCCCGGCAGCCCTGCGCTTTTTGATTATCCCTTTCCTATTGGGTACCTGCACCTTAGCTTACAATTACGCGCGATTTGGCGCGATGACCGACTTCGGCAACGCACGCATCCCGGGCGTATTGATGGAGCCATGGTACAGGCATGGAATTTTTTCGCTCGGGGCGATTCCTGCCAATGCCAGCGCGATGCTCTTCCAGGGTTGGAAGCGCGTCCCGCAATATCCTTACGTGACGCCAGGCGGCTTTGGGGGGTCGATCTTTCTTAGCTGTCCGCTGCTTTTGCTGTTGTTCCGTACTCGAGGGGGCGCACGCGATCAGGCAATCAAGTGGGGCTCCTGGACTGCGATTGTTTTGTTGACGCTTTTGCTCTGGACCCACGGCAACACGGGGGGGTGGCAATATTCCTATCGTTACGCGACGGTATTGCTGCCCTGGATGTTCATGATCCTACTTGAATCCGGGCCGCCAGGATGGCCCTGGATCGAAAATGTGCTTTTCGGAATCTCGGTGGCAATTAGTGCCTGGGCCACGTATCTGTTCTTGTGGACGCCGTACGTCCAGCCTTGAGAGCCCATGGTTTCGTTTCGACCTCCAGAGCAGGTATGACTCTCTCGCCGTCCCTGCTCATGGATATGCTCGCTGAGGGAGCTTGCTAGGTCGGCCAGGGTTTCCGTCCCTGCCGATCTGGGGAAGCCGGCGGCAATAGACCATACGACGCGCAACCTGTCCCGGCGCCAGGGACTTTCCACGACGGCCGCGAGTTTCTGCTTGGCCGACATCTGTATCCCGGTATCCAGCGAGTCAAGAATTGGGGTCTGGGCGAGAATCCGTAAAACCGCTGAATGGATCGGCACTCTGAGAAATCGATTTTGGGTTAAATTCAGAAGTTGCCTAGCGACGACGAATATTCACGCAAATCCTGCAATGGCCCGGTTACCGGGTGTACCGGCGCAAGATCGACGAAAAGAACAAGCTCCTGGAGCTATGGGTAAGGCGCAAGTGTGGGAGCAGCAAGCTGGAGTGTTCCCGGCTGATTAGGATAAGGGACCGGTACATCTGGCACGGATACTATGAAGTCGGAACCTACCACGTCGGGCTGTGGCAAATCCGCCCGAACCCAGCGCCAAGGGTGAGTCCTGGAGAAGCAGGAAATTCGCCCCGGCGCTGGAGAACTGCTTGCCCTGAAAAACTCCGCGAACCAGATCCGTTTACCCTGAATCCGCCAGTTGCTCACACACAAAAACGGGACCATCCATCTGTCTCCGCAACTGTTTGCTGAGAGCGGTTGCCACCCAAAAGGCGAGCTTCACAGCAGTAGGAAAAAACCACCGGCAACCGCCGGACAGGGTCGGGGGGAGCAGGCCGAACCGCCAGATTTCAATTTACGCGCAAGCCGCGCATGCCCAGGAGTGGCTGACACGGTTAGACTCC
>Ga0302319_10021766_pt1 | contig 11538 bp, 9 predicted proteins | sample Bog_T0_2_FD_203319 | JGI IMG/M metagenome (GOLD analysis project Ga0302319, IMG submission 203319) | Peat permafrost microbial communities from Stordalen Mire near Abisko, Sweden - Bog_T0_2 | ecosystem: Environmental > Terrestrial > Soil > Wetlands > Peat | place: Sweden: Abisko, Stordalen Mire...
AAGGCCTCGTAGCTGTTGAAAAGCCCATGCCGTCCGGTCAGCAGATAACCCTCGAGCCAGCCCTCGCACTGGTGCTCGCTCAACATCGAGTCCAGCACGCGTCCGTCCGGGGCGAGGAATTCATCATTCGTGACTTCGCGCGCGTCCCACTGGCGGTTGGTGACTTCAAATACTGCGCCGAGAAGATTCGAGAGCGTCTCATCAGGACCGAAGACACGAAAATTCCGCTGATCCTGATTCAGCTTAGCCACGTCGCGCAGGAACTTGCCGAGCACCAGGGTGTCCTGTGCGGTGACGGCGCCGGGCGCGGGGACCCGAACCGCATGGTCGCGGAAGTCGGGCATGCGCAAGTCGCGCAGGAGAGTTCCGCCGTTGGCATGCGGATTGGCGCCCATCCGCCGGGCGCCCTTCGGCGCCAGTTCGGCCAACTCGGGCAACAGGCTGCCGTTGTCGTCAAACAGTTCTTCCGCCTTGTAGCTCTTCATCCACTCTTCGAGTTGCTTGACGTGATCGGGATGGGCAGCGTCCACGAGCAGCGGCACCTGATGGGCACGGAAGGTGCCCTCGACCTGCACGCCATCGACGACCTTCGGGCCTGTCCACCCCTTGGGGGACTTGAGGACGATCATCGGCCAGCGCGGCCGAGAAGCGTCATTCTTGCTGCGCGCGTTCTTCTGGATGTCGCGGATGTCCTCGATCGCTTGATCCAGCGCGGCGGCCATGAGCTGATGCATCGCTTCCGGCTGGTCGCCTTCGACGAAGTAGGGGGTCCAGCCGCAGGCCTTGAAGAACTGCTCCAACTCCTCGTGCTCGACTCGGGCCAAAACCGTCGGATTGCTGATCTTGTAGCCATTGAGGTGCAGGATCGGCAGCACGGCGCCGTCGGTGATCGGATCGAGAAACTTGTTGGACTGCCACGAGGTCGCCAGCGGGCCCGTCTCCGCTTCGCCGTCGCCGATGACGCAAGCGACGATCAGATCAGGATTGTCGAACACTGCGCCGAAGGCGTGACTGAGCGAATAGCCGAGTTCGCCGCCCTCATGTATCGATCCCGGCGTCGTCGGCGCGACATGGCTTGAAATCCCGCCGGGAAACGAGAACTGTTTGAACAGCTTTTTCAGTCCGGCTTCGTCACGGGTGACGTTCGGATAGACTTCGCTCCAGACGCCTTCGAGATAAACGTTGCTCACCAGCGCCGGGCCGCCGTGACCGGGACCGGCGATGTAGATCATGTCGAGATCGTGCTTCTTGATGACCCGGTTCAAGTGGACATAGATGAAGTTCTGACCCGGCGTCGTGCCCCAGTGTCCGACTACCAGCGGCTTCACGTGCGCGAGCGTCAGCGGCTCGTGCAACAGGGGATTGTCGTAGAGATAAATCTGCCCGACCGACAGGTAATTGGCGGCCCGCCAATAGGCGTCCGTCTTGCGCAACTCGTCCGAATTCAGCGTGGCCTGCTCGACAGGAATCGCTCCGGCGGCGACGCCGTCTTCAGGCCGTAACTTCAAAGTCGGCACGTTCATTGTCGCGACCCTTTCTGTGATCCGGTTCACGTCTCGGTCACCCGGACGATGGGCCGCGCGTAGGCCGTATCGTCGACTTTCCGCGTCTGGGGCAAGCGCCAGAAAGAGGCCCCGGGCGGTTGCGCGGCCACAGCGTCGATAATTCGGCGCCCAAGGCGGACGACCCCTTCAAGGTCTCGTCGAATCCAGACATAGCTGACCGGACGTCGTCCGCGGCAGACTCGGAATGTACTTATGCCGCCAAATTGGCTTGGCTGCGCGCGAGGAGAGCAAATGCGCCGCGAAGCAGGTCAGGACAGCCGGGCCAAACGGGATGGAGAGCCGCGCACGAGGCTCAATCTGTGGATCGGCGGCGGGTCTCGACGCTGTTCGGCGTCGCAGGCAGCTGATCGGCTTTAGCTTGGTGGGGTCAAACTTCGGTGCTTGTTCGCACTCAGCCAGCAGCAGTGACGGACAGACGTCCACAAATATGAACCAGGATGCGGCGCAATGTGACCGGCCTGTTACGATAGGCACCCCGTTCGAAGCGCGCTCTCCACAGGCCTGATCAGCTTGCAGCTATTGATGAGCCATCGTCCATCGGGCTGCCGCTCGAGCGTGTAGAGCGCGGTCCAGAGCTGATTGTCGCCGTCGACGAGCGTCGCCGTGATCGTCATCGTGTCGCCGTCGACCTCGGCGTCGCCGAAATCGACGTCGCGATGGCGATAGACCGGCGCGTATCGATTGCGCACCATACCCATGAAGACGTCGGGATCGGTGAAGGTCATCTTCAAAGCCGGCGTGACCAGCGCATAGGCGCCGGCGGCGTCGTCGCGCGCGAAGGCGTCGAATTGACGCGAAAGGAGGGCGCGAGCCTCGGCCGAAGGCTGCGCGTCGCCCGCCCCGGCCGGACCCGCCAGAACCGTCGTGAAAAGACCGGCGAGCAGGGCCAGCCCTCGGATCCAATTCGTCATGACCTCGACCTCCGCAAGACGCCGAACCTAGTTACGCGCCGACGCCGACAAAGTTTCAGTTCGGCGCTCATTTCTTGCTCGCCATGCGTCGGGCTCGCGCTCGAATCCGTGTCGAGCACAACGCCTCTTGGCGGACGGCGGCTTTGAACTTTATCTATCCATTGGCCGGACAGTCTGGCGAGCGCCAACAGGTTCGGCCAAAGTCAGACGGTCAGCCATGCGCCCATTGCGGCCGCCCCCGGCATTTGTGACGGTTCTTGAAAGCGGACATCGTGCGGGGGTGACGCTCTTGGCGACACGGGGCGACGTTCAGACTTTCGCTGACTACGCTAGGCTGAAGTCTAGAGCTTCCGACGAGAAGAAATCGAAGTTCCGGCGTCGGCTATGCCTGCGCTTCCTGGGGGATCCCTGGATTCCCCAACGTCAATCGCCTTCGTGGCAAGACATGCTCAACGCGCCACATTGCTGCGACGGCGGGCCTTCAGCGCTGCTCCCGCGAGGCAGAGGATTGTAAATAGCGCCTGGCTGGCGATCTGCGCTGTGTTAGTCGTCGAGTCGTACTGCGGCGCGACCTCGACGACGTCGCCGCCGATCACGTCGACGCCCAGGCAACCCCGGAGGATCGCCAACGCGTCGGCCGAACTTAAGCCCCCGACCTCCGGCGTGCCGGTGCCGGGCGCAAAGGCGGGATCGAGACTGTCGACGTCAAAGGTGACATAGGTCGGGCCGCTTCCGACGACCTCGCGAGCGCGCTTCACGACAGCCGCGGACCCCATCGTAATCGCCTCCTCGGCGTGAATGACGGTCATGCCGGAATCGTAAGAGAACTCCCACAGGTATTCGGCGCCGCCGCGGATGCCGATCTGAATCGTGCGCTCAGGATCGAGCACGCCGTCGAGCACCGCCTGGCGAAACGGCCCGCCGTGATGGAACTTGCAGCCTTCGAGCGCGCCGTCGGTGTCGCAATGCGCGTCGATGTGGATGAGTCCGACCGGCCGCGCCTTGCCGACGGCGCGCAGCAGGGGAAGATCGATCGAATGGTCGCCGCCGACCGACAGTGGCACAATCTCGGCTTCGACCAGCCCGGCGACGAAGGCTTCGATGTCCTTGTGGCAGAGCGCAAGATCGTAGCGACTGCTCAACGGGACGTCGCCGACGTCGGCGACGGCGAACTCCGCCAGCGGCGCCATGCGCAGGACGTGCTCGTAGGGCCCAATGCGCTCAACGTTGCGGACCGCGCGAGGTCCGAACCTGGCGCCGGAGCGGTTGGTGACGCCGAGATCCATCGGCACGCCGACCAGCGCGAAGTCGAGTTCGCCCCGCTTTGGGGTCGCGAGATCGGGCCGAAATGGCGCCCGCAGCAGGGTTGGGACGCCAGCGTAGGGCGGTGGTCGCTTGCCGGCGCTCTTGAACAGCGCGTCGGCGACGGCGCGGAAATGCGGATCGAAGATTCCGGCGTCGGCGGCCTCGCCGTACTTGGCGCGGAGACGTTCAAGCTTGTGATCATCAACCATCGAGCGCCTCGTTGGCCGGATTGGGGAGCCTAAGTCATCTGGGTGATGAGCTTCGGACTGAGATAGGCGTCTAGCGACTCGGCGCCACCTTCGGAGCCGTAACCGGAGTCCTTGACGCCGCCAAACGGCAGTTCAGGTAGAGCCAGCCCGTGATGATTGATCGACACCATGCCGCTCTCGAGATCCCGACTGACCTCCGCCATCGTTTTCGCCGAGCGGGTATAGACGAAGGCGGCGAGGCCGTAGGCGAGGCGGTTGGCTTCGCGGATTGCGCCTTCGTAATCGCGAAAGGCGGAGACGAGCGCGATCGGGCCGAACGGCTCCTCGTTCATGGCGCGAGCATTCGTCGGCACGTCGGCGAGGACGGTTGGCGCGAAGAAGAAACCACGGTTGCCGACCCGCGCCCCACCTGCCGCGACTTTCGCGCCGCGCGCGACGGCGTCGGCTGTCAGAGCCTCCATCGCCTCGAGCCGGCGGCGATGGGCGAGCGGCCCCATGCCGACCCCTTCGGCGAGGCCGTCGCCAATCTTGATCGCGTTGGCCGCCGCTGCGAATTCGTCGACGAACTGTCGATAGAGGCTCTCCTGGACGAGGAAGCGGGTCGGCGCGACGCAGACCTGGCCGGCATTGCGGAATTTGGCGGCCGCGAGGACTTTGACCGCGCGATCGAGATCGGCGTCCTCGAAGACAATCGCCGGCGCGTGTCCGCCGAGTTCCATTGTGGCGCGCTTCATGTGGGCGCCGGCGAGCGCGGCCAACCGCTTGCCGACCGCTGTCGATCCAGTGAACGAGATCTTCCTGATCGTGGCATGCGGGATCAAGTAAGCGGAGATCGCCGTCGGGTCGCCAAAAACGAGGTTGAGCGCGCCAGGCGGCAAACCGGCGTCGGCAAAGGCGGCGACCAGCGCCGCACAACTGGCTGGCGTCTCCTCAGGGCCTTTGAGGATGATCGAGCACCCGGCCGCCAGGGCGGCGCCGACCTTGCGCACGGCTTGGTTGAGCGGAAAGTTCCAGGGGGAGAAAGCAGCAACCGGACCAACTGGTTCCTGAACCACCATCTGGGCGATATTGGATGCGCGCGCTGGGATCAGCCGGCCGTAGGCGCGCCGCCCTTCCTCGGCGAACCAGTCGATCAGATCGGCGCAGGCGACGACCTCGCCGCACGATTCGGCGAGCGGTTTGCCCTGTTCGGTTGTGATGGCGCGCGCTACGCTCTCGCGACGCTCGCGCAGCAACTCGGCGGCGCGCCGCAACAGCTTCGATCTCTCGAACGCCGAGGTTCGCCGCCAGTGCCGGAACCCGCGTTCCGCCGCCGCCAGTGCGTCGTCGAGGTCCGACTCGCTGGCGCAGGCGTAGGCGCCGATCGTCTCTTCCGTCGCGGGATTGAGCACCGGCGAGGCGCCGGCGCCGCCGGCGCGCCAGTGTCCATCAATGTAGAGTTGCGTGTCGAAGTCCATCTGCCGTCCTTTCGCCGCAACGCGCCATTGCGTCGCGCGCCTAGAAGCCGAGCGCGCAACCGTCCTTGCGGGAGTCGGAGCCGCCGATCAGCGTGCCGCGTTCCCAATCGATCCAGATCGCCTGCGCGCCGCCGATCGCCCAATTGGGCGGCCTCACGGTGAAGCCGCGCGCCGCCAGCGCTTCGCCGTGGCGTTCGCGCAGGCGCTCCTCCATTTCGACGATCTTCGTTCCCGGCAGCGGAAACAGCCGCGGCAGATCGATCGCCGTTTGCAAGTCGAGCCGATGGTTGAACAGCTTCGAGAGCAGGTGCGCGTGGCCCATCGCCTGATAGTGCCCGCCCATGACGCCGAACGGCATCGCGACGCGTCCGTTCTCGGCGGTCATGCCAGGAATGATGGTGTGCATCGGCCGTTTGCCCGGGCCTATCCGATTGGGATGGCCGGCCGCGAGCGAAAAGCTTTGGCCGCGGTTGTGGAACAGCACGCCCGAATTCGGGCTGACGAGACCGCTGCCGTAAGCGTGGAAGAGCGAGTTGATGAAGCTGACGGCGTTGCGCTCCCGATCGACCACCGCAATGTAGACCGTGTCGCGATGTTCGGCGGCGGCAAAGGACGGCAAATCGTCGATCGCGCGAGAGAGGTCGATCTTCGCCGCCAGGTCGTCGGCGAGCCGCTCTGAAAGGAGATACGCGACCGGCGTCTCGATAAACGCGGGATCGGCGAGAAAGGCGTCGCGCGCCGAATAGGCGAGGCGGGTCGCCTCGATCTCGATATGGAGATTGTCGATGTCGAGCGGATCGGGTTTGACCGTGAACCGCGACAGGATCTTGAGGATCATCAGCGCGACGATCCCCTGGCCGTTGGGCGGACATTCGTAGATCGTACGCCCGCAAAACTCCGTCGAGATCGGCGTCGCGTATTCGCCACTGGCGCGAGCAAAATCCTCCGTCGTGTGCAGGCCGCCGAGATCACGCAAATAGCCGACCATCTCGGCGGCGATTGCCCCGCGATAGAAGGCGCTGGGACCTTCGCGACCGATCGCTTCCAGAGTCTGCGCCAACTCCGGCTGGCGCTGGACGGCGCCGACGACGGGCGCCTCGCCGTCGCTGAGGAATGTTCGCCTCGCCGTCGAATCGCGGCGCAAGAGGTCGCGCTGCTTGCCGATGTCGTGAGCGATGCGCGGCGAAATCGCGTAGCCGTCGCGCGCCAACCCGATCGCCGGCGCGAGCGCCGCGGCGAGAGGCCGGCGTCCGTGGTCGGCAATCAGGCGCGCCCAAGCTTCGACGGCGCCGGGGACCGTAACCGCATGGGGAGAATGGCGCTCGATCGCCGTCACGCCCTGGCGTTCGTACCATTCCGCCGTCGCCGCCAGCGGCGTCCGTCCAGAGCCGTTGTAGGCGATCACGTCCGCCAAACCGCGGCGCGAAAGCAGAACGAAGCAGTCGCCACCGATCCCGGTCGAGCCGGCCTCGACGACGCATTGGACCGCGCAGGCCGTTACGGCGGCGTCGACAGCGTTGCCGCCGTCGCGCAGCGCCTCGACCGCCGCGAGCGTCGCCAGCGAATGGGAGGTCGCCGCCATGCCGTTTCGGCCTACCGCCGCCGATCGACCGGGAAGCTCGAAATTGCGCATCTCACCCCGTCATTCTGAAGGTCGTTTGAACCGTCGTGGCGACGGCGCCCTGTCGCATCGGACAACGCGGCGGCGGAACTTCCCGGCCTTACGACGCCGAGGCCCCGAGCATCTTGGCTCGCACTTTGGTCAGATGATCCCGGATCGCCTCCGCCGCCGTCGCCGCGTCGCGCGCCACGAGCGCGGCGGCGATCATGCGGTGCTCGTCCTGGTAACCCTTCCAGAAGGTCGCATCGGTGTGACCTTGCTTGATCTTCAACCACGGCCGCTCATGGCGAACGCCGATAACGGCGTCATAGACGCCGATGGCGAGCCGATTATGGGTCGCCGCGACCAGGTTGCGGTGGAACGCGCGGTCCCAATGTTCCCACTGCTCCCAGCCGCTGGCGCTGTCGCCGCCTTCGACGGTCTCCATGATCAGCTTGAGGTCGTTCTCGCTGGCGTTCAATGCGATCGCCTCGGCGAGGCCCGGTTCGAGCGCCAGCCGAAACTCCAGCAACTCGGCCGGACTGGTGTCGCGCAAAGCGAAGGCGTCAGTCCGAGACGGAGCCGCCTGGACAATGGTGCCGTGACCGACGCGGCGGATGATCTTGCCCGCCTCGTACAGTTCGGCGAGGGCGGCGCGCACGACGCTGCGCGAAGCGCTGAACTGCTCGGCCAAGTCGCGCTCAGCGGCGATCCGTTCGCCTGGCTTGACCCGCCCCTGGTCGATGTTGCGCTCGATCGCCGCTTGGACTTGGGCGATCTGTTCGCGCGCGCGAGCGCGAATGTTCTGGCCTGGAGACGCCGCTGCAGCGCGGATCCGCTTCTCGCCCGACACATTATCCTCGCAAACCGTTAGCGTACCAATTGTGGACCATTCGACGTTACACAATATCCATCACCATTCAGCCCGCTTCATGTCAAGCCCAGACATTCGGCCAGAATTCGACGCGAGTTTGGGCGCCAAGCGGAATATTTGCGCTTGTCAGTCGTTCAGATGGATGCCAATGTCGAACCAATATAGACCAAAAATGGGAGAAAGAGCGGGGAGAACGGCGAGCGTCGGCGTCGCTGATGTCCACGACCGGCGCAAGCGGCGGCACGCCAAACCAAGCGTCACACGTCCAAGAACGAGAGGGACACATGAGAACGTTCAGCAAGTTTGCGTCGATTGCCGCGCTGGCCGTGTCGGCGTTGACCTTCGCGGGCGGCGCCCGCGCCGACGACAAGCCAACCGCCATCACCATCGCCACCGAGGGCGCCTACGCCCCTTGGAACTTCACCGGGGCGGACGGTAAGGCGGAAGGATTCGAGATCGACCTCGCCAACGACCTGTGCAACCGGATGAAGATCAAGTGCACCGTCGTCATCCAGGACTGGGACGGCCTCATTCCCGGGCTGACCGCCGGCAAGTTCGACGTCATCATGGCGTCGATGTTCATTACCGACAAGCGGTTGCAGGTGATCAACTTCAGTCGCCCCTATGCGATCGACCCGTCGACCTTCGCAGTCGCCAAGACCAGCGCGCTCGCTAAGTCCGACCTCAGCGGAAAGTTCAATCTCAATGACGAGGCGGCGGCGCAGCCGACCATCGACAAGATGAAGCCGCTGGTGAAGGGTCTGCTGGTCGGCGTCCAGGCGGCGACCACCAATCAGCAGTTCCTCAAGAAGTACTTCGACGGCGTGGCCGACATCCGCGAGTACAAGACGACGCAGGAACACGACCTCGACCTGTCGGCAGGACGCATCGACGCGCTGTTCGCGCAGCACACTGCGCTGGCGGCGACGCTGTCGAAGCCGGAGTTCTCCAACTACACGGTCGCCGGCCCCGAGTTCCTCGGCGGCGTATTCGGACGCGGCACCGGCGCCGGAATGCGCAAGTCCGACACAACGCTGCTCGCCATGTTCAATGACGCGATCGGAGCGGCGATGGCCGACGGCACGGTCAAGACGTTGTCGACGAAATGGCTGAAGGCAGACGTAACGCCGCCGCAATGATCGACCCCGGCTTCCGCCGCGCGCCGGCGGAAGCCGTTCGCCGAGTTCGACAGGCATAGGGTAGCTTCCGGTATGTTCGATCTGATTGGCTTCGGCCCCGAAGGTTGGGGGCCGGCGCTGCTCTGGGCGGCGGCGATGACGTTCGCGCTGTCGGTCGCTGGATTTCTGACCGGCGCCGCGCTCGGAGCAATTGCGGCGTTCGCCAGACTGAGGGGCGCCCGCGTCGCGCGCGGCGCCGCCTTCGCCTACAGCGTCCTGTTTCGTGGCGTCCCGGATCTGTTGACAATCTACCTGTTGTATTTCGGCGGCAGCGTCGCGCTGACCACGGCGGGCCACTGGCTCGGTGCGCGCGGTTTTGTCGGACTGCCGCGGTTCGCCACCGGAACCGTGGCGCTCGGAATCATTTCGGGCGCGTATCAGGCGGAGGTCTACCGCGGCGCCTTCCTGGCGATCCATCGCGGCGAGATCGAAGCAGCGCGCGCCTTCGGCATGTCCGGTCCGACGCTGTTGCGCATGGTCGTGGTTCCGCAGATTCTGCGCTACGCGATTCCCGGTCTCGGTAACGTTTGGCAGTTGGTGTTGAAGGATTCAGCGCTCGTGTCGGTGATTGGACTGGTCGAATTGATGCGCGAAGCGCAGGTTGGCGCTGGATCAACCCGCGAACCCTTCATCTTCTTTTGCGCCGCCGCAGTGCTCTATCTCATCATCGCCGCCGCGAGCGGCGCGCTGTTCCGCAAAGCCGAAAGCCATGCCCGGCGCGGCTTCAGGACGGCCTGATGGACATCGCCTTTCTTTCCGACACCATGCTCCAGCTCCTGAGGGGAGCGCCGCTCACCTTGGAGCTGGCGGCGACGTCGGTCGGGTTGGGCTTTGTCCTCGCCCTCGCGCTCGCGCTCGCTCTGCAATCGGGTCCGGCGGCGGTCGGTTGGCCAATCCGCGCCTACGTCGCCACGTTTCGCGGCACGCCGCTGCTCGTGCAGATCTTTCTCATCTACTATGGCCTTGGTCAATTTCGCCAGACATTGCAGGCGCTCGACCTGTGGGGCTTCTTCCGCCAGCCCTACTGGTGCGCGATTCTCGCGCTGACCCTTAACACGGCCGCCTATGGCGCAGAGATCATCCGCGGCGGACTGCAATCCGTGCCGCACGGTCAGGTCGAAGCGGCGCGCGCCTGCGGCATGCCGCCCTGGACGCTCTACAGGCTCGTCGTTCTACCGATCGCTCTCCGTCAGGCGCTGCCGAGCTACGGCAATGAAATCATTCTGATGATCAAAGGGACTTCATTGACCTCGATCGTCACCCTGCTCGAGATCACTGGCGTTGCGCAGCAGATCATCTCGCAGACCTACCGCGCCGTCGAAGTCTTCGCCTGCGCCGGCGCCATCTATCTTTCGATGAACTATGTTGTCGCTCAGGCGCTCGCGACGCTCGAACATCGGCTCTCGCCGCACTTGCGAACGCCGAATATCGAGGACGCCGTGGCGATCGAAGGAGGCCTGCATTGAGCGAAGCGCCGATGGTCAAGCGCGAAGAGCGCGCCAACGCCGGCGCGCGGCCGGCGGTGACCGTCGTCGACCTGCACAAGAGTTTCAACGCGCTGGAAGTTCTGAAGGGCGTGTCGCTGACGGCGCGAGAGGGCGATGTCGTCTCGATCCTCGGCGCCTCGGGCTCCGGCAAGTCGACCATGTTGCGTTGCATCAACCTGCTGGAGACGCCGAACCAAGGAACGATCTGCGTCGGCGAGGAGACCCTCTGCTTCGTCAAGGATCGCAAGGGGCGCGTCGCCGCGCCCGATCGCCGGCAAGTGGAGCGTCTGCGCCGCGGCGCCGCCATGGTCTTTCAGAGCTTCAATCTGTGGTCGCACATGACGATCCTCGAGAACGTCGTCGCCGCGCCGATCCACGTGCTCAAGCGCCCGCGCGCCGAGTGCGTCGCCGAGGCCGAGGCTTTGCTCGCCAAGGTCGGCATCGCCGACCGCCGCCACCACTACCCGGCCCATCTCTCCGGCGGGCAGCAGCAGCGCGCGGCGATCGCTCGCGCGCTCGCCATGCAACCGAAGGTCTTGCTGTTCGACGAACCGACGTCGTCCCTCGACCCCGAGTTAGTCGGAGAGGTCCTGCGGGTGATGCGCGCGCTCGCCGACGAAGGCCGCACCATGCTGGTGGTGACGCACGAAATGGCCTTCGCGCGCGACGTATCCTCGCAAGTTCTGTTCCTGCACCAGGGCAAGATCGAGGAAGAGGGGCCGCCCGACACGGTCTTCGGCAGCCCCAAGTCGGAGCGGCTGCGCCAATTCCTCGCCGCTGCGCGCTGACGATCCTTCCCGAGACCGTATTCGCATTGGAGCATCAGATGACCATTCGCCCCAACTCGCTTCAGGCGCGCGACGTCGCGCACGTCCTCCACCCCTACACCAACGCCAGCCTGCACAAGAAGATTGGGCCGCTGGCGATCACGCGCGGCGAAGGCGTCTATGTC
>Ga0302319_10021767_pt1 | contig 11538 bp, 9 predicted proteins | sample Bog_T0_2_FD_203319 | JGI IMG/M metagenome (GOLD analysis project Ga0302319, IMG submission 203319) | Peat permafrost microbial communities from Stordalen Mire near Abisko, Sweden - Bog_T0_2 | ecosystem: Environmental > Terrestrial > Soil > Wetlands > Peat | place: Sweden: Abisko, Stordalen Mire...
CAGCCTTCCGCTATTTTTCCACGGCCAAGTCTATCTGTGAACACCCGCCGGGAGCCACATCAATCGTTTCCTTGGAACTTCCCTTTTGGAACTCTGGGGGGAACATTGCCAGTTTTGATGGTGTAAGCGAATAACTCTCGGAAGGAAGCGCATCAAGTGCGAACTTCCCTTTTCGAGTCAGTCGTCGTCCAGTATTCCTTGCCCGTCCGCGAGTCTCTGAACTGCCCCCGAATTCTCAACCACTGGTAACTGGAGTTTCTCGGTTTTTGTTTGGCTCTGAGATTATCTCGAAGCCGCCGTCGTGGCTGTGTAAATGTGGGAAGCGTTCTTTGCTTTCCACATTTGCATAGCCTGCTTGCCGGAACTCTTCCGGAGTCCTGTAGTCGAGCGAACTGTGCGGACGCTCGCAGTCATACTCCTGCCGCCAGCTCGCCAGCGTACTCCTGACATCGTTGAGTGTGCGGAACCAGCTTGCGTTCAGGCACTCGTCGCGCAGCCTGCCGTGGAAACTCTCCACATGGCCGTTCTGCATCGGTCTTCCTGGTTGGATGTGCACCAGCCCCACTTTCCAGTCCTCTGACCAGGCCAGCATCCGCCGCGAGGTGAACTCTGGGCCGTTATCCGAGCGCAGATTCTCCGGCCGGCCACGCTCACCGATCAGCCGCTCCAGCACCCGCGTCACGCGCCCGGAACCTAGGCAGGTACCGGCCTCCAGTGCCAGACACTCGCGCGTGTAGGCATCCACTACGCTGAGGATGCGCACCATCCTCCCCGTCGCCAGGCCATCGACGATGAAGTCCATCGCCCACTCCTGGTTGGGCCGGATCAGTCGCGGCGCCAACGCACGATCCCGCACCAGACGCTTGCGCTTCCTGCGCCGAACCGACAGCCTTTCCTCCAAATACAGCCGATAGACACGCTTCACGTTCGCCACATAACCTCTGCGTTCGAGCAGCACATGCAGCCTTCGATAGCCGTAGCGCGGCTTCTGCCGTGCCAGCTTCACCAACTCCTCGCGCAATTCCGTGTTTCGGTCCGGCTTCGGTTCATATCGATAGCTGCTTCGATCCACGCCCAACAGCTTGCAGGCCGTGCGCTCGCTCAATCGGGACTCCGCTGAGACGAACGCAACCTCTCCTCTTAGACCGGCAAGCTCCAGCCGTTTTTTCGTATAACTGCCTTCAGCGCTTCGCCGTGCAGGCTCAGCTCCGCAACCAAAAGCTTCAGACGCCGGTTCTCGTCCTCCATCGCCTTCAGCCGCTGCGCCTCACTCACGTCCATCCCGCCATACTTCGACTTCCAGCCATAAAACGTAGCAGCACTGATCCCATGCTCCCGGCACAGATCCGCTGTCTTCACCCCGGCCTCGTGCTGCTTCAGTATTCCGATGATCTGCTCTTCCGTGTAACGGCTCTTCTTCATACTCCGTCCTCCCGCTCAGATTACGAGAGAACTCCACTTTCAACTGGTAAAGTTTTCCGGGGGCAGGGCAGCCAGAGGTTACCTCAAGCCAGATCATCTGGAATTGCACCAGGTGATCTGTAGCGCGGGCGATCGGCAGCTGAGGAATATGCTGAGACGGTTCAGTCGACTGAAGTGTCGATTGGGCCCTCTTAATTGAAGAATCATTGGCCCCAAAAGCAGCCGACTTCGGCTGTCTAAATAGCTCCATTTACGAGCACGGTCCAATTGAATCTGGATATTTATAAACTAATAAACCGGTGTGGTTACTAGCTCCTATCTATTGTCACCTCATCATGTACCGATCATTACAATCCTCGATTTTTACTTGACGCTGAATGCGAATCGTGAGAGAAAGGTCGGGACTTTTCCACGGCCAAAAACCTGCGCTCTTAAGACGCGAAAGCCGAGACGGCCTGCGAGAGCTTCGATGATTGAGAACCCACACCCACTTCGGAAACGAACACCTCACGTCGCATCCACAACCATTGGCTTCGAAGCCAAGAAGGAATCACTCATGAAGCGCTTCAAAATTGGATTAGCCTTCGTAATCTTAGGAATCTCGGGACCAATATTGATGTGCCAGAGCCCACAACCAAGCGCGACAGTCGAACGGGACCAATCAGCCATCTCAGTTATAAACCAGGCGCTTGCTAGCGCCGGCACGACTCAGGTCCTTCAGGCGGTCCACGGAATGACCGGTTCGGGCACGATCACACTCAATGTTGGAAGTGGGCTTCAAGGCACCATCACGATTCGACGGCTCGACAGTAGGAGATTCCGATCCGATATCACACTTGACAGCGGAGTAAGAACCGCAATCGCTGACGGTGGAAGCGAAGTGGTGCGAGATGAGCGAGGATTCATTCGTGCCCACGCGAGTCCTGGAGCAGCCGCCAATGAGCAATTCATTTTCCCTTACACCCAACTGCTTCTTGCGCTCGCAAATTCTAACATCAGCATTATCGACCTTGGCATCATCACCCATAACAACCAACAGATGCACGATGTAAGGACTCAGCAGATGATTCTTGACGGGAGCGATCCTCACGGTTACAAAGCTGCGCTCAGCACACGCGACTATCTTTTTGACCCAAACTCTCTTCAAATCCTCAGCATAATGGACACTCCGGCCGCGCGAAGTATAGCCCAAGGGCCCCTCTCCCTGACACACGAGATGCAGTTGTCGGGATATCAGCCCGTCAGCGGAATTCTCGTCCCTTTTTCAAGCACGGAAATCGTCAACGGCCAAGAGCTATCGACCATAACGCTCCAGAATGTGAACGTAAATGCGCAATTCGCCGACGCTGATTTCTCTTTCTAGGCATCTGCCCTAATCGATCACCGTCGAAATCAGCGCAATGTCAATAAGTTAGCAAACGATCAGCACTTGTGAGGAACACGTCATGACCGGAAATGAGCGGAGCAAATTTGGCGTAATTATTCGGATCGTGATCCGGATCAAGAGCAAAAATGTAATTGTCGTATTGCTTTTCCTATTGGCATCCATGATGGGCGTCGGCTTCGCATCTGCCCAGGATTACGTGGCCAGCACAGGTATCCCGCAATTCTCCTCACCGACCCAAGCAGATCTCGGCGCTGTAGATGCTTCGAATGGAAATCTTCACATAAGTATCCCGCTCCATTCCTATGCGCAAAGAGGCGTCGGTGGAACAGAGGCAGTCACATTAGACTATGACAGCAACACCTGGGAGGTTCAAAACACCGGGGGGAATCTCTATTGGGGGCAGGCAAATCAATATTGGTTTGGTGGGTGGCGTCTAGCCCAGAGCGTTGCGGCTACATGGGGCCTAATCCCATACGGAGTGAATAAGAACTGCACAGCCGACACATTTTGGCACGATCAAAATGGAACGGTCCATGTCTTTCACCTTCCAACGAACCCGTATGGGAGTGGGTGCAGCAACAGCGGTGATGCATTCGCAATCGACTCCACGGGCTTCCACATGTATGTGACGAATGCGATGTCGGGGAATATAACTTACAACGTTTATTCACCGGACGGGGCGTTGGCGTGGACTTCTTCGCCCCAAACGGACCCGAATGGAAAGCTAATTCTAACGAAGGACACTAACGGGAACTATTACTCAGCGGATCAGACGCTGTTTTTTGCGGAGGGCGGCTTCTACGATACTTTAGGCCGCGAAATTGTGAATTCGACAAATGGCACATCTTGTTCAAACTCTGGAAATGTGTACTGCCTTTCCGTGCCAAACTCTCAGGGAACTACCTCGGTGTATCGCGCAACCATAGGCGAAATTCCCGTTAAGACGAATTTTGGGCAATCTGGGATAGCCGAGTGCACCAATTGCAGTATGGAGGTTGTCCAAAGTCTTGAACTGCCAGACGGATCGACTTACCAATTCCTTTATGATTGCGACTCAACCACTGGGAATACTGCCTGTGGATCTTCAGGCGGCCAATCTGCCTATTATGGGGGGCTCGTCAAGGCAACTCTCCCAACTGGCGGCCAGGTGGCCTACGGGTATCAGGTATTCTCCGATCCGTATAGCAACAAATCAAATTGGATAAGTTGGGAAGAAGGATCAAAGGGGCTGATTCAATTTACTCCTTCTGTCATTTCATCGTGCAGCCCTACGACCGTTGGCTGTCAGCAGTCAACCGTGGTTCAGACGAACATCAACTCCACAACATACACTTTCACACAGAACAACGGTGTATGGCCGGTTCAGATCGTGACCAAAGATCTGAATGGAAATCTCCTGAGCAGTGTGAGCCGTGCCTGGGATTTCTCGCAGCCATGCGTCACGAACTATTGTTATGGCGCATCGTGGATTCGACTTCTTTCCGAGACGGTGACGATCCCAACTCCAACAAATAGTCTCACAAAGAAGACGGCGTACTCCTACGACACGGTGGAACAAGGCAATGTGACCACCCTCCAGGAGTGGGGGTTCTATCCGAGCACGTTTCCATCGGTCGCCGATAGGACGACCTACACCACATATCTGACAACTGGGATTAATGATATCAACCGTCCGCTCTCAATTACCCTTTGCAACAACGTTGGTTCCGGTGCAGGTTGTCCCGGCGGCGGTTCGATGGTAAAGCAAACCGTTTTCTACTACGACAGTTATGGAGGGTCGGGGCTTGCAACTGTCTCCGGCGCGTCCCATCACGATGACACGAACTTCGGTGCAAATTATCTCCAGCGAGGCAATCCCACTCAGATTTCACGGTGGATTAGCGGGAGTAACTATTGGACAAACACGAAACAATACGACACGACCGGACAAGTGACGCAGTCTGCTGATCCGGCTAACAACATAACAACATACTCCCACGCCGACTCATTCTATACAGATGGAGGCAATGGAACGACCCCAACTTCCTATTCACCTTCCCAGTTGACAAATGCCTATCTCACGCGCGTGACAGATGCCATCGGAAGTCAATCTAAGGGTTACTATTGGGGAAGCGGTGAAACCGGAATTGCCACGGATTATAACGGAGCAACAGCGTATAGCCATTACCAGGACGTATTTGATCGGCAGACAGAGGAAACTGATCCGGAGGGTTGGGGGCTGACCGTGTATTCCTCGCCTACGCAGGCGGATATTTACACGGCGGTTGCTGACACGTCGCCCTCGACGGGATGTAGCAGTTGCCAACATTCTCGGACCCTTTTGGATTCCTGGGGACGCACGTCCGATCAAATCCTGGTGAACAATCCAATCGGCCAAGTGAACGTGAACAACACCTATGACAGTGCAGGGCGACTTGTGACCCAAAGTCATCCAAATACAGGGAGCAGCGATCCAAACGACGTCGTGGAGTCCTTTGGATATGACTCGGCTGGAAGGCAACTATCGGTTGCCCATCCCGACGGCCAGGTGCAGCGGAATGCATTTGGTGCCAGTGTGACGGAACTTGGAGGTGTTACATCTCAGCAGGGATCGACTTCGACGTACGGTTACGGATTTCCGGAAGTAGGGGAAGACGAAGCCTACATGCAGCGTCAACAGTGGACGGACGGATTCGGGAGGATAATCGAAGTTGATGAACCGAGCACCAGTAGCTCAACTCTAGGGACCGCGACAGTCTACGTTGGGAACGGAGGGGGACAGGAATCCCAAACATTCAATCCGTGTGAACCCCACGCAAGCTGCCCCGAAACTGCGTACAATTCCGGATTAGTTTCTTTAACAGTGAATGGTTATACCGCCAGTGCTTCCTATGGGCCCATCGGCCAGAGCGGCTTCACTACTGCAAGCACAGTTGCCTCAACACTCGCCACTGTCTTCAACAGTGACCCAAACTCACCGGTAATTGCGTCAGCCAGCAATACAACGATCATTCTCACCGCAAAAGGTCCCGGCTCATCCGGTAACTTCGCCTTCACGGGTTCAGCGACGTTTTACAACCAAAGTTGCCCGCCTTATAATCCATGTTTTGGTGGTCCGGTATACGCTATCTCCCCATCCTCAGGATCACTCAGTGGCGGCTCGGGCGGAGTTGGGTCATCCCCCTACTACACAAATTATACTTACGACGCTGCGAACAACCTTACATCGGTTGTCCAGGGAGTCCAAACGCGTACTTTTAAGTACGATGGGTTGGGCCGAAAAATCTATGACAGCACCCCTGAAGGGGGTGTTGTCACCTACACGTACACAGCGTCAGGAGGAGCGGTTTGCAGTGGCGACCCGTCGAAAGTGTGCCAGAGGACAGATGCCCGCGGCGTGGTCAGCTACTTCACTTACGACCACGCAAATAGACTTACCGGCGTCTCCTACTCGATCCCTGGAGGCCAAGGTATTTCGTCGATGCCGAATGTCTGTACAACAGTGCCGAATGGCACCTCCGCGAGCGTGTGCTATTACTATGATCAAGGAGGAGCAGGGGCTTTTGGCATTGGACGATTGACGGAGATGGAGGACCGGACGGGTTCAGAGAGTTATAGTCACAATGTCGCCGGAAGGGTCACCCTCCTTTCAAAAGTTATCAGTGGCCAAACCTATAACGTGAACTTCCAATATGACCAAAGTGGAGATGTCACCCAGCTCACCTATCCATCGGGCCGCACAGTATATCAATCGTACAATTCAATCGGCCAACTGTGCCAGATTTCGTCCAGTTCACCAGGATGCGGCGGGTCCGGCTATTTCGCGGGAGCTTTTTCATACAACTCGCCTGGAAACCCGACGACATTCACATATGGGAACGGTGTAGTCGCAAATATCGCGTATTCAGCAGCACGAATGCAAGTCTCTTCACTGAGTTATGCCCTTGGGAGCCAAACGTATCTCAATCTTGGGTACTGGTACCAGGAGAATTCACCGAATTGTCCCAATGGCGCCGCCACAAATAACGGCACAATCCAATGCATCACAGATGCCATTGACACTGGACGTACAGTCAATTACGGTTACGATTCGATGTTGAGGCTGAAATCGGCCAAGACAAATGGCGATTCTAGTTTTCCGCAATGGGGCCTGTCGGAAACGTTTGACCGATATGGAAATCGTCTGAGCCAAACGGTGACCGCTGGAAGTGCGCCGTCATCATCGTTGACTTTCACGAATTCCGGTGGGGGAAATTCGAATCAACCACTCGGCTATAGTTTTGACGCAAGCGGTAACATGACTGTCGAGCCTCTATCTCCTCCCAATGATATGACCTATGATGGCGAGAACCGGATGACTGGCTTTACAGGGAACGGAGGCACCGGAGCATACACTTATGACGGAAATGGTCTCCGCGTTGTGAAAGCGCTGCAGGGTGGAACGACTACCGTGAGCATCTTCGTAGGTTCCACGGTAATTGCCGAATACGACAATGGCGCAGCACCCGCATCGCCATCTCGAGAGTATATTTACAACGGTGCCGGAGGAGATACAACGGGCCTGTTGGCTATGATTAGCTCGGGAGTTACAACCTATTACCATCAGGATCACTTATCTGTCCGCCTGACGACTAACGGAAGTGGCACGATCGTGACGCAGGAAGGACACTTCCCGTTTGGAGAGTTGTGGTACCAATCCGGTTCATCGAACAAGTGGGTCTTTACCAGCTACGATCGAGACTCTGAGAGTGGCTTTGACTACTCGCTGGCGCGATACTACGACAGCCGAACGGGCACTTTCTGCTCGGCTGATCCCCTCGCAGGGTCTCCGGGCGATCCGCAATCGTGGAATAGGTATCCCTACGGACGAAACGATCCGATTGATGTTACGGACCCAAGTGGAAAGAGCTGGTCGAGTTTCCTTTCAGGCCTTATCGATTTCCTATCGGTGTTGGCCGCTCCCCCAATGGGTATATTCTTAACGGCCGAGGATTTCATCGAAGACGGCATCGGAATTCGCAAAGGCCCTCCGGAGATGTTCTGGCTTGGGGGCGGAATCTCACTCGGTGCCTCATGGAATGGAACCCCATTGATGCAGTACGGCGGCCTCGCCGGCGGGATACAAGACGCACTGGGACTTCCAAGTATGGCGGATGTCGGAGGACCGATATCCGGGTTCTCCAGCGGAACACCTGTGTATTGCGATCAAAACGTCATGGCAGCGATGAAACTGGCACTAACATCGGCCGATTCGAAAAACCTAATTGATCCGATCAAGGACCCCACAAAGATGACGGAAGGTGGCTTTCCAGTCTACAACATGGGTGACGGGGTAGTTCGGGTTGGCAATCAGCCGACCGGGACACCGTTGGCCAAGCAAATCGAATACGGGCCTGCATCCGGCTGGGACCCAACGCATGGACAGTCTAACGCTATCGCCGTCTTTCATACTCACCCTTCTCCTCCTGGCCTTCCTTCGTCCCCAGGCAATACCGCTGTTGAAGGGGGAGGGGGCGACACCGGCTTCGCAGTTACAAGGGGAATGGACAATTACGTCATTTCAAGATTCGGTCTGGCGGTTGCCAGCAAAAATGGCCCCAAGAATCCACCTAAGAAGGGCTGGAATCCATGGATAGTCCAAGGAAATGGAATTGACGACTGGATGAAGGGTCTCAATAAGCTTTGCGGCCGATAGGGAAGAGGCTTTATGCGAATCAGCTTAGTGGTTGTTCTTGTAGCCCTGTGCTCAACTATGCCTCTCCGCTCACAACAGCAGTTGCAGAGCCCGCCAAAGGACTCCGTGACTTGTAAGGATCAGGAGGGCGCGCTCAAGTCTATGGCATATATTGATGCGGTCATGGATCAGATTCGTCCTCCAGAAATTCGAATCGGCCGCGGGATTTCTTTAGGAGTCGAATTGAGGTACGGGGCCAAGGCTTTTCTGACTGCAGAAGGGGACAAATATAATGAATGGTTGGGTACGGCACAAGTTCCGAAGGGAAATGTTATCGAGTTTCTGGAATCGACTGCTGATTCTTGTCAACTGCCGCCCGATCCTGCCGACGCGATAAAGCTGCTGAATATTCATTGGGAAGTCAAAGCGCTGACACGAAAAGAGTTTGATCAGTTGCACGCCAAATTCATGCTCGTCCTGACTCAGTACTTATCGACGGTTCGAGAGCGGTCCAATTACTATTTGGAAAAGAATCGATCCGGCGGCGGCGTTGATGCCTCGGAATATGTAATCGAATATGACAATTCATGGGAGCATTTCCGGATTGTCGAAATGAACCTTCCGATCGATGGAAAGCCAACGGAAATGATAAATTGGGTCCATCATTTTCAAATCATGACCGAGCAATCCTTTGGCGGCAAGCCTTTAACGGGCGCAGGCTGGTCGAACAATTGATTCCGCGTAGCCTGTCGTAGCTAGGATCGGAGACAGTTTTGGTCGACCATTGAAGTTCAGTCCGGTGCGCCCACTGCGTCGACGAGGGCTTAACTCGCCTAGTTTCGAGTCACATTCGTTCAGGTAATTCCAGGTTAGCTGAATTGTTCGGTCAATCCGAGCGCGCATAAGGTACTACATTGACTAGGAAGAGAGAGTTGTGAAATCGGAACAGCTATCGCTAGCTAGGCACAGTCGTGAATTTGGTCTAACCCTCGTCGAGCTCATTGTAACAATTGCACTTCTTTCTATATTGGCATCCGCTGCTATACCCGTGACGATCTTCGTCGTAAAGCGAGATAAAGAGCACGAGCTTCGTCGCGACTTGTGGGAGATGCGGGATGCGATTGACCATTATAAAGACGTTGCCGACCGAGGGGCGGTGCAGATCAAACTTGACAGCAACGGCTATCCGCCAGACTTAGAGACGCTGGTAAACGGCGTTGACATTCAGGGCAAGAAGGTCCGCTTCTTGCGCCGGATTCCCATTGATCCAATGACTGGCAAGGCCGAGTGGGGCCTCCATTCCATGCAGGACGATCCCAAGTCGGACTCATACGGCGGCCAAGGCGTATTCGACGTTTATTCTAAGTCACAGGGCACGGCGCTCGATGGCACGAGATACGCCGACTGGTAGATGACGGCGATGGCAGACATTGCGGCTCAGTAGGGAGACTAAGAGCAACCTGAAATGTAGTCGAAACTGTAGCGGTCAAAGCACTCTGGAACCACTCAAAACCACAGCATTCAACAAGACCGCCACAGCGCATTCAATCCAAATCACTAAGTCTCGCTCAATTTCAACACACTTCAACAAGCAGTGAATTCTGGTTCGGGACCAGGGGGTCGGAGGTTCAAATCCTCTCTCCCCGACCAATAAAATCAATAACTTACAGTCTTTGGGAGAGCCCAACAGTAGACCCTCTGGTATTGACCCAGGTGCTCTGGCGTGTGTGGCGCGTCTTTATTGAACGTTCGTTGAAAAAGATGAATGCAGCGATTGCTACAGAGTCATCTACAGTCGTCCGCAATCAATGTGAGCACCTGACTGCGCTGCTTGCCGATCGTGCGAATTCAGCAAAGCAAGAGTTGCCTCTCGAAAACTGACAAAACGCGGCGTCAAATGAATCAGACTGTTCCGTGCCGGAGTCGGGGTCTCAGCCAGTTATAGGTCGCGGTGCCAACAAGGGCGCCGAGCACGGCGACAATCGTGACCGAGGAACCATTGCCAATGAGAGCGAACAACAGTCCAGGACACGCGCCGGTCAGAGCCCAGCCTAGCCCGAAGATGGTTCCGCCGGCGGCGTAGGCAATGCCGTTGCGCAGCGGTTTGGGCGGAATCTGTATCGGGTTACCCGAGATTGACTTCAGGCTCGCAGCCTTGATGTGCGCGATGGATTCGTCCGCAGCCACGATGGCGGAGCCAATGATGCCGTATATACGGAATGATTGGACGCGAAACATCTCCTGAATGCGCCACCGAGGGAGGACCCCAGAGCGCGAGAGGGCAGCGCCGAATGCAATGCCGAGGGTGCAGATAGACGGCGAGAAATGCTGGATTGGCGGGACGCTGGTCAGGAATGCTGACGCCGCAATTCGGGGTTTCTTGAAATGAGTGCCCCGTCATAGTCCTTCGATCACAATCGGCAAGATGAAGTAAGTTGCGGCAAGGCCTCCGGCAAAGAACCCGACCGAGGCGATGAGCGAGGGGAGCTGAAAGTTGGAGAGGCCGGATATTGCATGACCGGAAGTGCATCCGCCGGTATTCGCTGTTCCGAGACCGACGAGAAAGCCACCGATGACAATGGAGATGAATCCACGTGCCGTGAGGAGCGCGCTCCAACTCAAGATCTCGCGCGGTGCGACGCCGGAAAAACTACGAAGGCCCAAACGGACGAGCGCTTTACTGGTCTCTGACGAGATCGCCACTTCATGAGGTTGACCCAGGTGAGCGGCAAGGAAGCCAACGATCAGCACTCCTGCAAGGAACGCATGATTCTACAGCCCAACTTCCTTCCAGTTGTAGCGCGGGAACTACGCCTTGCGCGGCAAGGGTGCCGAGCACATGTGGCTGAGATTGCCCGAGATTCCAAATACCTTGTTGCCGACCAGCAGCAGCACCGGCACAAACAACGCAAAGAAGGGACGCGCGACGTACCACGGCCACGTAACTGAAAACCAGCCGTTCATCGTCTTAAATAACTCCCTGCTTGCTCACCACTTCATCCCGCTTGATAAGTTTATCGGGAATGTCGCCCCGATTGTCCTTTGCCAGCTAGACTTGTCCCGCTCCTGATTGAAC
>Ga0302319_10021768_pt1 | contig 11537 bp, 12 predicted proteins | sample Bog_T0_2_FD_203319 | JGI IMG/M metagenome (GOLD analysis project Ga0302319, IMG submission 203319) | Peat permafrost microbial communities from Stordalen Mire near Abisko, Sweden - Bog_T0_2 | ecosystem: Environmental > Terrestrial > Soil > Wetlands > Peat | place: Sweden: Abisko, Stordalen Mire...
TTGATCTCACGCCGTCACCGCCGGACGCCGCCAGCGCACCCGCAACGCCTCCAGCCCCCGCCACTCCCTAAGGTCACGTCCCCGCCAGATTCGCTCCGCCCGGCATCACCACCGAGTTCGCGCGCGGGATCGCCTTCAGCACGTCGGGACTGATGCGCAGGTGATCCAGCACCAATTGCTGCGGCGCGTGGCTCACCCATTCCGAGAGCGAGAGATCCATGAACTTGGGATTCTTGAACATCTCGAGGAAGACCAAGTCCTCGTCGCCCGTGTTCTCGACGTAGTGGCCGAAGGTCATCGGCACGAAGCCCACGTCTCCCGCGGCGAAATCCATCGTGCGCGCCTTGCCGCCGGTGAAGAACACCGTCATGCGGCCCTTCCCCTGGATGAAGTAGGACCACTCGCTCGCGTTCGGGTGCCAGTGCAACTCGCGCAAGCCGCCCGGCTTCACCGTGACGTGCGCCATCGACGTCGTCGTCACCGGGAAGTTCTTCGAGTCGACAATGCGCACCTCGCCCGACTTCGTCTTGAGCGTCGGCGCCATCTTGCTCATCTGGAAATCAAACGCCGTCGACGTCAGCCCGCGCTCACCCGCCGCCTGCTTCTGCTCGTCCTCCAGATTTCCCGGCAACCCCTTTTGGAAAATAAACAGCCCCTCCGCCGGCACGGTGTAGAGCTCCTTGAGCTGGTCCTCGGTCACGCCCCAATTCTTCGCCAGAACTTCCGGCGGCGTGTGCCGCGCCCAGTCGGTGATCAGCGTCGTGTTGCCCTCGGAGAAATTGCCGTTGTCGAACACGAGCAGGAACTCGCCGCCGTCCCCCTCCAATCCCTGGATCGAATGCGGCACACCCGGCGGGAAAAACCAGATGTCGTTCTTGTGCGAATCCTTCACGAACGCCTTGCCGTCGTAGTCGATCGCCGTCAGCCGCACGCTGCCCGACAGCGTCAGGCCCCACTCCGCCGCCTCGTGCCAGTGCAGCTCGCGGATGCCGCCCGCGGTCAGCCGCATGTTCACGCCCGCGATCTCCTTCGAGACCGGGAACGAATCGACCGTCACCTGCCGCGTCCAGCCGCCCGGCTGGATGCGCCGATGCGCGACGGAAAACGAATTCCAGAATTCCGGTGCCTCGCCGTGGTCCGTCGCCGGCGGCACGAAGCCGTTTTCGCTGATGTCCTTCAGCCCGCTGTTCTCCGGCCCGGGATCGCTCATGCTCTTGTCGTGCTGCGCCGCCAGGACCTTCTCGATGTCCTGCCCTCGCGCTCGCGACAAAGCCAGTGCGCTCAGGAAAAGCGCCGACGATCCGGCTCCGATAAAGTGACGACGGTCCATCCCCGAAAATCCGGGGCCAGTGGGGGACGCCCGCACGGCGTCCGAGGAGTGTGTGCTCATGATTTTTGACTCGCAGTAAACAAGCCACCGAACGCTCACCCTGGGCCCCTCAGCGACGACAGCCCGTACCATTTATGTTCGTCCCGAATCGAACAAAAGCAATGGCGCCTCATGAAAATCCCATGAAGCCGCAATTACAAAAAGCCCCTTTTCCGTCCCTTTTCCTTTTGCCCTTTTCCCTCTACCCTCCCCCGCATGCCTCTACGAGTCATCTCCGGCAGCGCCGGCGGCCTGCACCTCAAGTCGCCCAAGCGCCACCAACTTCGCCCCACGCAGGACCGCATCCGGCAGGTCATCTTCTCCAGCCTCGCCGAGCTCATACCCGGCGCGCGCGTGCTCGACCTCTACGCCGGCACCGGCTCCTTCGGCATCGAGGCCCTCAGCCGCGGCGCCGCCTCCGCCACCTTCGTCGAGCAAGACCGCGAAGCCGTCCAATGCATCCGCGACAACCTCGCGCATTGCCATTTGCAGGGCGACGTCCGCCAGGGCGATGTCTCCACCTTTCTCGCCACGCCGGGCGCGCTAAAGTTCGACCTCATCTTTGCCGATCCTCCGTATACCAAGGAGCGCGGTCTCCTTGACCACGACCCGCTGTTAGCGCGACTAATTGGCTACATTAGCCCAACTGGTCACTTTGTGTGGGAACATTATGCCCAGCAGCAGCTCGAAGATGCCGGGGATTGGGAGGTCGTCCGGCAAAAATCCTACGGCGAAACGGGCCTAACATTTTTAAGGCTTATACATAAAAAATAGAAAATTACACTCTATTGGAAGCGCTTAAAACTTCGCCGTTTGCACAAAAATTTTTCCGTCCTAATTTGGTTGGTTGTTTGTGGTATAAGGATTGCTAACTACTACCAACCCATGACACCTAAACCCGCTCAAGTTATTTCCAAGACAGGCTCCCTACGGCCCGTTCGGAAGATACAAAAGGGGGCCACGGAGACTGCGCGTCTGTTCATCGACGTCAGTGAAATCGTCCGCAAGACGCAGGCGATGCCGCTGACTCGGTACGTCGAGTAGTCCCGACTGGCTGAGATCGTCCTCCGATTTGCACCGGGGGACGATGCAGGAGGTGTCGCCTCAAAAAACTTCGCGGGAATTTTTCGGTCCCGCCATCATTTCGTCAGGATCTTCCGCGCCTTCTCGAGCTGCTTGCGCTGCTCCTCGCTGATGTTCGGCATCGTCAGACCCAGCGACTCCAGCGTTTCGATGATCACCGCCGCCACCACCAGGTGCGTGTACCATTTGTGGTCCGCCGGCACGACATACCACGGCGCCTCCTTGCTCGCCGTCTCGCCGATCATGTCCTCGTAGGCCCCCTGGTAATCGTCCCAGAACTCCCGCTCCTTCAGGTCCGCGGCGGAAAATTTCCAGTGCTTCAGCGGATTGTCCAGCCGCGCCAGGAACCGCCTCCGCTGCTCCCCCTTCGACAGGTGCAGGAAAAACTTCCGCACCACCACGCCGTTGCGCGACAGGTATTGCTCGTAATTGCGCACATCCTCAAAACGCTGCTTCCAGATTTTCTTCGTCACCAGCGACTCCGGCAGCCGCTCCGCCTTCAGCATCTCCTTGTGCACACGCACCACCAGCATCTCCTCGTAGTAGCTGCGATTGAAAATGCCGATTTGCCCGCGCTCCGGCAGCGCCACACTCGTGCGCCACATGAAATCATGATCCAGCTCCACCGCCGACGGCGCCTTGAACGAGTGCACATGGCAGCCCTGCGGATTGATCCCCGACATCACGTGCTTGATCGTCCCATCCTTGCCCGCCGCATCCATCGCCTGAAAAATCAACAGCACCGCCCAGCGATCCTGCGCGTAGAGCAACTCCTGCAGGTCGCTCATTTTCTTGATGCCCGCGTGCAGCAGCTTCTTCGCTTCCTCGCCGCCCTCGTCATCGGTGCCCTTGAAGTGCCCCTTCTCGCCGGGCGAAAAATCCTTCAGCCGGAATTTTCCCCCGCCCGTCACTTCATACGGGCTGATGTACTTGATCAGTTTTTCGCGTTTCATGGCCATCTCCTAGGTTGGACGCAACTTGTCGCAGCGTTCGCGCACCACCGCGATAACCTCGGGCACATCGGCCACGTCCGCCAGCAAATCGTACATATGAATGCGAGGAAGCCGCATCGTCAGCGTCACGCGACCTGCCCCGCGCGTCTCCTCGTCCCAATTCGCCACCAAGCCAACCGGCTCGTACTCAATGAAAATCCGCTCCAGCTTCAGGCGCGTCAGCCCGTTATTTGGCGTGTACTCGATCAGGTAGCGCGCATCGTGCAGGTCCGGATGCCAGCGCGTCTCGAAAAGCACCGCCAGTTTCAGGAAACGATTCACCGTGACGCTCAGTGCCAGCCCCGCGATCGGATACCCGGCCCCGATGGTCATGCCGATCCCCGCCGCCACCCAGATCACCGCCGCCGTCGTCACGCCGCTCACCAGCCGCCGCCCATGCAAAATCACGCCCGCGCCGAGGAAGCCAATGCCCGTCACAATCTGCGCCGCCACCCGGCCCGAATCCCCCGTCGCGCTCGTGAAAGCAAAGCCCGTCATCGTGAAAATCGTCGAGCCCAGGCACACCAGCACCAGCGTGCGCAAACCCGCCGGCTTCTCGCGCCGCTGCCGTTCATCGCCCAGGAACGTGCCCGCCAGGATGGAAAAAACCACCAACGCAATCTCGATCGTCGGTGTGGGCAACCGCCCCCACAAGCTCACCCACAGCCAGGAAAGACCACTCATCACGCAACCCCAGCTTGGCCGCGAATCCGCCAGACGCAAGCGCGCGCTCGAACCTCAACCGCCTCCTCGTTCCCAAACTCCATTTGGGAACACAATTGTCCCCGGAACTCCATTGCCTCAGCGCTCCACGCGCGCGGCAACGAGCCACCGCCTTATATCCCGAAGGGATAAAGGATCTGTAGCCGGTGGTAAAGCGAGTCCGCGAGCGACACCACCGGTATCGCCAAAAAAGGAAAGTTGCACCCCGAAGGGGTCGCAGGAACTCGCATTACCGTCGCACGCGGACTTCGTTGCCCCCCTCCGCCCACCAGGAAAAAAGTCTGCGGCACAACTCCCCCTCCTCGCTCCACGCCGCAACTCTCCGCTCGCACGAGCCCCACCCCGGCCCTTGCAGCAATCTCAAAGCGATCTCGCCCTCGCCTACAGGTTTTCCTGCTTCGGCGAACGCTCTATCCGGAACAGCATCAAGTCCGTCTCGGAGATGGCAGACGCCACCTCACCCAGATTCTCCGCATGATGCGCCGCCTTCCGCGCCTTCCGGTGCGAATGAAGTTTAGTCTTATCCGATTTCACCCCCCAATATGCACCCGAAATGCGCTCCACGCGAATCGCTCCGCATTCTATTTAAGCTCCGTCATCCTGAGCGAAGGCGAGCGGAAGACTCTCTTTTCTCGCTACACCTACGCCGAGCCGAAGTCGAAGGACCTGCGTGGCCCATGAACATGGCGGGGTACCACGAAAGCGTGTCGTCGGGAAAGGCCAGCGTGCCCGGCTTCGCGTGAAGACACTCCCATTCCGCTGCGGTCACGCCCGGTAAAAGGGGCTAGGTCCTTCGACTGCGCTCGGGCACACCCTTCTCACAAAAGGAAATTTTCCGCCTCGCTCCGCTCAGGATGACGGCGCATTTGAAACCGTGCTGTCCCTACGATGAAGCACTCCCATACCGCCGCAAACCCGCCCGGAAAACCGCCGTGCTCAACACCAGCAAAACCACCGTCGCCCCCAGCATCCCGGCCAGGTCCCCCCAATCCGGCCTATAAAGCAACGTCCGCGCAGGAACATTCGCGATCAATAAAAGGGGAATGCCCCACGTGAAAATCAGCCGCGTCACCCCGTGAAACGCCTCCCTCGGCAACCGCGAAATCTGGAAAAAATTGTAGTACGCGTAAATGAACCCCTGCGCCCGCGTCATCCAAAACGCCAGCGACATCAGCATCAGCAGCATCGCGTAATGAATCATCACCCCGCACATCACCAGGAAGGGAAACACCACCAACCCCACATGGCTCAGGTTCGTATGCAGGTGCCCAATCGCGATGCCGCAAACGACCACCGCCATCACCGACGTAAACACCGAGCCCAGCTCAAAACGCCGCGTGCTGATGATGAACTGCACCGAAGCCGGCTGCGCCAAAAGGAAATCCAAACCGCCCGACCGGATCAAATCCGGCAGCTTCGTCAGGTTGATCATCAGGAACGTCTGGAAAATCTGCTGCACCAGATAATTCGTGCTCACCAGCAGCACCATCTCCCACTGGTTCCACCCCGCCACCGTGTTCACCTGTAGATAGAGAAATTGAACAAAGCAAAGGTTCAGCGCGAACCAGCAAAGATCCACCACGATCCAGAGGAGAAACGTCACCTTGAACATCATCTCCCGCACCATCGAGTACCGGATCTGCGCCAGCCACACCGCCGCATAACGCGCCACCTCACTCATGCGCGTAGAACCCGCATTTTATCCCGGAGGGATAACGGATCTGTAGCCGGTGGTAAAGCGAGTCCGCGAGCGACACCACCGGTTTTCGTCTTAAAAAGGAGACCAACCCCGGAGAGGTTGCACATCAGCCGCGCCATAAAACAAGTTACGACGCCACCGACTCCGCCCGCCGCTCCCGCCGCGCGAAAACGCGCACGCCCACCACCAACGCCAGCGTCATCAACGAAAGGAAAATAAACGCCGCCACAATCCATCCAAAATAAACGCACAACCCGCCAATCACCGCCAGCAGGAACGAAACCACCATCTCCACGCAATTCCAGATGATGCCAAACACCCCCACCGACGCCACATTCGCCGGCGCCGCCGCCACGCGCGCCCCGGTCACACCGAGATTCGTCAGCGACGCCACGCCGCCGCCCACCGTCGCCGCCAGCGCCCATTGATACATCGGGTTGTGATCGCCCAACGGAATCGCCATCAACAACGTCCCGCCCACGAACGACAACGGCGTCTGCAACGCCTTCAGGTGCGTCCCCACTGCCGGCACAAAATGAATCACCGTCTCCATCACGAACGCCACGCACAGCAGGATCAGCGACCCATCCGACCCCAGCCACGCCACATTTTGCGGCAACGTGATCTCATGCTCATGCGCCAACAGGCTCACCGCCAGCAAAGGCAGAGTCACCCGCACCCCCGCCGAAAGGGCCAGCAACACCCCCACGATCACCGCAACAATGGGCTCGTTCATACCGCCATCTTAGACGAAATCGCCCGAACTTCAATTCAAGGTGATTTGGAGAGGCAATTTCACGCAACGCCGCAAAGACCGCAACGTGCCTCATGACAGGAATTTGTCGTAGCGTGCTTTGCGCCGTTGCGTGAAACTCCGTCGCTTGATCTCCATCCTCGCTGAAACCCCCGACTTCCTCGTCGTCGACAAACCGCCGAACGTGCTCTCGCACCCGACGCGGCCCGACGGTGCGCCCACGCTGCTCGGCTGGCTGCAGGAGCGCTACCCCGGCGAGTTCGTCGCGCTGGTCAACCGCCTCGACCGCGAGACGAGCGGCACCGTCCTCATCGCGCGCTCGCCGGAAGCCGCGTCAAAGCTCGGCGCGATGACCATGAAGCGCGCGATCGAGAAAACCTACCTCGCGCTCGTCTCCGGCCGCGTCGCCACGGAGCACGGCCTCATCGAAGCCCCCATCGGCCGCCTCGGCATCTCCCCCGAAAACCCGATCTGGCTCCGCCGCGGCGTCATCCCGCACGACGATCCGCAAGGCCGCAAAACCCAGGACGCGCAAACCGAATACTGGACCCTCGCCACCTCGGACACGTGCTCCCTCCTGCGCCTGCGCGCCCACACCGGCCGCCTGCACCAACTCCGCGTCCACCTCGCGCACCTCGGCCACCCCGTCATCGGCGACAAAATCTACGGCCCCGATCCCCTCCTCTACCTCAAGTTCATCGCCGAAGGCTGGACCGACGAGCACCAGCGCGTGCTCGGCCTGAGCCGCCACGCGCTGCACGCTCACGAAATCAGCTTTCCCTGGAATGGCGAAAATCTCACCTTCACCGCGCCGCTTCCGCAGGATATGAGCGCCTACGCCAAAAGCGCCGGCCTTCCGTGGTAGCGAGAATCCGGAAAAACCGTACCGTTACTGGGAAAGGGAAGCCCTGACCTTGGCGACTTCGTCCTCGTCAATGGCGGAGGCGCCGTTGCCGAATGTTGCGCGGATGTAGGTAAGCAACGCGGCGATTTTCGCATCACTCATTTTGGGCACGGGCGGCATGGGCGCGGGATATTTCGGGCTGTTCGCCGGCAACACCTTTTCGGGACCGAGGAGAATCAACTTGATGAGCGTATCCGGATCTCCCGCAACAACAGGCGCTCCCTTCAGCGCGGGATATGTCCCCGAAACGCCCGTGCCTCCGGCTTGATGACAGGCGACGCAAGTATTATCGACGTAGAGTTGCGCGCCGTCGGGACCATCGGCCATGGTGCGGCTCACGGTCAGGGCGAGCAAGGTTACGCCGGAAATGATGATGATGTTCGAGCTGATTTTCATAGTCGTGTCCTCAAGCTTTAACGTTGGGCCTTCACCTCTTCGGGCGTGACTTCGACGCCGGAATTTCCGAACGAGTTGTAAATGTACGTCAGGACATGCGCGATGTCCTGGTCGCTTAGCGGAAAAGGCGGCATGCTGTTGTTATATTTGACGCCGTTGACCACCACCTCGCCCTGTTTGCCGTGGATGATGATGCTGATGGCGCGGCCCTTGTCCGCGTTGAGGAAATCAGAACCCGCGAGCGGAGGAAACACATTGGGAACGCCCTGCCCCGTGGGCTGGTGACAGGCGGCGCAGGCGGTAAAGAGCTGCTTGCCCGCGGCGATCTGGTCATCCTTCGACTCAACCGTTCCCGGCGGTGGCGCGGCCGGGGCGACACCTTCCGGGGCGCCGCTTTCGACCCAGGCCTTGATCATGGCCCGCTGGTCGGCGGTCATGGCCAATGATTCCGGGCTATTGGGGACCGGCATGGGCTCCTTGTAATAGGAACCTTTCCAACTGTCCCACAAGCGCCGCTTGATTTCCCAGCGATCCGCATAGGCCGTTCTATAATCAAGCCAGTCGTAAACAAAAGGGGATTGTTGGTTGTGGCAGCGCGCGCAACTAGCCATGAAGATCGGTTGAATGTTTCCGAGGTAGGTGGGCCCTTGGGATGCGGCCGCCGCTTGCTGGCTCGCTCCGGCATGGGCCGTGCCCTGCATGTCCTTTGCGCCGGAGTCGGTATCCTTCGCCAGGCCATTCCCGAGGAAAATGCAGACGACGGCAACCCCGAAGCCGGTACCCACCGGCTTTAGTCGCGGCCAATTTTTGGAGAAGGTGAATCTGGGCATCGCAAATCCGTATTTCAAAAATCGCTATTCAAACGCCCGCTGGATCTAGAATCCCAGCGAAAGCTGCACAATCATATTGCCAGTGGGGTTTTGATTGGGATTCAAGTTATTCGTATTCATCCATTCGTAGTCGCCCTCCAGGAGCAGCGTATTGGTGAAATAATAGATAAAGCCCGCGGTCTCGCGCTGGGTGGTCGTGCCGAAGCCATCGTTGAGGGAATCGTAGCGGGCGACGAGCTCGGTGTTTCTAATGATGGGCAAGTCAAAGGGCAAACCGGCGAGCTTGTACGCGCCCTGGACCCACCAGCCGTCCTGGCGAATTTCGCCCATGTTGTCGGTGCCATACCACGTCTTGATATACTCGCCCTTCAGCTCAAAATTCGTCCCCAGGTGCAGGGCGGCATCGAAGACGCCTGCCGACCAGTTGTAATTTCCCGTATTGTCCCATTCACCGGTTTGGGCGGAGATGCCGACTTCCAGGTCGGTATGGGGCTTGGCGAACGGCACAAAGAATCCCAGGCGCCCGCCGCCACTCGGGTCGGGGTGAAGATTCGCGGTAATGCCGTCCGATCGGGCGCCGACGTTTCCGCCCAGGTCCAATGAGGTGGCATCTGCGGTGATATCGGTCGAACTCGGGCCATTGGCTCCGTACACGGCATAATTGAAAAATTTGCCGTCGTTCCCCACGGGAATCGCGCCCTGCAGCATCGCGCCGATTTCGGATCCGGGAAGCAGCGCGTCGACGGCCAGCGGATTATCCGGAATCTTGTTTAGCCAGCCCGCGCCCCGCTGCTGATAGGTCCCGAGCGGGACCAAGAGCTCGCCGGCAGCCAGGGTCACGTAATCGTTGATGACGAAATCCAGTTGCGCGAAGCTCAAGTTGAAGGTGGTTGAGTAGCCGCCGCCATCGTTGTTCTGCAGCGTGGTATCAAAGCCCGCCTCGAACAAAATATTGTCCCCGGCGCGATAGAGAAAAACGGGCGCGAAATCGGCCTGGTAGAACGTCCCGTGCTGGTTGTCGGTCTTGATATATTGAAACTCGGCATCGCCGAGCATCTGGAAGTTGTGGTTGACGGTAGCTTCGTCGAGGGGAGCTTGCAGCGCCTGTTCCTGCGACTGGGCCACGGCCGTGCTTTTCTTCTCCGCGTCATCCGCGGCTTGCGTGGCTTGGTCCACCTTGTCCTGGAGTTGCTTGATCTGGTCGATGTCGACCTGGTGCGTCTGCTGCTGGGCGCTGTTGGCCTGTTGCAATTTCTGGACCTGGTCAGTCAGTTTCGAGACGGCGTCCTGTAATTTTTGAAAATCGGCCGGGCTCACGGTTGTTTGCTGGGCAGGTGCTTGATCGGTCGATTGGGCGACGGCCTGGGGTAGGAATAGCATGGCTGTCGCGTACGCTGCTGCCGCCAGCCCAAGCGCCTTCCCGCTTCTGATCGTCGTTGTCGTCATATATGCATGTGCCCTTGACTCAACGGCCGCTGTTGTCCTGGAGGTATTTCAGGATCAGCCTTGCTTGCGACGGCGGAATATTCGCGCGTATCTGCATGTGGAGATTGATCGTTTTCCAGTTCGCCGCCGTCCTCTCAGTCGGGTACCGCTCGGCATGGCACCGGTTGCAATTCATGGAGTAAAGTTCAGCCCCCGTGAGCGGTGCGGGAGCGGTGGATGGAGCTGCGGGCGCCGCATTCGTTTGTGCTGAAGTGGTGCGAAGTGCCGTCTGCGCGAAGCAGAGATTCGACGTCAGGAATCCCGCTACGGTTAAACTGATCACCACAGGCAAAATGGCGCGGAACGAGGTAGTGGAATGCTTGGATCTTTTCAACCTTTTCTCCCCCAATAGGCAATGCGTGCTCCTGATCCGACCTTTGCTTTGCGGTCGCAGACCTTCCTCTAAGAGCCAAAAGATAGGAAGACAGCCTATACCTGTATAGGGGACCTTAGTCCCCCATCGCGGGCAACCGGCTTACCCCGCACTGAAGTGAAAACCACACCAGCTCCACCGCGGAGCTGACTTCCAATTTCTTCATCAGATGTCCGCGATGTTTCTTGACCATCTTCTCCGTGATGCCCAGTTCAGCCGCGATCACCTTATTCAAGCGGCCTGCGATAACGAACCCGAAGACTTCCCGCTCGCGAGGCGTTAATCTGCGCAGAAGGGCATGAGCAGCCTCCTTTAGTTTACGCAGCCCGAAAAGCCGCTCGGAGCGAATGAGGCCCGTCCGCACAGCTCGAAGGAGCTCTTGGTTTTTCAATGGCTTGGCCAAAAAATCGATCGCTCCTGCTTTAAATGCCTGGGCGCACGTGAACGCATCGCCCCGGCCTGAGACAAGGATAACTTGTTCCGATCTCCCCGTGTTCGACAGGATGTTCTGAAAATTAGTTCCGTGGGAGCCCGCCTCGTCACCGTCGAGCACAATACAGCACGCGCCATCGTGGACCTTCCGGTTCAGAAATGCTTCTGACGTCGCGAAGGACTCGATCGGAATTTTTTCCGACTGCAAAAGTCTTCTAACCTCCTTGTGCAGGGAAGCGTCCGGATCTACCACGCAAATGAGGGCCTCCGCTTTATTTCCCAGGAAACCGGGCTGCGCATCGTCCTGGCTATTTTGTCGGCCGCCGTTGCCTGCAATCGTTTCTTTCGCAGGAGATAATCGTGCCCCCGCTGATGCGGTAGATAATGCTGCAGCAGGAGCACTCATATTCATCTCTTACTTCATCCACCCTACGCTCAAGAGAATTAGGGGCTAACCATGGGTTGTCCAAAATGCGGCGGGAATTGCTGTCCCGTTC
>Ga0302319_10021769_pt1 | contig 11537 bp, 9 predicted proteins | sample Bog_T0_2_FD_203319 | JGI IMG/M metagenome (GOLD analysis project Ga0302319, IMG submission 203319) | Peat permafrost microbial communities from Stordalen Mire near Abisko, Sweden - Bog_T0_2 | ecosystem: Environmental > Terrestrial > Soil > Wetlands > Peat | place: Sweden: Abisko, Stordalen Mire...
CGTGAGGATCACCGGACCCCGTGGTTGCACCCGCCGGCGCAGCGCCCGAATTGCCGCCTTGCGGTGATAGCCCAGCAACTGTACGGCCTGGTTCAGCAGCTTCCGTTTATGCTCCGCTCCAGCAGTTTCATAACGCCGCCGCAACTTTTCCAAAACCTGATTCCGTGTCGTTTGATTCATGTCTTTATCCATTCCGGCCACGGTAACCCGCCTTCTGGCACAACGTATCCTTTAACCCCACTTTCCACCACGCCCCCGGTAACAATACTTTTGGCGCAATTCGGTAGGCCGACAGCAAAACGATTTTGGCTTGCAAACAGCCCATGGCCCCTCCAATTTATGCTCTGACTACTGCTGGATCGGCAGGCCAGCTGTTCCAACGAAATTCCGAAGTATGAACGCACAACCATTGACTCCAGAGGGAGAGAAAATAGCTGGCGACCTTGCCCGGAGCCATGGCTTCAGCGTGGATGCTGTGACTCATATGATGTATGCCGTGCTGAACGGGAACGGGTCGATGGCCCAATTTGCCCATTGTGAGTTTGGTGGATCGGGCCAGTGGATGCGGGGAGGCATGCTCATGCTGGGAGATATTTTCAATCACGGGCTGAAAAGCCGTGTGGATGCCCTTTGCTCGGAAATCTCCGGGATTTTTGCAAACCAGCCCGGTCTTCTGAGCAGCGGCAGCTTTCAATCACAAAGCCAGGGAGGGAATGCAAGGCAGACGCAAGCTGCCGGTGCGCCGCAAGGGCAATCATCCCTCTTCCTGCCCGATCCGGCATCGAATTGGTGGCCGCAAGATCTCGGTGTTCCTAACGCCACCGGTTCCCAGAACTCAGTTCGGTACGCTTATTTTAGCGGTGCAAGAAGACTCGCCGTGCAGACGAACTCAGACGTGTGGGTGTACGATACCCTCGATCATCAGATCGGCGGTTTTTCCCAGCAGCAAGGGGCGGGCGGTTCGATCTTGTTTACGAGCCAATATGGAACTGTAAATCTCAGCAGCCTGCCTGTTGTTTCGCAGAATGGTCAGCCTTTCCGGAAGACCCCGGCGCCGTTCAGCGGCTCAAGCGCACCAACGGGGTCCAGCCAATCGAGCGACGTACTCGCCGCACTCGAGCGACTGGGCTCATTGAAAATGCAAGGGATTCTGACTGACGCAGAATTCAACGCGAAGAAAGCAGAGCTTCTCAGCCGTCTCTGAAATACTGCTCGGTCCGCAAACTCAAACGTGGCCCAAGCACAAGTGGTTTGTATTGAATAATATGGATGCGAGAACGGCGAGTTGCCGGCGTTGGAATTGAGCGAAAAGGACCAGGAGATTTATGACGCCGTAGCGTCCCCATATTCGAATTTGCATGGTAACCTGCATCGCTTCACGGCAAACAGCCTTCTTGTGGTCGTTACAAACAGCGAACTTTCTTGTTTCGGGATTCGATTTTTTCCGACATATCCAACCAGTGGGATTTGTTGTCGGCAAAAAATTTGTTTGTCCGCGACATGGCGGCAGAAACTGCGCCAAAATTTTGGCTTAAATTAAAGGAGTGGCAGTCCAGCGCCATGATGTCGGCCTCGAATTTGAGATCGAAACCCAGCCGGCTGATGATGTGATGAGGCCGCTCAGGCTTAAAGTTCGCCAGTAATTCTTCATGCAATTGCTTTAGCCATATGAGATTGGGCGGACTGCTCAACCGGAACTGGCATTCACACCAGGTTGACCTCACTTTTTCCGGCTGTTCCAGCAAGATCGACTTCAACTTCTGCATTATCTTCATTCACAATCCCGGATGATACGGGCGGATGGGATGGCCGCCTTGGGATTCATACCATTGGTCACCGATGTTCAAGGTGCTGTCACCATGATCAAACAGGGGTATGCAGGTCATGATGTATCGGAAGATGGTGGAATTGTTCTTTTCCACCCCCTTTCTTTGAGAAATTCTGCGATATCGCGCCAGGAATAGCTTTTATCCCGAAGCAAACCAATGGTGTCACGATAGTCATCCAAATCAATTGCTTGCGTGTCGCATTGTAGCTTTGCAGGGACAACGGGATAGATTCCTCTTCAGCCCTTCGAGAGGGTCTGCCAAAGCTGGCGGGTTGCTCGAGTTAGTGGCAGATCGGACGACGGAGAAGGCTGGGAGGCTGTGGGACAGTTTCGTCCGGAGCCAAAGGCGGCGGTCCGTGCGGTCGCAGTGGACATGTCGGAACAGTTTAACCAGAGCATGTTCACAAGCGCCCGCCGTTGAACGTGGTGCATGACAAGTTTCATGTGAGCAAATATCTGAGCGAGGCGGTGGACGACGTGCGGCGGTATGAACACAAAAAGTTGCGGTCCCAAGGCGGCGAAACGCTCACCGATAGCCGGCAACTCTACACGTAAAATCAGCAAAATCACAGCGCGGGTAATCCCTCGGAGTTTGCAGCCTAAAGGAATTGAATCCGAACGAAGCGCGGCTTAGGCCACCAAGGAACTGTGCATCAAGCTCTGGTGGTATCAGGAAGCCGGCTGGCACACCGCTTTTTTAAGGATTGGTTTGGCTGGGTCAGCCACAGCCGCCTCAAACCCATGATCGCGCTGGCCCGCATGCTCCAGCGGCATTTGGAGAACCTGCTCGGCTAAAAGATGCGTTCCTGCTTTCCCTCACCCGGCGCTTTGACGGCCGGAAACAACACGGAAACGGTTTTACCAATACGCGTCGGGGCGGCGAGAAACAATCGGCCCCCATTGGCCAGCACGCGATAGGCGGCTACCGCTACCTCACGCTGGCCTAGGCGATACGCCGGGAATGGGAAAGTCAATTCGCCATGTGCCAAGCTACGCGGGCAGACGCGGGTGAGACAGGAATCACCGCTTGCGGTTTTCCGCGGCACATAATTCCATGGCGCGAACAATCGCCGTGGCCCGATTTTCGACGTCCAGCCCGGCAAGGATTTTCGTCACATGACGTTCCACCGTTCGCGGACTTAAATGGAGGATGGCGGCGATTTCCGTGTTGCGTTTGCCTTCGAGCATCCACTGGAGCACCTCGTTCTTGCGTTCGGTGAATTGCGGCAGCGGGCGGAAATGCGGCGGCAAGGTTTTGGGCCGGCGTTCCAGGCGCAGGATGCGCCCGCCCAATGGCGAGACCCCAAAGCAGCCGGCCAGAATCTCCTGGTCGGCCCCACATTCGAATGGTTTGGACGCCTGGGCGTCTGCAAGCGATTCCTTGAGCAGTTGGTTGATGGTCTGCGGTATTGTCCCGGTGGCCGGCACCTCGCCGGGGAAAAACTCCTGGAGCCACGCCCTGGCACTTTCCTGCAGCCAGGCGAGTTTGCCATTGGAATAAAAATAGCCATAGGCGCCCGGCGCGCTTTCCAGGGTAGCTTTCAGTTCGTTAATGGATTCGCCAGCCCGGCTGTAGGCGCTGGCATTGAGATAACTTGTCACCAAATGCGGCTTGAGGAGGTTGAGGATTTGCCGCTCTCGTTCAGTGAATGCCCCGCTGCTCAAGCGGCGATGAATGGTGATCGCATGGTGAGTGTCTCCGGAGAGGGCCAGCAATCCGCCGATTTGCTGGTCAATGCCATAAGCCGCAAATCCCAGCCGGTAGATGTTGGTGGTATGGAAATCTTCCAGGGGCATGAAATCCGTGATCATTTTCCATTGGCTGTCCTGGGTGGCGGCAAAATAGTGGGGCAGGGGTGATTCATGCGCGAATCGAGTGATGGTGGCCGCATCTTCATCCCTGACCATTTTTTCGGGCCGCGAGATGTAGGTGAGTTTATTGGGAAACGAAAGGATGCTTAGAACGGCTGACTCGCCCGGGACCAATTCCGTGACAAGTTCCAGCATCAGCCGCCGATGCTTGTCCACGTCGAGTTCGCGGTACAGCCGCAGCAAACAACGGTTGATGCCCAGCCAATCCTCTCCTTTCAATTCCATGAATAACGAGAATAAATAATTCCGTGGATTAATTCAAGTTCTTAAGCGTGGAAACCGAATGCGTATTTCCCCCCATTGCCAAACTCCCGGCGGCTGGAGTATAAACGGAATCTAAGGCTGGCGGATTTGAGCGCACTCAAAAATTCTTTGTTATGGCAGGGCGCCCCGGCCGGAGGTTTTGAGTGCGTTGCCGGCATATAAATGATTGATAAGGAAGCATGATTGGAATTCAATAAATGCCCTTGCAAGGTTCGTCCAAAAGACCATGGATAGGTTATAGTCAACTTTAAGGGACTGGTATGAGGCAACTGAATGTCCTGATTATTTCTTTGGATGGCAGCGAGGAGTTGCGATCTGAGCTATCCCGAATTTTAGGCGAGACTACCTCGGTTCGATTGTGCATTCGCGAAGAATTTCACGACTTTTCCGCCGAACCTCGCCATCTTGGCGGCAGTCAGGAACCGTGGGCGGGGTTCAAGCCGGATGTGATATTTGTCCTGCTCGGCGGCGAGTCGCAGCAGGTTGCCAGCAGGGCCTGCACAACACTTCAAAATCGAAACCGAAAGACGCCTTTGGTGGTGGTAACCGAATCCAGGCCGCCTCAAGCGCTGTGTGAATTGCTGGATTTGGGAGCGGCGGATTTCCTCATCGCGCCCCTGCGGGCCGGCGAGGTGGTTCCCAGGTTGCTGCGGCTGACGGGCTTGGTTGGTCTGAGGGAATCGGTGCTCAACGATTTGAAAGACCGGTTGGGCTTGCAGCAAATCATTGGCAAGAGCGAGGCGCTTCAGAATGAAATAGCCAAAACGCCCAAAATCGCGCGGTGCGACGCGAGTGTCCTGATTACCGGCGAGACCGGGACGGGCAAAGAAATGTTCGCCCGGGCAATCCATTATGTGAGTCTGCGCAGCAACCGGCCCTTCGTGCCGGTTAATTGTGGCGCTCTACCGGTGGAACTGGTGGAGAATGAACTGTTCGGACATGAATCCGGTGCGTTTACCGGCGCGACCGCTTCCGCCCCCGGCATGATTGACGAGGCCGAAGGCGGAACGCTGTTTTTGGATGAAGTTGACAGTCTCCCGCCCGCGGCCCAAGTGAAACTGCTCCGTTTTCTGCAAGAAAAGGAATATCGGCCGCTGGGATCCCGCCAGACAAAAAGGGCCGATGTCCGCGTCATTGCGGCGACCAATGTCAATTTTGAGGAGGCGATGAAGACGGGAAAATTTCGCTCCGACCTTTATTACCGGTTGAATGTGATCTCGTTCTGCATCCCGCCCTTGCGCGAGCGCCGGGAAGACATCCCGCTGCTCGCGCTGCATTTTCTGGACAAGCACGCGGCCGAGTCGTCCGGGCGGGTGAAAGGGTTTTCAACTACCGCAATTGAGAAGCTGATGAGTCATAACTGGCCGGGCAACGTGCGGGAATTCGAGAATGTGATTCGTCGCACAGCCATCAGTTGCGCGGAGCCGGAAATTCAGGCCGACGATGTTCTCTTGCCGGCCCGGTGCGCTCCCGGCCTCGACCGGTCATTCAAAACCCTTAAGGCCAGGGCGGTGGCGGAATTCGAGGCGGCGTATATCCGCCAGGAACTTGCCAGCCACGCGGGCAACATCAGCCAGGCGGCTTCGGCGGCGAAGAAAAATCGCCGTGCGTTTTGGGAGTTGATGCGCAAGCACCGGATCAAGCCTTGCCCTGCCCAGTCCATAGAGACGTCACCTGGATAAATCCGATCAACTAGCAGGACAAAAATGTCATAGGCAAAACGGGCTGGAAATCCTTTGGTTTCGGACGGCTAAGTCGGCCTCGCCTGGACAATTTCTGGCGGGCTGGGAGAGCGTTCCCGAGCAATCCCGCCTGGATTATCGTGGCGCGACAAATGCTTGGAACCTGCCATGCGATCCCGCACCTGGTGAAAAAGGATATCACAGTTAAAAATGATATTCTCGCCTACCTGGAAATCAACCAGGGTGCGCAGGACACTTTGGAAGGGATCGTGGAATGGTGGCTGTTGAAACAGCGGATCCAAAATGCGACCGAGGTGGTACGGACGGCACTGGATCAATTGGTCGTGGAACACAAGGTGAGCGTAAAACGGGGCGCCGATGGAAGGGTCCATTACCGGTTGGACCAATTGCTGGCGAAGCGCGCGGATGGCCCGGGCGCCCGGGCAGGGCGAAACCAAACAAGTACTTTGGGCCACCGCAATTCCACGACCTAAGTGAGAGGGCAAAACACAAAACGTCAGACAACTTATTTGAATAAAGAATAGAGGCAAATTATGTCAATTATACTGAACGACCGGGTGGAAGAGTACGAGGAGCTTGAAGAGGAACAACTGTTTACGGAGACTCCATTTATCGTGGACCCGCCGTCGGCGCGGGAACAGGAGGGAGCAGCCGAGGTGTCGGGCGCCCGTGAAAGTTCGGCTGGCCAATGGGAAGCTTCCTCGCCCTTTCTACCGGGGGAATCCTATGGTTCCGGCGAAATAAACGAGGGTTCGGCGGAGGCATCCGCCCTGGCCGAAATGATGGGCGAACTCAAAGACAGCCAGTTTCAGGAAGCGCTCGAGCAACTGGCCGATGAAGCGGTGGATGCGCACCAGGAGCAATTGTCCGCGGAGTATGGAGACCACGAGACGGAGAGTTACACCGCAGAACGGGTCTTGACCGAACACTTGCAGCCGCTGGCCGCGCAAGCGGAGGCGATGCTGGACCGTTTTGCGGAGCGCTGGGAAGCCCAGCAATCGGAGACCATCGGCGAGCACGAAGTGGAACACATGGTCGGTGAAATCGCCGCCGGCACGCCGGTGTCGTCACCCGCCGCCGAGCAATTTCTTGGGGGGTTGATGCGCAAGGTTGGGAAGATCGCCTCGGGGGCCGTGCGCCTGGCCACCAAGATTGGCGGCACGCTGGCGCTGGGGCCGTTATTTTCCGCGCTCAAAAAGCTGGCCAAGGGGCTTCTGGCAAAAGTGGTTCGATTTGCGGTGAAAAAGTTGCCGCCCAGCCTCCGGCCGATCGGCCAGAAGCTGATTGACCGTCTAGCCGGAGTGGCCGGCATCGCCCACGAGCAGGAAAGCGAAGACCGGGAGCAAGCCGAAGGGGAGGTGATTCCCGCCGCGGAGGATGCGGGCCGCCTGGAAACCGAGTTTGACCTGCATGCCGCCCAGCTCATGTTCGTGCGCGATGAGCCGGAATTGGATCATTTGGTGTCAACGTATGAAGAGGATTCCCAGCGGGAGGGACAGCCGTCGTTGGCGGCGTTGGACCGCGCCCGCGCCAAGTTGGTGGATGGCTTGGCCAAGCTCCAAAAGGGTGAGTCAGCCGAGCCGCACATTGAGCACTTTCTGCCGGCATTGTACGCGGCGGTCAAACTGGCCGTTTCGATCATTGGACGGTCAAAAGTGACAAATTTTTTGGGTGGCCTGATGGCCAAATTAATTGCCCCCTTGATCGGTGCCGAAGGAGCGCGGGTGATTTCACCGCACTTGGCTGATACCGGTCTGCGAATCCTCGGCTTGGAGGTGGCGCCAACGGATTCGCGCACGGTGGCGGCGGAAGCTTTGGCGGCCACCATCGAGGAGACCCTGACCAGCGTGGGCGAGCTGCCGGTCGAAGTCTTGGAGAACGAGACGCTGCTGGGCAACGCGGTTTCGGAAGCTTTTGAAAATGCCGCGGCCGCCTATTTCCCGGATGCGATCATCAAGAATGAGTACCGGGAAACGTCCGACCATAACGGCATGTGGGCTCACATGCCGCGCGAGTCGCGCCGCAAAGAGTATGCGAAATACAGCCAATCCATCCCCGTGACCATCATGCCGCGCGTGGCCCGGTCCGTTGAAACGTTCGGTCATGCCACACTGCACGATCATATTCGCGATCATTTGGGAGAGCCGGCGCACCAGCCCCTCAAGGCGAAGGTGTCCCTCTATCAGGCGCTCCCGGGAACGACGGCCCGGCACATTGCCCGCCGGGAAGGGTTTCCTCACGAGCATCTGCATCCATTAACCCCGCACGCCGCAGCCGCATTGCTGGGCCCCAACGCGGCGCTCGGTTCCAAACACACGCCGGGGGCCTATCTTTCCAGCCCCAACAAACTGCATGTCGGTCAAAGGCTCTACCGCATCGAGCCGCCGAACCTCCATCGCCATCGCCGGGTGCGCACGGTCCGTTCGGAATTGCACATTAACCTGCCCAAGGGGCGCATCCAATTGTGGCTCTATCTCAGCGAGCCGCTTTGCCAGCGAATTTCCGCCGAACTGGCGGCCGGCAAAAAGGGCGGCGCCATTTTCGGCCATTTGAAGCCGCTGCTCCGCCGGACCTCGTCCGCGCTGAAAATGGCCCTGCACGAACGACATTTGCCGCGCGAGATCCTCATCGTGAGTGAGACGCCCAACTTGGAGCGGCGGGTCACAGCCTGGGCCCGGCACGTGGGCGAACGGCTTAGCGGCAAAATTGGCCTTTGGGCCTCCACCCAGGTGGCGCAGTACTTTCAGAACAAGGCAGAGGAGTTCCGCCGATTGTGCGCCGCCAAGCAGGACGGGGTGACCTTGCGGATCACGATGAGGAAAATTCCCGGCATCGAGATGCTGCGAACTCTTTCCAAGAGCCACGCCACTCCGCTGGCGCCACACCACGCGTGGCCGGCAGGGGCGCCGGAATTTGAGGTGCTCGCCCGGGCCGGGTATTTGATCAACCGCTGACACCACTCCGGGATGATTGCCCTCCAACCAGCGCCGCCTGACCGGGTTCCTTTGGATCTCCGCCAGCAATTGTTGCGGCAGATCAACCATTGGGAAGGCGCGGCGGAACGGTTGGATGACTTTGAATCCACGGCCACGCCGGCGGCATGGGCTACCCTCGAGCGATACGTGGGGGTGACGATGCGGGAAGAACTCAAAAGCGCGCGCGCCCAACTGCGGCGGGAAGCCTCGTTGGTGCGCACTGCCTTTAACGCGGTGCGTTCCCGGGCTGACGTGGCCCGGGTGGCCGACCTGCTGGCCGTGTTTCGCAACCGCTATCTCCAAACCGAACTGCTGGTGGACTTTTACGTGGACGCCGTGCGGGCGCGGGGAAGTGAGGAAGTGGGAGCCCAGTTGCGGGCCTGCGATACGATGGCGACGCGAGCCATCAGCACCGCGTTGGATCAACTGGGGCACAAAACCCCGCCGCTGCTGACGTATTTCAAGCCGGGTCGTGGCGCCTCGATTCTTCGGATCGGCACCAAGCTCTGGGACGGTTCGTTAAGCCGGGTGGCGGCCATAAAGCTGACCTATCACAACCGCTTTCGAACGACCGCCCTGTTTCACGAATGCGGTCATCAAGTGGCGGGCATCACCGGCTGGAACCAGGACTTTGCGCAGGCTCTGCGTGGCAAGCTGCCGGGCACGGGAGGATTGGCTGGCGAAGCGGCGGGGGAGTTTGGCGCATGGGCCAGCGAAATGGCGGCCGACGCTTTTGCTTTCGCCCATTCTGGATACGCTGCCGTGGTTGCGCTTTCCGATGTGGTGGCCGGCCGAGGCGCGGAAGTATTCCGCTATTTGCCCGGTGATCCGCATCCGATCAGTTATCTGCGCGTGCAGTTGGGTGTTGAAATGTGCCGCCGTTTTTACGGCATGGGGCCGTGGGATGAACTGGCGGCCGCGTGGAAGGAATTCTATCCGACGGGTGCGGCGCCCGATTTTGCCGGTGAGCTGGTCGCTGCCCTGACGCCGCTGTTGCCGCGGGTGGTTGATCTGGCCTTGCTGACGCCGCTGCCGTGTTTCCACGGGCGGCGACTGGCCGATATCATCAATCCGTTGCGCGTCGCGCCGTCCGCCCTGCGGCTGATGGAGCGAAACGCCGGGGGCTCGGCCTACGTCTCGAGCCACTGGATTTGGACAGAGTGCTTGCGCCTGACCGCCTTGTCCGGCCTTCGATATGCGACCGACCCGGAACGAGGCGCAGCCATATTAAAGCAACAGGAGGACATGATGATCCGCCTGGGAAACATGTCCCAAGAGACGCCGTAAGAACTCCCAAACACAAACCACAGCTGATACCAAAATGACTATGAGCATGCCAACGACAACCAAACCGGCCTCCCGCGCGGCGGAAGCCGAATCCGAAAAAGGTTCCGAGATACTGGAGCGATTGAAGTCAAGACTCACGAAGAACGCAAAGGCGGCCGAGGCCAACACCTTGACGCCGCTGCAAATAGATGCCTTGGCTGAACTGGTGTGTCTGATGAACAGCCTGCAAGGGCCGCTGATTTATCTGGAATCGGGCGACGCCGTGAGCCGTCCGCAATTTCCGGTGACTCCCTTCGATACCGACATTGGAGTGGAGATGGAATAACGTCTGCAACCCCGCCATAATTATGTTTTTACAACTTGTTACCCCTTCAAGCGGCGCCACTCCCAGTGCGGTGAAAAAAAACGTGGAGAGCCTGTTTCAATATCATCCGCTCCAAATCGCGGCCATCGTGGAGACCACCTGGCGGAACCGATACAACTCCAGCAGTTGCCAGTTTGTGCCCTGGCCCAAGGCCATCACTGATCCGCTCCTGGCGGCGAACCAATTTGATGTCGGTTACAAGTTCAACCCGCCCAACGTGCCCGTGCCGATCCTGCCGGCCTCGACCATCAAGCCGCCCGCGGAACAGCCCGGAATTAAACAGGTCGGTGCGAACCCGAACAATTTCAACCCCACCAACTGGGATCATTTGATTTACGCCTACCTGGTGGAGAACACGCGGATCTTTGACATCTTCAGCAAGCTGCTCGAAACGTATATGTTTACCGAACGGCTGGAAATACCGAGCGTAGCCAGCCAGAACTTCTGGCGCAATGTGGAGTATCTCATCTATGGCGACGGCGCTCCCGCGATGGTTTGGACCACGACCAGCCGGCTGCGGCGGGATGAAATATCGAACCGGTTGTCCGTTTACTACCGCATGTTTGGCCTGGACTTGTCGCATGCCGCCGAGCTTGGCGCGGCCCACCCCTTTGAGAAATCGGAGAATTCAAACCGGGAATTCATCGGCACCTTCGAGGCCTTTGGCCGCGAGGTCTGGCGCGGGATCAGCAATGCCAGAAATACCAGCGGCGAGAATGACACCGATAATCAAGCGATCGCCACCGCGGCCCGGCGGCTGTATGACATGTTAACCACGCGGCGGCTATACGGAAATTTGTCCCGGGAGGAATTCCGCGCCGTGTCGCTGATGTCATTCCTGCACCTGGCGGTGATGTACGACTCGCCGCCGGTCGTGGATCTTAAGGCGACCGGATCGAGCCCGGAGCAGCGGCTCATCAAGCTGGCGGACCGGGTGGGGATGAAACCGCATTCGCAGACCAAGCCGCTATTCGACTTGTCCCAGCCGTTCTCAGTTTTGCTGCAGGCCATTGAATCTGGAATATTCAACCTCACGGGCGGGGCGGGGAACTTGTATGCGACCGGCTCGGTGTTTGAGCCGATTGCGGAGGTGGTCATAGACCAATACTCGCTGGCAACCGGGCGCGATCTCAAGGCGCAGCCGGCCTCGTTGGTGGAGCGGGCGGGAGTTTCGCGCCTGCCGCGGCGGCTGCCCGCCGGCCAATTATCCCGGGGCGCCACCGTCGGCCACCGTAACGGAAACC
>Ga0302319_10021770_pt1 | contig 11537 bp, 9 predicted proteins | sample Bog_T0_2_FD_203319 | JGI IMG/M metagenome (GOLD analysis project Ga0302319, IMG submission 203319) | Peat permafrost microbial communities from Stordalen Mire near Abisko, Sweden - Bog_T0_2 | ecosystem: Environmental > Terrestrial > Soil > Wetlands > Peat | place: Sweden: Abisko, Stordalen Mire...
GTGTTGTCCATTCGAATCAATTGTTCAATGCAACGGAATATATTGGCACCTACCCGTCAGAAGGTGATTTAGGCCAGAATAATTTCGCTGGCAACATTGACGAAGTTGCCATTTTTAACTCAACCTTGTCCCAAAACCAGATTTTGGGACTGTACAACGCCGCCGTCACCATTCCTCCGCCATCCCCGATAACCATTAAAAAGGCCGGAACTAATATCCAGTTGCAATGGACCGGAGGAACGTTGCTGCAAGCAACCAATCCCAAGGGGCCGTGGACAACCAACTCGGCGGCGACATCGCCATACATCATCAGCCCCACAAACACCCAGGAGTATTTCCGTACTCAACAATAAGGGGCACTTAAATAAATTCACAAAGGCGGTTGGAACACTCCAACCGCCTTTTTTTATTCCTTGGAAAGGCGACGATCAAAGATCAATGTGCGAATAGCTCCCTGATTTGGACGATCTCCAGAATTCAACGCGTTGCCGGATCATAATCGCCGTCAAAACTTTTCCGCCGCCAGCCAAAGAGCAGACGCGGAGCAAGCGATCTGGCTTAACCAAAGTGAACTTAAAAGCACGAGGCGCTTTGGCATCCAACCAAAATGGGGTAAAAAATAAACAAATGACGCACTTTTCCGCCACAAACACCAGCAAAGCCACTGGTTTTGGCTGGGGTGGCTTTTACTTGCCATGATCCCGTCCGGCGAAGCTTCAATCATTGCTGCCCATAATCCGGGCTCTCTTTTGCACACAAACGTCAATCTTCAATCTGACTGGTCCTCTGAACCGGCCTTTGCCAATGTGACGGGCTCAGCTGGCTCGCTGCGATTCCCGAGAACTTGAAAGATTTGAAACCGCTGACAACACTCGCAAATAAGAACGATAATATGATTGAAGCTGACCTGCTGTATTCAGTGGTTATGGGATCAAGCTCCTACCCGGCCAAGCCTCAAGCTCGCGCCGGCAGTATGAACACCACTCTGTGGGATAATATGTTTATGGCGCATGCTGTTTTAATACTTTTGTGATCTGCGAAATTCTTAAGGCGTGCCGCCGCCAGGTACCGCAAAATGCGGCCAGGATCCGGCACCCCCGAAAAGAAAGGCGTGCCAATCCGTGAAATTCGTGGCTTTATTCTCCGATGAACATTCAGATGGCGGTTTTGTGCGACGCGGTAACAGTAGAGAACGAGAAGCTCAGCCTGCTGGGGGCCTTTGACACGATCGTGACGCCGCAACTTCCGACACCGCAGCATCCCACCATTCATCCGCAATGCGCCGTCGCCTTGCGCGTCACCTTCACTTCCGGCGATGAAGGACCGCATCAGTTGGTGATCAACCTCATCAACGCCGATGGCCGCAGCATCATGCCCAATTTCCCGCCCATCCCTTTTCAAGTCGAACTCCCGGAAGATGTGCACTTTATCACGCGTAATTTTACCGCGAGCATCCAGCAATTGCAGTTTCCCGAGGCAGGCCTGTATTCCGTGGACATACGGTTTGATAATGTTCCGAGCGCCAGCATCCCCCTCCTGCTCAAACATATGCCGCCCCGGACGGAGACTTGAGCCGGTCAATCCTTCAGTCCCGCCAGCACGGCGGCCACTGCCGCATCCGACAAATCACCACTTTTCAATCCAATACTCTGCGCGCGGGCATGGCGCCGAAACCAGGTCATTTGCCGCTTCGCAAATTGCCGTGTGCGGCTTTTGACAAGCTCCACCGTCTCATCCAAACCGCGTTCTCCGCGCAAATGCTCCACCACCTGGCGGTAACCAATCGCCTGCATCGCCGTGCGGTTTTCCGTCAGCCCCCGCGCCAACAGCTGCTGCGTTTCGGTCACCAGGCCGCGCCGGAACATTTCCTCCACCCGACCGTTGATCCGCGCATGCAGTTCGGGGCCGGGCCGCTGAATGAGAAAGAAGTTTGGTGTCGCCACGACCGACGCAGACACTCCCCAATCGGCGCGTTGCGCGGAAAAAGGCTTGCCAGTGAGGCGAATGACCTCGATCGCCCGCACAATCCGGCGCGGGTTCTGGCGATCAATCACTCCATAAGTTGCCGGATCGCGGATCTGTAACTCGGCTAAAAGCTTATCCAAGGGCGTCGCCTCGAGTTCGGCACGCAGGGAGGCCAGGGTTGCCGGCGCCTCCCCCAGTCCCGCCAAGAATGCCTTGAAATAGAGACCGGTGCCGCCGCAAAATATTGGCCTCCCCTGCCGGGACCTGATTTCCGCCACGGCCCGTTGCGCCAATTGGACGAATTGCGCGGCATCGAACTTCTCCTGCAGATCGCAGATATCAATTAGATGATGCGGCACCCGCGCACGGTCCGCGGTGGTTGGCTTCGCGGTGCCGATATTGAGGCCGCGATAAACCTGCATCGAATCCACGGAAATGATTTCGCCGCCAATCCGCTCCGCCAGCGCCAGGGCAAGCTCCGACTTGCCGACCGCCGTGGGGCCCACAATAAAAATGGGGGAAGCTGTCTTCAAATCTCCGGCTGCGTCCTTCGCAATCATTGCGGTTTGGCGCGGCGCGAAAGGATGGCGGCCAGGGCCAAACCGGTGATAAAGATTGGCACGCTGACCAGTTGGGCGGAGGTCAGGCCGGCATGAATGTGATCGCCCGGATAATCGCCGCGAAAATACTCCACGATCGAACGAAAAATCGCATAAAGGATCAGGTAGGTTGCAAAAATCTGGCCGTCAAATTTTTTGCGGCGAAACAACCAGGCCAGGAAGAAATAAAGCAGCAGATTTAAGAGCGCGTCATAGATTTGCGTCGGATGCAGTGGAACTCCCAGCGGGGTGTTGGAGTATTGGCCGGCCTGCGGATTGGTGAAGGTTATGGCCCAGGGCAGATCGCACGCGCGCCCATAGCAACAACCATTGAGCAGGCAGCCGATCCGCCCGAAAACACTTCCCAACGCGATGCTCGGGGCAAAGACATCCGCCGTTATCCACAGGGGCAGCTTGAGGCGATGAATCGCAATGACGCCGGCCAGGACCGCGCCAATCAATCCACCATAATAGACCAGCCCTCCGTGTTGGATCATGAACACCTCACTAAAGGGCCGGTCGGCAAACTCCTGCTTCCAATAGGTGGTCACATAAATAATCCGGGCGCCAAGAATCGCCCCCACCATCAGCCAAAGGGTCACGTCCGCGATCCTCTCGGCCGGGATGTTGGCGCGGCGCGCGCGCCGGGTGGCGGTCCATAGGCCGGCCAGAAAAGCCAGCGCCATCATGACGCCGTAAGCGTGAATGGCAAATGTCCCGTGCTGAAAAAGAATCGGATGCACGAAATCAGCTTAGGCGATCAGGGCGGGCATGGAAATTTGAAAACCATTGTCCCCGGGAGGCTAATTCGTTGCGGCGCGGGCGCGGGAAATGACCACGGCGGTCGAAGAGGCGGAAGGAGCCATGCCGGGTGGAAAGATGGAGGCGGGCAGCGGTGCCCAATCCGGGACGTTTGCCACCAAATCCCGCCACATCTGCCGGTCGGGGGGCGACATCTGCGACCAGCGCTCGGCATTTCTCAAAAATTCCGCGCGCTCGGCGCTGCTCATTCCCGCAAATTTCGCGTAGTTCTGCACGCATTCATCCTTCTGCGCGGGGGTGAGCTTCTCAAAGGATTCCAGTGTCTGCTGCATTTGCATCCGCTCCTCAGCCGAAAGCGTGCTCAGGGTCTCTTGCTTTTCTTCCGGGGTGAGTTCGAGAAATTGGTTAAACTGCGCTGAAATCTTCTCCCGTTTTGCCTGCAATTCAAGGTCGGCTGCGGAATTGGCCGGGGGCCGGACACCGGCAAAATAATACATCGCCCGTTCATTCTCCAAAAACTTGTCCTTAAGCTCCGGGGGTAGAATATCCCATCCCATCAATCGGGTTTTGACAATGTCCCGCAAATCGGCCGGGATTTTTGCCACCCAGAGATCGCGGCTTGGCCCGCTCATTTTCAGCAGCGGCATCAAATACCAGCGCAACTCTGTGGCACGTAGGCGCAGCTCCCGTTCGTCCGGACTAAGCTTCTCGTATTCATTGACTTTCTCAAGAATTCGATCGCGGGTCTGTGGGGAACGGTTAGTGAGACAATCTTCCCGCACCTGGGGAGGCATGGCCAGCAGTTTCCGGAAATAAGCCACCGGCGAGCCCGCGTCCGAGGCATCGGCCGGCGTGGATGGCGACGAAGAAGAATTATCCGGGGCCGGGGTCTGATTTATGGGGGGAGATGGCAGATTTTGGCCGACCGCACCGAAGACTGCGCTTAGAGCGGCGAAGCATAAAATTGTCCTGCGCACCCAGTTCATTGCAGTAAGGCCAGTAATTCCTTATCCGCAGCCACCGGCTGGCTCATGCGTTGGATTGCGTCAAAATTATAAATGGCGTCCAAGCTCGGGACCTGCTTGGAATAAGTCACTTGTGCGATGTTTTTTACCAAAATACTGTGCTGCGAACGCACCTCGTAGCGTTCCCACACGGTTCCGGTGAATACCAGAATGGCCGCCGTGGCCACGACGCGGGGCAAAAGCACGCGCCAGTTCCAAGGCCGAGTCCGGGATTCTGCACGCCCTGCTTCTTCGCGCTCCACCGCCGCCATAACCCGGGCCGTGAAGTTTGACGCCACCGGTGCGTCGGGAATTTGCTTTAAGCCCTCGGTGAGGCGGCTTTCCAATTCGATCTCCAACTCCGAATCCGGCTCCCCGCCCACGGCGGAGCGTTCCGCTGTGGTCAATGGCCTTCGCCAAACCCACTCTCGCCAACTTGAAGGTTTACTTTCCATGTAGATTATTCAAAAACCGGCCAGACGGGAAAGTTGCGCGGAAAACTCGCTCGCGGCGCCCCCGTTTTTAGCGTACTTTGTGCCCCGGATAATGACCACCGCTAATCGGGACAAAAAAACCAGCCTGACCGGCCGGGAACGTTTTGTGGCGGCGTGTGCCGGGCAGGCGTTGGACCGGCCGCCGGTCTGGCTGATGCGGCAGGCGGGGCGGGTACTGCCCGAATACCGTCGGCTCAAGGAAAAGCACACGTTCGTCCAGCTCGTTCAAACCCCCGCCCTCGCCGCCGAGGTCACCCTCCAACCCATCTGGCGCTTCGGGTTTGATGCCGCCATTCTCTTCAGCGACATCCTCGTCATCCCTGAGGCCCTCGGCCAGCCCTACCATTTTCGCGAAACCGGCGGTGTCGGCATGGATTTCCGCCTCGATTCAGCCGCCGACATTGACCGTCTCTCCGTTGAATCCGTTGTGGACAAGCTTCATTACGTGGCCGCCGCCTTGAAACTCCTGCGCGCCGAACTCGGCAATCACACCGCTCTCATCGGTTTCACCGGCTCCCCCTGGACTCTCGCCACCTTCATGCTTGAAGGCGGCAGCGTCCCCGTCTATACCCGCGCCCAAGCCCTCCTCGCCGCCGATCCCCGGGCTTTCGGCCGCCTCATGGACAAGCTCACCGCCGCCGTCACCGCCTATTTGCAGATGCAAATCGCCGCCGGAGTCGATGCCTTGCAGATCTTCGACAGTCATGGCGGTCAACTGCCACCGGAACTATTCATGACCGCCAGCGGCCGCTGGATGAAAGATATCATCGCCCGGCTAAAGCCCGTGAACGGCCAGCCCGTGCCGCCGGTCATCGTTTTCTCCCTTGGCACCCATGGCAACTGGGACGACCTGGCCGGTCTGGGCGCTTCCGTCCTCGGCATTGACGCCAGGGTCGCCATTGCCGAGGTCCGCCGCCAACTGCCCTCCTCACTGGGGGTCCAAGGCAATCTTGATCCGGCCTGTCTGCTGGCCTCACCGGAGGAGGTTGTCACCGCCACCCGACGCATCCTGGAGGATCTGCGCGGCCAGCCCGGCCATATTTTCAATCTCGGCCATGGAGTACCGCCCGCCGCCCGGCTCGAAAGCGTGGCTGCCCTGGTGGAAACCGTTAAAACCTTCAAATAAACCACGATTTTGTGAACCCGCTCAACGTCAACCTCGATCTGGTCAAGAAGTACAATGTGGCCGGGCCGCGCTATACCAGCTATCCCCCCGCCACCAAATTCGCCAATACCCTGACCGAATCGGATCTGGACGCCCTGTTGGCGGCCGATAATCCGGCTGACCGGGGCTTGTCCTTATACTTTCATCTGCCTTTCTGCGAGACGCTCTGCTGGTTTTGCGGGTGCACCACGGTGATCACCCAGGATCATGGCGCCAGCAAACCCTACCTGGATTACCTCCAACTTGAGGTCGCCCGGATGGCCCAACGGATCAATCCCAAGCGCAAGGTGGTGCAACTGCATTGGGGCGGGGGTTCTCCCACCTTCCTAAAACCCGATGAAATCCGCCGGCTGGGGGAGATCATCCGCCGGCATTTTACGCTGGCGGATAACATTGAGGCGGGGGTGGAGGTGGATCCGCGGCGTTTGACGCGCGACCATATCCTGGCATTGCGGGAAGTGGGCTTTAACCGGGCTTCGTTGGGAGTGCAGGACTTTGATGAGCAGGTACAGGTGGCGGTGCATCGACGACAACCCAGGGAACTGACCCAGCAAGTGCTGGACTGGGCACGGGAGTTGGGCTTTGGCTCGGTCAACTTTGATTTGATCTACGGGTTGCCCCACCAGACGGTGGACACGTTCCGGCAGACCCTGGAGACGGTGCTGACGATGGGACCGGACCGGCTGGCGGTGTTCAGTTACGCCCATGTGCCGTGGATCAAGCCGGCGCAGAAGATTTTGGAACAGAAGATCCTGCCTTCACCGGAGGTGAAGCTGGAGTTGTTGAAGCTGGTGATTGAACGGCTGACGGCGGAGGGTCGGTATGAATACATCGGGATGGATCATTTTGCGCGGCCGGGGGATGAGCTGGTGACGGCCCAGCGGCAGAAGACGCTGCAACGGAACTTTCAGGGATACAGCACGCGGGGGGAGGCGGATATCTATGCGTTTGGGATGAGCGCGATCTCGCAGATCCCGGCGGCGTACTGGCAGAACGAGAAGGAATTGCCGGCGTACGGAGCGGCGGTGGGGGCGGGGCGACTGCCGCTAACGCGGGGTTATGTGCTGACGGCGGACGACAAGATCCGGCGGGAGACGATCATGCGGGTGATGTGCGACCTGGGGTTGGATTACGGGGCGATGACGGGGAAGCTGGGGCTGGATTTTGAGACGTACTTTGCGGCGGAACTGGCGGCGCTGGCGCCGTTCGCGGCGGACGGACTGGTGAAACTCAAACCCGGCGGCCTGGAAGTGACGGACGCGGGCCGGATGTTCATTCGCAACATCGCCATGAGCTTTGACAACACCCTGTCCCCCCAAACCGAACGCAGACATTCCAAGACGATTTAGGTCCGGCGCAGCCGACCATATTTATTTCTCGCATTTTGGCGGCTGCTTCTTAAATTCAAGCTTAGAAGTTTTGCGATCAACCAATTAACGAACCGAACCACTTCAATTATGGCCGCTGATACCTCTGTTGTTCAACCAGTCGTGGCGCCGCCGCTGACGCCCCTCACGCTCAAGATTAAACTGGCCGCAACCCCCAGGGGCGCACCCAAGTTTACCGCCCGGGTGAAGAATGCCGCCGGCGCGGAAATCACGCTGGGCGACCCGCGCGCGACCCGCGCTTTGGTGGCGCTAATGGACGTCCACGCGGTGATCGGCGGGGCGGCTTGTCATTGGGGCGGACCGGCGGCGTTTGCGGAAATCAACGCGGCCATTCACGGCATCATGTTCAACACCACGGGCCGGGAATGGCATGAAGCTTTCAATTTCGTCAATGATGCCGGGCATGCTGAAAACGGCATTTATGCGCTGCGCGCCAATTACGGCTTTGATGGTATGACGCCGGACTCTCTGAAAGGATTCCGCAGCATTGCCAGCAAACTCACCGGGCACGGCGAATCCCATTTGAATCCCGAAGGGGTGCTCCTAAGTAACGGACCACTGGGCTCGGCGCTGCCGCAGGCCCAGGGACTGGCCATCGGCGATAAAGTCGCCAAGCGGGACCGGGTGACCCTCTGCACCGTCAGTGACGGCGCCAGCATGGAAGGCGAGGCAAAGGAAGCGTTCGCCGCGATACCGGGCCTGGCAGGCAAAGGCCGGCTAAACCCCTTCGTGCTGGTCATCTCGGATAACGACACCAAGCTTTCCGGCCGGATCACCAAGGACGCCTTCAGCATGCAACCAACCTTTGCGGCAATGGCTGCGCTCGGCTGGAATGTCATCCTGGTGCCGCACGGCAATGATTTACAGGAAGTTTACCTGGCCGTCGAAAAGGGTATCGCCGCCGCCAAAGCCAATCCGAATCATCCGGTCTGCCTGCTTTGCAAAACGGTCAAAGGCTACGGGATCAAGGCCACCGAGGAAAATTCGGCCGGCGGTCACGGTTTTCCGCTTTCCAACGGCGAAAACATCGTCAACTGGATGACCGAGCTTTACAAGAACGATACCGTACCCGGTGAATTGATGGCTTGGGCGCAAACCCTGCGCGCTGACTGGGAAAAATCCGAGGCGGCCAAAAAGGCGAAGGCGGCCGCAGCCGCCGCGGCCGGCTCGCCCGCCCCCGTGAAAGCCAAAACGGACAAGGTTCAGGGCGGCCTCGCGCGCGGCGCCGTCCGCGCCGCGACCGAAGGGTTGCCGGTTTATTCCGTTTCCGCGGACGTTCAAGGTTCCACCGGCATCAGTTTATTCCAAAAGAGCTTTCCGGAACGGTTCATTGAAGTCGGCATTGCCGAGTCAAACATGATCAGCGTGGGCGCGGGGCTCTCGAAATCGGGTTTCATTCCGATTGTGGACACGTTCGGCCAGTTCGGCGTGACCAAGGGAAACCTGCCGCTCACGATGGCGGCGCTCTCGCAGGCGCCGGTGATTGCGATGTTCACGCACATCGGATTCCAGGATGCGGCGGACGGCGCGTCGCACCAGGCGACGACTTATTTTGCCGCGACCAGCGCGATTCCGCATACGGTGGTGATCGCGCCCAGTTGCCCGGATGAGGCGGAATCGCTCATGTACCAGGCCATTAAGCAATTCGCGGCGGATCGCGCGGCGGGCAAGGACGGCGATAGCTATCTGTTCTTTGTGGGCCGCGAAAATTACCCGATGACGTGGGTGGAAGGCGCGAAGTTCCCCTGGGGCAAGGCGCAGGTGCTGGCGAGTGGCAGCGACGTGGTCCTCATCGGTTGCGGCGTGCTGGTCAACAAAGCGATTGAAGCGGGGAAAATGCTCGCCGCCAAAGGAGTCAAGGCAACGGTGATCAGCAACCCGTTCGTGAACCGCATGGATCTGGAAACCATTGGCAGCGCGGTGAAAAGCTGCGGCGGCAAAGTGGTGACCATCGAGGATCACCAGGTGGTGGGCGGCATGGGCGCGCAGGTTTCGCACGCGCTGTCCACCGCCGGCATCGCGCATAGCATGAAATCCCTGGGCATCCGCAATGAATTCGGCCAGAGCGCATACCTGGCGGAGGAACTTTACGTAAAGCACGGCCTGACGGCACCGAAGCTGGTGGAAGCCGCGCTGGCACTGCTCGGGAAATAACCTTGAGCTTGCTGGCAAAGATTGCGCGCCCTTACCATGGAGACATCACCCACTGCTAAAGCAAGGGCGCGACAAACAGAGAAAAACCAAGACCAATAATGTTCTTCCGGCAAGATGCCGGAAGCACGTTCCGCCAGGGAAAGTCCGCAGTATTCGTTGAACGGGCTGGACCTTTTTACGGTTGCGGGACAGCCTTGACCCGGGGCAGGGCGTCCGCGATCTCAACGCAGATCACGGAGGCAATCGGATCGGGCGCGGCGGTGGGTAAATTCAACGTCACGCCAGCCGGATCCTGGCTGAACGACAGCGCTTGATGATTCGCCAGGAGCCATACTTTGGTCACTTTGCTATCCAGACCCGGCAAATCAAATTTGCCCGTCACCGGCCAATGGAAAATAATAGCATAAATTTTCCAGGGCTTGGTGGTGCATCGCCAATCGTTTTCTGACGAAACCAAGTTGGCTTGTCCATAACCATCAATCCCCTTCACGGGATGGCCCAGTTCGCCGCCAAACGGCGTCGCCTTGGTCCCATAGATGGCCTCGCCATTGACGGCCATCCACTTGCCCACCGCTTCCAGTCGATCGACTTCCGGTTGCGGAATCAGACCAGTGCTGTCCGGCCCCACGTTCAACAGATAATTCCCTCCCTTGCTGGCGATGTCGCACAGGTTGCGGATGATGGTCTCGGTGCTTTTCCAGTGATCATCGTTGCGCTTGAAGCCCCAGGTGTCATTGATCGTCATGCACGTCTCCCAATCGCGCCCCGGGAAACCTTGCGCTGGAATATTCTGCTCGGGCGTCTCGGTGTCGCCCTGGTAGCCGCCGCCCAGACGGTTGTTCATGATCATGTCCGGACGGAGCGATTCGACGGTGTCATAAATCTTTTTGGCCCTTTCTTTGTTCATATCCATCGGCGTGTCCCACCAGATGACGGCCGGAGTGTCTGCGCCGTAACCGGTCAACAACTCACGCACCTGCGGCACGGCGACATGGTCTATATAATCATCCATGTCATGCTGCTGGGCCGGATCCCATTTGCCGCCCGCCGCCGCCCCGCCGTTGTTCCAATCCTGCGCCTGAGAATAATAAAAGCCGAGTTTAATGCCATATTTGTGGCAGGCGGCCGCGAGTTCCTGCAGGGGATCATGAGGCCAGGGGCTGGCGTCAAAAATGTTCCAATGGCTGGCCCGGGAGGGAAACATGGCAAAGCCGTCGTGATGTTTTGAGGTGATCACGATGTATTTCATGCCTGCGTCCCGCGCCGTCCGCACCCAGGCATCGGCGTTGAAATTGGTGGGGTCGAACTGGGTGGCGAACTGCTGGTACTCGGCCATCGGGATTTTGCCCCGGTTCATGATCCACTCGCCAATGCCAGGTACAGGCTTGCCCTGGTAAAAACCGGCGGGCACGGAATAGACACCCCAATGAATGAACATGCCGAACTTGGCCTGGCGCCACCACGACATGCGGGCGTCGCGCTGCGCCTTGGTTTCAATTTTGTCGGTCGGGCTGACTTGCGCGTGCACCGAAGTGGCGTGGATGGATAATCCTAGAATCGCAATGATGAGGCATTGTTTTAAGTTCATAAGCGGAAAGAAGCTGAATGGTCGGGGCGGTGAGATTCGAATCTAAAACGCCATTTTCGGCGTTATTCGTCGAAAGTGGGTTACAAGCCCGTTATTATTGGGTGAAACGACGTTTTGACAGTTTTCAACGGTCGTCGTCTGACCACTCCAAAACGAACTTTTAGTGTTAGGATTTGTTAGGATTTTTTTCATGGTTGATGGTCAAAATTTCTCCGCCAGTAATTAATTTCAAAAGTTGCACCGGCGCGAAGCCTAGCACCGGCAGAGGGATTGGAACAAGCAGAACAATTCCTGAAATCACCTACCACAAAACCGTGAAAGTCTGAGCGAGTCTTGAAGAGATCGGCAGTCCACTGCCGACCGGGCGAGGTTTTTGCCGACACCGGTTGGTCTAATTACGAGGGTGTAAAACGCCACG
>Ga0302319_10021773_pt1 | contig 11536 bp, 13 predicted proteins | sample Bog_T0_2_FD_203319 | JGI IMG/M metagenome (GOLD analysis project Ga0302319, IMG submission 203319) | Peat permafrost microbial communities from Stordalen Mire near Abisko, Sweden - Bog_T0_2 | ecosystem: Environmental > Terrestrial > Soil > Wetlands > Peat | place: Sweden: Abisko, Stordalen Mire...
TCCTGCCGCGGGAGGCGTCGGCCAGCGTTAGTTGAGCGGGGCCGATTTCGCCGCGATCGAACGCGGGCGTCTGGTAAACGGCCGCGATGTAATCGGCGAGGGTGCTTGCTTCATCGTTGGTGAGATTGAACCGGGGCATGCGGCGGATCAGCGCAGGGCGCAGAGTATTCGGATTCGTCAGGAAATCCACCAGCCAGGTGCGTTGAACGGCACTGCCTTCCCACGACAGATCCGGCGCCATATCGTCGCCACGGCCGTTGATCGTGTGGCAACTGAGGCAGTGGAGGTCGTTCATCAGCTTGCCTGCGCGTCCTGCCGGCTGATATGTGGAAGGCGCGGGGGCTGCAATGCGGAGTGCGGCGGGCAGCGTTTGGGCGCGGGTTGTTTGGGCCAGCAGCGCTGTGACGAGTGCGTCCACCTGCGAAACGGTGAAGGTGTTGCGCGGCATCTTCATCGCAATTCCGAAAGCACGCGGCTGGCGGATTTTGGCGGCCAGGTAATCGGGCAGCGAGTGCGGTATGCCTGGCGCGAAGAGAACGCGGGCGAGCGGCAGACTGCCGACGGTCGACAGATCGGGCGCGAAGTTGTCGGGATGCGCGATGCCTTCGATTTCATGGCAGGCCGCGCAGCCGCGTTCGTTGACCAGAGTCTTGCCGTGGACGATCTGAGCGGGCGCGGGGGGAGTCAGATGGATGTTTGCGAGAAGGTCGGGATCTGTCTTACTGCCGGGAAAACTCGTCAGCTGCGCGATGTCTTTCTCCGTGAAACGAAAGTGCGGCATCGCAGTATTGGGGAGATAGCCGGCGGGATTGCGCGGCCATTCCGACAGCCATTCCGGCTTCACTTTAGAACCAACGCGCGTCAGTTCGGGTCCGAGGTCTCCGCCCACAGCCACGCCAGCGGCGTTCTGCATGGCGTGGCAGGAGGCGCAGTAGGATTCCCGGTAGAGATCCGAGCCCTGCTGAACTGCGGTGTCGGCTGGCGGGGGCTGGTGCGAGGCCTCGCGCGGCTGTGTGCTCTGGCTGACGATGAACGCCGAGATGTCGCGGGCATCGTCCTCGCTCAACTCGAAGTTGGGCATGGTGGCCGTTGCGGCGTGAGATTGCGGGTTGCGGATCCACGCGTAGATCCACTCGCGCGTGGTCTTTTCCGCGATGCGTTTGAGGGAGGGCGGACGGTCGTTAGCCTGCATCAGGCGGCCTTCGGGCGAGGCGAGCTTGTGGCAGTTCACGCAGCCGTAGCCGGCCAGCAGCTGTCTGCCCGCGTTGAGTTGAGGCGTGCCGGCGAGCGCGTTTTCATGGCATTGTCAGCAGGAAGACTCCACAAACCGCGCGGGCAGGATTGGCTGCTCCCAGGCCTTCGTGCTGCAATGCGCTTCCCCTACCGTTGTCGCCACGCCCTGGCCCCGGTGGCACATGGCGCAGCCGAATTCGGTGAGCGGGTGCGGAATGGGCGGATGCGGGCGGAAGGGCTGATCGACGCCATCGAGCGACGCTTCTTTCAGTCCCACGTGGCAGGTAGTGCAGCGATCGGTGACGCCCAGTTCCGGCAGGCCAGATCTGTTGAATGCCCCGCTGAAACCGGCGCGCGAGTGCCGCGCTGTCGGCGCGGTCGCGGATGAGATTCGCGTAATCGTTCTGGAAGGAGAGCCACTCGCGAAAGCGGTCCCGCGCGGGGACGATGGCCAGCAGGATGAGCAGAATGACGCTGAGCGATCCGAATGCGCGTGCGCTGTCTCCGAAGAGAAAGCGCACGGCCGAACGCGGCCATTGGAGAGGGCTCACCATGGCCAGACCCAGGCCCATCCCGCGCCTCGGAAGAATGTCCCGACGATCGTCAGCGTGACGGCAACTACCAGGAACCAGGTCATGATCCAGAAGGGGAGCGGCTTCGCGTGCAGCCAGGTTGTGAGATTACCGGGCGCTGCTGGGAATGCCGCGATAAACATCGCCGCTGTGATCATCAGTGTTGGTATCAGCACTGCGTAAACGCTGAACCACATCAGAAATGCCACCAGTACGATCACGCCGGCGGCCAGAATGCGCATCTTTCGTTGGCGGCCGGATATCCAGAATCCTTCGGCCTCGATGTTGATCCCGAAGTAGGGAATTACGATCAGCGCCAGTACCACCAGCGTCGGAATCAGGACGCCTGCCACGACCGGCGGGAAGTAATGCAGAAGCTCCTGGAGTCCGAGGAAGTACCAGGGCGCTTTGGCCGGATTGGACGTCTGCAGAGGATCGGCCAGGCCTTCGAGCGGCGCGTCGAAGATCAGCGACGCCAGCACGAGCGCGATCAGTAGCGCGATTACCGCGACAGCGACACGGAGCAACGCCTCGGGGTTGGTCATGACGCGGTCGTCGTCCTGCAACCGGACATGGGGCGAAGTGCGTTCTGTGAGGAACGCCACGCGGATCGGGGTGCGGCGGCTGTCGGAGTCGGACGAGGCTTCGAAGTCTTTGTTGTCAGGCACGGGGCTTGTCTCCCGTGTACAGGCCGCCGTCCTTGCGGATCCTCCAGAAGTGCACAGCGAGGAAGACCGCGGCGATCAGCGGCAGAATGACGCAGTGCAGCACGTAGAAACGCAGCAGCGCGTTGGCGTTCACCGTGTGGCCGCAGAAACACGCCGGCCGAAACGACGAACTGAAGGTCCTTCATATCGGCGTAAGCCTGCGGCACCGACGGATGGTAGTAGAGAGCGGTGTGCGCGACTCCGGTCCGTAGCGTTCCGTGAGAAAGCGCTTCAGGGCGCGGATCGCGATGGGGCGGTCGATCGCGCCACGGCGGCACGCGGTCTCGCAGGGATGCGCGCAGACGCGGCCGCAGACGCTGGCCATCGGGTTGGGATCGCGTGCGTAACGATAGGCCTCTTCGAACCGGCCTTCCGCGATGAGCGCAACATATCGCCCGGCATTGGTGCCGGCCGGACACGCCATCATGCAGGGGAAGTTCGTGTTGAGCCAGTCCCGATCGACGCGTTTGTCTCTCAGCCGCCCGAGCATGATGATCGCCGCCCGCGCGGCTATTTGGTCAGACTGAAACCGACCTTCGCCGTTCCGGAAACGGTGGCGGTCTGCACCTTCAGGCCTTCCTGCCATGCCGTGACCTTGTAAGCGCCATCGGGCACGCCGGTGATTTTGAAAGCGCCGGTGGCGTCGGTCACCGCGAAGTACGGCGTGGGCGACACGATGATGAAGCCCGACATGTCGGGATGAACGTTGCATCCCAGCGGCACGACTCCCGGCACGGTGAATTTGAAGGGGCGCGTTTGCCCCTGCGGCCAGGTTCCGAGGTTGTGACTCTGCTTTTCGTCACCGTTGACCGAGGGCCAGAAGATGTTGTGCCTGCGCGGGTCGCTGTTGAGAAATTCCACCGTAGCGCCCACTGGCACGACCAGCACGTGCGGCTGGAACTGCAGATTCTTCTGATTCATGCTGAAGGGTTTGGCGGGGGCAGGGAAGTGCGCGCCGGGGATCGCGTTCACATAGACGACGGAGTCGGCTTTCGGCGGAGCCACGGTGCCCGAGATGGTGCCGCCGCGAACGCCGCGTGCGGCCGCCAATAGAGCGAGAGGCAGGATCACCCAACGCAACACGTGAAACGATAGCAGAGTCCGGGCAAAGCCGCGCACTGTCGTCACCTCTCTGAAATGGAGTCGCCGAAAGCAGGTTAAGTGCATTTCGATAACCGTTGATACGGATCGCGAAACGGATCGCGAAACGGCTACTTTGGAGGCTTTCGGCTGAGCACGGTTAAGCGATTTATGCGCGATTTAACGCTGTGGCCGCGCGTTCTGGCGCATGGCTTCAGGAATTGGACAGATAGCGCTGGACAGATCCAATTCGAAAGGCGACAAGATCGCCGGCCCCACAACAAAGCTGTAACAGTTGTAACAGTGAACCCATCCAGTCTGTCTGCGTAAGTAGCATTCGACGGGAGGTTTTCCTTGCGATACATAAGCCTGCTGGTGTTCGCGGTTTGCGTGCCGGGTAACGCGCAGAACGCAGCGTTCGACGCGGCATCGATTAAGCCTGACACTTCGATGGGAGGAATCAGCTCCATGCGCATCACGGCGGGCAGGGTCTCGATGGAGAACTGTTCGCTGAAGAAGATCATGCTGAACGCTTACCTGATTCCCGACGACCGCGAGTACACGATCGACGGTCCCGAGTGGCTCACGAGCGAGCATTTCGATATCGAGGCAAAGTTCCCGCCCGATACGGCGGGGCCGCAGATCCGGCAGATGTTGCAGACGCTGCTGGCGGAGCGGTTCAGGCTGGCGCTGCACAAGAGACCCGGCAATTGCCGATGTATGCGCTGATTGTCGCGAAGGGCGGGCCGAAGATTCACGCCGTGGCCGACGGCGATGCGAAGACATCCGGCAGGGCGGGGCATTTTGAGGCGACGAAGATCGCGATGCCGAAGCTGGCCGATCTGATCGCGAAACAAGCGGGGATACCCGTGGTGGATGCGACGGGCCTGTCGGGACTGTTCGATTTCACGCTGGAATGGTCGCCGGCGGCGGATCTGCGAGTGTCGTCTTCGGATGGCGCGGCAGCGAATGGCGCCGCGGCGGGAGACAGTCAGGGAGCCTCCATCTTCACTGCGTTGCAGGAACAGTTGGGACTGCGGCTGGAGAGCAGGAAACGGCCGGTAGAGGTCCTCGTGGTGGATCGCATGGAAAAGACGCCGACGGAGAATTAACGATGACAAGGACACTGCCCGGCCTGTTGCTGACATTTGCCCTCGCGTTCGCGCAGAAGCCGCCGGCATTCGATGTCGCTTCGGTGAAGCCGAATCTCAGCGGCACCGGAGGGTTCAGCATGGGCACATCGCATGGGCGGCTGACGGCGACGAATGTGCCGGTGCGGATGCTGATCCTGAAAGCCTTTCACGTGAAGGATTTTCAGGTTACCGGCGGGCCGTGGTGGCTCGGCACGGAGAGATACGACATTATTGCGAAGACCGCGAATACCGGCATCAGCGACGATAATCTGTGGTTGCTGCTGGAGCCGTTGCTGGAGGATCGTTTCAGGCTCCGGTTTCATCGCGAAACGAAACAGCTTTCGGTTTATTCGCTGACGATCGCGAAGGGCGGGCCCAAGCTGAAGGCCCACATCGACGGCGACGGCGGGAAGGACGAGCCGACCATGAGCGGCCGCATGGGTTCCGGTAAGGCGAGTCTGGACGCGAAGAAAACGTCGATGGCAAGGCTCGCCGATGCCCTGGGAGATCACATGGATCGAACCGTGGTCGACCACACCGGGCTGAAGGGGGAGTACGATTTCAAGCTGGAGTGGGCGCAGGAGCACACGGGGGAGCCGGCGGGCTCGTCGGTTCTTGGCTCGCTTGAGGAAGGGTTGGGGCTCGCCGGGCCGTCTGTATTCACGGCCGTGCAGGAGCAGTTGGGGCTGAAGCTGGAGTCGGCGAAGGGTCCGGTGGAGACGATTGTGATCGATCATGCGGAAAAGGCCGCGTTAAACTGACTGGATGGTTACCGGCGCGGCGCGTTGCGGCTACGCAGATCATGGCGCGAGAGGCGACGTTGTGCAACGAAACCCGTTTTCAGCGGTGGTGGTATCAGCCGGCTGCGTTCGAAGCCGCGTCCGTGAATCCCGCCGAGCCTGGCAGCCTGAAGGGCGTTCGGGGCGGATGCCGGGGCGTCGATTCGAGAGGCACTTCGGCCGACGGAGCGAATATCCCGCTCGGACGTTGCGTGATTACCGACGGGCGGCTGAGCCATCTGATCCAGATCGCCTGGCAACTGAAGACGATCACGATGATTGAAAACGCGCCCGCTTGGGTGATCAGCGGCGATGAGCGCTTCACCATTCAGGCGAAGGCTGAGAATGCGAAGGCCACCGAATCTGACCTGCTCGCCATGCTTCAGGGCTGATCGTCGAGCGGTTTCAACTCAGGTTTCACCGGCAGGACCGGCAGGAATCCGGGTTCAGCCTGGTGGTGGCGAAGAACGGCCCGAATCTGGAGGAAATCGAAGGACGATGAAGGCACCGGATTAGGTCCGTTCAACAAAGGCGATCCGACGAGGACGATATCCGCTCACCGGGTTTCGATGCCGACGCTCGCGTCTCTGCTTTCCACGTTCGGCACGGGCAACGTCACCGACGAAACCGGGCTCCCCTATTTTTACAATTTCAGGCTGATCTGGAACGAGACAGAAGCGCACGGGCTGCGGCGCGCGGCGCCAAACGATTCGGGAACACCTGCAAAGCCGTGTGGCGCGGCCAGCTCGTGCGCGTGTTCCTTAGATGGGCCTTCCGTGTTCAGCGCGGTGCAACAACTGGGGCTGCGTCTGGAGCCGCACAAAGTGCCGGCATCGTATTTTGTGATTGAATCGGCTCAGCGGCCAGGACGCAACTGACGCGTTAACCTGGCGGGACAAGTCGCGTATTCAGGGCTGAGAGGAAAACGAAGATGAATCGAAACCTGATCCTGACAGCGCTTGCGGTTTGGCCCGCGCTGCTTGCCGCGCAAACAACAAAGCCCCTGGCATTTGAGGTGGCCGAGATCAGGCCGAGCGATCCGTCGATCGTGAAAATGGGGAAGGGAAGGGTGCTTCCGGGCGGACGGATCGAGGTGCCCGGCTACACGCTGCGGGAACTCATCATGTTCACATACGGCGTCACGGACGACATGATTTCCGGGGGCGCGAAGTGGGTCGGTGAGGAACGCTACTCCATCGTTGCGAAGGCGCCGGACGGCGCGCGCGATAACGATTTGCGCGCGATGATGCAGACGCTGCTGGCTGACCGTTTCGGCCTGGCGACTCACAGGGAAGACAAGCCGATGCCGGCCTACGTCCTGACAGTGGCGAAGAATGCGACGCCACTGCGGGAGGGTTCCGGAGGCGGAGCGTCACAGTGCCACTGGACGGAGCTCGAAGGCGATCTGCGCCGACGAGAGTGCCAGAACCTCTCGATGGCAGAGTTCGCCAAAGAACTACCGGCGACCGGGGGCATTGGAATTGTTCTTCCGGTCTCGGACCAGACCGGTCTGAAGGGCAGCTACGACTTTCAGTTCGATGTGGGAACCATCCGGCGAAAAGACGCGCCCGATTCCGCGCCCGATCCGCTCGATACCGACGGCCCGACGATCTTCGCGGCGCTCCAGAAGATCGGTCTGCATCTTGAAAGTAAGAAGATTCCGGTCCCGACGATCGTGATCGACAAGGCCGAACGGCCGGCCGAAAACTAACGGGATTCTGGTCGCTGAACAACTGCCAGTTGTGCGTAACATCACGAAACGTAAATGCCTTGTGTTATGTACAAAACCGAAACCGCCTCATCCGTGGTCTAATCGGAAGGAAAACCGAACCGGTTTTTCGGAGGACAAAAGTGGACATGACGCGTAAGAAAGCGGTTGCGTGGAGTGTGTCTATAGCGCTGATGGTCGGGATTTCTGCAAGTTGTTTCGCCCAGAACTATCAGGTCAATCTCCTTGTGGACGGGAACACGGCCTTACCGAATGGCTCGGGATTTTTCGCGCTGGCTGACGTTGCCCCTACATCGACGGACGGACGTTATGTCACTTTCGTGAATTACGCTCCCGACGCGACCATCTATACGTACGATACGAGGACGGCCCAGTTCGCCAATATTGTCGACCTGACTACGATTCCGCCTGGCAGTTCTGCGGCCTTCACTTCGTTCTTCAACGGCTACAACAATCCGAATGCACCCCTGGTTGCTGGCGGAATCGTTGTACTCTGGGGAGCGTACGGCGGCGGAGGCGCGGGGATTTACAGTGCTCCGGCAGCGGGCGGTGGACCGGTAACGCTCATCGCGAACACCGGCATGGCGGCTCCGGGCGCACCAGTTGGAGCCACGTTTACCAACAACTTCACCTACATCTCGACGGATGGCGCCAGGGTTGCATTTACGGCGACCCTTACCAACGGCTACTCGGGGACATACACGGCGAACCTCGATGGTTCGGTTCCGACGCGGATCGGCGACAGCAGCGTGTTTTTGGACGGCGGCACCATCTATACCGGATATACCGATTGGTATTTTCCGACCATTTCGAACGGTGAAGCGGCGGTGTTGTCGGTCGTCGGAGCGGGAGATCCTTCCCGAGCGCAGAATGCGATCGTCACCGCGCCTTACACCGGAATCGTGGGTGACCCTTATCCGTACTGTCCGGATCCGGGGCCCCCCGATTATTGTCTGCCGCCGCGACCCACGGAGACAGTGTCCACCACCAATCTGCCCGGAAACACGAACACGAATTTTCACACCCGGTTCGACGCATTCGCCCTGAACAACAGTATGCTGGCTATCCTGGCCGACGATGCGTTTGGGACCTACGAAGGAATCTTCACCGCTCCCGCCGCTCTCGGTCAGGTGAATGCGCCGCTCACAGAGCTGGTCAGCAACGTGGATCACCCCAACATGAGTTTTCAAAGCAGTCAGGGAATCGCCTACGATAACGGTACCGTCGTATTTGGCGCAAATAACCTGACGAACATTAACATCAACGGGTACACCGCCACCCCGGGTATTTTTGCTTACCCCACCAGCGGTAAGGGACTCATTCAGGTGGCTCAATCGCTTGTCACTCCCGTGGCGAATCGGCCAGGCACCACAATCGCGGGAGTAAGCCCTTCCGGGGTAGGCTTGAATTCTGCCTCCAACGGCGCCATTGCTTTCATCGACCGCCAGGGCTCCCTGTACCTTGCCACGTTAACCGGTACGCCGCCGCGCGAAGCCGGCATCTTCCGCAACAACTCCGCGTGGCTTCTGGATGCGAATGGGAACCGCCAGTTCGATGGCTCCGGCCCGGGCCAGGATCTGTACTATAACAACTTCGTCCCCCCCAAGCCAGGCGATATTCCGGTCGTGGGTGACTGGAGCGGCTCGGGCAACACCAAGATTGGCATTTACCGCCCGTCGACGGGTACCTGGTTCCTCGACTACAACGGCGACGGCATCTTCGATGCCGGCGACAAGACGTACCAGTTCGGGGGGATCGCCGGCGATCGTCCCGTGGTCGGCGATTGGACTGGATCCGGATTCGCGAAGATTGGTATCTTCCGGTCTGGATACTTCTGGATTCTCGATGACAACGGCGATGGTACCTTTGACGCGGGAGATCAGGCATTCGCCTACGGAGGCGTAACCGGCGACGTTCCGGTGACTGGCGACTGGACCGGCGACGGCAAAGCGAAGGTCGGCGTAGTTCGCGTTTTCTACCCGGGCGGCACGCCCGCGTTCTGGATTCTGGATGCCAACAACGATCACGGCATCGATACGGGCGATCTGATCTTCGCCTTTGGCGGGATCACGGGCGATGTTCCGGTGGTGGGCGACTGGAACGCCAGCGGTTACGCCAAGGCTGGCGTCTTCCGCGATGGCTTCTTCTGGGTAGTCGATAACAACGGCAGCGCTCCGACCGTGCTGGGAGGGTCGCAAGTGGAAGGGTTTGCGTTCGGCGGAATTGCCAGCGACGTGCCGATTGTCGGCAAGTGGTAACGGCAAGAACAAAAAAGGGCGCCGAAGATTGCTCTCCGGCGCCCTTCGTATTTTGTGACCCGGACTCAGACGACGTCGATACCCATCGAGCGTGCCGTGCCTTTAACCGAGCGCATGGCCGCTTCGACGTCGAAGCAGTTCAGATCGGGCATCTTGATTTTCGCGATCTCCTCAACCTGCTTCAGCGTGATCTTGCCGACCTTAGCCTTGTGCGGCTCGGGCGAACCCTTGGCGACTCCGACCGCGCGCTTGATCAGCACCGGAACCGGAGGCGTCTTGGTGATGAAGGTGAACGACCGATCGGAGAAGATCGTGATCACGACGGGAATAATGAGACCTTCCTGGTCTTTCGCCGACGTCTTTGCGTTGAATGCCTTGCAAAACTCCATGATGTTGACGCCCTGCGGACCGAGCGCCGTGCCGACCGGGGGCGCAGGCGTAGCCTTCCCCGCGGGAATCTGCAACTTTACCTGACCTGTAACCTTCTTTGCCATAATCTCTCTCTATTCTTTACCGCGCGCAACGGACACGAACAGCCTGCGCGCTTTTTTCCGCCCCAGGGAGCGGCAGCTAAGAGGACTTCTCTACCTGCAGGAAGTCCAGCTCTACCGGAGTCGCGCGGCCGAAAATCGTGACCAGCACGCGCAGCGTGTTGCGCTCCGGATTAATCTCATCCACCTTGCCCTGGAAGTTCGCGAAGGGCCCGTCGATAATACGTACGGTTTCGTTCTTCTCGAAGTTCATCTTCGGACGCGGCCTTTCGGCGCTCGTCGTCTGACGGTAGAGCATCTTGTTGATCTCATCCGCGCTCAGCGGCACAGGAGTCGTTCCGCCGCCCACGAAACCGGTCACGCGGGGAGTATCCTTCACGCGGTGCCAGAGTTCGTCGTTCATATCCATCTGAACTACTACGTAACCGGGATAGAGCAGGCGCTTGCTGGTCACCTTCTTGCCGTTGCGCAGCTCAACCACTTCTTCTTCGGGAATCAGAATCTGGCCGATGGACGAATCGAATCCGAAGGCCTCGGCGCGCGTGCGCAGCGATTCGGCGACCTTGCGCTCGAATCCGGAGTAGGTGTGGATGATGTACCACTGCTTGGTCTCGACAGGCAACTCCGCCTCGCCCGCCAGCTCTGCCAGTACGGGCTCAGGGTCGACAGGCCCGGCGACGGCCACGTCGGCGTCGACCAGATCCGATTCCGGGGATGTAAACTCCGGTTCAGTCGTCATCACTGCTTCACCAGATAGTGATAACCGGCGACTACGGTTTTGTCGATGACCGTATCGACGACCTTAAAGTAGAGAGCGAACGCGAAGACGCTCACGACCACGACGAGCGTGGTGGACTGCACCTTTTGCTTGCTGGGCCATGTAACGCGCTTCATCTCGCCGCGGATATCGGTCAGATATTGGCGGGTGCTGTCGATCCAGCTTTCCTTAGTTGGTACCAGTTCGTCGGCCATAGCTGTCGGTTTCTTTACTTTCTCTCGCGCGCGGTTCGTCTTTTTTCCGTTCCTGAAGTTTACGGGAAGGTCTGGCAGGGGCGGAGGGATTCGAACCCCCAAAGGCGGTTTTGGAGACCGCTGGTTTACCGTTAGCCTACGCCCCTCTGCTACGCTGGCACCGCCGCCGCGCTGCACGATGCCCGCGCGTCCCTCGGGGTGGGCACGCAATCTTATTTTACCCTACTTGGTTTCTTTGTGCGGATGGTGCTTACGGCAGTACGGGCAAAACTTGCTCATTTCAAGACGTTCGGTGGTCGTCTTCTTGTTCTTCGTGGTCGTGTAGTTCCGGTTCTTGCACTCGGTGCACTGGAACGTGATGATTTCTCTTGGCATTTCGTTACCTCTTCGAACGTCAGATCGTTAAAACAGAACTGCGGCAAAACCGCTCCCTCACGGTCGCGGCTCGGTAGGGCACCGCTCGTGGGTTCGGCGCGGGAAAGGGTTAATCCAGAATCTCCGCCACCGTACCCGCCCCGACCGTTCTGCCGCCCTCGCGAATGGCGAAGCGCAGACCCTTATCCATGGCGACCGGCGTAATCA
>Ga0302319_10021775_pt1 | contig 11535 bp, 8 predicted proteins | sample Bog_T0_2_FD_203319 | JGI IMG/M metagenome (GOLD analysis project Ga0302319, IMG submission 203319) | Peat permafrost microbial communities from Stordalen Mire near Abisko, Sweden - Bog_T0_2 | ecosystem: Environmental > Terrestrial > Soil > Wetlands > Peat | place: Sweden: Abisko, Stordalen Mire...
CGGTTAATGCGGCGGTTGACAGCAGGCCGGCCAGGCAAAGGGCCGAGAAGAAAGCGCGCGGGAGGATTCGATTCACGAGTGTGTCTCCAATGGATGAAACAGCTTGCACAGTCGGCCGAAATTGCCGTGGACGTGCGCGGTTCCGATTGTAGGCAATGTGGCCGCACAGTAGCCACCGCCTTTTCCACATTCTGCGTCCGGGTATGCACCGGTGCAGCATCACCTCGGTTGCGCTAGGCTTGAGGAGGAATGAGCGTGTGCACAATTTGCGATGGAGTTGGGCTGGTGCGGGTGGTTTCCGCCTCGGGCCTTTGGGTTTCGCGCGCCTGCGAGTGCCAGGAAATGCTGAAGGAAGAGCGGCGTTTGGCGGCCGCGCATATTCCTGAGCGGTACCGGCAATATGACCTGGATGGATATGAGATCATTCGCGGGGCGGATCCGTCACTGCGGCGTGCGCTGATGACCGCACGTAAATTTGTCGAAGCGTATCCCGTAGACACCGCAGGCAAGGGGCTGCTTTTCACCGGGTCGATCGGAGTGGGCAAGACCCACCTGGCGGTGGGCGTATTGCAACGCCTGGTGAGGGAGCGGGGCGTCAAGGGGCTTTTCTGCGACTATCGCGAACTGCTGAAGAACATCCAGAACAGCTACAACCCGCAGGTGAATACTACCGAGTTGGAGTTGCTGAAGCCGGTGTTTGCGGCTGAGGTGCTGGTGCTGGACGATTTGGGCGCACAGAAGCCGAACGAATGGGTCTGGGACACGGTTGCGCTTATCCTCAACACGCGCTACAACGACAAGCAGACCACGATCATCACCACGAATTACCCCGATCAGCCTGCCGGCGGCGGCGCGCAGACTGAGGCGGAACGCGCCGCGCGCGAGCAGACCCTGGGCGACCGTATAGGCGACCGGATGAGGTCGAGGCTTGCGGAGATGTGCGTGCGGGTGGAAATGACCGGGGAAGACTTCCGGCAGACGGTTAAGCGGGCTCGGTTTGGGTGACGCCTGGTGCGAATACCGCAACCGCGCTCGGCTCAATCCATCAGCTTCATCATCAGGTAAGTGAAGGTCTCGGCTTCAGTACGCGCATGCTGCTTGTTGTCTGCGCCTGCGCCGTGGCCTCCCTCGGTGATTTCGTCGTAGTAAAACGGCAGGTGGAACTCCTCCATGCGGGCGGCAAATTTGCGCGCGTGGACCGGACCGACCCGGTCATCCCTGGTGGTGGTAAAGATCAGCGGCTCAGGATAATGGACATCGGGCTTCAACTGGTTATAGGGTGAGATGGATGCGAGAAAGGCCCGCTCCGCAGGCACCGAGGCGGAGCCATACTCGCCTACCCACGATGCGCCGGCCGACAGATGCTCGAAGGCCAGCATGTCAAGTAGCGGCACCTGGATTACTACGGCATTCCACATTTCGGGGTGCTGGGTGAACTCGACGCCCATGAGCAGGCCGCCGTTTGAGCCGCCGATGATCCCGAGCCTTCGCGGCGAGGTGATTTTGCGGGCGACCAGGTCTTGGGCCACGGCGTAGAAGTCGTCGTAGATGCGCTGGCGATGGGTCTTGAGGCCGGCCTCATGCCAGGCCGGGCCAAACTCGCCACCGCCGCGAATATTGGCCAGCACCAGCACCGCGCCGCGCTCCAGCCAAAGCTTTCCCAAAACGCCGGAGTAGTACGGCGTTTGAGAGAGCTGGAAGCCGCCATATGCGGTCATCAGAGTGGGATTCGATCCGTCGTAAGGCATATCTTTGCGATGGACCACGAAGTACGGCACCTTGGTGCCATCTTTCGAGGTGGCGTCCAACTGCTCGACCGCATCGAGGCTCGCGTCAAACTGCGGCTTCTGCGACTTGGCAATGGCAAGCGATCCATCGGCCGCGTCGCCCAGCATGAGCGAGGTCGGAGTGAGGAAGCCATCGATGCTGATGAAAAAGCGGTCATTGGTGCGGCTAGCCGCCTCGATCTCGACCGTCTGGTTATCGGGCGCAGGCAGGCGCCTGTGGGTCCACAATCCGCTGTGGGCGCGGCTATAGACATAAACGCGACCCTGCACATGATCGAGCGTGGCTAGGATCAGGTGGTTTTTTGTGATCGCGACCCTTTGCTCGAACTCCTGCGCTGTGGGCAAAAAGACCATGATCGGTTTCAGATGCTCGGGGTCCCGAGTGAGCGCAGGCAGGCTGAGCGAGACCACGGAACCCTGAACAAAGGTCTTGGATTGTCCTGCCGGCTTCCAATCCTGGGCCAGGGTTACCAGCAACTGGCCATCCAGCAGCCCATCGATGTCGATCTTCGGCGGCAGCGCCAGGCGCTTTGCGCCAGTGGGCAGCAGAAGATAGCTCTCCTGCTCGAAGGTGGTCAAATTACGCTCCAGAATAACCGCGCGGTGGCCCTGTCCATCGAAGTAGACCGTCGGGCCGTCCCCGTACCCGTTGTCCTTCACATCGCCGCGAAACACCTCTTTCGCTTTTTCCAGGGGCTCGCCGCGCTTCCATTCGCGAATGGCAATGGGATAACCGGCCTCGCTCATCGTTCCCTGACCCCAATCGCGCGCAACCAGCAGCGTGTCCTTGTCTTCCCACGCCACTCGCTGCTTGCCGCGGGGCAATTGAAAGCCGCCCTCGACAAACTTGCCGGCCTTAAGGTCGAACTCGCGCAGGGTAATGGCGTCCTCGCCGCCCACTGAGAACGACGCCAGGCAAAGCTCGTCTTCCGGATGCAGGCAGTTGAGTCCTTTGTACACCCAGCTCTTCTTATCCGCCTTAGAGAGGGCATCGTAGTCGAGGACCGTCTCCCATTTCGGATCCGGAGTCAGGTAGTCATTGAGCGTGGTGCGGCGAACGACTCCCCGCACATGGTCGGCATCCTGCCAGAAGTTGTAGATAACGCCGTTGTGAAAGCCCGGAAACGGCAGCTTGTCGGGCGAGTCCAGCACCTTCAGCGCCTCCGCATCCAGAGTCGCAAAGTGGCTGTCTTTCTCCAGCACCGCCGCGGTGCGCGCGTTCTCAGCCTTGACCCAGGCCAGTTGCTTATCGCCGTAAATATCCTCCAGCCAGGTGTACTTATCCGGCTGCTCCGGGACCGGTTGCTGGGCGATGGCTTTGACTACAGCGATCCCCGCCACGGCTGCCAATGCGGTTGCGAAAGCGGCCACCAAGCGCGCGGTTGTTGCAGACAAAGATTTATTCACGAGCGATGCTCCTCGGCAGGGAATTCGACCGGGCCCCGGGGTTGATGCGTGCACTGGTTATATCACGGGGATAGGGGAGAGGATCCCGTTCCGGTCCTGGGTGTATTGTATCGATAGAACCCGCAGCGCGAGAAAGGGATCGATGCGGAAAATCCTGGACTACTACGTCTGCCTGCCCGGATTGGCCTTGATCTTCTACATAACCTGGCGGGCCCTTGATGGCCCGAACCGCCTGCCGGACAGAATCCCGACCCATTTCGACCTTGCGGGCAATCCAGACGGATGGGGGTCGCCGCGCACGCTGCTGGTGTTGCCCGTCATCGCTCTGGTTCTCTACCTGGTAATCACGCTGGTTGCTCTTTTTCCTTCGGTCTTCAATTACCCTGTGCGGGTGACGGCGGAGAACCGCGCTCGGCTGGAGGAGCTTGCACTGGGCATGATTGCCTGGCTGAAGGCGGAGCTTGTTTGTTTTTTTACCGGGCTTCAATGGGCAATTGCCGCAGCGGTGCGGAACGGCAGGGGCACGCTATCGCCCTGGGCGCCGCTGCCTGTGCTGGTGGTCATCTTCGGGACGGTGGGTTGGCACCTGGTGGCGATGTTCCGCGCCGCGCGGGCGGGGTCGAGCTAGCAGGTGGACCAGCGCAGCGCCAGTGCGGGCGGCGGGAATTTTGGGAATTCATTCAGCAGGTTGGCATCCGCGTTGCGGATACAGCGAGTTGGCAAGTCAGCGGGAGCGATTGGTCGACGGGAGCTTTTTCGCTCCGTGGGCCGGCGCCGCCGGTAGACGACCGATACGAACGCAGAGTCTTTTGACAATCTTTTAGAAGACCCAGAGGCTACCGAGCAACAGGAGAATTGCCGCAACCGTCAGGGCTTGGTACATCAGGTCTTCCGTCTTTCTGGACTGCCTGGACGCATCGGCGCGTGCGGGCAAAGAGATAGATGCGTTCTGGGGGGAGGATTGCATCCTGGGCCTGCCTTTCGATTTCTGATTGCTTGCTGGTAAGGGGTACGGCGAGCTCTGCGGCTTCGATTCCCATCGCTTTCAATTCTTAGACGCTGTTTTTCGGCCAGAGGTTCTCTGAAAAAGAGTGTCATTTTGAACAATTTTGTGACGCTGGGATGCTCTTTTTGTTAAGAGACTGGCGGGGCGAATACCTTCTGTTACCCATGAAAACGAATTGCGCGCACACTTTCCGTCGGCGACGGGTGTAAAATCCGCTCGTGAGCTCTGGTCCCGATCTACAGCTTGTGCCCGCCGCCGAACCGAGGGAGCGTAATTGGATTCCCCTGGCAGTTGCCGCGGCGGTGGTACTTATTGTGGCCGCGGCGGTGGTGCTGACGCTTGAACACGGCAGGACGACCGCGACGGTAACGCCGATCTCCGCGGTCCCCGACTTGTACTCTGCCAGCCTGCCCATCACCGGTTTGGCCATGAGCGAGTCGGCCAACCTGGCCGGCGGCAAGGTGACTTACCTTGACGGGCACATTTCCAACAACGGTTCAAGGACTGTAACCGGCATTACGGTGCAGGTTCTTTTTCGCACTTTCGCGCACGAAGTGGCTCAAAACGAGACACAACCGCTGAAGATTATCCGGATGAAGGAACCCTATATAGATATAGAGCCGGTTTCTGTCGCGCCGCTGAAACCTGGCGACGAGCGGGACTTCAGGCTGATCTTCGACGCAGTTTCCCCGGACTGGGATGGCGCTTATCCGGACGTCCGCGTCATCCACGTCGAGACCCGGTAGCAGGGAGACGGACGGGGCGGATTTCCCAGGCGGATTCGGCCCGCGGTTTTTTCCCTGAGCCGTCTTTTACCCGGTAGAAAATACCCAGCTCCGAAAAAATTACATGGTCAACCAGGTTCGGGGGTCAACCGGCTGGCGCTATGCGCATGCGTGCAGGCCAACGTAAGTTGAACAAAATGAACTGATTATAGATTTCAACAGGGTGCCGGCAGAATTGGCACGGGCATTGCTATTTAGATAGGCGAGCAGACAAGATCGCTCATCCCGCGGACCATCGGCGGAGCCCGTACCGGCGAGGAAAAGCAAAATCATGGCGCACAAATCAGCACTTCGAATTTCATTCCCGAGCCAACTGGCCGTACTCGTGTTGGCATCTGCAGTAGCGATTCCAGCGGTGGCGCAGCAGACGCAACCAAGCGCAAGTTCTCAACCAACCGCAACCGTTCAAAATGACACCGCTTCGGCGCCGCAGCAGCCTGCGGCTTCTACGGCGAACACCCCGGCGAGAGAAGGATTCTGGGGTCGTGTAAACCCGTTCGCCAGCAAGAAATGGGTAGCAAAGCAGACCACTCCGATCAACGACCGGCTCAGCGAGCTGGATGAAGTGAACGCCAAGAACAGCAGCGACATCAAGGATGTTGACTCGAGGGCGCAGGCGGGTATCCAGAAGGCGCAGACCACGGCGGACGGCGCGAACCAGGTGGCAACTGCCGCCAGCACACAGGCGCAGAACGCCAATGGAATTGCACAGGGAGCATCGGGCCATGTGGACCAGTTGAACACAACGGTGAAAGGGCTGGACCAGTACAGCGAAGTAACCGAGCAGGAAGTAAAGTTTCCACACGGTCAGCCGATACTCTCCTCAGCAGCGCGTCAGCAGTTGGACGATATGGCGACTGCGTTGAACGGGAAGCAGGGCTACATCCTGGAAGTCGAAGCGCATTCACCCGGTGCCGGAAGCGTTGGCATTCAGAACTCAGAGCGGTTGGCCGAAGCGGTCAAGCGTTATCTGGTAACGGAACACGAGATTCCCGTCTACCGCATGCACGCAGTGGCCCTTGGCAACGCCCATGGGCAGGCCGATGTGGACAGTAAGCCCATACGGATCAGCAGTGTGAACGTGCGGTTGATGGAAAACAGTTTGGCGGCCCAGGCAGCCCCACAACCCCAAGGTGTGGCTTCCTCGACTGGTGCGGAGCGGCCGTAAGACCGTAGCCCCTCCCCCGAGGCACTTTTCCGCGCCCACGGCTACCCCGCCGTAGGCCGCCAAAAAAGCTCTCGAACAACGAGAGAACCAAGGCAACTTGGCCCCCGTCAAAGACGGGGGCCGATTTTTGGTGTGCCGAGCATGTTGAACAGCTTGGGGGTGTAAGTCCCCTTCACATCCTGATGGAGGAGAAGTGATAGCGAAGCGCCAGGGCGTCGTCGTGAGGCGGGGTCTGAAGGAAGCGTGGAGCAAAGACGCGAGCCGATGAACAATCCATCGGATATGAGGCATACGGCACCGGACGAGCTGGCCAATGACAGCGAAGTCCACATCCATCAAGGGTGCCGGTTGTAAATCCGGCGGTTGCGCGTTGAAGGCGGTTGAACTTACCTCGGGAGGTCTGTCGCATGTCCCGGAATCGGGACTGAGAGTGGAGCAATCCATTCTGATCGTGCGGCAGAAGTCAGCAGCGGGCGTAGTAGTCGCGTGAGCGGCGAAGGCCCAAACGGAAGGAAGCGGCAAGTAGGCGGCGCGACTCGATGGGCATCAAGCGGCAGAACAACCAGCTTCGGCTGGCCTTCGGCGAGGAGACGAGGAGTGAAGCTCCGATGGCTTCTGGCGAAGGGTCCGAAACGCTCACGGCGAAGCGCATGATCGAAAGCCCGGCTAACCGCGAACAACTGATGGAACAGGTCTGCGAGCGGGAGAATTGCTTGCAGGCCTTGAAGCGAGTGAAGTCCAACAAGGGCAGCGCGGGCATCGACGGCATGACGGTCGATGATCTGTCTGCTTACTTGAAGGAGCACTGGCCAGCCATCCGCGAACAACTGCTGAGTGGGACTTACAAGCCGCAGCCGGTGAGGCGGGTAGAGATACCCAAGCCGGACGGCGGGGTGCGTCAGCTGGGCATCCCGACAGTGCTGGACCGCATGGTACAGCAGGCGGTGATGCAGGTCTTGCAAGGCAGGTGGGATGCGGAGTTTTCCGAACACAGCCACGGGTTCCGGCCCGGACGCTCGGCGCATCAGGCGGTAGCCAAGGCGCAGCAGTACATCGCCGCAGGCCGCCGCTGGGTGGTTGATCTGGACTTGGAGAAGTTCTTCGACCGGGTCAACCACGACAAGCTGATGGCCGCCATAGCGCGACGGGTTGCGGACAAGAGGATGCTCAAGTTGATCCGGGCGTTCCTCACCGCGGGTGTGATGGAAAACGGGTTGGTGGGTCCGGTGGATGAGGGAACGCCGCAAGGCGGCCCTCTATCGCCACTGCTGTCGAACCTGGTGCTCGACGAACTTGACCGGGAACTGGAGCGGCGCAAGCACTGCTTCGTGCGGTACGCGGACGACTGCAACATTTACGTGCGCAGCCGGCGGGCAGGGGAGCGGGTGAAGCGGAGCATCACCGGCTTCATCACGCGAAGGCTCAAGCTCAAGGTCAATGAACAAAAGAGTGCTGTGGCTCGCCCAGTGGAGCGTAAGTTCCTGGGCTTCAGTTTTACCTTGCGGGAAGCCAAGCGGCGCATCGCCGCCAAGGCCCTCGTACGGTTTAAGCAGAAGGTGCGGGAACTCACGGGCCGGACGCGGGGTATCAGTATCGAGCAAATGACGAAGGAGTTGGCCAGCTACTTACGTGGCTGGAAGAGCTACTTCGGCTTCTGCGAGACGCCCTCCGTGCTGGAGAAACTGGATCAATGGATACGGCGAAGGCTGCGATCCATGATCTGGAAGCAATGGAAGCGCGGCAAGGTGCGGTTCTCCAAGCTGCGTGCCTTGGGCGTGAGCAAAGACCTGGCTGCCAGAACAGCCGGAAGCGCTCACGGTCCGTGGCACATAGCCAACAGCCCCGCTCTGAGCTATGCGTTTCCAAACGCCTACTTCGACAAGCTTGGGGTTCCAAGGCTGTTCGCTGGTCTTTAGCTCAATCCGTCCGAACCGCCGGATGCGGACCCGCATGTCCGGTGGTGTGGGAGGGGAGAGACCGCGAGGTCTCCCCCTATCCCGATTCTGGGGACAAATAGGACGGCGGACCTGCCCGCACCGTTAAAATCGATAGGATATGGAACTGACAAACGAATTCGCCGCCACCCCGGACACGATTCTCGACGGCAGCCGCTTTCTCCGGGCGTGTCTGCGCCGTCCCGTCGATCGCACTCCGGTTTGGTTTCTCCGCCAGGCGGGTCGCTATATGCAGGAATACCGCGATGTGCGCAAGCACCACACGCTGGTTGAAATCTGCAAGCAACCGGAACTGGCCGCCGAAGTGACGATTACCGCGGCGGAAAAACTGGGCGTAGACGCCGCGATTATCTTTGCGGACCTGCTGCTTCCGCTGGAACCGATGGGCCTGCCCTTCGAATTTCAGGCCGGCGAGGGACCGGTCGTACACCAGCCCGTGCGCACGGCCGAGGACGTGAAGGCTCTGCGCACCGACCGCGCCGACGAGTTGGCATATGTAGCCCGCGCCATCCAGAAAGTGGCCGCACACTTCCGCGATCGGTTGGGTATCATCGGATTCTGCGGTGCGCCCTACACCCTGGCGAGCTACATGATCGAGGGTGGCGGTTCAAGAAACTACATCCACACCAAGCAGATGATGTATCGCGACCCATTGACCTGGCGCCTGTTGCTGGACAAGATCATCAAGGTTCTGGAGCAATATTGCCGGCTGCAGGTGCAGGCTGGCGCGGACGTGATCCAGATATTCGACAGTTGGGTTGGCTCGCTGGGGCTGGCCGATTACCGGGAGTACGCCTTCGACGCGTCAAAGAGGCTGGTGCGCGCGGTGCAGCAAATGGGGGTTCCGGTCATCTATTTTGGCGTTGAGACCGGTGGACTGCTGACTGAGATGGCCGCTACCGGCGCAGACGTCATCGGGCTTGATTGGCGTGAACCGCTCGACAAGGGATGGAGTGCGGTGGGTCACGGGCACGCAGTGCAGGGAAATCTGGACCCGATAACGCTGTTTGCGCCGATTGAGGTGCTCGAACTCCGGGTGAAGGAGATTCTGCTCGCCGCCAACGGCCGACCCGGGCATATCTTCAACCTTGGCCACGGCATCGTTCCCACTACTCCGGTTGAAAGCGTCCAGGCGGTGGTCCGCATGGTGAAGGAATTCCGGCTGGAGGCTGCGAATGGCTAAACAGGCCGTTCTTCTCCTTGCCCATGGAACCCCGGAGACCATCGACCAGATCCCCGCGTATCTGCGCAACGTGGTGAGCGGACGAGCGATCCCGGAGCATGTGGTGGAGGAGATACAACATCGCTACGCACAGATCGGCCGCAGCCCGCTGACGGAAATCACGCTTGAGCAGGCTCGGATGGTGGAGGCTGAGTTGGCTGCAGCCGGCGAACCCGTACCGGTCTATGTGGGAATGAGGAATTGGCTCCCTTACATTCCCGGCGTGGTGCGGCAGATGCGCGAGGACGGCATTGAAGAGGCCGCGGTAATTTGCATGGCGCCGCAAAACTCGCGCACCAGTGTGGGCCTTTACCGGCGGGCGGTTGAGGCGGAGGCCGCAGGACTGCGCATCGATTTCACGGAAGGCTGGGCGCGGCATCCGCTGCTGGCGGAAGCCTTTGCCGAGCGCCTTCGTCCGCTTTCGACCAAAGTGAGCGCAGAGGTGGGCGCGCCCGTGCCGGTGTTGTTCACCGCTCACAGTGTGCCCACCCGCACCGTACATCCACCAACCGGGGATAACGCCGGGGGGCAGCCACGGCTGTGGCCGGGCGAGGGTGTTGACCCCTACGCGGAGGAAGCACGGCATACGGCCGAGCTGGTGGCCGAGCGCGTGCAGGAGATTCCGCGCTGGAGGTTTGCCTTCCAGAGTCAAGGCGCCAGCGGCGGACCGTGGATAGGGCCCAGCGTCGAGGAGACCCTGGAATCGATGGCAAGCGAGGGCGAAAAGACCGTCATTCTGCATCCGATCGGGTTTCTTTGCGACCACGTTGAAATACTTTTCGACGTTGACATCCTCTTTCATGGAATTGCCGTCAAACTTGGCATCCGATTGGAGCGCCCTGAGTCGTTGAATGGCTCCCGAACTCTTGCCAGGGCGGTTGCGCAACTTGCGATGCAGGGTTTGGAAAGGCTGAAAGGTTGAGAGGTACGCGCAACGGAGAGGAGTGATGATTCGTGGAGATAAACTTTTATGCTGCCCAATGAGTTACCATCGTGCTGAATTTCTGCCTGAGTTAGTTTCAGAATGAGTTAAAATCCGATAAATCGGTATAGGGTGGTTTGCTGCAGGTTGAAAGGCTGGGTTCGGTTCTTGATGGTCTGGCCAGAGCATTTTATTGGGAACGGCCCCCACGGACGGAATTGTCGGACTTGTTTTGTTGCCTGGAAGGAAAGATAAGGGGGCTTTAGTGCCGGAAATTTCATTGGGGGATGTCGGAGAAGGATCGAAGATCTGTTGTCCATACTGTAAATGCAATTTGCGAAGGCTGTCTCGAAAGGGCTTTCTGCAGAAGAGGGTGTACTCTTTGTTCGGTTACTACCCATGGGAATGCCCACTATGCAGAACTCCAATACTGATTCGTCTGCAACGCAAGCGCAGGACCGCTTCGATGCGTGAGTCAAGCGCCGATTAGACCATTCTCAAGGTGGATGAAATCTCTGCGAGTGGGATGGACCTACCTGGCTGCGATCGCTAAGAGTGAAACAGGTTCCTGGCGAGGAACAGCAAGTTCGCGGGCCTCTCGGCTAGCCGGCGCATGAAGTAGGCGTACCACCGGGTGCCAAACGGAACGTATACGCGGACGTTATATCCCTCATTGACAAGCGCCCGCTGCAAGTCGCGCCGAATCCCATAAAGCATTTGGAATTCGAATCTGCCGCGGTCGATGTTATGCTCGGTTGCGTATGCTTTGGCCGCCGCTATCATGGCCTCGTCGTGTGTGGCAAGGCCGTGATAAACAGGACTGTCGAGTAGCATCTTGCTGAGCCGGACGAAGTTCGTGTCCACGTCGTGCTTGCGGGGGAATGCAACCTCGGCAGGTTCCTTGTAAGCTCCCTTGCATAGCCGCACCCGGATGCCATCGGCGAGCAGTTGTTCGATGTCTGCCTGGGAGCGGTAAAGGTAAGCCTGAATTACCACGCCAATCGATCCGCGCAATTCCGGCAGCGCATGAACGCGTCGCACGATGTCCAGTGTGACCTGGGTCAGCGACGAATCTTCCATATCGATGCGGAGGAAGCTGTCCTTCTGCTTCGCATGCCGGGCGAGACCCTCGGTTATGTCGTAGGCAAGCTCCGGTGACAATTGAAGGCCCATCTGGGTGAGTTTGACGCTGATATTTGCGTTGAGCTTTTGCGAGGCAATCCACTCCAGAAGCTGATGATAAGTCTCCGCGGAATCGCGCGCTTCAAGCTCTGATTTAACAT
>Ga0302319_10021777_pt1 | contig 11534 bp, 12 predicted proteins | sample Bog_T0_2_FD_203319 | JGI IMG/M metagenome (GOLD analysis project Ga0302319, IMG submission 203319) | Peat permafrost microbial communities from Stordalen Mire near Abisko, Sweden - Bog_T0_2 | ecosystem: Environmental > Terrestrial > Soil > Wetlands > Peat | place: Sweden: Abisko, Stordalen Mire...
TCTATAACACCAGCCAGGCGGCCGGCTCCCGCGACGCTCCGGCGGCCTTCGTAAAGTTCACCTCTCCGGTGATCGCGAACGGCAAGGTGTACCTCAGCGGGTCGGGCGCGCTGGTGGTCTACGGGCCGCTGCCGTAACGCTCACGTGCTACCCTCAACGCGGCATGGCTGAGTCAGGCGAAACGGTCTCCCGGTATCTGCAGCGCATCGTCGAGGCGCACGAGACGCTCTCGCGCGACGAGGCGACCGACTTGATGCGCCGGATTCTGGCAGCCGAGGCCAGCGATGCCGAGTTGGCCACGCTGCTGCGGGCGCTCACCGAGCGTGGCGAGACCGCAGCAGAGATTGCGGGCTTTGCCATGGCGATGCGCGAGGCCGCGACACCGCTCCCGCTAACTCCCGCCGAACAGGCGAAGATTATAGACACCTGCGGAACCGGCGGCGATGCCAGCGGCAGCTTCAACATCTCCACCGCGGCGGCGCTGGTGGCGGCGGCCGCTGGAGCGAAGGTGGCCAAGCACGGCAACCGGGCCGTCACCTCCGCATGCGGCTCAGCGGACGTGCTGGAGGCGCTGGGAGTGCCCGTGCAGCTTGCGCCGGAGGCTGCCGCAGCCGCCCTGCGCGAGCACGGGTTCTGCTTTCTGCTGGCGTCCGCGCACCATCCGGCGATGAAGGCGGTGATGCCGGTGCGGCGCGCGCTGGGAGTACGTACCGTCTTCAACGTGCTGGGGCCGCTGCTGAATCCCGCCGGAGCGCGGCGGCAGGTGATGGGCGTCTACAGTGCGCGGCTGGTGCCTCTGGTAGCCGAAGCGATGACCCTGCTCGGCACCCAACACGCGATGGTCGTGCACGGCGATGGAAGTGCCCTCGGCCAAGGGGGACAGGACGAGCTGGCACTGAGCGGGCCGAGCGAGATCGCTGAGGTGCTTTGCGATGACGCCGGAGTTCACATCGTCCAAAGCAGCGTGTCGCCGGAGCAGTTCGGCCTGCAGCGCGCTCCGCTCAGCGCGCTCGCGGGTGGCGACGCCGTGGTCAATGCGGCGATCCTCACCAGTATCTTCGCCGGCGAGACAGGTCCGCGCCGCGATGTGGTGCTGCTGAACGCGGCGGCAGTGCTGGTTGTCGCTGCGCTGGCCACGCACATCGCCGAGGGCATCGCGCTGGCCGGCCATGCCATCGACTCGCGCGCCGCAGCGCGGCTTGTGGAGCAGTTGCGAAGAGGTTAGAGTTCTACTAGAGTTCTGCTGAGGAACAATGCGATGGCACGAGTGACCGGAGTGGGCGGCGTATTCCTGCGCACCAAGGACCCAAAGGCGACGGCCAAGTGGTATGCCGAAAACCTGGGCATCACGCTGGCTGACTTCAACGGCACCGCCTTCCAGTGGAGCGATGAGGTGCCCGCAGGCACGGGCATGACCGCGTGGTCGGCCTTCCCGGAGAACACGGAGTACTTCGGCGATAGCGGCCAGCCTTTCATGATTGACTACCGCGTCGACGACCTAGACGCTCTGCTCACCGAACTCGCAGCCAAGGGCGTGTGGGTGGACCCCAAGCGCCAGGACGAGGTCTACGGAAAGTTCGCATGGATCAAGGACTGCGACGGCAACCGCGTGGAGCTGTGGCAGCCGGCGGCGGACTAGTCGACTTTACTGCGGAGGTGGTGCAACGACCGTTACGGTCGTTGGCATGGATGCCGACGCTCCTCTGTCGTCCACCACATTGCATGTCACCGTAATGACACCAGGAGCAACCCCGATAGTAGAGAGCGTCGCTGTAGAAGTGTTCCCGCTGATTGCGCCGGCCGGGTAGGCGCTGTAACTATAGGTAAGAGTGCGGTTCTGAGGATTCATTGCTGTGGAGGTTATGGTGGAGGAATCCCCGACTCTGACCGTGGAGGGGTTTGCCGAGCAGCCAACCGTGGGTACAGGAGCAGCGCCGACGACTATCAAAACCGGATTCGCATGTACGTGACCAGAGCACGTCGGAGTAATCGTTACAAGTCCAGGAGAAGCATTCGTCGAGTCGAATCGGGCGGTCACTGCGCCAGTGCCTTCGACCTGTCCGCCATGGTCTGATTTCCACCCAGTGACGGCACTGCAGGTGCAACTAATGATGGGCTTATCGCCCTGAAGGATGGAACCTGCAGGACCCGTGCAAACCTGCGGAGAGCCGAGATGGAACATCACCAGAGAGAATGACAACTCCAGGAGCATAAGACCCCCATGAACTGCTCTGCGATGGCCAGAGCTTCTCCGTTCGCGCTGCGGAACGGCCCAAGTTTAAGATTCGATATTTGTGTCCATAAGCGAGCAAGCTGCTTATGGGGGTGGGGGTGGCGCCGGGCTGATGGTCAAGGGCGCTTTGCAGTCGGCCGAGTCTCCCGGATTGGGGCCTTGAGACACATGGCCCGTCACCATATAAGAGCCGGGGATGAAGCCCGTTGTATTGATGCTAACCACGCTGGAACTACCTGAGATCTTGTGGCCATCCAGTGCCCAGGTGAAGACTGCGTGCTTGTTAGGATCTATGCTCGCCGGTGTGCTGGTAACTGTAACAATATCGCCTGGATGGATGGTGCCGCTGGGTACAGTAACGACGCAGACAAAGGGCGCTGCTGGAACGCTGGCTACGACAATCAATACTGGATTGGCATGAACATTACCAGAGCACTTCGGAGTAATCGTTACAAGTCCAGGAGAAACATTCGTCGAGTCAAATCGGGCGGTCACTGCGCCAATGCCTTCGACCTGTCCTCCATGGTCTGATTTCCACTCAGTTACGGCGCTGCACGTACAGGTAATTATGGTAGTGTGGCCCTGAATGACGGGGTTTGTAGGCCCCGTGCAGACCTGCGGAGACCCGAGGCCGGACATCGTCAGAGAGAGTGACAGCTCGAGGAGCATATGACCCCCATGAACTGCGCTGCGATTGCAAGAGCCTTGCCGTTTGCGTTGCTGAGTGAAATCAGCTTAGCAGTTTCAGTTTCCTTGTCAATGGGACAATCCCCGCATACGTCTAAGCCGGATGCTGCCTGCACGCCACGGCCCGGCTCCTGCCAGCTCGATATTGGAGGTGGAAGAAAACCACTGGAAGGTCATCATGCTACGGATTTCTTAAAGGCCGCAGCGGGCCGCTTCCTGGAGGAGACGACCTTATCTAACTGTGTGATCGACGATTCATTTGTTGGTCGGGATATTGAAGGAATGACCTTCCAGAATGTGAGCGCCTGCAAGGCAGACTTCACTGGTGCCCACGCAAACAGGGCCACCTTCCAGAATTCGGATCTTACACATGCGGTCTTTATCGGGGCGCAGTTGGAAGGCGCCAAGATCAGCGACGGGACGAGCCTTCAAGATGCACGTCTTGGTGCGTCTTCCCTGGACGGAGCGACCATCACAGATGCCGACATGGAAGGGGCAAATCTTTCTGGGGCTTCGGTAAAAAACCTGTACTTCGCCCCCCGCGTTCTTCCCGATCCAGTCTGGATGGCTGAGGTACTGCCTGACCAGTTGGAGACGATGCGATCACCGCATAATCCAACAGCGCTCACGCGGTTAGAGAAGCAGTTTACTGACTTCGGCCTGAATGAGCGTGCCAGCGAGATCGTGGTTGCTATTCGGGAGGGACAGCAATCTGAGTATCTGTCGGCATGCCATGCTGGTTTACCTCCGCCGGACCCAGCGGATATTGACCCGACTTGGACCACGGCGTCGAGGAATTGGCTTGCAGCCCTGGGGCATAAAGTTGGCAGTTGCTTCAAATACTACGGTCAGGCGATTGCGTTCGACGGAACCTGTAAATTTGGCTTGAGGCCATGGCGTCCGCTCGGAATTGTTGCCATCCTTGCAGCGATATGGACAGTCATTCTTGCCGGCTGGTTACGCGCAGCGCAGCAGCCAGTGGTCCTCAAGGTCTTCAAGACTCGCTTACGGGTACCGCAACGGCCGCAGGTCATTATGGTCTTCAAGAACCGCAAGGGAGACGACTTCCCCATCTCCATCGATACTCTGCTTCGTAAGGCCTATCCGCCCCCGAAACGGGCCGTGGCATGCGTGCGGCTCGCCATCGCATTATCCGTGTCCAGCGTCTTCAATTTGCCCTTCAAAGAGGTCGAGATTGGACGGTGGTTGCGTATGGTGAGCGCCAGAGACTACGAACTTCGCACGCGCGGCGCAATTCGAGTATTTACGGGATGCCTTAGCCTGCTGAGCTTTTACTTAATTGCGCTGTTTGTACTCACGATATTCAATAATCCCTTTTCCTAAGGCGACACTGGTTCATAGGGACGGCGGCTTGAGCTGTTCGACGCGGCACCTTACCCGGCGACCGGCAGTTCCATCTGCTTCGCACTCTCTTCGACGAAGGGCTGGAAGCAGGCGCGGCAGCGGGCCTCATACAGCCCCGCCGCACCGACCACTACCAACTCCTGCGAGTGGCCCAGCCGCTGCGTATGGATGGCGGCCGCGCCGCACACCATGCACACCGCCGAGAGCTTGGTCACCTTGTCGGCGATGGCCATCAGGTTGGGGACGGGGCCGAAGGGCTCGGCGGCGAAGGTGGTGTCGAGGCCGGCCATCAGCACGCGCTTGCCCAACGCGATGAGCTCCACGGCGAGCGGGAGGATTGCGTCGGAGAAGAACTGCACCTCGTCGATGCCCACCACATCAATCTCCGCCAACTGCGGAGCCAGGTCTTCGCGCAGCAGCTCCACCGTCGCCACGGTCACCGCCTCGTGCGTCTGTGAGCTGTGGCTGGCGATGGCCGTGCGGTGGTAACGCAGGTCGATGTCCGGCTTGTAGCAGGCCACGCGCTGGCGGGCGATGCGCGCCCGCTTCAGGCGGCGGATCAGCTCTTCGCTCTTGCCGGAGAACATGGGGCCGGTGATGACTTCGAGGACTCCGGGGGTTGAGTGCGGTGGCATGACTGAAGCTATCGTAATAGGGCGTGGGCGGTGGATATCCGGGTACGTTAGGATGTTGCATGCGACCTGGCTTCCCATCACTTGCCTTGATTTTGGCGCTTGCGTGCTCTGTGATGGGTGCACAGATCAAGAAGTTTAGCGAACCGTTGGGCGATAAATTGGACCGTGCCCTGGAGACCAGCAAACTGATTCAGTCGGGAGCGAGGCCGTTCCATCTTCGAATGGAGATCAAGCAGACCAGCGGCCCGAGCGGCAACTACAACGCTGTCGTCGAAGAGACCTGGATCTCGCAAACACTCTGGACAAGGACAGTAAGTGCCGAAGGCCTATTGCAGACGATTGTCGTCAACAAGAGCGGAACGCACTATGTGACGAGCGGGGATTACTTCCCCAACTGGCTGCGTGAGTTTGTCACGGGCATTACGGACCCGGTCCCGAACGCCGCGGAGTGGGACAAGCTGCAGCCGCGGATCAATTATGTCGAGATGAACGGGAAGGTCATCACCGATATCATCATGCGCAGCGAGGTGATGCTGGGAGTTCCACCAGTGCAACAGGTGAACTTCGCCGACGTGACGTTCCAGCCCGACGGATTGGTGCGTGGGTCCATGGTCCCCGGGGACACGGTTGGCTTTGGCGACTACAAGCCGTTCGGAAAACTGCGCGTGGCTCGGTCGCTCTCTGTCAGCGTGTATCGCCACGTGGAGCTGGAGGGAACAGTCGTCGCCCTGGACGAGGTGAAGAAACCAGACCTGAACCTGTTTTCGACTCCGCCGAACGCCACGGACACAGATCCGCTGGCGCACGCCAACGTGTCGTCCACGGTCATGATGAAGCTGGCCGTGGGCACCTTGCATCTCAACTGGCCCGCGGCAATCCCCGGCAATGGCATGTTCACGGTCTGGGTCAACCTGGACAACACGGGAAAGGTCCGTGAGGTGGGGACCCTCAACTCTGACCTGTCAGGATTTGCCGCGGATATGACAGCGCAATTCCTCGGACAGCAGTGGATAGCTCCTATCTTGAGTAAGGTTCCGGTTCAGGCCTCAGGCCCGATCGTCGTAGCCTATCCACCGGCGCACCCATAGCGGCGCCTGAGCGAAAAGCTGACAGAGAAGAGTATTCTGGCGTTGCACTCCGGGAGGTTTTACGATGCGTTTGAGATGGATGGCAGTATGTGGCGTAGCGGCAGTTGTGGTGGCGGGAGCGGCAGCGCGTGCGCAAGCGCCTAAGGAGATCAAGGTAGCCATCACCGACAGCAAGGGCGCGGCAGTGGGCGCGGCGACCTTCAAGACAGTAAAGACGGGGGTGCAGGTAAAGCTGGAGCTGATGAACCTGCCGGCCGGGCCGCATGGCGTCCACATCCACACGAATGCAGTGTGCGAGGCGCCGGCCTTCACCACCGCCGGCGGCCACTTCAACCCGGACGGCAAGAAGCACGGCTACCTGAACCCCATGGGGCACCACAACGGCGACATGCCGGACAGCGTGAACGTCGGTACGGACGGCAAGGGCAGCGCGACGTTTGTGCTGACCTTGGTCTCCCTGGATCCGGCTGCCCCGAACTCGCTCTTCCTGAACGGTGGCACCTCGATTGTGGTGCATGAGAAGGCCGACGATGAGATGACCGACCCCAGCGGAGCCTCCGGGGCCCGGATCGCCTGCGGCGTGATTAAGCAGTAGGGCTGCCCGTCGGGAACTCTCCGCCCTCCGGCTGCGTATTGAATCCCATGGCGACTGTGGCGGTTCCGGCGATGTTTTCCACTCCGCGGGAGACGCGGGTGGGCTGGGCCAAAGCGGTGCCCGCCGGAGCGGTCCGGGCTGTTGTCCGGCGTGTTCTTCCGGTGCAGGCGCCCAAGCAGGAGGTCCGGCACGTGACCCGGAGTTTGCCCGAGGAGTTGGAGCCGCAACGTGAGCCGTCGCTTCCGGCACAGCCCCGCCGGGTGGAGATCACCCAGTCCGCGGCCGATCGCGCTGCCTCTCAGGCTGAACAGAAGGCGCTGGCCGAGCTGGCCTCGCGCTGCCTGGCCGGCGATACCTCAGCCTGGGAGCAGTTGGCGCGCACGCAGCATCGCAGGATCTACGGCATCTGCTACCGGTTCACCGGATCGCAGAGCGATGCCGAGGACATGACCCAGGAGGCGTTTCTGAAGGTCTACCGCAACCTGGCCAGCTTTGACCCGGCCAAGGGTGGGTTTACCACCTGGTTAACGACGCTCACCCGCAACCTGCTGGTGGACAACTACAGGCGGTCACGGATGGAGCGGGCCAGCGACTCGCTGGACGAGACGTATGATGGCGAGGATGACGGACCGAGCAAGGCCGAGCGACTGGCAGATGACCGGCCCAGCCAGGAGCACCACGTCGCCGGGCTGGAGTTGCGGGCGCAGATTCAAGAGGCCCTGAAACAGGTCTCGCCGGAGTTGCGCGAGGCGGTCATCCTGCGCGACCTGGAAGACATGGACTATAAGGAGATCGCCGAGGTTCTGGGCGTTCCGCAGGGCACAGTGAAGAGCCGCATCAGCCGCGGCCGCAGTGAACTGGCAAGGCTTTTGAAACGTATAGAAGGGCAGGTGATGTAAGCGTGGCAGACAAGACCCAAATCGAGAAGTTGCTACAGGAACCCAACACCTGCGCGGTGTGTGAGGCCATGCTGCCGGACGCCGTGGACGGCACCCTGAGCGTGGCTGAGCAGCAGGCGTTCGACCGCCACCTGGCCACCTGTGTGGAGTGCGCCCGCGAACTGGCCGCAGCCCGGCGAGGCGCAGCGTGGCTGGCCATGCTGAAGGGAAACGCACCTGAGCCTCCCGCTGCCCTGCTGCAGAAGATTCTGGCAGGAACGACAGGCAGCGTGGCTGCGGCACCCATCCTGGCAACCCCACCCATGCGCGATAAAGCCACGCATGGATGGGCCACCCGGACTGCGGCTCTCCGTATGAAGCTGAGTGAGATGTTTTCCCTGGAGAACGGCTCTGCGATCTTCCAGCCGCGCATGGCGATGACCGCAGCCATGGCCTTCTTCTCGCTTGCGCTGACGCTGAACCTGATGGGAGTGCGGCTGAGCAACCTGCGCTTGGCCAACTTCACGCCCAGCGGCGTTCGCCGTACGGTCGCCGATGCCGGAGCTTCCGTCTCGCGGACGTTTCACAATAATCCCACTGTGTACAAGGTGGAGTCGCGCGTGAGTGAGTTGCGCAGCGACGATGCGCCCAACGGGCCGTCGCGGTAAACACCGGCAAAGGAAGGAACCAGGCACCATGAGCGACGAGATGCAGAACGACGGCTGGAGCACAGTCGAGACCGGTGCCACCGCCACGCAATCCGGCGCAGCGTCCGCAGGCACCGGCGCGGCCGCGGCTCCGGCGGGCTTCTGCCAGGACTGCGGCCGGCCCCTCACCGCCGAGACTCTGCGCAACGTAGGCGCGGGCATCTTCTGCGAGCCCTGTCTGGCGGCGCGCGTGGGCCGGCCACAGCCGCCTCCTGGCGATGCCAGCCCGGTGCTGGCGGCCTTTCTCGGCATCATCCCCGGCGTGGGCGCGATGTACAACGGGCAGTACGCCAAGGGCTTTGTCCACCTGGCGATCTTCGCTGTGCTGGCTTCGCTCTCAGACCACATTCATGGCAGCATCTTTGGGCTGATGGAGGTTGGCTGGTTCTTCTACCAGATCTTCGACGCCTACCAGACCGCGAAGGCGCGTCGCGAGGGGTCCCCCCTACCCGACCCGCTGGGCCTGAATAATATCGGCGAGCGCATGGGCTTTGGCAGGACGTGGGGACCGGTTGCTGCTGCTAACCCCGGCCCTGCGACTCCGGCCCAGCCGGCCGCAAGCCCTGTTCCGACGCCCCCCGTGGCAGGCTATGCCTCTCCGGTGGCTGGAACCGGCTGGGTGGGCTACGTGCCGCCCGCCACCTTTGCCGGCGTGCCGCCCGTTCCTCCGGTGGATCCCTCCGCCGCAGCCGCCGCGCAACAGGCCCCGGCGTGGGGACACGCTCCCTACGCACAGACCTACACCGGCGGCTTTCCGCCTGCGGTGCCGAGCTATGCGGCGGTGCCCCCCGTGGCTCCTTTGGATCCCCTGCCGCCCTCGCGCCGCCTGCCGGTCGGCGCCTTCTGGCTCATCGGCCTGGGGCTGCTGATTCTGCTGGCCAACCTGCTTCCGGAGTGGCGGCTGGGCGAGCGCTGGTGGCCGGCGCTTCTGTTCGCTGGACTCTCTGTATGGCTGTTTCTGCGGCGGCTGCGCACTGGTGTACGCGTGGTCTGCATTCTGCGCTGGCCCGTGATCCTGATGGTGCTGGCGGTGATGTTCGCCCTCCACGCGGCGTACTTTGAGATCACCTTTGGACTGACCTGCGCTGTGCTGCTGATTGTGATCGGCGGGCTGCTGCTGCTGGAGCGCGCCGCCGCCGATTCGCCGTATGCGGGGTTATACGCCCCGCCGCTGGCATACACCCCCGTGAGCAGCGCCGCGCCGGCAGCGGCTGGCGAAGAGGCCGACCGGGCCCGCGCGGCGTGGGCAGCGCGCGCTCCGCAAGTCGCGCCTGTGGAGCCGCCCATGGCGACTGAGTGGGACCCACACACGGACTCAGCGAAGGACTCCATGAAGGGTGGCCAATAGCATGAGCGCCTGGCCTCCAACACCACCGCCACCGCCGCCACCCGGCGGGCAGTATCCTCCGCCTTACAACCCCTACACCATGCGCGCGCAGGCCCGCGCCATGCGCCAGGCTGCCAAGGCCCAGCGCCGCGCCGCGCGTATGCAGCGCCGCAGCCTGCGCCGCGGCTCGGTGGTCGGGCCGCTGCTGATCCTGGCGCTGGGCATCGTCTTTCTTCTGGCGCAGCTGGGCAGGCTCTCGTGGTCGTCTTCGTTTGATTGGTTTGGACGCTGGTGGCCCGCTGTGCTGATCGTCGCCGGCGTGCTGCTGCTGTTGGAGTGGGCTCTCGACCGCCAACGCCATATTGCCGGCCCGCGCCGGGTGGGCGGTGGCGTCATCACCTTGCTCATCTTTCTCGCGTTTGTCGGCATCCTCAGTCGAGTGATCGTGCATGGACTCGACTGGCGAGATCACAACTTCGGCCCTGACTTCTCGCACCTGGACCACGTCTTCGGCGAGCAGCACGATGCCTATGACGACCTCAGCTCCGCCATCGCCTCCGGCGCGATGCTCACCATCCGCAACCCACGCGGCGCGGTCACCGTCACCGGCTCCAGCACGGACGGCCAGATCCATGTGAACGTCCACAAGCAGGCCTATGCCTGGCATGACAGCGACGCGAACCGCAAGGTGAACGCCCTGCAGCCCGTCTTCTCCAGCGCCGGCAAGGACCTGGTGCTGGCCCTGGACCCCGTACAAGGCGGCCAGGCGGACCTCACGATTACGGTCCCGTCCGGCTCCGCGGTCACCATCAACGCAGGCCGCGGTGACGTCACCGTCAGCGAACTCCGCGCTGCCGTCACGCTCTCCGCCAACCACGGCGACGTGGACATCAACGGCATCACCGGCGACGTCCACGCCAGCGTCAATGACGACAACGCCTCGCTCAACCTGCACACCATCACCGGCAACGTCACCATCGAAGGCCACAGCGGCGACATCGACGTCGCCGACGTGACGGGCACGGTAAAGCTGGAGGGCGAGTTCTTCGGAACCACCCACGTCGCGCACGTGAACGGTCCGCTGCGCTTTCAGTCGAGCCGCACCAACTTCAGCGCCGCGCGCCTGGACGACGAGTTCTCCATCGAGCATGACAGCCTCGACGCCAGCCAGTTGCTCGGCCCGGTAATCCTCAAGACCTCCAACAAGAACATCACGCTGGACCGCGTGCAGGGCGACGTCGATCTCTCTGACAGCAACGGCAGCGTGACCGTGACCAATGCGTCACCGCTGGGCGTCATCGATATCCAGAACCACCACGGCTCGGTGGACGTGGGCCTGCCCTCCGCCGCCGGATTCGTGCTCAACGCCCAGACCCGCAACGGCGATATGGAGAACGACTTCGGCCTCTCCACCCAGGGCGAGGGCGACAGCCACACCCTGCGCGGAACCGTCGCCGGCGGCGGCCCGCGCATCGCGCTCGCGACCACCGAGGGCGACGTGACCGTGCGCAAGAGCACGGTGATGCCTCTGCCGCCGGCACCGCCAGCGCCTCCCGCCCCGCCTGCATTGCCGGGAGCTGCGCCTAAGGCACCGAAGCCGCCGCCCGCGCCCAAGGCACCCAAGAGCTACACCTTCTAGTCCCCCTCCCCCCCCTTTTTGGGGTAAAGTCCGCAGCGGATTGGAGTTAGCGGTGAACCTGTCTACCGCGCCGTGGCGCTGTCATGCAGGTTGGCGGCAATCCGCCGGTTGAGTTGTCAAATGCTTCCTCGATCTTCGACAGCGCTGGGCCGTGGGCAGAGCCTGGCGCGTGCCACGCAATCTTGTCCCTGCTTACATTGTAATGGGTATGTCAACCTGCTCTTCGGCATCGGGAACCTTATAACAACGCCGCACGCAGCAGCTGCGGCGCTGACTCCCCTAGCTGTCTGAGGTCTTCCATGTTTAATATCCCTTGCGCTTGATCTTGAACTGTCCACTTGAAGCCGTTGGAGAGAAAGAACACCAATTTCTTCGCAATT
>Ga0302319_10021778_pt1 | contig 11534 bp, 10 predicted proteins | sample Bog_T0_2_FD_203319 | JGI IMG/M metagenome (GOLD analysis project Ga0302319, IMG submission 203319) | Peat permafrost microbial communities from Stordalen Mire near Abisko, Sweden - Bog_T0_2 | ecosystem: Environmental > Terrestrial > Soil > Wetlands > Peat | place: Sweden: Abisko, Stordalen Mire...
ATTTAAAGTAGCGCAAGCCTCCGGCTTGCCGTCGAACGCTCTCAAGCTGCAAGCTTGCACTCCTAATTTTCGGTAGTTTGCATCGATCAGCACACGCGCCACTTGGACTTTTTAGACGCCCTCTAAGACTTTCCGTACCAGGATATTTCAGGCCGCGCGCGTATTAATCACTCCCCGCTCTTCTGAAATAGCCGGTTGATCGTGGCTGCCGCATACGCCGCGCCGAAGCCGTTGTCGATATTGACCACGGTGACGCCACTGCCACAACTGTTCAGCATCCCCAGCAACGCCGCCAGTCCCCCGAAGCTCGCCCCGTATCCGACGCTGGTCGGCACGGCGATGATCGGTTTGCTCACCAGCCCTGCAACCGCGCTTGGCAACGCCCCCTCCATTCCAGCGACCACGACCAGCACGTTGCACTTTTCCAGCCGCTCCCGCTCGTGGAGAAGCCTGTGGATGCCCGCCACCCCGGCATCGTAAATCTTTTCCACATGGTTGCCGAAGATTTCCAGCGTGATCACCGCCTCCTCCGCCACCGGCAGGTCCGAGGTGCCCGCGCAAAGCACCCCGACGGAGCCTTTGTTCTTTGGCAGCGGTTCATTCTCGACGGTGATGCAGCGTCCCCGCGCATGGTAAATGGCTTTTGGAAACTCCGCCGCCACGGCCTTGTAATGTTCCTCGGTCGCCCGGGTGGCCAGTAAAACGCGGTCTGTTTTCAAGATTGTCCGGCTGATCGCCAGCACCTCGGCGGGAGTCTTGCCCTGGCAGTAAATGACCTCGGGGAAACCGCAGCGACGCTTCCGGTCGGTATCGACCCGCGCAAAGCCGAGATCGACAAATGTGGGTTCCTCGGGCATCGGTAATCGCGATTTCTTCGTGCCGGCTCAGGCTGCCGGCGCCGTTTCGGGATTCTCTTCCTTCACGGAGAGCAGAAACCGCATCGGGATCATGGTGGATTTGAAAAACCCGTGCCGCGTAAAAAACCGCTGCGAATCGTCGTTCAGCCTGTCCGTGAGCAGTGTGATGCGCAGGAAATTTTTCGATTTGGCATATTCGACGGCATGTTTGAGCAGTTGATCGCCAATACCCCGGCCCCGTTGTTCCCTCTTGACGATTACGTCCTCCAGCAGGATCACAAAGCCCCCCTCCGCCGTGCTGATTGTAAAGAGCAGGTTGATCATGCCGAGGATCACTCCATTCTGACGCAGCACAAAAATGCGGCCGCGGTTGGGCTGCTCCAGCAGCAATTGCAAGCCGCGCATCTGCTTCGCACGGTCGGGCTTGAAATCAGCCTCCATCGTGAAAAGATCAAAGAGCAGATCCGTGAGTTGCGGAAGATCTTCTATGGTTGCTTGCTCTACTATGATCGTGTCCATCGATTCCTGTGGCTTTATGGCACAGTTTCCGCCCGGAGAAAAGAGTCTTCTCAAAAGCACGTAAAAAAGTCCGCTTTTTCGCGTTTTTAAGCCCGATTCCGCACAAAATCCTGCCAGACAGCCTTACTTGATCCCCTCGAGAATCTCTTCCCGGGTGGCCCGGTCGCAAAATTCCGCGAAAGTTTCACCCGCGATCTTCTTCGAGTCGAAAAAGCGCAGCAGCTTGTCGATGAAAAGATGCACGTCCTTTGCAATGATCTTTCCCTTCAGCAATTCGTTGAACCGGCGGTTTTGGCCCAGCCGCCCGCCGATGAAGGCGTCGTAGGCGTCCACCATTTCACCGTTCACCTTGGTGCGCGCCCCGCGGAAGCCGATGTCGGCGATCTGGTGCTGGCCGCAGCTCGATGGGCAGCCGCTGAAATGGATGCGGATCTTGTCCTTGTACCATCCGCTGTTGAGCTCCAGTTGGTCCACGAGCTCGATCATGCGGTTCTTCGTCTCCGCCACGGCAAGATTGCAGAACTCGATGCCCGTGCACGAGACGCAGCCTTTGCGGAAATTGGACGATTCATAGACGAAGCCCTCGGCGTCCAGCGCGGCTTTCAATGCCGGCAGGTTCGCTTCCGGGATATTGAGCAGCAGCAGGTTCTGCTTCGCGGTAAGGCGGATGGCGTCCTTCCCGGGTGCCGCAAATTTTTCCACGATGTCGGCGATTTTTTCGAGCTGGCTGTTGCGGATGCGTCCGCCTGCAAAATTCACGCCCACCCAAAAGAGCCCGGCCTGCTTCTGCGCATGGATGCCGAGATGGTCCGTCTCCTGGTCCTTCGGCACCTCAAATTCAGTATGCGCTTCGAGCTGAAAATCCAGTTTCTCCCGCACGGCTGCCGCCATCTTCTCCACACCCCAGTCGGCGACGAGGAATTTGAAGCGGGCGCGGTTGCGCCGCAGGCGGTAGCCCTCATCGCGGAAAATCTGGCTCACCGCCTTCACCACCGGCCAGACCTGCTCAGGCTTGATGAAAAATGGAAGCGTCTGCGCAAGGTGCGGCGACGAGGAAAGCCCTCCGCCGACCATGATGCCGTAGCCCACTTCATTGCCCCGCTTAAGGCCAAAGAGTGAGCAGCAATTGATGTCCGGCTGCGCGCAACGGATGCAGCAGCCCGACACCGAAATTTTGTATTTGCGCGGGAGATTCGAGAATTCCCGGTTGTTCGTCATGGCCGCGCTCACTTCGTGGAGCTGCGCGGTGGCATCGATGATCTCCTCCGGGTCAATGCCGCACACGGGGCAGCCCACTACGTTGCGCGTGTCGTCGCCGCATGCGCCGCTGGTCGTGATTCCCACGGATTCCAGGTCCGCGAGGATTTCCGGGAAATTCTCGATCCGCAGCCAGTGCATCTGGATCGTCTGCCGCGTGGTAATGTCGCTGAACCCATGGCCGAATTTGTCGGTGATCTTCGAGAGCACCCGGGCCTGCGCTGCATTGAGCTGCCCGCCGGGGATCTTCGTCCGCATCATGAAATAACCGGAGTCTTTCGGCTTCTGGCGGTAAACCCCATACCATTTCAAACGCTCAAAATCCGTCTCCTCGATCGAGGCAAACCCCGTCTTCGCATAGCGGTAGAGATCATGGATGACGTCCAGGCCGTCCTTCTCCATCTTCAGCTTCTCCTGCGGGGTCAGCGGGATCAGCCCTTCCTTGACGGCGGCAAAATTGGGATTAATGTCTATCATATTGGTATTCTTAAAAACAGGGAATATAAATTTAGAAGCGATCCGGGATATTGCAATGAAAATGTCGCACCCGAGCCGGGGCTAATCAACCTTTACCAACCTTTACCAACCCTTACGAACCCTCAACCACCCCGCGCCCTACCGGCCCGCGACCTTTGCATTCTTCCGGATCAAAGCCACCCGCGTCAGCACCGACGCCCGCGACGTCAGCCCGTCCTCCGGCGTGTTGGTCACGTAATCCAGCAGCCGCTCCACGCTCGTGGTAGCAACATGGCACCGCGTATCCGACGACGCATAGTAAATGAAAATATCGCCATTCGGCCGAGCCACCCAGCCATTGCAGAAAGTCACGTTCGATACGTCACCCACGCGCTCATCCCCACGCGGCGCCAGGAAATACCCGCCCGGCCGCGCCGTCACCCGCCACGGCTCCGCGAGGTCCGAAAGAAAAACATACAGCACATAGCGCAGCCCCGCCGCCGTATTGCGCACCCCGTGCGCGAGATGCAGCCATCCCTTTTCGGTCTTGATCGGCGTGGGTCCCTGCCCGTTTTTCGTTTCCTTGATCGTGTGGTAAGTGCGCGCATCCACGATCTGCTCCTCCGCAATTTCCGCGTGCGTCATGTCCGTGCACAGCGCCCAGCCGATGCCGCCGCCCGAGCCCGCATCGATGAACCCCTCCTGCGGCCGCGTGTAGAGCGCATACTGCCCGTCCACAAACTCCGGGTGCAGCACCACGTTGCGCTGCTGCGGCGAGCGCGATTTCAAATCCGGCAGCCGCTCCCATTTTTTCAAGTCCCTGGTCCGCGCGATCCCGCATTGCGCCACCGCACTCGATGTGTCGTGCGGGGCCGCCGCGGGATCCTTCCGCTCGGTGCAGAACAACCCGTAGATCCACCCATCCTCATGCTGCGTCAGCCGCATGTCATACACATTCGTGTCCGGCACGGCGGTCTCGGGCAGATCCACCGGCTCATCCCAAAAACGGAAGCCGTCGGCCCCGTTCTTGCTCTCCGCGATGGCAAAGAACGACTTCCGGTCATACCCCTCCACGCGGCACACCACCAGAAACTTGCCGTCGAAATAAATCGCCCCGGGGTTGAACGCCGCATTGATCCCCAGCCTCTCCATGAGGTGCGGATTGCTCGCCGCGTCCAGATCAAACCGCCATGCGATCGGCACCGTCTCCGCCGTCACCACGGGATTGGCGTACCGCTCATAAACACCGTTATACCACGTGGTATCAACCGTATTCGGCTGGTTGATGAAATTTTCGTGCTGAAGGGTGAGTTCGGAGAGTTTTTTTGAGAAGTCGGTCATATTCCAGGATTTGTCAGGGGTGAATCACGAACCTACCTCCGCCCGCGCGAATTTTGCAAGCCATCAGCAAAAACATTGCGTTAAGTCCGATTCGCCTTCGCATCCGTATAATGATCGCAATATCATCGGGAAACGTTACAAACACATTTATGAATCCATTGAAAGTATGGCCGGGCAAACCCTATCCATTGGGCGCGACATGGACGGGGAAGGGCGTGAATTTCGCCATCTACTCCAGCAACGCCACCGGGGTTGACCTCTGTTTGTTCGACCATCCCGATTCTCCGAAGGAACAGATCCGCATCCACATCACGGAGCAGACCGATGAAGTCTGGCATGTCTTCCTGCCGGATGTGCAGCCCGGCCAGCTCTACGGCTACCGCGTTTACGGCCCCTACGAGCCCGAAAAAGGCCATCGCTTCAATCCCGCGAAGCTCCTCCTCGATCCCTACGCAAAATCCATCTCCGGCACCATCAACTGGAGCGACGAGATGTATCCCTATCCCCTCGGCGGCGCGGAGGAGGACCTCGTTATTGATGAGCGCGACAACGCCTGGTGCATGCCCAAGGCCGTCGTCATCGATCCCGCATTCGACTGGGGCACCGACGCCCCTCCCGCCACACCGCTCCATTCCTCCATCATTTACGAGGCGCACGCAAAAGGCTTTTCAAAGCTCTGCCCCGATATCCCCGAGGGAATCCGCGGCACCTACAAGGCCATGGGCAGTACGTTCGCCGTGGACTATTTTAAAAAACTTGGCATCACCGCCGTGGAGCTTCTCCCCGTCCACCAGAGCGTCGATGACATGCGCCTCCACGACCAGGGCCTGCACAACTACTGGGGCTACAACACCATCGGCTATTTCGCCCCCGATCCGCGCCTCGGGATTCCCGGCGGCGATCATGTGACCGAGTTCAAGCAAATGGTGAAAAACCTCCACGAGGCCGGCATCGAGGTCATCCTCGACGTCGTGTACAACCACACCGCCGAGGGGAACCATCTCGGCCCCCTGCTCTGCTTCAAGGGCATTGATAACCAGAGCTACTACCGACTTGTCACCGAGAATCCCCGTTTCTACAACGACTACACCGGCACCGGGAATACGCTCAACGTCATGCACCCCCGCGTGTTGCAGCTCATCATGGACAGCCTCCGCTACTGGGTCACCCAGATGCACGTGGACGGCTTCCGCTTCGATCTCGCATCCACCCTCGCACGCGAGCTCCATTCCGTGAGCAAGCTATCCGCATTCTTCGACGTCATCCACCAGGATCCCGTCCTATCGCAGGTCAAGCTCATTGCCGAACCGTGGGATGTCGGCGAAGGCGGCTACCAGGTGGGAAATTTTCCCGTCCTCTGGGCCGAGTGGAACGGCAAATACCGCGACACCGTCCGCGCCTACTGGAAGGGCGACGAGGGCCAGATCGGCGAGCTTGCCTACCGCCTCGCCGGCAGCCCCGATCTCTACCTCTGGAATGGCAAACGCCCCTACGCCAGCATCAATTTCATCATCGCCCACGATGGTTACACGCTCGCCGATCTCGTGAGCTACAACGACAAGCACAACGAGGCAAACGGTGAGGACAACAACGACGGCGACAACAACAACCATTCATGGAATTGCGGCGTCGAGGGCGCGACCGAGGACGAGGAGATAAACGCGCTCCGCCGCCGCCAGCAGCGCAATTTTCTCGCGACACTCTTCCTTTCCCAGGGCGTGCCCATGCTCTGCGGCGGCGACGAGTTCGGCCGCACCCAGCTCGGGAATAACAACGCCTATTGCCAGGACAACGAAATCAGCTGGCTCCATTGGGATTGGGATGATCATGCCCACCAGCTCTCCGAGTTCACGGCGAAGCTCATCCACTTCCGCAAAGACCACCCCATCTTCCGCCGGCCCAAGTTTTTCCAGGGCCGGAAAATCCGCGGCTCCGAGGTGAAGGACGTCATGTGGTTCAACCCCGGCGGCACCGAGATGAACGACGACGAGTGGACCACCGGTTTTGTCCGCACGCTCGGCATGCTCCTCAGCGGCGATACCATTGATGTCTGCGACGAGCAGGGCGAGCCGATTCACGACGACACATTCCTCCTCCTCTTCAATGCGTTCCACGAGCCCCTCACATTTGTGCTTCCGGGGCGCGAGGAGGTCCGGTGGGAGCTCATCCTCGACACCTTCGACGAGGCCGGTTTCCTCGATACGCACGAGGTCTGCTCCGCCGGGGATGAAATGCGCCTCGCCGCGCGTTCCGTCTGCGTGCTCAGGCTTAGCAGCGGCGAGCAGAAATACGCCCGCGCCGAATCGTGGAAAAGCGCCGGCCACCCAAGGCTTCCCAAGGGGAAAACCCCGGCCCCGCGCGCCAAACGGCCAAAAAAATAAAAAATCAGCGCCGGTCCAATACGGATTTTTTTCCGGGCCTACATCCGCCCGCGATTTGACAAACGTATAAGCAGCAGGAAATTTTTCCAGTTTATGTCCGGCGCCACACCATCACCGAAGGTAAAGATTGTTCCTCACGGGCCCACCGGCGAAACGGTCCTGATCGTGGAGGATCACACCCGCACCCGCGAAGCGCTGCGCGTCCTCTTCGAGCGCAAAAATTACCACATCGTCGAGGCGAAGACATACCGGGACGCCGTCTCCATCCTCCTCGCTCCCGATGGCCCCAGCCTCGCCCTCCTCGACTGGATGCTCCCCGACGGCACCGGCATCGACATCTGCCGCACCGTCCGCGGGAAAAACATCGGCCGCTACGTTTACATGATCATCATGACCTCCCTCAGCGGCGAGGAGGACATCGCCAAGGCCCTCACCGCCGGCGCCGACGACTTCATCCACAAGCCCTGCGGCCCCGTGGAATTGATGGCCCGCCTCCGCAACGGCGTCCGCACCGTCACCCTCGAGCGCAACCTCGAAAAACGCATCGCCGAGCTCGAAGCCGCCCTGGCCAGCGTCAACCACCTCTCTCAAATGCTCGAGCAGTAAAGGACGAATTTTTCGCCATTCGAGCTTCGTCATTACTCGCCCTGGCGGGTTATCCTCCATGAATTCCCACGCGGCTCCGCCAGCATATCCGTCCCCGGCCAAAGCCTTTCCGCCCCGCGGAATGCATTATGGTTCGTGCTCAGCCGGCATCCCGGCGGCAGTGGATCGATCAGCTTCGCATTACCCCCGCCCAGCACCGTGTCCGTCGGCTTGAACATATCCTGCAAAATAAACACCGCCTCCCGCACATGCTCCAGCCACAGCTCCTTCCCCTCGGCTTTGAGATACGCCTTTCCCAGCCAGTCCATGAATTGCCCCTTCCGCGCCAGCCTCAGCAGCCCGATCTCCAGCGGCACCAGCACATCGTGGGTGATGAATGTCGCCCCCGTGCTCGTCCCGAATCCCATGAAAAGCATCAGCCCCCCCTCGTAATCGCCAGCGCCTGCATCGACGCATCGTTGATGAACCTCACCGGCCTCCCAAACGCCTTCTCATAGTCAAACCCCAGCCAGCCACCGCCGAGATTCAGCGGCTCCCGCACCGGCTTCCCGTCCTCGATCAGGCGGGTACCCCAGCGTGATGGCGTCGTAATCCCAATCCTTCGCGGCCTCTTTCACCTCCTGTACCATCTGCTTCGCAGTGAACTCCCTGCCGGAAGGAACCTTGCGGATCTCCTCCGTGCCCGACACGCGCAGCTTCACATTGCTGCCACCCACATCGAGCATCAGAATTTTCAACGGAGCCTTCTTTTCCAACGGAACGGTTTTCATAAAAGGGTTTGGTTTTTGGGCACAAGGCGCTTCCGCCCTACCCTGCATTCGAGGGACATCCCACCCCCGCGCTTATCATCCTCATTAAATAAAAGTTTAACAACCGTGCATTCATAAGTTCCATAAGCACTATCTCCTCGTAACGAGGCTCCAGCCTCGTCAGCGCGACCTGCACAAATGCGCATTCATAATCCCGGTCTTTTTCGTCATTCGTGCTTGGTCATTCTTTCGTCATTCGTCATTCTGGCTTCGTCATTTATCACCATGCACCGCCGGCATTTCCTAAAAACAGTCGCAGCCACCACCATTGTCACGGCCACCGGCATCGGTCGCGCCGCAAACACCACCCGCACCCTCCCCGAAGCCACTGCAGCAAAGCTCCCGCAATGGCACGGCTTCAACCTCCTCGAAAAATTCATCTCCGACGGAAACAACAAACCTTTTAGCGAGCAGGATTTCCAGTGGATGGCCGCGTGGGGTTTCGACTTCGTCCGCCTCCCCATGGATTACCGCTGCTGGGCAAAAACACCCGCCGCCGATTTCAACGAGGCAACCATGCGCGACATCGACCAGGCCATCGAATTCGGCAGGCAGACCGGCATCCACGTAAATCTCAACTTCCACCACGCCCCCGGCTATTGCGTAAACTCCCCCGCCGCGGAAAACATCCTCTGGCACGACACCGCCATGCAGGAGCAGTTCGCCCGCCACTGGGGCATATTTGCCGCCCGCTACAAAGGCATCCCCGCCAGCCGCCTCAGCTTCGACCTCGTCAACGAGCCGGGCGCAGTCTCCGGCGCCGATTACACCCGCGCCATCCGCCCAGCCATCGGGGCCATCCACAATGCCGATCCCGCGCGCCTCGTCATTGCGGATGGCGTAAGCTGGGGCACCCTTCCCGTGGTGGAACTCATCCCCCTCGGCGTTGCGCAAAGCACCCGCGGCTACGAGCCCATGCGGGTCAGCCACTACGGCGCCTCGTGGGTTCATCAGGATGAAACCCTTCCCCCGCCGGAGTGGCCTGTGCCCGCAAGCATGAACGACCACATTTACTGCGCCGGCAAGCCCGACCTCAAAAGCCCACTCATCCTGAAAGTCGATTGCCCCGCCTCTGCGGATTTCGGCATCCGCATCGGCGAGGTCAGCGGCCCCGCCGAACTCCTGGTCAAAGCCGATGGCAAAACCGTATTGCAAAAACTGTTCGCACCCGGCCCAGGCCCCGGGGATTGGAAAAGCGCGACCAAAAACCAATGGGGCGGCTACGACGCTTTCTACGACGCTGCATACACAGTCACAATCCCCGCCGGCACTCACGAAATCAGCATCGAGGGCGGCACCGGCGATTGGTTCCGTTTTCAGGAAATCAGCCTCGACAAAACAATCATCCGCCCCGAAAGCGCCGACTGGGGCATCCGCCAGGAAACCTACACCCTCGGCGCCGATGGCAAAGCGCGCTCCGTCGCCGCCCACGGATGGCAATTCAGCAAGGAAACCCTCTGGAAGAATCGCATCGGGCCCTGGCAAAAACTCGCCGCGCAAGGCGTCGGCGTCCACGTCGGCGAGTGGGGCGTATACAACCACACACCCCACCCTGTGGCCCTGTCATGGATGCGCGACTGCCTGGAAAACTGGAAAACCGCCGGCTTCGGCTGGGCCCTCTGGAACTTGCGCGGCAGCTTCGGCATCCTCGACAGCGACCGCAAGGACGTCGCCTATGAAGACTACCAGGGCCACAAACTCGACCGCCAAATGCTCAACCTCCTCCGCGAGTACGCCACCGTCTGACCGTCATTTAGAGGCCGTCTAAAAAGTTCCAAATGGCTCTCCGAACGATGGGAGCGCGAGCGAGTGCGAAACCCCGCCGGCGCGAAGCGGAAACATTCACGCACTTTTTAGACGCCCTCCTAGGGTCACCCCGCAGTATGAAGCGCGTTCCAAGTGGCCAGGCCGATGATAAATATCATGAAGACCACGTAAAAGCGCAACGCCCAGAGGAGGACGAGCGTTCCCCGGCTCAGTTCGCGCCGGCCGTAGCGCATTTTCGATGCCGTGAGTTGGTCGGGCTCCAGAACCTCATGCACCCACAATTCCAACGTATCCAGGGAGCTCGATCCTCCGATTTCCGTCATGCAGGCTGTTTCGTAACTCATATATTTTTCATTCTATTGTGTTTTTGATTCAGGAGGGAAGGAGTTTTGGAAAAACGGTGATCATTGCGAAAATCAGCCCGGCAAGGATGAGAAGGGCCGTCACGCCGATGCCGAAAAAATTGGCCAGCCGGCTGTTGGCGTGCTTCCCCATGATCTCGCGGTCGTTGACCAGGAGAAGGAGGAAGACGATCGCCGGCGGCATTGCCAGCACCGCGATCACATTCACGATGATAGTGATGAATACAAGCGGCGCATTGGGAATAAGGACCAGAACCGACGCAATCGCCGCAGCCGCAACCAGGACGGCATAGAACGGCCAGCCTACGCGCAAAGAGCTGTTCAGGCTGCGGGCAGTGCCAGTCACCTCCCCGAAAGCGTAGGCCGAGGAGAGGGAAATGGTGAGTGCCGCGACCAGGCCCGCCTCAAAGAGCCCGAGGGCGAACAATGTCGCCCCAACGTTCCCGACATAGGGAACCAAAGCCGTGGCAAAGTCGGCTCCTTGAAAGCTTGCTGCATTGACGTGGTGGAGAAACAGGGGGGTCGTCGCGATCACGGTGGCGATCGCGGCCACCGCGGCGATGATTGCTCCCAGCGCCGTATCGATACGGCCATGGCGGATGTCGGCGGTAGTCAACCCCTTGTCAACGACCGCACTTTGCTGGAAAAAGAGCATCCAGGGCGTGACGGTCGCGCCGATATTCGACATGACCATCAGGACGAAGCCCCCGGTCACCCCGCCGGGAAGAGGTCCCCAGGTAAAAAACGAACGGACCACGTCGCCGGCCACCGGATGCGCGAGGATGGCGACCGGCACGAAGATGACATTGAAGATGGCCAGCCCGAGGACGATCCGTTCCCATGTCCAATATCGCCGGCTCAGCGCCACTCCGACATTCAAAAGAAAGGCGCCCAGCACGGCAAGCGCGGGAGGCACGCCAAAAAATCCCAGGCCCGCCCGGATTGCAATAAACTCGGTGACCAGCGTCAGCAGGTTGCCCAGTGCCAGGTCGCCCATCGCGAAAAAGCCCCAAAAGCGGCCGAAGCGCTCGTAGATCAGCTCGGCATGGCCCCGCTTGGTTGCGGCTCCGAGCCGCACCGTCATCTCCTGGACCACGTAGGCCATGGCGAATGTAAGCGCGATGAAGGGCAGGAAGAAGCCGGTCCCGTAAGTCGCGCCGGTCGTCGCGTAGGAAATCA
>Ga0302319_10021779_pt1 | contig 11534 bp, 2 predicted proteins | sample Bog_T0_2_FD_203319 | JGI IMG/M metagenome (GOLD analysis project Ga0302319, IMG submission 203319) | Peat permafrost microbial communities from Stordalen Mire near Abisko, Sweden - Bog_T0_2 | ecosystem: Environmental > Terrestrial > Soil > Wetlands > Peat | place: Sweden: Abisko, Stordalen Mire...
TTTGGAACCGCTTTTTCGGTGAATAGTTACACCGGAATCTTTTCTCCGCGGCATTTTTCACGGCCGACTGATTTAACCGTGGCCGGCGTCGAAAAGGAATCCGCGGGAATGATCCTTTGGAAACAGCAACAATATGACTGGGGGGCTGTTGCAAGGGCTTTGGTCCGCGCCGGGCATCACTGAAAAATATTATCACATGACGGTCCAGCAATATGAGGCCTATGGTGAAAAAGAAATATCCGAACGATTTGGCGATGTTTTCCGCTGAAACTATCGCCCCGCACCCGGGGCTGTTCCATCTCTTACGGCCAGCGCAAACGAAAGAATTACTGCGGCTGTCTGGGTTCGAAAGGCTGCCGGTACTCGAGATGGCCATTGGTCTGCACGCCGAAGGTATTGAGCGGAGCCCTGACAGTGTGGTCGCCTTGATGCGGGGTCATTTCCAAGGTATAACTGCTGTTAGTTCGTATCCCACGCCAAGGTAGTTTGGAGCGGCCCCGAGGCGGTAGAAGCGACAACGACAGTTGTGGCTGGGATGGCGATAGGGCGATGATAGCGGGGTAACGCAGACGGAAAAACTTCGTCTGCTGAAGTGCCGCGGTTAATTCATAGTATTCAAAATAGTTGCCATTTAGGAAATAAGGACCGGAGATGGTAGTCCAGACGGCGCCCGGTCCCAGGCCGGTGGTATATTCCAAGGCGAAGCCCTGATAATTGGTGCTCCAGTAAACTACTTCCGCCGCTGGGGTGGCGCGGATAAACAGGCCTTGGATGTAGACGGACGCGGTCGGAGCTACGATTACTGAGCCGGCAAAGTCGATCGGATCGCCGGGCGACGTCGGCAACAGGATGGCCGGGCAGTCGCAATGTTGATTGTCCGGCGTCAACGGGATGATCCAAAGTCCGTTAGTGCCCTGAATGGTACCGGCGCCCACCAAGGCATTTGCCGACGGCGCCCAAACGGCGCCATGGGCGAAGCCATCGGCGGAATTGGTTAACGCAGTGATTTGGCTCACGACATTGCCGTTGGTGCTGATCGTGTAAATATCGGCCAGTCCTTGGGGCAGATAAGGATTATTGAAGTAAGCGAAAGAGAGATGGGCGCCATCCGGCGACCATGACGGCCAGCGGGCGGCGGACGATGCGAAAATCTGATGGGGAACACCGCCGTCCGCTCCGGTGTAAATTCCGCCCAAACTGGTGGTGGAATTGAAATAGGTCACCTGGCCATCAACGGGATTGACCGCGGGAGCGACGTCATTGCAATCTTGTGGCAAAGCAAAGATAGTCGCGGTGTTGCTGAGGCTCACGGACCAGAAATTACAGCCGGAATCCAAGATCAAATTCGGCGGGTTTGATAAATCCCAATCGTAGCCCACGATGCCGGTCTGGTTCGTATATAATTCCCACTCGGTTCCCGATTGCAAGTCACGCACCCAAACGTCACCACCCTGGGGCCTGAATACATTGGGTCCGCGTGAAAACGCCAGGTAACGGCCGTCGCGGGAAGCGCGGGGGCGGGCGCCCGTGGTGATATAGGTTTCGCCACTGCCATCCATGTTGATGGAGCAGATGGACCCCCCGGTCAGGTTTTGACGCCCATAGAAAATAGTACCGTCGGATGATAGAACGACGATATTCGTGGGAGCAAGATAACTGACATTCGTGCTGACCATTCCATTGGTCAAATCGTAGGCGGGAGCTGCGGTTACAGTGCTGGCGATGGCATACTCTGCGGTCAACAGTTGGGAACGTCCGGCGGTGTTGGTTCCATAATATTGGACGGCGGAAGTATTGGTGATCGTGAACGCACTCGTGTAAGGGCGCCACGTATCGGCGGACCCGGCGCGGTATAAGACCTGGTCAGAGGCTGCCAGCGTGCTGAAAGAAATCTGGATGGGGCCGCTGTAAACGCCGGGGGAGGGAGAAATGTTTATGACGAACGGTTCCGGCGGGCGGGGCGGGGCATAACTGAAAATAGAAATGGCATCTTGATACTGATTAGCCAGCGCAAACGCAGCGCCGGGCGGAGTCGCGCCAAGACTATTCGTTGCGGTTCCGGTCAAACCAGTGCTGGCGCCATCGTCGGTTTCCGCGGTGGCAGAAATGGTTCCGGCCAGATTCAAAATGCCGTCACTCCAATCCGGGAGATTGAGTGAAGCAATGAATCCCGGGTTACTGTTGACGAAAGGTTCCGTTTGAAAGAGCCAGATGTTGGCCCGGGTGGAGCGGGAAGAAATCGCGGGCAGATAGCTGCTGCACTTTTGGGTAAAATGTGCGCCGTCGAACGATACCACCTGTGCATGGCTTGAGGCGATGCTGCCAGCGGCCGCGTCGAGCAGGACGAACTGACCGTTGGCCAACGGCGCCAGTCCCGTGAAGACATTGTTCGTACTGGCGAGACCGCTTCCGTAAAAAGCGCCTAACACGGGAGTATCTCCGGAAAGCTGCACCGCCTGTACACCATTATTGAATTGCAGCAAGAAGGTTCCCGAGGAAACCGGGGGCAGGTAGAAAACCTCCTGAACAGCCTCGGTCAAAGTCAGAGTTGTGGCGAGGCCAAACAAAAGTTCGCCGTCGTTTGCTTGCAGGGGAACGAAAAGCAAATTTGAAGAGCCGGCTTGATAAAAAACAAAGCGGGGCAGGGATTCGCCATTGAAAAAACCGAACACATAATCACTGCCGGAGGCCAGGTTGGTCTCGGAGAGGAGAATGCCGCCCGAGCCATTGGTGAAATCGAGGAGGTCAAGCCGGTCACCGTCGCTTCCCCGGACCATCCCTACGGCGAAACTCGGCGAGACGGCGTCCGGGAGTTCCAAGGTGTTGCCGCGCTCAAAAGGGGCGGTTTCACCGAAACTTCCCATGGGAGTCGCGACGGTGCTGGAAATTTGAAGTTGCTCGATTTCTTCGATCGGCAGACCGTTATCTGAACTGGCGACCAGCAACGTTGGCGATGGCGGAGCGGGCGCAGCATCGGGATTTGGCAGAGTGACCAGCGTCTGCGGGCCAATTCCTTGAGGAGCAATGCTGACCGGTGAGGGGACACTGTTGGAGTTGGACAGATCGACCAAATTGATCCGGTTCAAGCTGGGTGCGGTCACGGCGAGCGAATCGACATTATTCAGATAAAACCGGCCGACAGCGGCGCCGGAAATATTCTCGACGCCAGAAGGAAGCGGGGCCGACCAGCTCAGGACATTGTTGGCATCCAGGTATCCAATTCGGGAATTGCCGGTTGATTTGTCGATGACGAGCACATCCGCCTGCCCGTTTCCATTGAAATCACCGCTCGACAATAATTCGGACCCTGTGTCGTAAACAAAGGGAGCCGCCCCGGGCGCCATGATCGCAGAGCACAAAACAGCCAGGGCCATCAGCCGGGCAATCCATTTGATTGAAGATGAGGGAAAAATGGTCATGGCGTTCAATTGGGTGGGATGGTGACCACGCCGGCGTCGATGATTTCAGCGACTTCATGCTTCTCATTCATCCGCATCACGAAATATTGATAACTCGCCCCGACCATGACGGGCTGCTGGTCGCGGACGTAGATGTAATAGAAATTGACATATGAATCGACCACGTGAACTTGCTCGCTTCCGCCGGCAATGAGAAGATCCAATACCGTGGTGGTGGGCGGATTGTATAATAGCCCGGACACGCCCGGCGAAAAGTTCCATGGCAGCCGTTCGACCAAGGGGGTCACCTGGGTCAGGCTGCCTGAAACCTTTGGAAAAACACTGTTCGGAACCTGCTGCCGATAAACTACGATGGGCAGGAGCGGCTGGCCGCTGTGGTCGGGGTTTTGGGAAACGCGGGTGAACAAAAAGTGGCTCGGATCCCGCTCGAAAGTGGCCGGCAAATAACGAAAAAAATTGGTCGTGCCGATATTAATTCTCAGCCCTCCGTTGTACAAAGCGGAATAATTGGCCAAAGCCCCGATGCGGATTCCCACCGGATAGCGGGTGTCCAAGTAAGTTCGTTCGTTTCCGGTGTCGTAACGTAAAATTACGGCTGCGACCCGGTAGAATGCATTGGTGATTCCATCGAGCTGAAGTAACAGGGTATTGGTGATTTCATCGAAATGAGTCACCGGCGGCAACGGCCGGGCCGGCCAAGGAACGGTGGGCAGGGCATTGGTCGGGCGCCAGGTAAATTTCCAAACCATGGATGGAGCATGGGCTTCGTCTTGCTCGCCCACGGAGGCGACGGAAATGTTATACGGAACATTGGCGAGGACACCCGCCGTGGTGGTGTACTGCGGGCCGGAGCCGAAATTAACTCCGCTGGGCGGGGTCAGATAGGCTTCGTCAAAATGGGCCAAGCTAAGGCTGTGGGCCACCAGGCCCGCATAATATTTAACAGGGTTGAAATACGGAACCTTGGTCAGTTGCGAGCCGGTGAAGCCGGTTGGCTTGCCGCTGCCGGGCTGATCGGCGCGCTCGATTTGGATCTGAAAACGATGAACGCCCGACGTAGGACAGAACCAATTGAGCAGCACTTCCGGATTATTGGTATCGCCCAACGACAGCGGCTCGGCGAGGACTGGGGTGGGCAGCATTGGCGGCTTCACCGTTTTGCAACCCAAGAAGGACAGGGGACTCCCATTTCCATTTTCGTCGAGGACCTGGACAAAATAGCATAGCTCGGTGGTGCTTGGGGGCATGGCGTCATCGGCAAGAACCATGGCCCGAGACGGGTCAGCCGGATCATATGCGGCCGGTCCTTGGGCAATCATGGACAGTGGACCGCCATTGGCCCGGCGGTACAAACGGTATTCATGAGTGCGGGGAGTCGGACGAAAACGGATATCGATCGGCGCCACCGGGCCGTCATCGGCCGCGCGGGCAATGTGTTGGTCGCAACCCGGAGAATCATCGAGATACACTTCGCAGCCGCGGAATTGCGGCATGGGGCCCAGCAAGCACGCGGGATAGGAAATCCAATAAACCCCGTTCGTATCCGGCCAGGCAGTGCCGATGTCGTTCCAAACGGAATTTGAATAAACCTCGATGGCCATGGGGAGCTTGAACGCGACGAGGGGGCCAAATTTCATGCCGACCGTGCCATCGGGATAACGGGCCACGCTGCTGGGCGCGACACAATACGGTTGATTGTCATCCAAGATGGTTAACAACGGATCGCTGGAATTCAAAGCGGTGAGCAGCAGCTCCCCAGCGAAAAAGACAGCCTCCGACTGGGTATTGGTGGCCACCGGATCAGCGAAGCTGGCATTGGCGACGCGCGACGTGGCGCCGTAAAACGTTCCGACGTCGCAGGAAATCTGCACGTAGGAGTTGGTGCTGATTGGCTGGTTGAAATCGACGGACACGGAATCTTCGTCGGCTGGAAAATAGACCGGTCCAAAAACGGATTGGCCATTTTCTCCACTGGCGGTGAACTGCACCCAGGCAATTCCGCGGTCACGACGCTGGCAGGTCAGTCGATAATTCCAAGTCAGGCCGTTGGTGTTGGCGGGATCGGCCAAGGTATTATAATTGGTAAACATGACCACGGGAATGCCGCAGCTGCCCAGGATTTCGCCACTGGGGGCGTCTGGGGCCTCGCGCTGGCGCAACACTCCCCAAATTGGCGCGCTATGTGGCGAAAGCAGGGGGCCGCAGGCGGCCTGACTGACGGCCCGGATGGTGTACCAAAAGTTGGTGGCGCCGGGAATCGCGGGCGCATTGGCCCCATTGTCGATATAGCGATTGAGATTAGTTCCGGCCAACTGGGGAACGACTCCAATCCGATCTTCCAAAGGCGCAATGTCGTTGGTCAAAGCCCCGGATGGATCGTCCCAGCGATAAATCCAATATTCAGTCACCAGGTCCGCGGTATTGGTATTCTGCATCCACGATAATTCAAGCCTTTGATCATTGGCGGCGCCAGTTGGGACAGGCACTGCTCTTGAAGAATTTTTGACGCTCAGGTGGGTGGGAGCCGTGGGCGTATTTTGCCGGCAAGCGGTCCCCAAGCCGCCCGGCGAGACCAAGCCATCGCGTCCGAGTAGATCGCGCGCCGTGACAAAATAGAAAAACTGATCACCGTCGTTAAATGCGGGCTGGCCGAATTTATGCCCGTTATCATCGGCGAAAAAATAGGTGGTGGAATCGGCCGGATCATCCGCCCCGCCCAAGCCATGATTGACGGAAAAATCTTTTACCGCCAGTACGGGCGCGTCGTTAACCGAAACGGCGTTCGCATAGAGCTGACTCAGCGTGGGTGGCGTTACATCGAAACCCAGTTGCGCCGCTTGAGCCGCGGGTATTCTCCAGATATTGAAGCCGTAGCTCAACAGGGCGAGGCGGCGCAGTTCGGGCGGCGTGCCCCAGCGCAAACGAATGCGTAAATTATCCGCCGGCGAATTTGTGGTGATCTGCCAGGGAAAACCGGGCGCGGGCAGAACCACGGGATTTCCCGGCGTGATGGTAATCCGGCCGATCACTTCACCGGGGGAACCTTCCGCCGGACTGACCTCCCGGATTTCGTAGGTGGTAACGGCGCTGATGGGCTCTGAAAAAGCCTGTCCGGCGCATAGATTCAACCCCGGATGATTATGCGAAAGGAGTGATAGGGTCTGCAGCAGGTCCGGATCGGTAACCGCCATTTGAAAGGCGGTGGTTATTTTCTGCGGCAGGGTAAAAGTATCCGCCCCCGAAAAGTGATGCAAAACCACATTCATGGCGTTGCTCAGGGAACTCAAGTCTTCCCGCAAAACCAGTGACTGAGCGAGCAGGGCATTGATACTGCTGGAATCGTTGTGTTGGAAGAGGGTGGAACGCAGGGTGTACTGGCTGGAATCTGTTGGCGCGCCCGGCTTGCTGAAAACGGCAAAGCGTTTTCCCGCCAGGAGGTCGGGCTGCTCCGAGCCAATCACCAGGTACGACCAGTTGGTCCCGCCGTTTTGAATGGTCGTGCCGACCGTGAATACGAGATTGCTTAACGGGGTCTGGGCGCGGCTGTTGTCAGCCGCCGACCAAGCGACACCGATCATAAACCAAATCAGCAGCGATTGGCTTCGCTTTTTCAACCGGCCGAGCATGAGAAAAGGGACATTCATCAATAATCAACGTGGTAATCAATTCCGCTCGTTTTGAGGGTTCCCGTGATGGAGATGCCCTTGCAGCCCTTTACGCAGAAGGGGCAGGGGCCAATGGAACCGCAGACATCAGCGGAGCCGCTGAGTTGAAGCTGAAATCCGCTCGGGGTCTCGCCGCCGCTCGCCGCCATGGTCAAATCGAAGCCGCCACTGACGACGCAGAGCAACGACAGGTACAGCGACTCCTTTTGCCAAACTCCCAATGTCGCGGTGTTGGGTCCCCACTGAAAGTATTCCGCGGTCGAGATGCCGGCTTCGACATCGAGCAGGCAGGTTGAGGTCCCAAATAATATTTGGGATAACGAGATGTCGCCGCCAAACTGGATGTAAATACCGCTAAAAGTCGTGGCCCCACTCAATACTGAGAGGGCGTTTGTATCCACGTATAGCAGCGGATCGAGTGAACACGCTTGCCCGGCGAAAATGCCGGCCTTGAATTCCACCGGCACGGGCCCGATCAACGCCGTGGCATCGGCCTTGGCGGCAAAATAATTGTCGTTTTCGCCGATGGCCATCGTGGCGCCGATGGCTTTTAGTGAACAGCCGGAGAAGCTGGCATTGCCGTCTACCTCCAACAATCCCCCGATGCCGACGACGGAACCTTTTTGCAGAGTCCAGCGGGCATTGGCCGTAAGCGTCAATCCCCCGCCGGAATCGGCTCCTGGCCACTGGAGGGGCACATTTTTGGCGCCGAGAGTCACTTCCGCGGCCGGATCGCCGGCGGGGACGCAGGCCAGATTACCGGATTGGGAATCGAGCTCGGCTATTTCCATGAAGACCGGGAAGGTCATCGGTTTGGGCAGGTTCAACTGAATGTTGCCATCGAGGTGAATCAAACGCAGCGAATCGCCGTTAAAGGTGGGTTGCCCTGTAATTTTCGCCGTCAGCATGGACTGCTGCATCGCGCCGATTCCGTTCATGGTCTTGAAAATTGTGTCATTGGCCCCTTCCAAATAATTCTCGATGCTGCCGCGGATGGCCTGGTTGATCTGGTCGGTCAACACGCTCAGCAATTGATCCAATACATAATTGTCATCGGAGAAAAACTGGCGGAAATCCTTTTGATAATCGCCCGGGATGGCCGAGCTTAAGAAAGCCATTTCGAGGCGCTGCTGGATGGCGGCCCGGGCGGCCGCGGGATCGGCGTTGAAGTAATCGCTGCCGGGTGTGATAACCGAGGCGAGCAGATTGGACACGGCGGTTTGTGACTGCGTGACAAATTGCGAAACGGCGCCGGTGTCATTGGTCACTGAATTTAAAATATCGCTGATATCGCCGGTCCCACCGGAGATTTCCCCATGGGCATCTTCCAAGTCCTGCCGAAGTTCGCCAATTTCGCTGTCGAGTTCATCCAACGTGGGATCGATATCGGTGAGCGCCTTGTCTAAAACGCCAGTATCAATATTATCAGCCAATGCGCTCGGCAAGCCAGAATCGCCAGCCTGATCCTGAATCAATTTTTGGACAATCACCCGAATGACGTGCCGATCGCCGGAAGAATCTTTTTCGACGACGCGTTGCAGCAGGCCCAGGGTGTCATCCACATCAGTGAACGTTTGGTTCACCTGGCCGATGACGCTGTTCACTTGATTGACAGTGCCATTGATCTGGCTAATGGCCGATTGCACCCCGCTCCCGGCGTTGCTCACCGTGGCAAAGACATTGGTCAGCACAGAATTCGGATCGGAGCTTTGGTTGGCGGCCAGGGCGTTCACGATGCTATTGGCCACCGGACCGAGGGTGTCATCCAAGCTGGGGCCGAAGAATCCGCTGGCATCTTCGCTCAGCATTCTTTGCATGCTTTGGAAGCCGCGGGAAAGGCCGGTTTTGTCGCTGATATCCTGAAGTTCACCGTAGATCGCGTTGGAAATGCTGTTAAAGGGCGCGTTGATTTCATCGGCCGTATCGCTGAGGAAATCCAGCCCTTTAATATCCGGCAGTTTCAAGCTGATGTCCTGCGCGAAATCCAAATCGACGCTGGTCGGGGAAATCTTTTTCAGGTTGCTGTCCACATTGATGATGGGCAGAACGACCGGGGCTTTCTCGAAACCTTCAAACCGATGTAGAACCGAATTGTACGTTGCAGGATAGTCGAAGATGACCACATCTTGCCAGTTGCGCTGGGCGCGCGGGTGATATTGTTCCGTGTTGGAATTGCGATACGCGCCGATGGGAACACTCGTCGGCCAGCCGTCGGCGTTCGGATCAAATTTCGCCACCGTAAAATAGTTGTTCGTGCCGTCACTCCAGCCCTGGTCGGCGGCGTTGAACCCGGCCGCCGGCCAGCCGCCCATGATATCGATTTGGGCGGTATTGCTGCTGATCACGGTGAGATGAATGTGGGTCTTGATATCAGTGAAGAAGGGCACCCGAATTCTGCCAATCAGATTAAAAAAGCCTGTGTCCGGACGGCCGGAAGTCGCCCAATTGTTGAAATAGCCGTCGCTGGCGGAAGTCAGGGGAAACGTTTGATTCTCCGTGGCCTGGAGGCTCATCTGGCCCGGCACGGCGAAACGCGAATCGGTCGCCACCACTTTATCCGCGGCGGTCACCAAATTTCCGTCTGGCCAGAATCCCAGTGCGCCATGAAGAGCTTGGGGAACGAAGGGCAAATACACTTCCGAGCCCAGGACCAGAAAACTGTTGGCGGAAACGCAGCTGGCGTTCTGCTGCGGGCTGAACTGGAGACTCAGCGGTTTGAAGTCGGCGTTCCAGTAATTGAGATGTTTTATCCCGTTGTTCGGCGGCAATTGGGCGGAATCCAGCCCGCCGCTGCAAAAGAATTTCATCCGCTCAAAGGCTTGAACAAAGCCGGCGGGCTGTGATGGGAACGAAATTTGGCCGTCCGTGCGGGATTCATAATTGTCGCTATCCAGGAACGAAAGACGGTAAGTGGAGAACGAAAAATCATAACCGTATAGGGGCAGTGTGCCGGGAAAGCTGGCGGATTCATGAATCCCGCTCACGCCGCCGATCCGCGCGTAGTATTTGGCGCGGGCAGTGAGGGGATACCAGCCGGTGTCAATGTTGGCGACATAACTGTCTCCCTCGAGCGGAGCGCGCAGATTTAACCCGGCGTAATTGGCAAAGCCGTTCAGATAATCCGGAGTGCCGGGACGTTCCAGATATGCGGGATTCGAGTCATCGCCCCAGCCAGTGAATAAAAGGACGGCGGCACGCTCAGAGCCGTCCAACGAGGTTTGATCGCCGCGCAAAAAAGTACCGGCCATGTTATAAACTCCGTTGAGCACATAGGAGGTTTGCTGGGCGAAATTGGTGCCGCCGGCGAATCCCCAGGTCAGGGCGACCCCGTCTTGTCCAGCCGGGTTTGCGGAGGAAGTGACCGGCCCGTACCCGAGCAATCCTCCATCCGGCGTAAAGGCCAGCTGGCTGGTGGCGGGGGCTATCGTCGTGACGGCAGGCGCGATAGTGGCGCCGCTGCAATTAGTGTCGGTGCAATCGCGGGCGTAGGCAAGCGGCACTGGCCCATTTACGTTCAGGAAGCTGTTGGATGCCGCTAGACTGTATTGCAATGCCAATAATCCAGTACCCGTGGAAATTTCGCTACCGGGATTCTCATCGGTGTATGGAAAATGCGGACGCAGTTCGGGTGGTTGCAGCGCAATGTTTCCGGTCAGCTGGGCGATGCCATTCGCATCGGCGGTAATGGTAAATCCGGGTGAAGGAGCATACAGTTGCGCGTTCCGGAAATAGGCGTCGTTGGAAATCCGGTTGGCCGAGTTGGTATCCACGAGCAACGCGGCGTTGGTGGTTAGAAGGTCGTCTTCCCACTGGCGGACGAATTGCAAGCTTGAGGCGGGAACGATCAATTGACCGCTATCCACCTGCCAGATCAATTCGCTGCTCAGGAGCCAGCAGGGCAGGGTTTCCACGCTAAAGCACATGTTGCCGGTGAAGGTGAGAGTGTTGGTGGTTGGCCGGAGCGAGGCATCTACAAACGAATAAAAATTAAAAATATTCGTCGTTAAACGGGAATCGGTGGTCGTCAATCCCTCGCTGAATCCGACCGGCAGATTTACCGAAAACACTGCAAAGGCCCCGTTGGTAACCAGTAGTAACTGGGAGCGCTGAAAGGAGATGTTCTGGATGGAATCGGTTGTATTGGTGGGCGTGGCAGTCAGGTAATATCCATTTTCGAGGGTGGCATCACCATTGACGGCAAGGGCAACCGGCAAATTGGATCCGCCGAAATTATAACCCGCGAATCCCGGAATGTAGCCGCCATTGATGCTAAGGGGCAGCCCAAGGTCGATGTGATCGTTCGGAAATACATTGGTAATGCCTGGGTAATAATCGATATTGGTAAAGGCGGCCCGAAACGTTCCGGCGAATAAATTCCCATCGAAATGCAAAAGTTGCACCACCGCGCTGGTATTGGTTTCATCGACTACCAAGTTTCCGCCATTTTCGC
>Ga0302319_10021781_pt1 | contig 11533 bp, 14 predicted proteins | sample Bog_T0_2_FD_203319 | JGI IMG/M metagenome (GOLD analysis project Ga0302319, IMG submission 203319) | Peat permafrost microbial communities from Stordalen Mire near Abisko, Sweden - Bog_T0_2 | ecosystem: Environmental > Terrestrial > Soil > Wetlands > Peat | place: Sweden: Abisko, Stordalen Mire...
GGCGCAGACGGCCACCAAGGAATACGACTTTTTTACCGACAGCTTTGGCGATGCAGAGAGCAGCCGGCTGAACGTGCTCGAGCTGCCCGACGATACGCTGCCGGCAGTGTGGGCGCCTGAGTTGGCGGCGATTCCCGGTTCGCGGGTGGGCGACAAGAGCGGCGTGCGGCTGCTAGCCAACACCATTGCCCACCAGTGGTGGGGCAGCGAAGTAAGCCCGCGCACACTGAACGACGCATGGATCACGAACGGCATGGCGCGCTATGGCGAGCTGATGTATCTGCAGGAAGAGAGCGGTCGCGGCGCTCTGCTGACGGCGCTTGAGGACATTGAAGCCGGAGCGCTGGCCTATGACACGATTCCGCTGTCGACCTCCGGCCGCCTGCAGCCCACTTCGCCGGAGTTCCAATCGATGACGCTGGAAAAAGGCGCGCTGGTATTTCACATGCTGCGCGGGGAGATTGGAGACAAGGCATTTTTGGCCACGCTCAAAGGAACGCTCAGCCAGTACGCCGACAAACCGCTGCGCAGCGAGGACATTGAAAAGGTGGCCGAGGCGCAGAGCCAGCAGGAGCTGACGCCTTTCTTTGCGCAGTGGATCGACGGCACTGGCGCGCCGCGATTTACCGACAAGTACGCGGTGTACCGGCTTGGGAACAACAAGGGATTCAGGACGATCGGGGAGATCCAGCAGGATCTGGATCTGTTCCGTATGCCGGTTGAACTGCGCATTGAGACCGACGGCAAAACGGAGAACCAGAAGGTGGAAGTGGTGGGCACCGACACGCAATACGTGGTGGACACCTTTGGGCGGCCACGGAAGATCACCATCGATCCTGACTCTTGGGTGCTGAAGTCGACGCCGGACCTTCAAGTGCGAATCGCGATTCTGAAGGGACAGCAACTGGTGGCGCAAGGCGACCTGCAGGGAGCATTGGACCAATACAAGAAGGCCCTGGATGCGAATTCGCAGAGCTCACTGGCCAACTACCGCATTGGCGAGGTGCTGTTTACGCAGCGCAACTACCAGGCCAGCGTGAACTCCTATCGCGACGCGCTGCGCGGAGACGATGAGCCGCGCTGGACGGAGGTCTGGAGCCACATCCAGATTGGCAAGATCTTTGACATTACCGGCCAGCGCGACCGCGCGGTGAACGAGTACCGGCTGGCGATCCAGACCAACGACAACACGCAGGGAGCGCTGAATGAAGCGCGGCTATATCTGCAGAAGCCCTATAAGCAGGCGGAAGAGTAGCCGGCCGGACGCCGCGCGAGTTTTACGCGGCAGAGGCTGGACTATGCCCATAAAAAACAACGGCCAGCCCGAGATTGGGCTGGCTGTCTAGTTTCTGCGGGACGGAGTTTTGGGCTACTTTTGTCCCAGCGAAAGCACTACCAGATCCACCCTGGCCAATCCGTTATGAGCCATGGCCAGCCTTTGCGCGGCTTCGTATGAGAGGTCGATAATGCGGCCTTCTTCGACGAGATCGCCACGATCGGTGATCTTGACGACGACCGAACGGTGGTTGGAGTGGTTGATGACCTTCACGAGAGAACCAAAAGGCAAAGTGGGGTGGCAGGCGGTGAGGGCGTGCATGTTAAACCGCTCTCCGCTAGCCGTTTTGCGTCCATTGAAAACGCCGCCGTACCAGGAGGCGATTCCATGGAGCTTATCTCCCCTTTTAATTGCGGCCTGCTGGGCTTTGATTTCATCCTGCTGGGCCTTGAATGCTTCTTCCTGCGCCTGGATGGAATCCGGAGATTGTGAAGTCCCCGGGGACGCTGCCGTCAAAGAAACGACGGGACGGGAAAGACGCGCATCCGCAAGTACTGTCCGCGCGGTGAGAGTGACCACCGCGGCAGCCAGCACAACTGATGAACCACCTGCCAAGAGCCAGATGGCCATGGGCGACTTCAGGTTCATAGTGCGTGGTTTCCGTTTCATGAGCATTTGTCCATTTTACCAAGTTGACACTGGTTTATGGCCATTAGTGGCAAATTCGATACGGTACTTGAGAGAGTTTGGAAGGGGTACTTTCTGTTGAAAAGATGCGAGTTCCAGACACAGCCCGGGTAAACTGTTGCACCCCGTCGGGTTATGTGCGGATACCAAATTACGGTTCGAGAACCAGGCCCCCAGGCTCGGCAATCATTTCCTGTTTTGGCAATCCCTTGGCCGGATCAGAATGCGAAGAAAAGACGAAACTATGGGTGGAGTCTGGCCGAGGGAGATGAATCGGAAACACCCATGCGCAACTGCGGCTCATTTCCAGCAACTCACGCATTACTTTCGAAGCATTGCACCAATCGCCGGCAGACGTATTCTGCGCGAGCGAAATTCTTGTGGAAATATCTGAATTCATCATTTCCCTCCCTGGTGGGCAGGCCTGCGGTATTCCCCAGAATGCCGCGGCGCCAAGTCTCTGATCGCGTACCAGCGGTAATTAGCAATGTCTAAAGCATTGATTCTTGGACTGAAAACGGCAATACACAATTTGTGGTTTTTTGCGTGCCCACAAAGGCACCTCTGATTGATTCAGAGGTAACCTTGCGGTAATCTGCGCCGGCAGCTTTGACGGCTGGGTTTGGCTGCAGGCCCAGGTTGCACGATTGGGGTTTTGCAGAATAAATCCGGCTCTTTTGATAGTGTGCGGAGTGGGCATTTCGTTGCACAGGGCGTCGATTAAATACGTCGGCCATGGCGCAAGAATGACGCCCGTGCCATCTATTTCAATCACTTAGACAATTACAATTTTTCGGTTTGGCCTGCGGAGAAGGCGTTCTTAAGACCGCGCGGGCGAGGGGTGAGCTATGCAAACGAGCCAGGCGGGACTGAATCTGATCAAGCGATGCGAGGGCTTTCGCAGCCACGCGTACAAGGACGTGAACGGGAACTGGACCATCGGATATGGGCATCGGCTGAAAGGGACCGAGTGGTTTCCCGAGGGGGTAAACCAGACCTTTGCGACCAAGCTGCTGGCGGACGATGTGCAAACCGCCGAACAGGCTGTGGAGCGGCTGGTAAAGGTAGCGCTGACGCAGGGCCAGTTCGATGCGCTGGTGGACTTTTGCTACAACCTTGGGGCGGGACGGCTGGCCAGCTCAACTCTGCTGAAGGTGCTGAATGACGGACGTTACGCGGATGCGGCGCAACAGCTGCTGCAGTGGGACGTGGCCGCCGGCACGGAGAATGCCGGCCTGAAGGCTAGGCGCGAAGCAGAGATTGCGCTCTGGAACGAGGAAGCGCCGGTTCTGCCAGCGGCGGGAAAGACGGCGTGAGGAGGCTTTCAGATTGAGCGTTCGGCGACGGCCAGCGATTCGCCGGGCTTCAGATAGCCTTTGCGCCGAAACCAGTCTTCCATTGCGGATTGGAGACGGCCGATGGGGACGCGGCTGCCAGCCTCGATGAGTCCATCGGCGACAGGCAGGGTGTCGTCGAAGACGGAATCGTTGGTGAAGTTACGCATGGCGAAGTTGTCGATCCAGGCGATGGGACAGGCGTGGCGAACGCCTGCCGCGTCAATGCGCTCGATCATGATTCGCCGAAGAAACATGACTCCACTTTAATTGAGAGTTGCGCGGGGCGAGAGACTTAGAAGCGCGCATGAGAAGGGCACCGGCTATTTGGCCTGCTGAACTACCCTCGCGCCCTTTTGCTGCTGGGTTTCGACGTTGAAGCGCTTGTAGTCGTAGTCCTTCTCAAGGGCATGAACGCGCATGTTCTTGACCAGCAGCACGCGCGCCTGGACGGTAGCTTCACCGCCGGTGGGCAGCCAGAGACCTTCATTGACGGGGGCTTGATCGAGGCGAAAGTACGAGCCTTTCTGGATGGTGGCGAACAGCCCGGCAGCGACGCGGAAGTTGTCGATGAAGCTGACTTCGAGATGCGCGACCTGGCGATCGGCTTCGTCGATCCAGATGGTTCCCTGGAGCTTTTTGGATGCGTCCTCGATAAGGCCGTGGGTTTTGGCGTCTTTGCGGCCGACGAAGTCAAAGACGATGGCCGGGCGGCCGCGATACATCTCACGGCGCGGATTGCGCACATCCATGATTTCAAGCACGCGGCTTATGCTGACAACCTGCCCGTCGAGTGGCTGATCGGACGGCATCTTTTCTGCCTTCTCAACGAGCTTGGTGACGTGCTCGGTCTCCTTGTCGAGATCGTGGCCTGCGAGCGGATTGCCGTTCTTCTTCACCGTGCGCTCGATTGCGTGGCCGTTGACGAAGAAGTCTTCGCACTCCTGGGTCTCGGTTTCAAGAACCTTGCCGTTGGCGTCGATGGTCTGGATGGTATGCAGGGCGGTGTAGGTGTAGTTTTCGCGGACCTTATCAAGCTGCCGCTGGTGCTCGTGAGCCTGATTCAGGAGCTGGCGGATATCGGGCAGGGGCGCGCTGGCGGGTTGCTGGGCAGTCAGCACCACGCCAAGCAGGAGGTTCGCGAGAAGGACAATCGGTTTGCCGTGCATCCTGTGCGCACCTCGAAGGAGAGGGTTGGGCATAAACCGCTGCTGCGGTGGTTGATAATTACGACCGAATGCTGCCATGAAGCACAACGTTATGCTACTACCTGGATCAGTTCCGGCACACACTTATGCGTCTCCCCCCAATTGATGTCTTTTGCCGTCAGAGTGCAGTTTGCTCTGGATTGAAAGAGCGGTTGCCTGCTAACCAGGGGCAGCTCAACTGGTAACTTGCGCGCTGAAAAAATCAATCGCATGTTAGAACTTCTTGATAGACTGAATTCCAAATCCATGAAGAAATCTGCTGCGGTATTGCTTTTTGTGGCTATGCTGGCGGGCACCGCCCGTGCCAGTGCACCCCAATGGGTAGAGGTTCGTAGCCCCCATTTCACCGTTGTCTCCGATGCAAACGAAAAGCAGGGCCGCCACATCCTCGACCAGCTTGAGCGAATGCGCTGGGTATTCCAAACCCTCTTCCCTAAAGTGAATGTGGATCCGGCCGAACCAATCCTGGTTTTCGGTGCAAAGAATAGCAAGACGTTCCAAGCCTTTGAGCCGGCGCCTTATTTGGCAAAGGGACAGTTGAACCTGGCCGGCTACTTTCTGCGAACCCAAGATCACAATTACGTCCTTCTGCGGCTCGATGCCGAAAACGAACAGCATCCATTTGCCACCATCTACCACGAATACACGCACCTGCAATTCAGGGGCGCGGCAGAGTGGATGCCACTCTGGTTGAACGAGGGTATCGCGGAGTTTTTTCAGAACACTGAAGTTCGCGACAAGGATTTACTCGTTGGGGAGCCCGATGCCGCCAACATCCTCTACTTGCGCCAGCAGCGTCTGATTCCACTACCAATCCTGTTCAAAGTGGATGCTAGTTCGCCCTACTACCATGACGAAGAGAAGGGATCTGTCTTTTACGCCGAATCGTGGGCACTCACGCACTATCTTCAAGTGACCGACCGCCAAAAAGGAACGCATAAGTTTCTGGACTATCTCCAACTGGTGAGCCAGCACGAAGATCCTGTAACTGCTGCTGAAAAAGCCTTCGGCGACTTGAAACAGCTCCAATCATTCCTTGAGGGCTATATCGAGATGGGCGATTACAAGCAGTTTCTCCTCAATAGCGCTGCCGCACCCATCGACGAATCCTCTTACACTGCACGCTCTCTAACGCAAATCGATGCAGATGCCTTTCGAGCCGCGATCCTGGCCAACGTGCAGCGTGAAAAAGAGGCGCGCGACCTAATTGCGTCCATTCTCAAAGCCGATCCTAACAACGTGTCTGCCCGCGAGACCATGGGAGAAATCGAACACAAAGCAGGCAACCTTGACGCGGCACGCACTTGGTTTGGAGAGGCAGCCAAGCTCGACCCGAAGAACTGTCTCGCCAATTACTACTATGCTTCGATTTCTATGGAGTATGGCCACTTTGACGATGCAGCGATCGAACCCAGTCTTCGGGCGGCGATTCAGAGCAATCCCAGCTTCGCACCCGCGTATGAGCGTCTTGCCTCTTACCTGGGCATGCGCCACAAAAACATAGACGAGGCATTGTCGCTGATTACGACCGCTGTCCAACTCGACCCGGACAACTATTATTTTCGCCTGAACGCTGCCAACGTACTCGAGGAGATGGGCGACTATAAGAATGCCATCGCTGTAGCTGGAACCGCGATCAAGGTGGCCCACAATCCGCAGCAGGCGTCACAAGCACAAAGTCAGATCGACCGAATAAAGCAAAACCAGCAGAGCCGGGCTCGGTTTGAACAGCAACAACGGGAGTACTCCTCGCAGCAAACCCAGGCGGGCACGCAAACCGCGGGTGAGGGTGTAACAGCGATGGGAACACCGAAACATCCAGCCGAGGCAAATGGCCCGAAACACATGATCGTGGGCGTCATTCATGGCGTTACATGTGGGTATCCGTCGGTTCTGGAAATGCGAGTAGTGGCCGCGGGCAAGACATACAATCTCTATAACAATGACTACTTTAAGATCGATCTCACGGTATCGGGGTTCACTCCCAGTGGCTCGATAGACCCCTGCTCGGATTTTGATGGGTTCAAAGCGAGCGTGCAATATGCCGAGTCTTCCGATAAGACGGTTGACGGTAAGGTATTCGCTATTGAGTTGCGCAAGTAGTTTTCAAAACATACACGGCACAACGAGGCGTCCGTTGCGGGGAACGCCTGGTCGATTGGTTGCTCAATGGAGCAGTGCGCGGGGTTTCCGAGTTCCCGTGGCGTGACTGCCGGGCGGTGAGTTGCAGCGTGACAGACATCCTCACGCGCCTTCAGCGTTGGTGGCCTTTTTACGGAAGTGAAACCGGGGGCAACCTCTGGCCACACTATGCTGTATGGTAAGACTTCAGCGTTGGGCCGGGAAAAAAGCGGTCACCAACGACCACAGTCGAAGGACTGCCTACCAAGGAGAAAACTATGGGATTGCTTATTCAGTGGATATTGAGCGCGATTGCGCTGCTTCTGGTGTCGAGGATCGTTCCTGGATTTCACGTGATGGGGCTGCTGCCCGCGCTGATTGCGTCGGTGGTGATTGGACTGCTGAATGCGACGGTGGGATTCGTGCTGAAGATTGTGACGTTTCCGCTGAGCATTCTGACGCTGGGGATATTTCTGCTGGTCATCAACGGGGCAATGATTCTGTTGGCGTCGGCGTTTGTGCCGGGGTTCCACGTGAGCGGATTTGGGCCGGCGTTCTGGGGCGCGGTAGTTCTGGCGCTGCTGGGCATGATTATCAAGGCGATCGTGCGGGACGTACGGGAAGCGTGAGACGCGTAAGACAGCGGGGGAGATGCTCGCCGGGGTGTGTCATACCGGCGAGCCGCGTCTTACTGCTGAGTGTGGGCGATTCCGCTTACCGATTGATGGAATTGCTGGATTTAGTTGGTTTGAGAGATTAGCCGCATCATTCACGGCTGAGGCTTGCTCAGAAATTCTGAAAATGCATTTGTAAGATCCGCCTCGATGCGTCCCCACTCGGATCGCGGAGCATTCCGGGCCTCCTTGGACAGATTCACGATAGACTTTAGAGTTTCCGGCGGTTCGGAGAGCTTGCAAAGATGGATGCGAATATACGTGGCCTCGTCAAACACGTTCGATCCTCCGTCGAGTACTCTGCGAGCACTTTGGACTGCGAGAGTTAAACGGGCTCCCTCCATTGAAATCGGAGCGTCGACGCCCATTTCGCGAAAAGCAGAATCGATCTGTTCAGCTCTGATGTCATCTGCTTGAATGTCACTGCTTACCTGGTCAGCAAACTCTGCGAGCCGCCGCAATGCAGGCCCGTATATCCCTCTTCGAGAGCGTCGGCTGCGATTTGTGGCAGCCTCCAATACTGCAGATCGCCAAAATAGTACTCAATCGCAACTTTCTTCGTGTCCTGGCGCATTATCTTGAAAGCCTCATCGTCGAGGATAAACCGGAAGTCGTGGCTGTGTGGTCGCCTGCCGCAGAGTTCTGAACTTCCGCGCCAGGAAGGCTGGCAGGGGACGGTGTAAGGCTGTGTGTATCCCGTGTCTTACCGGGCGACGGTGACGGAGGGCTGCGCGGAGATGTTGTGACCGGCTTGTGCGCTTGGCTGCTGCTGAAGAGCGGGTGAGACGCGCGCGACGGCCTTCTTTGCCGGACTTACCGGAACCAACTGGGTTGCGCTGGCGGTGTGGGCCACATCCGCGGGATGTACGACGACAGGCCCGTTGATGAGTTGCGGGGTGCGCATTGCGCCGGCATTTGAAAAGCCGCTGCCCTGCGCTGTGTGCGGCATGGCTGGATGGGGCATGATGGCGGCCTTGCCTGCTTGCGCGGGTTGCACATGCGTGTAGATACCCCATCCGCCACCGGCGACGACAAAGACGATTGCGGCGGCAGCGGCGGCGCGCATCCATTCGGAGGCGGGCCTGTGCGGCGCGGGAAAGCTGAGGATGCGGGCAGAGCGGGGATGCGCTGCAAGTGCCGCATAGACGCGGTCTTCGAGTCCAGAGGGAGCGGGAAGCCGGGCGATGAGACGCAAGGTTGCTTCGGCGGTGTCTTGCTGACGGGCAATATTTATTGGGTTCGCCGTGCTCGCCGGGCCGACGGAAACTGACGGGGAGTTGGGACCAAAGGTGCGGTGAGAGTCAGAGTTCATTTGGGACTCCTGGAATGATTGAGCAGCTCGGCCATGAGATTGCGCGCGCGAAAAAGGCGGGAGCGGACGCTGGACTCGGTGATGCCGAGGACGGCTGCAGTCTCAACGCTCGATAACTCCTCAAAGGCCGAAAGCATCAATACGTCTCGCTCCTTCTGCGGGAGCGTTTCAACACAGGCAAGCACGTGGGCGTGGTGCTCGGCGGCAGAGGCCAACTGCTCGGCACTGAGTCCGGCACTGGGCAGCACGCGCGCTAGTTCGGCTACGTCGTCGGTTTCAGGACGGGTTTTGGAGCGGCGCTTGCGGTCAAGCACGATGTTCCACACGATACGGATGAGCCAGACGCGGCGGTCGCGGACCTGGTCGAGCGTGTCGCGATGGCGCAGGACGCGGATGAAAGCCTCCTGCACTGCATCTTCAGCATCGGCGGGATTGCGCAGAACGGAGTAGGCGACACGGTAAAGCGCGCCGGAGTACTGCTGAACCAGGGACGCAAGCTCAGCCTCTTCCGCCTGAGCGCAAGCCGCTTTGCCGACAGTACTGTTTGGAATCTCCATCCAACCTGCGTAGATTGCCTGGCTGGTGCTCATAAATCACCAGACGCAGGAAACGGTAAAAGTGCTCACGCGACAGCAAGGTTACGCGCAAAAGCAAGACTCGCGGAACTGGCAGCTCCGCGAGTCGATATGGTTGCCGATGGGCGCTTACTGCTTTGCCGAGAGCTTTTGGGTGGCAATCGATCCAGCCGCGCCTTCTTTATCCGCATCCTTGATGTGTGCCCAGAGCGCGCGGGCCTGGTCCTGTTTGCCTTCAGCAACGTAAAGGTCGGCCAGGTCCAGTTGCGCCACGGTTGCCGACACCGTTTCAGACGGCTTGGCGACGATGGCGTTGTAGAGATCGATGGCTTGGGAATCGCGCGCCGTCTGGCGATACAGGCCGGCGAGCGCAACTTTGGCGAGATTAGAGACGTTGCGGTCCCATGCATCGGAGGCAGCCTTCAGCTCAGTCTCGGCGGAGGCGTTCTGCCCCATCTCCTCATCCGTGATTCCGGTGAAGTAGTGAGCCTTGGGCCCCTGAGACATCCAGCCATACTTCTGCGCCACGGCGGCGAACTGCGCATTGGCAGCCTTGGTGCGCTCGGCCGAGCTTGCATAGATACCATTGCCGGCGGGCAATCCGGGCTGGGCGAGAGGCGCGTTGTAGGTGTCGAGCGCTGCGCCAAGCGCGGAATCGGCCGCCTGGGAACGCAGGCTATAAAAAACAAGGGCGCCTACGCCCAACAAGAGAACCACGCCGCAACCAACGGCCCAGCGCACAACGCCGGAGCGGTGACCGGTGAGCCAGCTAACGCTGCTGGCGGTGGCCTGGGCAAGTTTGTCGTTCTTCAGGGCGTGACGGGTCTGTGTGTCCACGGTTTTTGTGTTTGTCCTTCGCTTATTAGACTTGCAGGCGGGTCCGTACAGGTGGAGGCACAACGCTGCAACCCTACTAGTCTATCAGCGCGCGAAGAGCAGCGTCCACCGGGTGGAACGCGGCGGAGGTTTGGGGCGAGGCAGGAACTAAAGGCTTCTGGATTCCGCGGATGACCGCAAGGCGCGAATGCGGGCCATGGCGTTTTCCAGTTCCGGCCGGCCTCGCATGGCCTGGACACCCTTATCGATCAACATTTCGACATAATCGGCCAGAGGAATGCCGCGGGCAGCGGCCTCGCGGACTAGTTCATCGGAGACTGTGACGGTGGCTTGCATCGATGGTTTTCTCCTGCCTTTTCCATCGGCATAACGGCAGAAAAATAGAGCGCACCTTTGTACCCAGCTTGTGGAGAACCTTGCGGGGCAGGGCGCTCCGGTGAAATCGCAGGATTCCACGGCCAGAGCCGCTTGCCCTTCTTTGCGGGGGACGATAGGCTATTTGCATGTATGAAGATTTCCACGTGACGGACCGCTGGAGCGGCGAGGATCTGCACTGCCGGTGGAAAGGCACCATGGTGGCCATCGCCACCCGCCACGCAGATGCGGTGGATGTGCGCTTTGATGTGAACGGCCAGCCGATGTGGATTGCCCTGCCCTGCATAGCCTGGGTTGAACAAAAGCGGCGAACGGGCAAAGTGATTACCGACCAGCTTGCCGTACAGGTGGCCGGCCGCTATCTGAAGCAATTGATTGAAGAGGGCTACGACGCCGAGCGCCAGGTGTACACGATGACCGTGGCCGAAGTGCTGGGACAGTTGGAGCCGGTTGTGGCCGAAGCCAAGGAACTTGGCGCGATTCCGTCGTTGCCGGTTGGGATATAGATCAGGTCAACAATCTGCGGCTGTGTTGTGGGCGCGGATTTGTGTGCAAGAAGATAGATTGAGATAGAACGCAAAAAAGCCATCCCGAAGGATGGCTTTTTTGTTAAAGAAATATGCCGGCGATCACCTAATCTCCCACACAGTCACCCGTGCAGTACCATCGGCCCAGCGAGGCTTAACTTCCGTGTTCGGGATGGGAACGGGTGATCCCTCGCAGTATGGTCACCGGCAATCTTTTGATGGCGCTTGGCGGGTGGTTGCCCGCAGCCTGCCGCGGCGTCTAGTTTGTCCCGGATGGTTTCTCCCGGGCTGTATAGGAACGCGGACTGCAATCTGGCGCCAAAAAAACTTGCTCGTAGTCGAGCTGTTGCAACGAAATTGATTGGTTGGAACAAGGCTTGGCAAGAAGAACGTCCGTAATACTGCACGGAGTTAATTCTATGGACAAGCCGAACGGGCGATTAGTACTGGTAAGCTACACGCATTGCTGCGCTTCTACCTCCAGCCTATCAACCAGGTCGTCTTCCTGGGCCCTTCAGGGAGATCTCATCTTGGAGCGTGCTTCCCGCTTATATGCATTCAGCGGTTATCACAACCGAACTTCGCTACCCAGCCGTGCCCTTGGCAG